>Ga0163155_10007165_pt1 | contig 10576 bp, 6 predicted proteins | sample OliLakLV19SP4G1_FD_148611 | JGI IMG/M metagenome (GOLD analysis project Ga0163155, IMG submission 148611) | Freshwater microbial mat bacterial communities from Lake Vanda, McMurdo Dry Valleys, Antarctica - Oligotrophic Lake LV.19.SP4.G1 | ecosystem: Environmental > Aquatic > Freshwater > Lake >...
CGTAACAAGACAAAACGTAACATTTTTCGGAGAAGCGGATAGTGAAAACCGTCAGATTAGAACCGATTGCTCAGCAAACGTCTGTTGAAACCAATGGCAACCTTTTATCGGTTTTGCTCAACAAAGATCTAGACGTCCTGCGAGAATGCGGTGGGCGTGGGATGTGCGCTACGTGCCACATTTACGTATCAAGTGGCATGGAAGCTCTATCACCCGTTAATCGGCGTGAACAGCGCACATTAGAAGTGATTACCACCTGTAAGACAAATTCTCGCCTAGCCTGTCAGGCGCGGGTTATGGGCAATGGAGTAGTGGTAGAACTGCCCCCCGGCATGTACGTTAACTCCCTGCAAGATATTGAAGTCCTGATTGGCCGACGAGCCGAGCAAAATTTGCTGCACCCGCTCACTGGACAGATATTGGTGGAAGCCGGGAAACTCATTACCCGTTCCATGATGAAACAGCTGGAAACCACCACCAGTTTCAAGGTAGTGGAGTATTTCTCCAATAGCAGTGAGGCGTAGACGCCTGCGCCCAGATTTGGCGATTGTTTGAGGCGTTTGCCCATTTGATGATTTGTGATCTTTTTTCTTTGTAATCTTGATTCACTAAAGTGGCGATGCAGTGGCCACGAGGGAAATACTATGCTTAGCCAGCTTCAGCACCTTACTTTAGCTACAGATGGACGCTATGCAACCGATGCCGAGCTTCAGTTTTTGCAAGATTATGTCAAATCCTATGCGCTACGAGTAGATACATATCAAACCTTACAGGCGTCGGAAGCGGCAATTGTGCAACAGGTTCATGCCAAGATGATGGCACTCGATCCAACGCTCTTACGTAGCGGTGGCGAAGATCTGACGGTGAAGTGGAAACGGGACACAGTTCGGGTGCTGCGCTACTCGTCTGTGGCCATGCTGTTCAATGATCCAGATACGATGCGCGAACGATTTCTGCTGTGGTTCCAGACCATCATGCGGGCGTTTGGAGCACAGAAGAGCTGCGATGCGACTTACGAAGCCATGCAGCAGGTGACTAAACACATGCTAACGCCGATTCAAGCTAGCTTAGTCTGTCCTGTTCTGGAGCTAAATCGGCGATCGCTCGGCTCCACATTAAAGTGAGCGTAACCGGGGGACAAGTGCGTAAGACCAGTGGCTCGCTCACCCCTAATCACAGCAGGATGGCACTCTATCGCTAGAATCAAAGCAGAATCTAGATTTACTTAAGTTGCCTGACTGCTGCCATGACCGTCGAATCGCCTGTGGAATTTCAAGACTATTTTGACGTGATTGTGGTGGGGGCTGGCCACTCAGGCTGTGAAGCAGCGCTGGCTGCCGCCCGGTTAGGGTGCCGCACGCTGATGCTGACGTTGACGCTAGATAAGATTGCGTGGCAGCCCTGCAACCCAGCGGTGGGTGGCCCTGCCAAGTCGCAGCTGACCCATGAAGTAGACGCTCTGGGCGGTGAAATTGGCAAAATGGCCGACCGCACGTATCTGCAAAAGCGGGTGCTCAACCTTTCGCGGGGCCCAGCGGTATGGGCACTGCGGGCGCAGACCGACAAGCGGGAATATGCCACCGTGATGAAAACCATTGTCGAAAACCAGGACAACCTCAGCGTGCGCGAGAGCATGGTGACGGACTTGGTGCTGGGCAAAAATGATGACGTGATTGGGGTGCAAACCTACTTTGGGGTGGCGTTTGGCTGCAAGACGGTGATCTTGACGACGGGCACATTTTTGGGTGGGGTAATCTGGGTCGGTGACAAGTCGATGCAGGCAGGGCGGGCAGGAGAGTTTGCCGCCATTGGGCTGAGCGAGACGCTGAACCGCATGGGCTTTGAAACCGGGCGGCTGAAGACGGGGACTCCGGCACGGGTGGATAAGCGATCGCTCGACTATAGCAAACTAGAGCCGCAGCCCGGTGATGCCGACGTGCGCTGGTTTAGCTTTGACCCCGATGTGTGGGTGGAGCGAGAACAGCTGCCCTGTTACCTCACCCGCACCACGCTAGAAACGCATCAGCTAATTCGCGACAATCTGCATCTATCGCCCGTCTACGGCGGCTGGGTCGATGCCAAAGGGCCGCGCTACTGCCCTAGCATCGAAGATAAAATTGTCCGGTTTGCCGACAAAGATTCGCACCAAATTTTTATTGAACCCGAGGGCCGCGATACGCCAGAGCTTTATATTCAAGGATTCTCTACGGGGTTGCCCGAGCGCTTGCAGCTGCAAATGCTGCGTACCCTGCCTGGACTAGAGCACTGTACGATGCTGCGCCCTGCCTATGCCGTGGAGTATGACTACTTTCCGGCCACCCAGTGCTACCCCACCTTGATGACCAAGAAAGTGGAAGGGCTATTTTGCGCGGGGCAAATTAACGGCACGACGGGCTATGAAGAGGCGGCAGCTCAAGGCATTGTGGCGGGGATTAACGCCGCTCGTTTCTGTCGCAGCCAAGCGATGCTGGTCTTGCCCCGTGAGCAAAGCTACATTGGCACGCTGATCGATGACCTCTGCACCAAAGACCTGCGGGAACCGTACCGGATGTTAACGTCGCGCTCAGAATATCGGCTGGTGTTGCGCTCTGATAATGCCGACCAGCGCTTAACGCCGCTGGGTCGCGAAATTGGGCTGGTGGGCGATCGCCAGTGGGAGCGGTTTACGCACAAACAAGCGGCGATCATTGCCGAAAAAGAGCGGCTGCATACGACGCGGGTGAAGGAACACGAGGAGATTGGCAAGCAAATTTTTGCCGATACGCAACAGGCGATTAAAGGCTCGATTACGCTGGCAGATTTGCTGCGCCGATCTGGGTTTCACTATGACGACCTAGAACGGCACGGGCTGGCCAATCCGACGCTGCTTCGCGCTGAACGAGAGGGAGCGGAAATCGACATCAAGTATTCCGGCTATCTGCAACGCCAGCAAAACCAAATTGATCAGATTGCTCGCCAAGCAAATCGTCCACTGCCGCCCGATTTGGACTATCACAGCATTGAGACGCTGTCTAAAGAGTCGCGCGAGAAACTCTCGAAGGTGCGACCGCTCACAGTGGGGCAAGCCGCCCGCACAGGTGGGGTGAATCCGGCTGATGTGAATGCGCTGCTGCTGTATTTGGAAATTCAAGCTCGGCAGCAGGCGGTGGTGGGGAAGAAGGAACGCTGATCTCTAGTTACAACGTGATCAGGCAACGTGATCAGGCAACGTAATCATCAATGGTGTAGGGTTCGACATCAATTTCGAGGAAAAGATCGCGCTTTTGTCTGGTTGTTGCTAGATTTTTAGCTTGTAGACGGGAAGCCCCGCGCTCTACCTGTCTTCCGCGAAGTGCTGCACACTATCTTGATGATTGGCAAACGCTTTATAGAGCATAGGTTTCGGGCTATACTTTTTACATTGGTGAAGTCGCCAGCCAAAATGCCTGTAACCACTAGAACCAGCATAGTTTGGGAACGACGAGTCGGATCACTGAACGGTGATGCTGCATTCAAACAGACAATGAGTTTCGATACTCTGCGGTGGGTCATCACGCGGAGTTTAAACAACGCTCGTAGAGGCGATCGGGATACCGAGCCAATGAAGCGAGCAGCCTAGGACTTGGAAGCCCGCGCTGTGTTGCCTTGCATACGCCTTGAGCGGAGCGAAGCTCTACAGCGTCGGGTAGGCAAGCACCGAGATATGTCACACATCTAGCAATATCCCGCTATCTACGTATGTCTCAACCTCCCAGCCCAAACTTGTCCAGATTGGAGCCGATAGACGACTGTGCTCCATCTGCCGCATCGTCTAGAACCAGTGGCGTCGGCTTGATGCTGGCGGCTGACGGATTCTCGGCTGAAGCCTATGCCAATCGCTTGATGGATGATTTGTTTGAGGATGTTGAGCGATCGCTGAATGATGGGACGCCGCTGCCACAGGCAGCGCCGCCTAGCCCGCTCAATCCGCCGATCTCCATTCACAGGACTCACTCAATCGTGCCGCCAGAACCGTCTGCTCAATGGGAAGCGGTGTCGCCTGCGCCCCTGCCGTCGGCTCCACCTCAGAGCGAGCGGGATTTGGCGGTGGTGGCGGCTGACGCCGATGACTTGACGCCTAGTGATCCCGATGCCCTGGCTCGACTGGAACCCACGCCTAAGCCATTTGATGGGCTGATTTTAGTGTTGGTTTTTGGGTCGTTGGCAACAGCAGCGGCAGTTTGGTATGGGTTACAGCTCTATGGGCAGCGGCTGGCAGTGCCTCAGGCGGCAGTCGTTAGCACTGAGGCGATCGCGCCGACGACTCCAGCAGACGAAGCATTTTTAGACTACGTGCAGCGATCGCTCGGGATGATTGACCGCAGAACTGAGATCACTCGCCAAACAGAGGCGATCGCCAACGGCAATGTGGAAGGTCTACCTAGCGTTACGGTGCCAGGAGATCCAGGCAATCCAGGCAATCCAGGCAATCCAGCCGCTAGCCCAACGGCACTAGAGCGGGTCTATGTGCCGGTCTATCAGCCGCCTGCGGGGATGAACCTACCAGGGGGGAGTGCGGCATCGGGGGCGATCGCCGCCCGACCAGCTCCACCCAGCTTATCTCTACCCAATTTGCCCCTGCCTACCTTACCTGCGGCTCCCGGCACGGTGGCCGATCCAGCGGCTCGCATTCCCAATATTGCCACCACTTCAACTTACTCACTGGTTGGTACATTAGAGCTAGGCGATCCGTCGCGTTCTGCGGCACTGTTTGTGATTAACGGCACAACTCAGCGGGTGCAAGTGGGTGAGGCGATCGGCTCTAGCGGCTGGGCTTTAGTGTCGGTGAGAGGCGACGAGGCGATCGTGCGGCGCAATGGTGAAGTCCGTTCGATTACGACCGGGCAACGGTTCTAAACATCCAGGTCTAAACATCGGCTAACTTGAAACCCAGAGTTTTCCCTCACCCTAGATCCCTCACCCTAAATCCCTCTCCCTAGGGAGAGGGACTTTGAAAGCTTTTCTGGCTCCCCTCGCCCTTTGGGAGAGGGGCTGGGGGTGAGGGCTAAAACTACAGTTCTCAACGTGGAATTGGTTTAAACACAAAGGTCTAAACATAAAGGACAGATTTAATGGGTTTGTTTGAAGACCTCAGCAGCTTTCTAGAATTGCGCCTGGACGAGTTTCTCAAAGAAAATCCACATCTAGAGCTACAGGCACTAGAAGATAAGCTGCAAGACCAAGAAGATGAAGCGGTGCGGCTGTTGGCCAGCCTGCGGCTAGATGAGAAACGTCTGCAAAATGAAATTCTGGCGGCGGCACAAGACGTGCAGCTTTGGCACACCCGCGTTGAGAAAGCCAAGTCAGCCAATCGGCTAGATTTGGCGCAGCCCGCCGAAGAACGCGAGGCGGCGCTGCTGCGGCAGGGCAATCATCTGTGGGGGCAAATGGAACTGGTGCAGCAGCGGGTGCCGCAAACGATTGATTTGCAGCGCCAAATTCAACAGAAGCGCCAAGAAGTGCATACGAAGGTGGCTCAGGCTCAGGCAACCCAAGCCGCTCAAGCTCAACAGCAGCGGCAAACGGCTGGCTGGAATCAGAGCTACAGTTCTACTCCCTCTGGGGCGAGCGATCCGCTAGAGCAAAAGTTTCGGCAATGGGAAACGGATGAAGAACTGGATCAGCTAAAGCGCAATATGGGGCGCTAATAATTGGCGGCGGAAATTTGGCTACCGTAGGGCGGGCATCTTGCCCGCGCAGGCTGGAAGCCTGCACTACGAACGGTAGGCAGATTTACGCCTCAGACTACTAGTAATATTTAATGTGTGTGGTTATGGGCGGGTTCAAGAAATCAGCGTAGAGTGGGATTACTAGCTGTTCCACTGGAGCTTCAACAGATTTATCTGGCCTATGTCGTCTGAATCCTCCTCTTTGCAGCCCACCTCTGAGCCAACGGAGAATGCGATCGCCGCAACGCCTCAAGACCCGTCTGAGGCACCTTTTCCGATTGTGGGTGTGGCCGCATCTGCGGGCGGACTGCAAGCCTTTACGCAATTACTGAGCCATTTGCCGACCGATACGGGCATGGCCTTTGTGCTGATTCAGCATTTATCGCCCGATCATGAGAGTTTGTTGACCGAGATTTTGGCCAGAACGACACAGCTGCCAGTGAGGCAAGTGCAGGATGGCGTAACGGTGGAGCCGAACCAGGTTTATGTAATTCCACCCAATACCAAAATGATCCTATCTGAGGGCGTCCTGAAACTTTCGCCCCGCGAAAAGGTGGCTGGCAAGTACATGCCGGGAGATACCTTTTTTATGTCCCTAGCCGCCGAGCGCGGTCACAAGGCGATCGCAGTGGTGTTGTCGGGAGGCGATGGAGACGGCTCGCTGGGGCTAAAGACGATTAAGGCCGCTGGCGGCGTGACCTTTGCGCAGTGCGAAGACACAGCCCAATTCGACAGCATGCCCCACACCGCTGTAGCCACGGGGGATGTCGATTTTGTGCTGCCGCCCGAAAAAATTGCCGAAGAACTGGTGAACCTGAGCCGCAACCCGATGCTGGCTTCCCCGGTGCCGCTGATCTCACCAGAGGTATTGATTAAACCAATCAATGGCTTAGCCACGATTTTTGCCCTGCTGCGAGCGGCGACAGGCGTTGACTTTAGCCGCTACAAACCCAACACGCTTGACCGCCGGATTCGCCGCCGCATGGTGTTATACAAGCTGGAGCAGTTGGAAGACTACGCCACCTACCTGCAAAATCATCCGGATGAAGTAAAGGCGCTGCATGAAGAAATTTTGATCCATGTCACTAGCTTTTTCCGAGATCCTGACGTCTTTGAACAGCTAAAAACGCACGTTTTCCCCACGATCATCCAAAATAAGTCGGCAGATGCTCCCATTCGGATTTGGGTGGCGGGTTGTTCAACGGGCGAGGAAGCTTATTCAATCGCCATCTGCTTGATCGAGTTTTTGGGCGATCGCGCCATGCATCTGCCGATCCAAATTTTTGCCACCGATATTAGCGGGCTAGCAATCGACAAAAGCAGAGAGGCGATTTATCAAGAAAACCAGATGGTAGACGTCTCGGCAGAGCGCCGCCGCCAGTTCTTTGGTGTGCGCGAACATGGCAGTTACCAAATCAGCAAAGCCGTGCGCGAACTCTGTATATTTGCCCGTCAAGACTTGGGCAGCGACCCGCCATTTTCTAATATTGATTTGATTAGCTGCCGCAATGTGCTGATTTATTTGGGCGACACGCTGCAACAGCGAATCATGACCCTCTTCCACTACAGCCTCAACCCAACGGGCTTTCTGCTGCTTGGCACCTCAGAAGGTACAGGGCAATATTCAAATCTGTTTACCTTGGTCGAGAAAAAGTGCAGAATCTATGCCAAACAACTAACCGCCACACAGCCGCTCGTTTCGTTTACCCCTAGCAGCTACTCAGCCGTTAAGGGGGATGATGGCAGCGCCGCTTCGAGCGATCGCCAGTTGCGACAAGCTGCCCCAGAAGAGTTTGACGTCCAGAAAAAGGTAGATCAGCTCATTCTCAGCCATTACGCCCCAGTGGGGGTAGTAATTGACGCCAAGATGCAGGTGCTGCAACTGCGAGGGGAAGTAGATCGTTACCTAAAATTAGTCTCTGGAACCGCCAACCTCAATCTATTTAATCTGGTGCGAGCGGGCTTGCTGGTTGAGCTACGGGCTGCCGTTTATCAAGCTCAACGGATGGAGTTGCCCGTCACCAAGACGGGAGTGCAGATGCCAGAGAGCGCTCCTTTTGCCCTCCAAGACGGCCAAGCGGCAGAACCACAAGGTCAACGGGTTCGCACGGTCGATCTTCAAGTGATTCCATTTAAAGTTCCTAATATTGAAGAAAGCCGCTTTTTAGTGCTGTTTGAAGACGCTCCACCTGCCGTTTATAGCGTGAGTGCTGTCGATCTAACCGATGCTCAGCGCGATGTAGCCCAACAAAATGTGCGGCTGAAGCAGGAACTGGCTACCGCCATTCAAGAACGGGCGGCGACCCAGGAATATTTGCAAACTGTAATTAAAGAACAGGAACATAGCAATCAAGACCTGAACGTTGCCAATGAAGAGATTTTATCTAGCAATGAGGAGCTGCAAAGCACGAATGAGGAGTTAGAAACGGCCAAGGAAGAGATTCAGGCTACCAATGAAGAACTCAACACCGTCAACGAAGAACTCCGCAGCCGCAACTTAGAACTGCACCGTTTGAATAACGACCTGACTAATTTGTGGGACAGCATCAATATTCCAATTTTGATGTTGACCAATGACCTGCGGATTCGCCGCTTTACGCCCATGGCACTGCGGCTATTCAACTTCATTGCGGCTGATACGGGACGACCCCTGAGCGACCTCAGAGCCAATCTCAAGATTCCAGACTTAGAACCGCTGATTTTGGAGGTGCTGGAAACGCTCTGCGTTAAGGAACTTGATGTGCAAACCCAAGGCGGGTACTGGTACACCCTGCGCATCCGCCCGTATCGAACCAGTGAGAACCAGATTGATGGGGTGGTGCTGGTGTTGCTGGATATTGATGCCCTCAAGCGCAGTTCGGCCACGCTAGAAGACGCGCGAAATTATGCGGAAGCGATCGTAGAAACGGTGCAGGTGCCGCTACTGGTGTTGGAGTCTAATTTTCGGGTCAACACAGCCAATCGCTCGTTCTATGAAACATTTCAAGCTACACCCGCCGAAACTGTACAGGCGCTAATTTTTGAGTTGGGCAGCGGCCAGTGGAATTGTCCCGAACTGCGATCGCGCCTAGACGGTATTTTGGCCAACGATACGACTCTGCAAAACTTTGAGGTGCAGCAAGACTTTGAGCGCATTGGGCAAAAAACGATGCAGCTGAATGCGTTGAAGATTATTCAAGACAACGGCGCTCAACAGATTTTGCTATCGATCGAAGATATCACGGGGCGCAAGCAGTTTGAAGCCGAGCGATCGCAGCTGCTGACCCAAGAACAGGCCGCCCGCCAGGAGGCAGAGGCCGCCAACCGGGCTAAAGATGAATTTCTGTCGAACCTGTCTCATGAACTGCGCAACCCGCTGAGCATCATGCTGGGCTGGGCGCAAATTCTCCGCACCGGTCAGCTTGATGCCGTCGCCGTTGGGGGGGCGCTAGAAGTAATTGAGCGGAGTGCTAGAACGCAATCTCAGCTAATTGAAGACATGCTAGACATTTCCCGGATTACCAGTGGTAAGCTGCGCCTGACTATGCAGTTGATCGATCTGGCTGCCGTGGTGGAAACTGCGATCGAGTCTGTCCAATTCTCTGCCGCAGCCAAGTCGATTCAACTCAGTTCCCAGCTGACAGCGACCACAGTTTGGGGCGATGTGGATCGCTTGCAGCAAGTGCTGTGGAACCTGCTGGGGAACGCCATGAAGTTTACGCTGCCCGGCGGACGCGTGAATGTTACAGTCGCACCTGGGCAAACTGATGCCGTAATCCGGGTTAGCGATACCGGACAAGGGATTCGGGCAGAGCTATTGCCCTATGTGTTTAATCGCTTTCGGCAAGGAGATGCCAGCACGACTAAGGCGACGCAGGGGCTGGGCTTGGGTTTGTCGATTGTCCGATATATTGTGGAATCTCACGGCGGCACGGTGCAGGCAGAAAGCCCCGGCTCCGGGCAAGGAACCACGATGGTTGTCAGGCTGCCGCTGAGATCGCCTGTCCCCAATGAGCTAACCAATGAGCTAACCAATGAGCTAGCCAGTGAACTAGCCAGTGAGCTAGCCAGTGAACCACAGGCCAAGCTCCAGGCAGGGCGATCGCAGCCCCCAACGGCAACTTCAGCCAGCAACCAAGCAGCCGCAGACCCCACAGCGAATCAGCCATTAGAGGCGGTGGGTCAAGCTGTTGCTGAGCTTGAGGGGGTATGTATTTTGGTGGTGGATGATGATGTGGATAACCTGGATCTGCTGAAGTACATTTTGGCAGTCGCGGGAGCAGACGTAGTTCCATCGACCTCCGCTCGAGATGCGATCGCCGCTTTGAGGGCTGCACCTGAGCGCTACGATGTGCTGCTGGCAGATATTGGGATGCCAGACGAAGATGGAATTGACTTGATTCGACAGGTGAGAGCGCTGGATGCGACAGCTGGCGGACAGATCCCAGCAGCGGCAATTACGGCCTATGTGAGCGAGCAAGAACAACAGCTGGCGATCGATGCGGGCTTCCAACAGTATTTGGCTAAGCCCATTAACCCCGCTCAAATAGTATCAACCGTGGCCACTCTGGCAGAACACGGGTCAAGATCAGCAGATTCTGAGGCGTAAATCTGCCTACCGTTCGTAGTGCAGGCTTCCAGCCTGCGCAGGCAAGATGCCCGCCCTACGGTAGCTAAGGATTATGGATTTAAATAAGATCGGGAATTTGATTGCTGGTAGGGGCGAACGGCCGTTCGCCCTTACAGAAGAATGGCGGAGGGTGAACGGCCGTTCGCCCCTACCGAAGAATGGCGGAGTTATTTAATTCTCATTCCTAAACTTGCGCCGTCTTCTACTAGGGCAGCCTTGCTTCACAGTTACCCTCCCGCTAGCTGAACGCATGGACAAAGTCTTACGGCTTGCGGATGGT
>Ga0163155_10007170_pt1 | contig 10571 bp, 6 predicted proteins | sample OliLakLV19SP4G1_FD_148611 | JGI IMG/M metagenome (GOLD analysis project Ga0163155, IMG submission 148611) | Freshwater microbial mat bacterial communities from Lake Vanda, McMurdo Dry Valleys, Antarctica - Oligotrophic Lake LV.19.SP4.G1 | ecosystem: Environmental > Aquatic > Freshwater > Lake >...
CTGTGCGAGTGCGAACGGCCTTGGCCACTCCAAAGGCACGGCTGAAGAGCCGATTTAATAGCACCGAGGTTGTACCGCGGTGATGGGCGAACTCAAAAGCGCTCTTGACCTGTCCCAGAATTTGCGGCTCGCCTACCACTAGCGAATCTAGCCCCGAGGCCACCCGAAATACATGGCTAACTGCTTGAGGCCCTTCCAACGTGTAAAGTTGTCTTTGAAAACTAGCGCGAGAGATTCCGCTCAACTCAGAGAAAAGCCGAGTAACATCGTCCTTAAAGGTATCAAAGTCCTCAATCGCACTAACTAACTCAACCCGGTTGCAGGTGTTGATTAGCACCGCCTCACGCACTGTCGGGGAAGTCAGCAAGCGATCCAACGTCTCGCCCGCTAAGCTCTCTCCTAGGGCGAGTTGCTCACGTAAGTCAATCTCGGCGCTACGATGATTGATTCCGCAGAGCGCAATTCCAGCTAGCGGAGCTGCTGCGCGACGAACTAAGGGGGGGTCAGTAAACATGAAACCCTCCACCGATTAATCCGACACCGATGAAGGACAAAACCAGAGTAGCAAAACCCGCCACATGCAGCCAAGCAGCGCGAGTTCCGCGCAAGCCGTGTCGGCTTCGCGCTACAAAAAGTCCTAGGTAAATAGAAGCCGTTACTAGTGACCAAACAAAACGGGGATCCAGTAGCAGTCTCGAAACGCCAGACTCATATGCATAGAGAATACCACTAAGCAGACCGACTAGCATCGCCAACAGACCAATCGAAAAAAAAACGCCCAGCAGCCGCTCGAGAGCATTAAGCGAAGGGAGATTTTGCTGAAGTGGAGTGAACTTCTTCCGCTTGAGCAAGGATTCCTTAACGATAACCGCCAAACTTAACAAAAAGCAGAACGCCAAAAAAAGCAGCGAGATTACCCAGCAGATAATATGAGTCCATAACACCAAGCCCCAATCCTGCGAGAGCCGCGCTTGAGGCGAGAGATGAAAAATAATTCCAGAAAATAGCATAAAGATCGCACCGACCGGCGCAACAAATAAACCCAGTCGGCTAAGCCTCCAACGCTTTTCAAGGCTCAGAAAGAGTGCGATTGTCAAAAGACTTACTGTCGAGAGCGCGACCGGGAAGCTTAATAAACTTCCCTCCGCAATGGGGTGGTCCGTAGCTGAAAAAAAATTTAACGATTCGAGCGCTATAAAGACTGCGTGGAACAGCGCCCCACCAAGAAGTAAGATCCGCGCCCGCGTAAAGCTCAGCTGATTGGCATCCATATTCCTGAGGTACGCTGCGGTCGAAGCGCAATAGAGTAGGAATGCCGTGAGCGGGACTAGGTGAAGCATTCGCTATTCTTATCAAATTGTTGCCGTTTCCGAAACGAAGCTAGTCGAGCAGTAAAACAAGAACTGGCAATTAACTGAAATTTCCAGCCTATTTCTGATTCTTTTTGGTTTTTACTGCTGTTTTAGTTTTGGATTTCTTCGCTTTAGGCGCTTGTTTAATCACAGTCTTCTTCGACTTTTTACCCACTTTTGAACTGGCGGAGGGCTTTTTATCCGGGGGAGTTAGGTATTTATTCTCACGCAGCGTCTTAACGTATGAATCGTGACTCGAGTGGAGTGAATGAAACTCCCCATGGCCTAGCCCAGCGATTAACTTCTTGGCGCTACCCTCCGGAACTTTTAGCATGTAGCCCACCGGAAGAGCGGCCCGACCGTCAACCACAGCTGCCATCACACCTCGATTCAATCGCTCAAAATCCTCTGCAGAGCACCCTGAATGTCGAAGAACGTCACGATAACTGGTCGCACGCTCCAACTTCACTTCGTCGAAATACCACGGCGCCTCGCGCTGCAATCCGGGGAAGTATCGCTCAGCATTCTTATCGATGTAAAGCGCAGCTAAAAACTCTGGATAAAAATTACCGGAGGCAAAACCGAAGGAGCTACCTTTGTAATCACGAATGATAGTGGCCATATCCTTGGACCCAGTTTCTCGGGTCGCCCGCAACATCCCGCTAACTCCGTGATTGTAAGAGGTAATCGCCAGTGGCCAAGCCTCTAGGTCATCGTAGGCATTCTGCAAGTATTGCGCCGCCGCTCGACTCGCAATGATCGGATCTCGACGCTCGTCGAGAGCGGCAGTAATTCGCATGTAGCGCTTGCCCGTACCACGCATGAACTGCCAGATGCCCGCAGCTCCCACTGAACTGTAAGCCGTATAATCAAATGACGACTCTATATAGGGAATCCGCGCCAGCTCGGTAGGCAAACCAGCCAAGCGAAAGACCTCTTCGATAGCGTAGAGATAACGACCTGACCGAACCAGACTCGCGCGGAATTTATCGCGAATACCAGTCTGAGAACGAATCATCTTCTTCTCCAGAGCCTCGCGATACTTGGCAAAACCACGCTCTGGAATTACTTTAAAAAGTCTTTCAACACGCTTCTCAAAAGAGTCCCTTGGTGGATTTCCGTTTCCAAGATGCGCTAAAGTTCTCTCGATACGGGAGGCCTCCCGAGACTCCTCCGCGTCGATGGTGCGAGCTAGCTCGCTCGGACCAACTTCACTAGCAAGGGTTTCAAAATCTAAAACTGAATAGATAATTTCAGGATAGGCTCGATGGTGGAAAACCTTCTGGTAACGCCCGTATTTACTGAAAATTAACTTCCAAAACTCAACCCTACCCGCTAAAGATTCGGGCACTGAAAATTCGGAACTAATTGGGGAGGTCACTACTAAAATAGTAGCGCTGCTACCTTCACCGCTAATAACCTTACTGCCGGGATGCTCAATAGTGGCTAGATCCTGAGCGCTAGCGACAGGTAGAAACACTGAGCTAGTAGCGACAATTAGAAACACCGAGCTAGTAAGGCCACACACCAACAAAAATAATCTCACTCGGCTCCTAGAATAAGGCTGACAATTTTGTCTTCAAACTCTTTCTTGACGAAGTCGTTCCCAATAAGGGCAAACGCGTAACGGCGGCGTTCCACCCCTTCAGCATATCCAGCTAGCGAACTGACCCCAGCTAAAGAACCAGTCTTACCCCAGACTCCGTCCGCTCGAGAAGAAAAGTCGCTCGCTAATTTTAATCCTCGGTCTCGTCGGTCGGCACCACCACTCAGACTACGAGATTTCAAGGTCCCAGTATTGCCGAATCGACTGAGCGAGGAAAGAAGATCAGGTGCCAGCTCAAGATCTCGATAGGCGAGACTCAAAAGCTGCGTTAAGGAGCGCGCGGAGAGCTTGTTCCGACGGTCCAACCCGGAACCATCGAACAATTCCGCACCTGCAATGCCGTTATCGGTCAAGAGCTGCTCCATTTTCCGCAAGCCAGCGGTTTGTGAGTAACTCCCCTCCTCTTCACCCAAGATGAAGACAATCTGCGAAGCGATGAAATTGTTAGAATAGTGATTCAAGTCTCGGAGTATCTCGGCGAGCCCCTTAGAGCGAGCGGTGTGCACTAATTTAGCGTTATTTGGCGTTATTCCGCGGAGCAGCTCGCCCGAAATCTCAACGCCCGCGACTTCCAGTACCCGTCGAAACACCTTACCGAAATATTGAGCCGGGGCTCCTACTGATTGATAAGCTATGGCGGGCGCGGCACTTTCGCCGATCGTGCCAGTCACGGTAAGCACAATGGTCGGACTGCTGAAGGGTTGGGGTTTGGTTGAGATCTCACTTTCGGATTTAAACTGATTACTCTCCGGTGATTGGCCGACTCGATAGTTGAGCTCAGCCCCCTTGACCGTCTTCAACTGATTAATAACTTCGATACCCGAGCCAAGGGTCACCTGGGCGAGAGCGCGATTCCCGTTCGAAGTTGGCGTGAGCGTGAGTTCGTAGCTGTTATGATTCAGTGATACGGCGCTCAAAGCGGCTTGATACGGATTTGAGCCTAAAGCCCCGCGCGGTTGGATAAATGACGAATCATCGATAATGAGATGGCGAATGCGATTCACTCCCTGAGCAAGAAGCGCTTCCGAGATCTCCGATAATTTAGAGCCGAGTAAGCTAGGATCTCCCTTTCCTTTAACATAGAGATCGACTGCTCCCGTGGTTGTTCGAGCCAAGAGAAACTGCGTAGTGAAGCGGTACTCGCCACCCAGCACTCTTAACGCAGTAACCGTTGTCACGAGCTTCAAAACCGATGCGGGGACGAGAGTTTCATCGGAGCTATTGCCAAAAATCTCCCTGCCACTCTCTAGATCAACCACTGAAAGTCCCAATCGAGCCCCGCTTCCACTCTTACTCAGTTCTCGGGTCACGGCACTTTTTAGACGGCTAGCGAGATCCCGATCATCAGCATGAGCGAACGTTGTAACGGCAAGAAGAGCAGAGGCGAACAAGCAGCGTGCTAGGCGCGAATGAAGAAAGTTCGCGAAGCAAAAATTAGATTTAGTAGTATTGCGAGTAGTATTGGGGGAAGAGTTCATTTCTCGACAACGAAATAACGATGGTCTATTTTTACGAAGAGCCTTCGCTTTTGGCAATCAATATCGTGACTATTTTGGGGGATAGCGACTGTGGACCAACTACGCGTAATACTTGTAACTGCTCCCTCAAATGAAGTCGCGAGCACCCTTGCCAGGGCAGCAATCGAGGCCAAATTGGCGGCGTGTGTAAATGTCCTTCCGGGCCTTCGTTCAATTTATCGCTGGGAGGGTAAAATTGAAGAAAGCTCGGAGGTCTTGCTGATTATTAAATCCGCTCCTCAACACTTGAGAGCTCTGGAAGAGCTCCTCTCCGCCACCCATCCCTATACTGTCTCTGAATTTGTGGTGCTTTCCCCCGAAGAGGTGTCCCAATCCTATCTTAATTGGGCGCTGGCAGAGATGCGAGATTAGACTCCTCCTCTTCCAACAGGAAGCGGTTAACCAAGACCTTCAGCGCAGCCGCGCCAGGAATCGCTAAAATTAGACCCGCAAATCCAAAAAGCTGACTGCCGATGATCAGCGCAATGATGACTGTCAGAGCATGAATCCCAACCTGCTCGCCAACAATCTTTGGCGTTAAAACGAAACTTTCTAGCAACTGCACACCCACAAAAACCCCCCAAACTAGTAAGAACTGTGAGAGGTGAGGCTCTGTAACTAAAGTAAGAATAGTCGCTAAGACAATGCCAATCGCAATTCCTAAATATGGAACAACATTTAGCAGTCCGGAGAGCAGACCCACCACAAATGCCCAAGGCAGACCGACCGCCCAGAGACCTAGCCAATAAAGAACGGCCATCACCACAGCAACGGTGGTTTGACCCCGAAAGAACGCATAGACATGCTGCATGATCTGTCTCAGTATATCGACCGTTGTATCGCGAATCTCCAGCGGTAGGTGATTGTAGACAAAACGGTGAATCTTTCGCAGTTCGGTCCCGAGGTAATACACAAAAAATGGCAATAGACTTAAATTGAGCAGAGCTAGTGTCCAGGAATAGCCCCCCATAATGGCGTTCGTCAGGGTCCTAAAGGCCGTTCGAAGCTGCTCTACTCCGAGGTTACTGAACTGATTCTTCAACTCCTCTATGTAAGCATCGGGAGAACCTGGAAGGTCTAGTTTAAGTTGCTCCTCGAGCAGATACCTAACCTTTGTCGCTGCCCCTTGGATGTATCCGGGCAACGCCTGAATCAGATTGTTATACTGATCCAGTAAAATTGGCAGCGCGAGTAAGAATATCGCTAAGAAAATTAGTAGCAGAAGGATCTGTAATCCGACAATAATTAAGCCCCGGGAAAGGCGAGGCGACTCCAGCTTCGTAACCAGTGGGTCAATCAGCAGGACGATTCCGTAGCTCAACAGTAGTAAGCTAGTGACCTCTTTGACTGAGAGAAACATCCAAAGGAAAAAGATAATCGAGATCGACCAGACGATGAAACCCCGGTAGCGCCGAAGAAACGAGAAGAAGATATCGCGGGAAAGGTCATTTTCTACCATCGCCCCAGAGGTTAACGAAAAGTTAGCACTGGCGCACCAAATAATTCCTCTACGCGATTGCAAAGCGCCTCGGAGGGCTCGATCTGCAGCTCCTTTGGTAGTGAAATGACAGTTTCGCTATGTTTCGAAGCCCTTAATACTAGCTTTACAGGACACTTGCCACGATGCTCAGCGAGAACCCGCTTGAGTTGATTGAGCTTATGGTCAGTACAACGCTCCAGGTCAAGTAATACAACCGCCTCTTTGGCACTTTTATCTCGAAGCTCAATGGCGGACTGGATAGTATTGCCAATGATTGTGCGCCGCTCATCGGTGATGTCGAGCTTCCCGGTGACAAGCACTGGATCGTCTGCCACCAGCACATTAAAGACCTTCTGATAAACGTCAGGCCAAATAATAACTTCAATAGTTCCTAATTGATCTTCCAGCACGAAGGTCGCATACCGATCTCCCTTCTTGGTATTTTTCAAACGGAGAAAAGTGATAACTCCGCCCAGCCGAACCTCCGCCGAATCTCGGTGGCGATCGAGATCGGCCACCGTGCTGGCACCCAGTCGCTGAAGCTCTCGACGATACTTCTCGAGCGGATGTCCGCTTAAGTAAAAACCGAGCGCCTCCTTTTCATGGGCCAACTTAATATTAACCGGCCACTCGCCCTGCTGACTGGCCGGCAGGAACTGCCGCTCCTCGTCCTTCGGGCTACTGGCCACAAAGAGTCCCATCTGCGGCGAAGATTTTTCGCGACGCAGCGATTCTGCTCGTTTTAAAATCTCTTCTAAGTTGGCTAGTAGATAGGCGCGTGGAGCACCAGACCAATCAAAGGCACCAGCCTTGATAAACTGCTCAAAAGTACGGCGATTTAAAACAGCGGGATCCACCCTTCTGCAGAAATCGAAGATACTACTAAATTCTCCGCCAGCCTCTCGCTCAGCAATAATTTCGGTCACCACCTTCTCGCCGATTCCCTTAATCGCGGCTAAGCCGAAGATAATCTTCTCATCTTGAACGTTAAATCCGGCTTGACCGACATTGATATCAGGTGGTGTGACCGTGATGCCGTGCTCCCGGCACTCATTAAGATTCTTTAGTGTCTTATCGGTGTCGCCCATTTCGAGCGTCATTAGACCCGCTAAAAATTGGCGTGGATAATGCGCCTTCAAGTAGGCCGTCTGGTATGAAATCAAGGCGTAGGCCACGGAGTGACTACGATTAAATCCGTAACGCGCGAAAGTCTCCATCTGATCGAAGACCTCGGTCGCCACCGGCTCAGCAACACCCTTTTTTATTGAACCTCCAACAAAGATCTCGCGCTGTTTAGCCATTTCAGCAGGCTTTTTCTTACCCATCGCGCGGCGTAATAGGTCCGCTTCTCCCAGTGAATAGCCCCCCATGTCCCGAGCGATCTGCATGATCTGCTCCTGGTAAAGTATGATTCCGTAAGTGTCCTTCAGAATCGGTTCCAAGATTGGGTGGGGGTATTTGACTACCTCGCGACCATGCTTACGATTGATAAAGTGGTCCGCCATGCCCGCGTCCAATGGACCCGGCCGGTAGAGTGCTAGAATCGCCACTAAATCTTCGAAGCAGGTCGGCTTTAGGCGACTCACCATATCGGTGATGCCGGAGGATTCAAGCTGAAACACACCGATAGTTTTGCCTGCGGAAACTAGCTTGTAGGTTGGCGCGTCGTCTAGCGGTAGATCGTTAAGCGGAACAACAATACCAAAATCCTTTTCAATTAAACGCAGCGCTTCATAGAGCACGGTCAACGTTTTAAGTCCGAGAAAGTCGAACTTAACTAACCCCATCTTCTCCACAGCGCCCATGCTAAACTGCGTCACCACCTGCTCGTCCTTATCCAGCATTAGCGGCAAAAGTTGCTCGACTGGACGGTCGGCGATAACAAGCCCAGCGGCATGGGTCGACGTGTGTCGCGAAAGCCCCTCGAGCTTGAGCGCCAAAGAAATTAACTCCTGGCCTTCTCCTTCGGCATACTCCTTAAGACGCGGCTCCATCTTGAGCGCTTCAGTAAGAGGGTAATCAAAACCCTGCCGTGGGGCGGGAATCAGTTTGGCAATCTTGTCAGTCTCAGCATAACTCAGTCCCAACACCCGCCCGACATCCTTAATCGCCGCTTTGGCTTTTAACGTTCCGAAGGTGCAGATCTGCGCTACTCGGTCGTTCCCGTATTTCTCACGCACGTAGCGGATCACCTTATCCCGACCGTTAATACAAAAGTCGATATCAATATCAGGTAAACTAATACGTTCGGGATTTAGAAAACGCTCAAATAGCAGCTTATGAAGGAGTGGATCTACCTCGGTGATGTACATGGCCCAAGCGACAAGTGAACCCGCAGCACTTCCCCGGCCAGGACCAACGGGAACGCCGTTCTGCTTAGCCCAAAGGATAAAATCGGAGACCACTAAAAAATAGCCGGCAAAGCCCATTTTTAGAATCAGGCCTATCTCTTCGTCCAATCGTTCGTCATACTGGGCGCGCTTTGCTGCCGGCAGCGAACCAGCCAAGCGCTGCAGTAGCGCTAGTCGGCGATCAAGTCCTTTGCGGGCCTCGGCAGCAAAGTGCTCCTCCAAACTGATCTCCGCAGGAGGCTCGAAACGGGGCATGTAATAGGTACTAAAGTCGAAGCTTAGCTCACACCTTTCAGCGATACTCCGAGAGAGTTTCACCGCTTCTTCTAATCCAGGCAGCCCGGCGACCATCTCATCGTAGTTCTTGAGATGGAGCATGGCTCCTTCATGCTTTAGGCGGTCGGGATCGGTAATAAGTTTGCCCGTCGAAACGCACATCAATACCTCGTGCGCGTGCGTATCACCCGCACAGAGATAGTGCGCATCATTAGTCGCCACTAACGGCACACCAAGGCTCTGACCAATGTCCTGCGCGAAGCGATTTAACTGCTTTTGCTCTGGAAAATCATGAGGCTGAACCTCTAGGTAAAATCTATCCCCAAATAGTTTGAGATAGCGCTCAACGTGCGCTCGGCCCCCTGCCAGATCGTGCGACTTAGAATAGCTTGAGAATTCACTCGAGACACATCCACTTAGGCAGATCAGGCCCTCACTACTCTCCTTTAGCAGCTCGTAATCAATTCTCGGCTTACCGTAAAACCCCTCGGTAAAGCCCCGCGTCACTAAACGACACAGATTCAAATAACCCGTGTGATTCTGCGCCAACAAGGTTAGGTGGTAGGTACTAGCACCGCCGTGGGATTTAGCCTTTTTCTCAAAGCGGCTGCCCCCCGTGATATAAACTTCACAACCGATAATAGGCTTGAGCCCTTCTGCTTTGGCGCACTCATAAAATTCGACGACACCGTGCATTACACCGTGATCGGTTATCGCCACGGCCTCCTGGCCGTACTCCTTGGCCCGGGCGATTACGTCTTTTATTTTTATCGCGCCATCGAGGACGCTATACTGCGTGTGAAGGTGGAGGTGAACAAACTGGGACATCTAAACTCGACTGCGCTATTGGCTGATTTGTATCAGACCACCATAACGGATCGGGGTCGAGTGCGGTCAAGGGACGAAGTAAACTATCGACCTGCTCTGAGGCAGAGTTCTTTCAGTCCGGCGAAGTCCGCTGAGATCAGTTTAATCTTTCCGACCCTATTTCCGACCTGAGCCAGCGCATTCGCGTTAGAGAAGGAGAAGAAATTGAACCCCCCCTCGGGCCATCGCTCACGGAAGTACTCGGGATTCTCCGGATGAACTAGGTCGAACGCTCGAAAACCGAACTTCTCAACCAGAACTGGGATAGCAAACTGGCGGTAGGGGTTCTTGTCGAGTCGGCTGGGAATCATAATCCCACCACTTTTCTCAACCGTTCCCACTACCTCCGCAAATGGTGTTTCTAAAATATAATCTCGATCGCCGTAGGCGGCTCCGGGGATATTCAATGCCTCAAGCACCCGGTAAAGATCTTGCGAGGTGAAGGTCTCTGGAAACAATACGACAAAGAAGACCTCTCGGCACTCACCAATCTTACAACAAACCGAAAATCCCGGCAGCAGTCCCATCTTCGCTTTCGCAGCGGAGGCTTGAACAATATCGACAAATGATGCTGTGTAAAAATCCGTGATCGCGATCAGATCCAAACCCTTGGCCTTAGCCAGTCGGACTAACGCCGGACCAGGTTCGACCCCCCCCGTTGAGAAGTAGCCCTTAGTACCTGGGGATTGTATGCGCAGATCGATCGTGTATTTACGGCCGGTCTTAGGAGGCTTTGCCAAGAAGAGAGAACCAGCGCTTGCTCCACGGCGAGTCTGTTTGGCCCGCTTGAGGCGCTCTTCCTTGGCTTGACGAAACGAAGCTAACATCTCCGCCGACGGTGTGCCAAACGGACCGGTATTTTCAACGGTGATACCGGAAGCAGTGATACCGGAAGCGGCAGCGCTCGCTTCCAACTTTTTGGCCTCTGCTTTTTTACCGGCGCTCAGCTTCTTCTTGTTAGCACTAACTTTCGTAGGAGCTGTTAACAGCTTGGGCTTAGTCCCGCCTAACTTTACTTCGACAACAGTCTCGACGGCTTTGGTCTTACTGTTTTTGGCAAGTATCGCCTTCTGTGCGGTTTTCTTCTTCGAGTTTTTTCCGCCATCGCGGGTGATCTGGCTA
>Ga0163155_10007172_pt1 | contig 10570 bp, 5 predicted proteins | sample OliLakLV19SP4G1_FD_148611 | JGI IMG/M metagenome (GOLD analysis project Ga0163155, IMG submission 148611) | Freshwater microbial mat bacterial communities from Lake Vanda, McMurdo Dry Valleys, Antarctica - Oligotrophic Lake LV.19.SP4.G1 | ecosystem: Environmental > Aquatic > Freshwater > Lake >...
CGGATCGCCCGGAATCAGATGCAGAAAGGCAAAGACCAACAGGGTGATGCCAAATATGACGGGCACCAGCCCCAGCAATCGTTTGGCGATATATTGCAGCATGGGATTGGAGATAAATGAGGTATCGAAGTTGAATAAGCTTTGAGTTTTGAGTTTTGAGTTTTGAGCTAGACGGGCAACTCAAAACTCAAAACTTGGAACTTAAAACTAATTCATTTTTTAGGTTTTAGAGATAGTGTTGAACTTCTCGGAGCCGAGAGGACTCGGCACCCAACCTGAGATATTGCTGCGATGAGCCACGAGCGGTTTGGAGTGCACAATTGGAATCCGCAGCGCACTTTCAGCCGTAATTCTGTCCATTTCGCCGTAGAGCTTAGCGCGCTCGGCGGGGTCGCTGACGGCACGGGCTTTGTCGAGCAGGTCAAACACTTTTTGGTCTTTCCAATTGCCAAGGTCGGTGGTGCCGCCTTTGCCGAAGTGGTAGTAGTAGAAGTTGTCGGGGTCGCCGTAGTCGCCCGTCCAACCCAGCATGAACGACTGGTATCCAGGTGGCTTTTTGCTGTCTTCGATGTAGGTAGCCCAGTCTTTGGTCTTGAAGGTGACTTGGATGCCGATTGCACTCAGGTCAGCTGCGATCGCCTCGGCAATGGGTTTGGGCGTGGGGAAGTAGGGACGCGAGACGGGCATGTACCACAGCTCTAGCGGGAAGCCTTTGTCATAGCCAGCGCTGGCTAGCAGTTTCTTGGCTTCGTTGGGGTTGTAGGCATAGCCCGTAAAGCTTTGGTCAGCAAACTGGCTCATCGAATCGGGGACGAAGTGCTTCGCGACCACCGCCGTGTCACCCCAAAAGGCTTTGACGATTTCTTCGCGGTTGATGGCCATGGCGATCGCCTTGCGCACTTCTGGCTTGGCCAGTGGCTCATAGCTGGGGTTGAGGGCAAAGTAGCCCACGTTGAACGATTCGCGGAATAAAGACGTCAAACTCGGATCGGCTTTAATTTCCGTTAGCTGATCAGGAGCCAGTTCGACCGTAAAGTCGATTGTACCTGCCCGCAGTTCGGCCAACCGCGCCGCTGGGTCTTTAATAAACCGCACCACCACCTGCTCTGATTTTGCTTTTTCACCCCAATAGTCAGGGTTTGCCTTGAGCACAATCCGGTCATCCGAGCGCCATTCTTCTAGCGTATAAGGGCCAGTGCCAACGGCGGGGGAGCCTGGAATGCCATAGCTAGGCCCTGCTTTTTTGATCGCATCGGGGCTGGCAATGCCAAAGTACCCAGAGCCAATGGCGATCGGGAAGGCGGCAAACGGCTGAGCCAGCACAAACTCAATCGTGGTGGCATCTTTGGCGTTCACGGCTTGCAGCAGCGAGCCTGCTGTATCCTTAAAGTCACCAAATAGACCTGGCCAAATTTCATAGCCGCGCCCCGCATCCCGGAAGCCCGTCGGTGCCGCCGGATCCCACCAGCGCTCGACATTAAATTTCACGGCTTCGGCATTAAACGGCGTGCCGTCTTGAAACTTCACATCGTCGCGCAGCTTAAATGTCCAGGTTTTGCCATCGGGGGAAGACCATTCGGTGGCCAGCGCTGGCTCTGGCTCGGTTGTACCTGCCTTAAAATTCAACAGATGATCGTAAATTTGGTAGTGCAGGTAAATTGAGTTGTTATCGGTAATGTTGCCCGGTTCTAGGTTAGCGGGTTGTCCACCTAGCCCAAACACCAGTGCAGCGGTACTAGCTGCGGACGGGCTGGCTGTCGGGCTGGGGGAAGTAGAACTCGTGGTCGTCTGCGTGGCGCAGTTAGTGAGCACTAGCGTCAGACAGGTAAAAACAGCTATCAGTGTGGCGTGCCATCGCGTTAAGCGCCGAATCATAAATATCCTTTCCTTAAACGTTAAACGTCGCGCTTTTTCAAATAGAAACAAATAGTACGACAGAGAGACTGTAGTGTCTGTATCTTTATAAGTAAAAGAAATAATCTGTATCTTTAGTCATACCCAGAAAAATACATCGCCGCTATGACTCACCCCATTCTGCAAATCCGCCATCTATCTGTTGATTTTCGTAGCGAAGCATCGGTGGTGCGGGCGGTGCAGGGGGCATCGTTTGCGGTAGGAGCCGGAGAAACGGTGTGCGTGGTGGGCGAGTCGGGTTCGGGTAAGTCGGTGACGTCGCTAGCGATTATGGGGCTGCTGGCTCCAACGGCGCGGGTGGAGGGCGAAGTCTTGTTTCATCGCCCCGATGGGCAAGTAGTCGATTTGCTCAAATTGGCACCGGGCGATCGCCGTCAATATCGCGGCGGCATGATTTCGATGATTTTTCAAGAGCCGATGTCGTCGCTCAACCCGGTGCTAACCTGCGGCCATCAGGTGATCGAAGCGCTGCTATTGCACACCGACCTGTCGGGTAATGCGGCTCGCGATCGCGCCATTGCCCTGTTTAACGAAGTCAAACTGCCCGACCCGGAAGCGATGCTCAATCGCTATCCGCACCAGCTATCGGGTGGCCAAATCCAGCGGGTGATGATTGCCATGGCGCTCAGCGGCAACCCTGCCCTGCTGATTGCCGACGAACCCACCACCGCCCTTGATGTCACCATCCAGGCCACCATTTTGGACCTGCTGCGCGATATTCGCACCCGGCGCAATATGGCGATTTTGTTTATTACCCACGACATGGGCGTGGTGTCAGAAGTGGGCGATCGCGTCGTCGTCATGTATCGCGGCCAGGTGATGGAAGTGGCCGCCGCCTACGACCTGTTCACCGACCCGCAGCATCCCTACTCCAGAGCACTGCTCAACTGCCGCCCCCGCCCCGATCGCACCCTCAAACGGCTACCCACCGTTGCCGACTTTATGCAGGTGACGACCACCGCCCAGGGCGAGCTAGAAATCATTCCCCAATCCCTCAGCGCCGTCGAAGCCGATCCCCGCTTTACCGCCATCAGCGCCGCCGAGCGCGATGCCCACTGCCAAGAACTTTGGCAACAGCCGCCGCTGCTGTCGGTGCGCCATCTGACCAAAAGCTACCCGATGCGCACGGGCTGGTTTGGCCGCAGTATCCCGTTCAACGCTGTAGATGACGTCAGTTTCGACGTATACCCTGGTGAAACCTTGGGCTTAGTGGGAGAATCGGGCTGCGGCAAATCGACCCTAAGTCGGGTGCTACTGCGGCTAGTCAGCCACACCAGCGGCGAAGTCGAGTTTGCCAGCAGATCTGTGTTTCAACTTGACGCCCTTAACATGCGCCATCTGCGACGAGACATGCAGATTATCTTTCAAAACCCCTACGGCTCCATGGATCCGCGCCAGAGTGTTGGCTCTGCCTTAATGGAGCCGCTGGAGATCCACAACCTTGGCGAATCAGCAGCAGAGCGCCGTCAGCGGGCGATCGCCCTCCTAGAACGAGTGGGGCTAGACGGCAACGCCATGAACCGGATGCCCCACGAATTTTCTGGCGGCCAGTGCCAGCGCATTTGTATTGCCCGTGCCCTCACCTGCAACCCCCGTTTCATCATTTGCGACGAGTCCGTATCGGCGCTTGATGTATCTGTCCAGGCGCAGGTGCTCAACCTACTCAAAGACCTCCAGCAAGAGTTTGGCCTCACCTACATTTTCATTTCCCACGACCTCAGCGTCGTCAAATTTATTAGCGATCGCATTATGGTAATGAACCGGGGCAAAATCGAAGAAATTGGTCCCGCCGAAACTGTCTACAACCACCCCACCCGTGAATATACCCGCCAGCTGATTCAAGCCATCCCCCACGCTGGAATAGACGATATTCGGCAGCGGCAGCTGGCCAGAGTTGGAAGGTAAGGTTAGTTAGGGCGATCGCATCAACGGTCAGGATTTAGCTCAAAGCATTGCAATGTTGACAACTAAAATGGGACTGTAACCCATTACCTCAGAGATTTAGTTAACCCATACAGTACAGCTATGAGAACCTTTAATCAGATTGGAGTTTCCAAATTTCAGCAACCGACGCTGTGGCTGCCTGTCTGTGCCTTAGCGCTGTTATACGGCATGTTTACATTGGGCTGGATGGTGTATCGGGTACATTTGCCCGCACAGATGACCCAACTTGGATTTTCTGAGCAGGCAGCACCCCTACTGCTTTTAACCGAAGCTATGCTATCGATCGCCGTTGAGCCATTGGCAGGGACATTTTCCGATCACACGAATCGGCAGCAGGGTACTCGGTTTCCGATCATCAGTGTAGGGGTGGTGTTGGCTGCTCTATTATTTGTCGTGCTTCCAGCCCTAATCGTGGCCGAACCCAATACAACCGCACGCTGGATCTTGGTCAGTTTGCTGCTGATTTGGTCGATCGCCATGAGCTGTTTTCGCAGTCCGGCGGTGGCACTGCTCAAGCGCTATGCTCCGACCCTGCAATTGCCTCAGGCTGCTAGTCTGCTCACCGTTGCCTTCGGCCTTGCAGGAGCCGCTGCGCCGCTTGCCAGCCCGTCTGTGCTCAAGCTGGGTGCAACAGCTTCTTTTACGCTCGTGGCTTTTCTGATTTTGCTAAGCGCGATTTGGCTGCGCTGGATGAATCCAATTAGGTTGACAACTGCTGAACCTACCGAATATTTCAATTCCTCTCAACCCATTGCCATTGCCCCTTTTGTCAGAACCTTTGGACTAGGACTAACCTCAACGCTTGCCTTTCGGCTAGCGATCGAGACCTTTCCAACAATGCTCAAAGCCCAGATTCCTGGTATTCATCCTCCCCTGTTTGTGGGATTAATCTTCCTATCATTGGCGATCGCAGCCCTTCCTGTTGGCAGATTTGCTGTGCGTCATGGCAACATCCGTACGATGTTATTGGGCTTGGTGATCACTGCTCTGGTTGTGGGATCAATGGCGCTGAGCCACAATCTGACAATCGCAATCATCATTGCCTTGGGATTGGGTGTGGGATTTAGCCTGATCCTCAACGGCACATTGCCGTTCACCTTAGAACAATCACCTCCCGATCGGGCAGGGTTAAGCATCGGCATATTTTTTGCAGGAGTGGCAACGGCAAGTAGTTTGGTTTTAGGAGTTTTGGGCAGACCTGGAGTGCTAGCGCCAGACGGAGCAATTGTTCTGGCAGTTGTGGCGCTAATCGGAGCAGGACTTTGCGTCGGCGTGGATCGGCGTGACCCGGCGTAATGGTGCTGGAACGATCTACGCCGTACTTATCTTCCTCATAACTCATCAAAATCTGCGGCACCCAGAGCAAACAGGGTAGTGCGCTGCCCTGGGGTCAAACCTGTTGCCCCAGTAATGTTCATCCCTTCATAGAGGCGATCGGCTCTCAACGTTTTAAGACATTCTCCTGTTTGAACTGCCCAAAGCTTGATGGTTTCGTCTTCGCTGCCGGTTGCCAACTGCTGTCCATCCGGTGAAAAGGAAACTGATCGCACCTCCTTTTGTCCCTTAAACGTCTGGAGACAGATCCCAGTCGAGACTTGCCAGAGTTTGACAGTTTGGTCAGTGCTGCCGCTGGCCAGAAGGGAGCCATCGGGGCTAAAGGCGATCGCCTGAATCCAGCCTTGCTGCCCTTCCAAGACTTTCAAACATTCGCCCGTCCCAACACTCCAAAGGCGAATCGTTTGGTCGTCGCTGCCACTGGCGATTAATTCTTGATTCCCTGTTTTCTGATTGTTTGTTTCCTGATGATTGAACGCAACCGGACTGGCGGCAACTGAAAAAACGTAGCGGCTGTGTCCCTCAAAAATTTGCAAACAGTTACCAGTAGAGATCTCCCACAATCGTATTGTTTGATCTTCGCTACCTGTAATCAACCGATTGCTGTCTGATAGAAAGGCAATTCCGTAGATGCGACCTGTATGTCCTTTTAGCGTTCTCAACCGTGGTATGGAAAAGGGTGCAGGACTAGACGGATTTGAGCGGCTGGGCAGCAATGAATAGATTTGGCTAATATCCCAGATTTTTACGGTGTCATCTCCGTTGTTGGTTGCTAGCAGGCTACCGTCAGGGCTAAACTCAACTCGACGAATCTGCCCCGATCGCTCTTGCAATGTTTTCAAACAGCGTCCGGTAGTCCGGTGCCAAATGCGAATGGTTTGGTCATTGCCGCCGCTGGCCAGGATCTGCCCTTGAGGACTAAAGGTTGCTGTCCAAACCCGCCCTTGATGCCCTTTCAACGTTTGGCTACAGCGTCCGGTATCGGCATCCCAAAGTCTTACTATGCCATCTTCACTGGCGCTGACGAGTTGAGTCCCATCGGGGCTAAAGGCGGCTGACCAAACCCAGTTGTTGTAGCCTTGAAACGTTCGGACACAGCGGGCTGTATCTACTTCCCATAGTTTCAAGGTCTGGTCGTCGCTACCTCTGACAATTGTTGCTCCATCGGGACTGAACGCGATCGCCCACACTTGACTATTGTGCCCTTGGAGGGTTTTGAGGCAGTGCTTGGTCTGGATGTCCCACAGTTTGATCATCTGGTCATCGCCGCCTGTTGCGATGATTTCTCCTTGCTCTTGTCCGGCTATATGGTTGTCTAGCAGCGGCGGGAAAGCCAGCGACCAAATCCGGCGACCGCAGTTGATGGTTTGCAGACACTCGCCCGTAGGCACGTGCCAAATCTTAACTAGAGCATCATCGCCGCCGCTAGCCAACAGCCGACCGTCGGGGCTAAAGGCGATCGATCGAATCCGCTGAGTATGTCCGGTCAAGGGTTTCAAGTCGCCCGTTTCCCAGTTCCAAAGACGTATAGCCAGATCGTCACCTCCGCTGGCAATCGTGGCTCCATTGGGGCTAAAGGCAACGGCACAAACGCCGCCTAGATGGCCTTCCATCACTTGAAGACAATTCCCTGTTTTAACGTCCCAGAGCCTCACTGTACTGTCTTCGCTGGCGCTGGCAAGCTGTTCTCCTTGGGGGTGAAAAGCGATCGCCCAAACCCAGTTTGTGTGTCCTCGAAAATCTTGGTAGCACTGCCCAGTGTCCACATCCCAGAGACGAATAATCTGGTCTTCTCCACTGCTGGCAAGGGTGGGAGCGTGCTGGGCGCGGTCAGGGGCAAAGGCGATCGCTTTCACCCAAGACGTATGCTCGTGGCAGGTCAAGATCTGCCGACCTGTGCGCATCTGCCAGATCCGAATTTCTCCGTTGCCATCGCTACTGGCTAATAGCTGACCGTCTGGGCTAATGGCCACCGACAAAATACTGCCTAACTGTTGAGCAAAAACCGACTTTGCTAAGTCAGCTTTTGCAAAATCCACCTGGTGCAGAGCCATATCTTGTAGGTAGGCTTGCCAAACGGTCAATCCAGCAAAATCATATCCTGTGAGATTGGTGCCTAACTGGCGAAACAGATTCAGCAGATTGCCACCTGCATATCCGGGTAAGCGGATGCCCCGCAAGTGTTCCAAATACAGACTCAGCCGTTGCTCTATGGCCAGTTTTGAGCCAAACTGTGTCAGCAACTGTTCAATTAACGGTTCCAAAATCAAGCGGGTTTGGCGATCGCGAATGTAATCTTTCTCAGAAGCTTTGAGCAGCGCATGGCTATGGAGGAGATTCGAGGAATCGGCTGCCTTAGGGTCAATCTCTACTTCGATTTCACCCTTCACCGTTTCAATTAATCGCTCGGTCGCGTACTCCATGACAACCGGCTGTTGGGTATAGCGTTGAGCGGTTTTCTCAATTAGCGATCGGTGCATCAGCGAGCTGACCGCCTCCATCAGCTTAGATTTGGGTGCGGCAATCAGATCGTCTTGGAGTTCGGTAAAGGTAACCGATTCACGGGCGATTGCCAGCCAGTACATCATGTCTTTTTCTAGACGCGAGAGGCGATCGAACTGTTGATCTAGCAGATTGCGGATGTCGTCAAACACCACCGCGCCCTGTGTCAGAAATTCTGAGATGTCGCCGTCAAACAGATCCTGGATGGTACTGGCAACAATTTTAAGCGCCAAAGGATTTCCCGCATAGCGATCGCTCAGGGTTTGCCAATCGGCGGCGGTGCCGACAAATATTCCTTTGGCTTGCAAGATAGGTTTGGAGTCATCACCCGCTAACCCGTTGAGACGGAGCGATCGCACGGGCAGTGTTTCTCCTTCCAGGGCGGTCAAGTCTCTAGGATTTTCGCGACTGGTCAGCACCAAACAACTGGAGTGAGCCGTGTGCGCCAACCGCCGCAGCAATTCACCATATCCCTGATGCTTGTCCTGAAAATAGCCAGAGTATTTGCCCGCCTGCAAAACAGTTTCTACATTATCCAGCACCAGCAAGCAGCGATATGACCGTAAAAACTCCATCAGCCGCGATACCCGTCCTGCTATATCAGCGGGTAAGTCAGCTTCTTTGAGGCGATCGCCCGACAGCACCCGAATTAGATCGGCGACCAGCGACTCGACCGAGGGAGCATTGCGAAGCGTACGCCAGAGGATACGCTGAAATGGGGAGAGCGAAGATGGCGATTCCGCAACGGAACGGGCAGCAAATCGCGTCTCAGCCATTTCGGCTGCCAATTTTACCGAAAGCGCCGTTTTGCCAATGCCACCCATTCCCAAAATAGAAATCGAGCGGCAGCCGTCTTCCAAGATCCAGCGTTTGAGCGTGGCTAACTCTACAGTGCGTCCATAAAACGTGGAGACATCGATCGCCTCGCCCCAGTCAATGGGGATAAACGATGAATCGACCAGTTGTGGTGCCGAAATAATCAACGCCGGATCAGACTGCTCCGATTTAACTCCGCTGGTCGTTAGATCTGGGGATAACTCCAGATCAGCCGCTCGTCCAAAGCGGTTTAAAACCGACTGAACATTTTTTTTGTTAACGCGTTCTCCCAAAGCGTCCGATAAAAATTTCCACAGCTTTGCCCCCGTATCCTTGACGTACCCTGCGTCATAGCCCATGCGCTCGGCCATATCCGCATAGGTTTCGCCCTGCCAACAGCCACAAAAAATCTGCTCCTGAATCGTGTTCAGATGCTCGTGCTGTAAGCGGGTGTCAAGCAGGGCAACTGCCTCTTCTGGCGTCATTTCGTCTCACGGTGGGGTACTCATCACTCTCCCCTACTTTAAGACCTGACTTTATCTGACTTTCCCAGACCGACAGTTCGAATCGGTTCACTTACTGTTAATTCAAGTGAAGCAAAGCCAGCAGCTCAAGGCTAAATCAAAGCCCAATCAAGTCTCTTAGCTGCGTTCAACTGCTGTCATTTTAACTCATGTTCACTGAGTGACGAGATTAGTTTTCTACGCCCCTAATTAAGGAGAATTTCATCATGGCTAACATTACTGGTACTATTTTCAATGACACGATCATCCCAGGGTTTATCTCGCTGGGGGTAGTTGGCGGCCTTCCGACTATTGGTAACGACATTATTGACGGTCGCTTGGGTGCCGACAATATGAATGGCGGTTTTGGCAATGACACCTATGTCGTAGACAACGTCGCCGATGTCGCAGCTGAGTCGTTGTTTTTTGGCGGCGGTATTGACCTAGTGCAGTCGTCAGTCAGCCACACTCTGAGCGTAAACTTGGAGAATCTGACTTTGACAGGAGCGGCAGCCATCAACGGGACAGGCAATGCCAAGAACAACAGCCTCATTGGTAATAGTGCTAACAACATCCTCTCTGGGTTAAATGGCAACGATAGGATTATCGGTGGTCTTGGCAATGACATAATCGTCGGCGGTCTTGGGACTGACACTCTCACTGGCGGTACGGCTTTCGTTGGGGCAGGGAACGATACTTTCGATTTCAATTCAGTTCTAGAGAGCCAACCTGGTGCCTTAGGCCGAGATGTCATCACTGACTTTATTGGTAATGGTATTCTTCCGGGCGATCTTATTGATCTCTCAACCATTGACGCTAACACAACCCCAACCCTCTTGGGCTTTGGCAATAATACCTTCCAATTCATTGGAGCCAATCCATTTACTACGGCTGGACAGGTTCGTTACGCAGGGGGGATTATTCAAGCTAACACTGACTCTAATCCTTTTACTTCCGAGCTTGAGATTCAGCTTATAGGAGCACCAGCACTGGTGGCAGCCGACTTTATTCTTTAGTGCATATCAATTTGCCCAGCACAATTTTTGCAGTCCTTTGGGCAATTGACTATTCTTAAGGATTAGGGCATGAGCGTCCTGATTTTCGATACTAGAGCTTCCAAATTGGAAGCTGCTTAAAAATGGGGTGAGCGCAGTTCACCCCATTTTTTCACAAGAATAGGAATTGGTTAAAACCATAATTTTTTCGCCACAAATTTACAATTCCTCTAGAAAATGTTTGTGAAGGAAAAATATTCTCTTAAATGAGAAGACATCCCTTCCACAGTAAGAATCTGACCAATATTGGACGATCTTGCACTCTATCTATCACGGCTTCAGGTTGTGGCTCGCTCAGCGTTTTTGGCTAAGAAATCTCAAGAGTCGGGACAGTATGGAGAGTTGATCTGCTTCCTGCGCCTGAGGGGAATCTGACGCTTCACTAGGTGGAGAAACGGATTCAGTCTGTAACGCTGATTCAAGAGTCGTTTCTGAATTACTTTAGTTTGGACTAAGTGGTTCCAGTGCTGCCCAATCGGATGAGACGAAAAATTTGCTCAA
>Ga0163155_10007176_pt1 | contig 10569 bp, 9 predicted proteins | sample OliLakLV19SP4G1_FD_148611 | JGI IMG/M metagenome (GOLD analysis project Ga0163155, IMG submission 148611) | Freshwater microbial mat bacterial communities from Lake Vanda, McMurdo Dry Valleys, Antarctica - Oligotrophic Lake LV.19.SP4.G1 | ecosystem: Environmental > Aquatic > Freshwater > Lake >...
CGCAGGTAGCGAACGGTTGCCCAAAGCGAAAAAGCCGTGCGCTTTACATTCAGCGTCACGATCGGGATATTGGGGTAGCGAGATAATTCTTCAGGGCTGGCGTAGAGAAGAACTAGGTTTGCATCAACTCCAAGTTCATTCATCCCCTGGACGAGAGCAGTACAGAGGTTTGTAAACGTGCCACCGCTTATATCATGGGTCAGTATTGAAACCTTGGGTCTTTTCATAAGTCGTTTTGTAAAGCGCTGCCATTGTGACTCGGATAATTGTCGCCTCAACCCATGACCAATTCTATAACTTTAGCCAAACACTCTGCTGCCGCCTCAGGAGTATACTTCGCCATAATCTCTTGCGATCGCGCGCCCATCGCCTCAATCAACGCTGGATTATCTAAAAAACGCTGCATCAAGTCAGCCAGTTCGTCCACATTATCCGGGGAAAACACATAGCCATTCTCACCATGGATGACCAATTCTGAAGTGCCCGCCCCCTTGGAGCAAAGAATCGGCTTACCCATTAACATCGCCTCTAGGGTCACCACACCCCAAGTGTCTTCCAATGTAGGAAATACAAATACGTCAGCACCCTTAAAGTAACTACCAATTTGGTCGTAGCTCACTCGCCCCGCCCAATGAATACGATCGCTTAAGCCATGTTTTTGGCAAAAATCCTTCAGTTCTTCCTGCTGAATGCCATCCCCTACAACCCACATACTGTAGTTGTAGCCCCTAGATTTTAGGAGAGAACAGGCACCTAGCAATAACGGAAGACCCTTACGAGGGATCAAATGTCCCACAAATAGAAAGATTGGGTGTTGTAAAGAAGGCAAGTCACCTACGATCGCTTCGGAACCCGGAAGCGTATTCTGATCAGGGATCTCATAAGGTTGTAAAAAAACCTGATCCCGATGGGCATATAGTACATCAACCAGGTAATCTTTCCCAGCTTGGCTATTCGTAACACAGGCATCAGCCAGCCAGACCATTGCTCGACGTACAAATAAGCGTAATGCTGAATGACGATAATCTACCCCTGGTGAACTGCCCTCATAAGCGATAATGACTCGACACCACAGTAATGGCTTTAGCATCAATGCCAGAATTGACCAGACACCAAATGAATTGGAAAAGATCACTTGCGGTCTGAGCCTTAGCAAATGTCCTACAATCCCAAGTGAGAGGTAGGTGAAGTTGTCACCATAACTGCTGTCGTCCCGGTTAACTTCGATAACTTGCAATCTGCCCACGACTTCAACCTGAAATGCTGCCTCTAGCCCTTGAGCAAATCCGGGGAACAGTGCCGTAAAGACAGTAGTTTTTGGGAAAAGCCGTGCAAACTCGCTTAAAGAGGGTTGCCAGTAAAACCATGCTACTGGAAGCAACCAGGCAACATGTAGATTCTCAATTTTTTTGAGGTTATCCATAATTTACAGTGAATTTTATCAAGGGTTATTCAGAATGTTGGTTTCGTAGGCTTCGAAGAATTTCTGACTTTATTTCTTGCAACGGCTTTAAACAAGAACAAAGTTTACTCGTAGTATATACCCAGAGACATACAGAGCCAAATTGGTTGAGTGAATTCAAACACAATTTAGTCAACTCCCTGTTTTGTGACTTTCTTAAAAAGTGCTAATCGAAAGTCACGAACCACCGAAAAAATCTGATTTGCGTGATAGGAAGCTCTCAGGTAGATTTCAACTTTTTTTAATGGAGAAATCAAAGAGAAATACTGATCCACATCCTTTTGATACTGAGCTTCAACCCCTCCAGTTCGCCAATATAGACCTAAACCAATTCCAAATAATTTATCAGCAAACTTCTTCAGGGATGGAAAATTCACCCTTATCCAGTAGCCAGTAAGTATTAGAATTCGTGCATCTAGGCGCTGATTATCGCTTCTAAGCGTAAACATATTGCCACCATGCACTTTTTGAATCGCTAGATCTTTACTTAAAAAGAACCCAGGGCTTAAACTCAAGGCAGTCCACTTCACATAGTAGTCACTAATGTGAGTAATTGCTTCTGGCATGGGCAAAATTTTCTCTATTACAGAGCGTTTAAAACATAATCCAGAAGTGGCAGGGGCAAAGGAAGGAAGCTTTCCGGTTCGAATACTACTTCTGAAGTCGATTTTTCTAGATGGTAAACCCTCCGGATCACTCCTTAGAAATTTGCCAAGACTTGCATCAAAAATATTCAGCGTATGGTAACACCAACCAATTTCTGAATCTGAGGTGAATATCTCAACAATTTCAGATACTTTTTCAGGAATAAAAGCATCATCTGAATCCAGGATGCAGATGATATCTCCCGTACAAGCCTTAAATCCAGCATTAAAAGCGGATGCTTGCCCACCATTACTCTTTAAATCGGTGATGATACGATCTCCATATTTTGCAATTACATCCCGTGAATTATCAGTTGAACCATCATCAACAACAATAACTTCTGTTTTAGAGTAGGTCTGTTTCAAAGCACTGTCGATCGCCTCTCCCAGAAAACGCCCATAGTTATAATTGTTAATCAAAATACTGACTACTGGCTGATTTGATAAGTCGCCTGCATCTATCACCAAAGCTTAACCTCCTGAGTGTACTGATTGTCCTAAGTTCCATGCGGGTTGAGCAAGCAAAACCTTGAGTCAATCAAGATAAACCTTGACTATAAGCTACTTACCAGGCGCATCTCAGTCTTGCAAGTCTCATTCTGAGACTGTTTTCAAAAGCTCCTGTTAATCATGGTTTGACATTTGAGTAATAGTACGCACTGCAAAGGTGGGATGTACTCGTTATGCCTGTAGCTTACGTCACAAACGCTTGCAAAGGGACAAAGTACCCACAGGCTATGGCATTGAATATCTACTTGGGAATAACTAGATGGTATCAGCAAGGAAAAAATACCCATAATTTATTACGTTACTCTTTAAGAGAAATTAACATTATTCTGCCTTCCATAAAATTACGATGAAGTTTACATATGAAGTCTACAGTTCCCTCAGTATTATCTAGTACCTTATATAGAGGGTTCTTCAGGTCTGACTATGCGAGGTTAAGACCCAAGGGACCTAAAACCCACTCATACCAATACGTATAAGCCTTAGTCCCATAAAAAGAGCCTTGAAGACTTGATTTTGGCTGAAAGCCTTGTACGGCAAAGCTTTCAGGTCATCGTAGAGCAATTAGATATATTTAAGCCGGAAGAGCCATATTCTGATGCCAAGTATAGTGTAATTTTAATTCTACGGTAACTTATTCTGCTGAGAAGGCTAAGCTGTTCATCATTCAAACTGGGTACCTGGGAAGCCAAAACCCTTTGCTGTTTTAGATCGTCTCGTAGATTTAAATGCATAACAGCTTATGTTCGTAACTCATCCTTTGGTAAAGGGAATAATTTAGAGGGCGGTTGATTACATGTCTGGGATTAGTTATCGCATTGCTTTTTTCATTGGCGCATTCGGTGGTGGTGGAGTTGAGCGAATTACAGCTTCCCTAGCTCATAATTTTGTCAAGTTAGGAATTAAGGTTGACCTGGTGTTGGATAAAGGGGGTAGCCCTCACTTGTGGAGGATGCCCTCTGAAACCCGCATTATTGACCTTAAGGCTCCACGCCTGTCTATGAGTTTGCCAGGACTGATTCGTTACCTACGACAAGAACGTCCTTTTGCCTTGATAGCGGCTGACCATTACATGAATGAGGTTGCTTTATTAGCAAAACTTCTTGCTGGTGTTTCGACGCGGGTAATTATTTCTGAACATAATCAGCTTTCTCGAACAACGCGATATGCCAAAAACTTAAGAAGTCGATTGACTCCTTCTTTTAGTCATTTTCTATATCCTTGGGCAGATGGCATTGTGGCCGTTTCCCACGGAGTTGCCAAAGATCTGGCTCAGACTGCGTCTTTACCCCTTGAACAAATCCAGACAATCTACAATCCGGTGATTAACCCGGAAATGTTGGCAAATGCCAAAGAGCCTGTCGATCATCCCTGGTTCGCGCCCGGAGCCTTACCAGTGATTCTGGGGGTGGGCAAACTAGAAGCACAAAAAGATTTTCCAAATCTGATCCAGGCTTTTGCCAAAGTCCGGCGATCGCAACCAGCTCGACTCATGATTCTTGGTTGGGGACCAGACCGCCCTCAATTAGAAGCCTTGATCCAACAATTAGGTTTGCAAGAAGATGTTGAGTTACCGGGCTATGTGCAAAATCCCTATGCCTATATGGCGCGATCAACCGTGTTTGCTTTATCTTCCGCCTGGGAAGGATTGCCAACGGTACTGATTGAGGCCATGGCGCTGGGCACCCCGGTTGTGTCTACAGACTGTGAAAGCGGTCCTTCAGAAATTCTGGCTGGTGGCAAATATGGTTATCTGACTCCGGTTGGCGATAGCGAGGCTCTTGCAGTCGAAATTTTAAACGTTTTGGCAGGCAAGCCAAAGCCGATTGATTCAGCGTGGTTAGACCAGTTTGGTTTAGAATCTGCCACGCAAAAATATCTCAGTATTCTTGGTATCGCATGAATTGCCTTCAACCTATTATTCGGAGTAGAACGATGGAAGTCACAAAGTTTTCTGTAAGTGAAGAATCTGCTATCAAGCAATACTTTGACTCCTACGGGTATGTGGTGGTCGAGAATTTACTAGATCCCTCAAAGATTCAACAATTTCTCTACTCCTATGAGCAGATCAAACATTCCAAGCTTTTTATGTTTTTTAGCCAGGATACACACCTTCCCATACAGCCAAAGTTAACTCCGGAGGGGTTCATTGAAAATTCAATGTTAAATCCTGCAAGCTTAAAGCTATGGCGGGGTTTTGCAGGCTCCGTAGAAGAATGTCTGGTAGACACAAATGTGACAGATGCTCTCAGCATTATTTCAGGCGCATCGAGCCATGTCATGATGCAAAATATGTTTTTCGATAAGTCAACCGGAACAATCGAGCATCAAGATCACTATTATCTAGATTCAGATCCACCAGGGAAAATGATTGCTGCATGGTATTCTCTGGAAGACATTCATGAAGATGCAGGTTGTTTTTTTGTTCTCCCTGGAAGTCACAAAGGTAGAGTCATTGAACGCGAGAGCGCAGCAGGCTTTTCAGATCATGACACCTTTGTAAAAGAGATAAATACCCTCATTAATGAGGGGCAATATGAGTATCGTAGTTTCCCGCTAAGCAAAGGTGATGTGCTGTTCTGGCATCCTTATACCATTCACGGAGCCTACAATAACCGAGATCCACGTTTCAGCCGTAAGTCACTCACTGCACATTATTACCCAGGGAATTTGCAACGGCTCTACGCCAGCACCGCCCCAACCGCTAGAAAAACGGTCAATCCGACTGTTCAAATTTTAGGTAGCGAGCTGGAAGCCTACAGGTTTAATGCGATGCATTATGTGAGAGCGATCGCAAACTATGTCAGACGTAGAGGGCCTGCTTATGATATGAGAAGAAACAGCTATACGTAAGCGCAGGAATGAATTGCTGACACGCTTCTTTTTGGGCTTCAGTTACAAGCTAAGTAAGCTGGACTAAGAGTATGAACGGAATGGCACTGTAAAATCTTTTTATGGTGTGTAAGCCGATGGTCGGGTGGCGACGAGTGGCGATGACGGAGCAGCGAACGGCAGTGGACTATAGTAAGACCAAATATACAAAGCTAGGAGCGAATTCAATGATCGTGTGCATAGCAGAAGATCGCATCAGTGAGGAGAGTGCCGTCCGGTTTCTACTTCTGAGTTTGACGAAGCACTGCCCTGATATTCCGATCGTTCTTTACTTTCCACCTGCAACTGATAACTTTAAAGGCTGGCTCGATCGACTACAGCAGGTGACACTCCGTTGTCCACCTTTTCCGAAGGGTATAGGATGGAATGTCAAATCTTACGCACTCTTGGCATTACTGGAGGAAGGTCAGGAAGAGGTTTGGTGGATTGATTCCGATATTATTCTGACCTGTGACTTTCGTCGCTCTGTAGGCAAGTTAGCTGATGCAACATTAGTAGTAACTGAAGATGCACTATCTGGATTCTACCGGAATGACGGCTATCGAGCACGAGCTTGGGGGTTTGAAGTCGGGCGATTATTGCCATTCTGTTTGAATACTGGAGTCCTTCGAGTGACGCAACAGCACATTCCTCTGCTTCAGCGATGGCAGCAATTGACAGAAGACAAGACTTACTTAAAAACTCAAACTTTGCCGTACAATCGGAAACCATTTCATATGTTTGGCGATCAGGATGCTTTTACTGCATTGCTAGACAGTCGTGAGTTTTCTGATGTTCACCTCAAGATTCTTCACCGTGGCAAAGACATTATTCAATACTTTGGACCTGCAGGCTATACACTGCAAGAGCGATTCCTTAATCTGATGCAAGGATTGCCCCCTTTTATCCATAGTCAAGGGGAAAAACCTTGGTATCGTCAGAAAACTCCACCTAAGTGGATAGATTTCTTCCAATATCTCAGCTATGTACGTCTTGAAGTCTCTCCTTACAACCGCGCCGCTTCTCCATACAAACATCAAGTAGAAAAAGACGTGGATTGGTTGATATGTTCTTCTCGATTGGGCAAACTATTGTTTGTAGTAGGGTTTGGTAACGCAGCACTAACGGGAATGCCGTTAGCTGTTATGTACAGCCTGTGGCGTTTTAGTAAACAATTGCGACAGATCAATGACCGCTTTGATCCTAAACAGGCTTATGAAGAGTACATTGCGGAAAAACCCAAAAGTGTTGAAATGAAAAAAGAAGTGTAAAGAAAAGACTTCTTGCGATGGTATTCAGTTTTCCCAGAGTCGTCAAAAGCTACCCAATGCTTATTAATAAGTAGGGAAACAAAATTAGACCTGTTGCTGAATAAGCCCTAAAAAGCTATAAAATCCAGGCAGGACATGCGTTTCAGGCAATTTTCTGATAGATTGCTGTAAGGTTATAGATCAAGGGTTTCAGCGATTTTTTACGTTATAAAGCAACATGTCTATTAAACAGTGTTACGTAAAGATGGGAGACGCAGCAAAATTTGCCTCAATTTCTGCCATGTCGTCCCCCTGTGATAGCTTGGAGTTAAGTCAAAACGCATTATAGTGCTAGGAGAAAGTATGAAAATTGAAAAAATGCTGATTTCAGGTGAAACAGCTTTCATCAACCGTTACCGAGCTTTATTTGAATCGATGGAACCGCAACTGGAGCAGTTGCATTATTTACCCAATGACAAAGTTTTCAAGATAGGCTTCCTCAATAAGCTGGCGAAAGTACCGAACAAATTAATCTCCATCCTTTCTCCCAAGCAAGCGGATAAATCCAGAAGTACCGTTGAGGGCTTTCTCGCTAGATCCAGAAGATCCGAGCGCAGGATTGGTCAACTGAAAGAAAAACCGGATTTTGTGCTTCAAGTTTTCGGCATGTATAGTCCGTTTTGGGATCAGATGACGATTCCCTATGCCATGTATTTAGACTATACAGCGGCTTTAGCTCAACGAGGCTTGTCTCCCTCTCAAAAAGAGCTTTCAGAATGGAATGCATATGAACGTTTAATGTATGAGCGCGCTTGTCACCTTTTTCCGATGAGCCAACTGGTTAAGTCATCTTTAATCAATGATTATGGTATTTCGCCCGATAAAATTACGGTTGTTGGTTCCTTTGCCAATCGCCATGCTCTTTATACGGAGGAAAAAACGTTTGGTACGAAGCAGCTTTTATTTAACGGTTCAGACTTTGAACGCAAAGGGGGTGACTTAGTCTTAGAAGCCTTTAAACACATCAAAAAAGCGATACCAGAAGCCAAGTTGGTCATTATCGGCAAGAAGTTAAATACTGCCGAAGACGGAGTCATTAACCCAGGGAAGATTAATTCTTTGGCAGAGATGCGTCAACTTTTCTTAGAGACAGATTTGGTCCTTGCTCCTGGAAAATGCGATCCTTTTCCATCTTTTGTTATTGAGGGTATGAATTATGGCGTTCCTGGAATCGTTTCAGGAAACGACGGTATGCCTGAAATTATTAATCATGGTATCAACGGACTCGTCGTTGATCCACTCACACCTGAATTAATCGCTGAAAAAACTATCAATTTACTCACTGACATTCCAACCTTAACCTCACTCTCTCAAGAAGCTCGCAAGAAAGTCAAGACTCAACTAAACTGTCATATGGTAGCTGAGAAAATTATAGCTACTCTAAATGGGTTGTGAACGCTATTGTAGATGGACTGGGAAATAGAAAGAAATGGTATCTCTATGAAATTAGCTATCTTGTTTTGGTTTTATAAGGAGCCAGAAATTTGCCAGAATCGCCTGGAGATTCTGCGTCAGAATAATCCCACTACACCCATCTATGGTTTGTACGGCGGCGATCTAGCATCAGTAGACCAATACAAATCAACTTTAAGTCCCTATTTGGATGACCTCTACGTGTTTTCGGAAGCTAAGGATTCTTACTGGAAGTGGATTCAGGGCGATTTGATGATCACCCACTGGTATCGTGAGCGGGGCAAAGATTTATCCTGGGATACAATCGTTATTGTTCAGTGGGATATGTTGGTATTCGGAGCGGTTGAGAAACTTTTCTCAATGCTCAAACCGGATCAAATTCTACTGTCCGGACTTCGACCTATTGCAGAAGTGGAAAATGACTGGTTGTGGGTTGCACCCAAGTTTCCAGAGCATAGACAGCGGTACCTTAAATTTCTAGATTACGTCCAAAAGACCCATGACTACCAGCAAGATCCGCTGGGATGCTTGTTTATTGTTGCATGTTTTCCAAGGATCTTTTTGGAACAATACTCAAGCATCGAGCAACCAGAGTTGGGATTTCTGGAGTACCGGATTCCAATGTATGCCCAGATATTTAGGATTCCGTTTTGTGAGAATCATTCTTTCAGTGCTTGGTGGGTCGATGTGGATCCAATTTTTTGGGCTAAGAACCCGATCAGGCGGGCAATCAATACCTTGACTCTGAGACTCAACCCCAATCCGCTTAACCCAGCAAAGCGCGAAATATCTTTAATCCCTATTTACTATCATTTAAGTACTCAAACTGGCGCTAGAATTTTTCATCCCTATGAACAGGTATTTCCGATGAAAAAACGCCAGTGGTTAAGCTCACTACTCCATGAGTTTGGGCGAGACTTAAATTGGCTAACTCAGAAATTAGCTGATTAGAATTAGTAACTTACTTAATATGTAATGAGTCTTGTAGAAATAACTTGAGCAGATGAGGAGTTTGAGCAGCGTGTCACAATAACCGGAATCATTCAGAACGATCAACTCGTGTTGACAAATTCTCCAGAGAGTAAAATATTGCTTTTAATATTCTTCTGCTCAGGCTGAGTATTGCGATGCTCTCGCCAACTTAACCAATATGAATTGACAATTTGAGGAAAACAGATGAAAGTTCATGTTTTTTCAATGGCTCATAATGAGTCTCCTATGATCCGTTATTTCGTTCGTCACTATCGCCGTTGCTTTCCTGATTGTGATATCACAATATTCGATAATGAGTCTACTGATGATACAGCAACCATTAGTCAAGAACTTGGTTGCAAAGTCATACCCATTGCCTCAGGAGGATTAGTTGATCAGATTCTCTTAGACACTAAAAATGAGTGCTGGAAAAAGAGCAATGCTGATTGGGTAGTTGTCTGTGATACTGACGAATTCCTACAGCTTAATCAGGCTGAACTAGAGAGGCTTGATCATTGTGGAGTCACGATCGTATGTACTAAAGGCTTTGATATGATCGGTACAGGCGGAAATCCTGAAAATATTAAAGATAGATACCCAAACGACTGGTATAGTAAGCGTGTATGCTTCAAGCGAACAGAAATCGAAAGCATTAACTACACCCCAGGGGCTCATCATTGTCACCCTACAGGGCGTATTCAATTGAGTTCAGAAGCTTATGAATTTTTTCACTACAAATTTATCTCTTTAGACCTTACCCTTGAAAGGGCGAAACTTCGTTGTGACCGTATGAGCGAAGATAATCGCCAAAAAGGACTTGCCTATGAATATTTTGAGTTTAGTGAAAAGAAAATTCGTCAAGATTATGCTTGGGCATGGCGGAAAGCAATTGTATGGCGTTTTCTTGGAAGAGCACTTCCAGCAAACGGCTATCAGGGTTATAAGTTAGGTTACGAACTTCTGAAGAGGTTGCCGTAGAAGAAATTTTATTCAGACTTTTTAGATACTTGCTATCAAATTTAGATAGCAAGTATCTGCTCCATTAGATAATTGGCTGTTCGAATTGCCAGAGCAACCATAGTCAAAGTGGGATTGACCGCTGCAGATCCAACAAATGTGCTACCGCCCGCGACAAATAGATTCGGAATGTCATGCATCTTGCCAAATGAGTCTACAACGCTATCTCGTTGGGTTATTCCCATCCGGCAGGTGCCATGGTGATGGGCGGTGGAGCCGAAACCTTTTGGTTCAGTCCACTTCTTTTGATCCGCCTGTGTTGCCTCGGCAAACTGATCAAACAATTTTGTAGCAAACTGATAAGTCTCGTAGTCAAAGTCGTTCAGACTATATTGGACATGGGCAAAAGGGTCTCCGAAGCGATCGCGATCCT
>Ga0163155_10007184_pt1 | contig 10561 bp, 8 predicted proteins | sample OliLakLV19SP4G1_FD_148611 | JGI IMG/M metagenome (GOLD analysis project Ga0163155, IMG submission 148611) | Freshwater microbial mat bacterial communities from Lake Vanda, McMurdo Dry Valleys, Antarctica - Oligotrophic Lake LV.19.SP4.G1 | ecosystem: Environmental > Aquatic > Freshwater > Lake >...
GAAAACAGAAGCACTCCGAACTGGAACCTATCAACTCTATCTGCGAGCCGTTACTGCCGATAAACGTATTTTTCTAACCCCGCGTTCCTCGATGGCTATTGTGAACGATTTTACATCCGAAAATCCCAAGCGGGAAAAAGAAAGGGAACAAGGCGAGAAGCAAACTTCGCAATCTGTACATATACCTACAGCGGATACTGTTGAAATTCCCATCGAATGCTTAGCCGGACGCATTGCAATTACAGAAAAAACAACAGTGAGGCTGACTGGAAAGTTCGAAAATCAACAAAACAACTGTGCATTGTCGCTTTTGATCGGAAAGGAGAAGCACCCGATAACACAAAACAGCGGTACGTTTCGTTTTGTTCTCATTGCAGACAAGCTGAACAAAGGAGAAAATCTCGTCAAAGTTCGGGTGGATCGCCCTAACGGAACCGGGCAAATCGTTGCTCAGGCGTATATTGTTGTCTACTCTAAGCCGCCTGTTCGCCTTGTCACTCCCACAACAGAAAAAGATTGGGTCAAGCCTTTTGTTTTGTCATTGGAAGCACAGTCAGATTTTCAGCCTAAATCTGCACAGTTTTACAAAGGGACAGAACGTCTGCTGATCAACTTCTCAGGAATCGCTGTAGAATGGGACGTGACAAAGGAGAGCGTCAAAGATTTCTCCCTGTGGGCAGAAGTCGAATCTGAAACAGGCGAACGATACCAGATAAACCCTGTCATTGTCACTGTCCCGCAAAGAGTGCGGCTTGCTACTTCGTCAAAACCTTTAGAAGTAACGCCTAAAGCAAGAACCCTACAAGTTGACGTAAAATTCATTGAGGGACTTAATCCGAAAAGCGTAGAATTTCTGTTAGATGGAAAGTCCGTTGAGATTCTGAAAAAACCTCCGTTTGACCGAACCAACATAGTTGTTGCACAGATTCCGAGCGGTCAGTATCGCCTTTCTGTTCAGGTCGAAGATGAAAATGGCGCAAAGTATAAAAGTGACGCGGCAGAAATCACGATCAAGAACATTGCGATTGACAGGCAGAAAGTTGCAGATGCCAAACTCCTCAGAGCGCAAGAAGGAGAAAATGAGCGCATCACCAAAGAGTGGGATAAATTTCAGTTGGCAGGATTGCGTCGTCGTATCGTTGGACAGATTCCCTCGCAATTCAGGCGCGGTACAGGAACCATCGGGAGAGCCAACGGGCTTTCGGTATTGGTCGTCACGACAACAATCAACGGAATTCCTGTGGAACAGCGGCACTATGGAAAACCCCTCATAGTCGAATGTTTCATTCGAGAAGGCGAGGGCAGAATATCTCTCCAGGCGAGGGGAGATGGCTATGCTCAAGATTCGGTACAGCAAGCAGCATTTGTGATGAAGCGTCTTGTTGAGAAGAAGGGCTACACTCAAGACTGGTCAAGGGTAGATATTACGATTGATTATAGTGACGCAGCAGAGAAAATCGGAGGCAATTCGGCAGGTATTGCTAATACGACCGCAATGATGTCGATGGTGCTTGGATTGCCTATAGACAATTCCGTCGCTATGACGGGAGCCATCGCACCTGATGGAAGTGTTCTGCCGGTCGGCGGCATTATCTTCAAAGCAAATTCTGCTCTGTCCGATCCGAGAATCAAAACACTGATTTTGCCGAACCATCCCGCCAACGATCAAGAATTAGATATTTTGTATCGTATCAAGCCAGAACTGTTTTCAAGCAAACGTATTATTTTCGTGAGCCATATCGAAGAGGTTTTGAGACAAGCACTGATCGGCTATGATGAAGAAAAACTCCGCTATGCCGAAGGCAAATTGATCAGCGCAATGAACTCTTTTGTGAGTGGGGATGATGCTGTTGCGCTCTCGGACTTGCGAACGGCACTCAAGTTTACACCGGAAAATCATACGTTGCGAATTTGGATTTCGGCGATAGAAGACGCCAAAGCGAGCCGAGAAAAGTCCAAGGAAAAATAATAGGGCAAAGTTTAGTCGTGACAAGGCAATCATTGATGGCTTTAAATCCTATCGGGATATTCCGATTGCATCTTCGATCAATTTTGGGCGCGTTAACTATACCCTTTGGGCAAGTGGACGCCTCACGGAAAATGTAGAACCAGATGGAATTCAGAGCGGTTGGAAAAGCAGAGACATTGAGCCACCGTTCGATCTCTCGTCTTGAAAAGGAGAAACGTGATGAAACATCATCTTAACATTGGTGGCGTTGATCGCCATCGTCTCTGGCATTTTACTGGGATTATCGCAAGGTGCAGCACTTGCAGAAACCAGACAGTGCCCTCTCACAGAGAATCCGGTTACTTGTCCCCCTGGTCAAACCTTTTCCGATCCTTTTGCAGGTTACGCCTGTGGGATGAACACGCGGACAGGCAAATGTCGTCAATACCGTATGTTCAACATTTACTGTAACGGCGTTTTCCAAGACACTTCACTCGTGCTTTTTGGAGATAATTTCAACGGAAGTTGTATCAACGGTAAATGCTCGAACTACACACCGTAGTTATACGAACAGCCAAAACTTCGCTTCCAAAAATCTGTTCCTACGATGCCCATGCTGTGTTCAGCACGGGCATTCAAATTTTCTGTTATCCAAGTTCTGACTTCTTGTGATAATCCAATCACCCAATGACCCATCAATGATTGAAGAGGAACTCCTTGTCCGTCAGTACCGCCCAGAACAAATCCTCTAAAACCATGCGGCGAACAGGGCGCGAGGTGTCCGGGAGATCGTTCAATATCGCCAACGCTTTCGTCTGCTCGGTGGCTGTCGGCGGGCGGCTGAGAGCCGTTTGATAGAGCCGCTCCAGAATTTCGGCATTGGGAATATTGGCGTCGAGAAGCGAATCGATCAATCCGCCTGAAGCGCGAAGTTTGAGATTGACGGTATCGCCGTTGGCAAGGTGCAGTGCTTGAGCGATACTCGGCTCTTGCTGTCGCTCACACGCGCAGGTTTGGACTCGTTCCGGGCGTCCGAAGGCGGTCAGAAATGTCGAGACGACCAGCGAATCGTTGAGTTGGAGGGCGCGAGTCCCTTTCGCCATATTGGGAAACTCCGTCGCAATGCCCGTCACTTGGGAGAGAATATCGAGCATCACCTCTGCCGGAAGCCGCCGTACAATCGTCCGCGAATAGAATGTATTGTCGCCTTCATTGCCGTCAATGGGTGTGGCGGTGCGCTGATACGCCTCCGAGTTCATAATGGTACGAATCAATTGACGTATATTGAACCGTTCGGCGGCAAACTCGGTGGAGAGCTGCGCCAAGAGTTCCTCGTTCGAGGGCGGATTTGTCGCCCGCAAGTCGTCCTCTGCTTCGACCAAACCTCGCCCCATGAAATGCTTCCAAACGCGATTGACCAATGCCCGTGAAAAATACGGATTGTCCTTGTCGGTCAGCCAGCGTGCCAACTCTTCGCGCCGGTCACCTTTCGCATCGAGGGCGATACTCTTTCCATCCAACGGCACGGGAGGCAAGGGACGATTCAGGCGCGGGTGAGTCACATCGCCCTGATCCGAAGTCAGAACCAAAACCTCGCCGTCCTGTTCGCCATTTTTCAAGCGCACACGCGCCATGAAGTTCGCCATCTCATAGTATTGATTCTGCGTCCACTTTTCGAGCGGGTGATTATGGCAGCGGGCGCAGGTCAGCGACATTCCGAGAAACGCCTGAGTCGTCGTTTCGGTCAGTTCAATCGGCTCTTTATGGAGAACAAAGTAATTCGCCGCACCGTTTTCCAGAGTGTTGCCGCGTGCCGTGAGAATTTCGCGCACAAACCGATCCCACGGCTTGTTTTGGGCGACACTTTGCCGGATATAACCTGAGAATGCGGTCACGGCGTTTGGGTTGAGTTTGCGTGAACTGACCAGTAATAAATCGCTCCACTTATATGTCCAGTAGTCCACGAATTCGGGGCGGGCAAGCAACGATTCGATCAGCGTTTTGCGTTTATTGGGGGCGGTTGAAGTGACGAACGCTTCTGTCTCCGTGACTGTCGGCAATAATCCCAAAGTATCAAGCGTCGCCCTGCGTATCAACTCCCGATCCGAAGAACGCGATGACGGCGGAATCCGAAGCGCAGAAAGTTTTTTGAGAATCAGGTCGTCAACGAAATTGGCACGGGGCGCAGAAGTATACACGGACTCGGCGATCTCGTTGGGATAGGGAACAATCACTCTCGCAAACGCCACACGGCTGTTGAACCAGACCGTGATCGCCGCTTCACCGTAGCCGTTGATTGTCACTTTGCCGTTGTCGTCCACACTGGCAACGGTGCTGTCGCTTGTCCCGAACTTCGTCCATCGGGTGACATCGGCGCGGGCGCGATCACTGTAGGCGGCTTGAACAAGAATTTGCTGAGTATCGGTTGGCTTAAGGGCGTGCGTTTCCTTGGGAAACACTTGCAGAGCGGCGATTTGGGGATCGTTCGGCTTGGGGCGCGGATTGCCCTGTCGAATCCACTCGGCGACAACGGCAAAGTCCGCCGATTTTTTGTCGAGGCGCATTCCGCCGCCATGCGGGATAAGATATGCCGATTTTTGGAGAAGCAGACTGCTCTGCGGCTCACCGGAGATGATGCGTCGCCCGCCCGCTTGGCGCGTCAAAACGGCAAAATCGGTGTCGGGATCATAGCCGCGCAGGGTCAATTTCAAGCCGCCTTTGCCTGCCAATGCCCCATGACACGCGCCCTGATTGCAGCCGTTGCGCGTCAGAATCGGCAGCACATGATTGCGAAAACTCCAGACGAACGGCGACTTGGTTCCGCTCACCGTGACGGTTTTGGTCGCGGTTTGCCCGTTGAATGTCGCTGAAACCGTCGCGGTTCCATCACCGATTGCCCGGATCGTTCCTGTTTTGTCTATGGTGACGATCTTTGAGTCCGATGTGGCGAACGCGGCGCGTGCAGTGTGGTCGCCCGTCCATTGTGTCCCGGATCGCTGCTCGACGAGAATCTTTTGCGTGGTTTTCGCGCCGCGCAGGGCAAGAGTTTCCGGCAAAATGGCGAGTGTGTCCGCATGGCTCGGCACACCCACCACGCACAGACAAAAACATAGGAAGGCGAGTCGTGTATTCATCATAAGGTTCTATACGCCAAAAACCCCGTAACCTCCTGCTTCCCAACAAAAGAAATTCCCGCAATGCACGCAGTCCAAATCGGAAGCAACTCCTCTGTAATAGAGGAAATAAGAAGCGGGACGTGGTATTTGGCAATTATACAAAACAATCTGACCGCTCACGCCCTTGTCACGCGACTGCTTCTGCTTCAAGATTTCACGGGTGGCGGCGGGATCAATCATGTGTTATGGTCGGTTGCTGTCGAGTGTCATATCTATCTGCTGTTTCCACTAATGATCTGGGGTTGGAGGCGATTCGGGGGTGGGACGGTGATTGTGGTGACAGGAATTTTATGTTTGGTATTGTCGTGTGCGCTATTTACTCGCATTTTGGGCGAATTTCCGGTTGGGTTCGTGTTTTATTTTGTGTTGGGAATGGCGGCGGCATATCTGGCGCATTCGTCAAAAACACGCCGCCTCCACAATCATGGCTGGACATGGGGAATCGTATGCGCCGTTTGTGCCGTGATCGAGGCAATTTTGCTTGCTCGTTGGAGCAATGACTTTCGCCCCGCGATCACGGAAACGCTCTTCGTCCTGACTTCGGCGTTCCTGCTTCTGGACTCTTGCGTCTGCGCCCGTCGTGCCGCTCAAAACGATATTGGAGTGGAAACCGTTGGTGCTGATCGGCGGATTTTCCTATAGCCTCTATTTGGTTCACGCGCCCCTGATTGAGATTGTGTGGAAATATGCCGTTGTGCCGCAGCGTCTTGCAGAAGTTCCGTCATTTGGGCTGTTATGCCTCTGGTCGCTTCCACTGATTTTTTGTGTTTCCTATGCGTTTTATCTGTTGTTCGAGCGTCCCTTTCTCACCAAGAAGGTAGGAGGGAACAGGTGACAGGGAACAGGACACTGCACTCTGAATCCACGCAACACACGAAAGAACACGAAAACCCATTCACGAACAAAATTGCCACAAAAAAGCACAAAAGAAGCACGGAGAGAATCAAAACTCCCCTCTCCCAAGTTTGGGAGAGGGGTGAGGGCTGTTCCCTGTCCTCTACTACACCAAACGACCATCGAACCGAACACGCATGGCTTGCCCTGCCAACTCGAACTTGAATTCGACAACCAAAACAGGGACAGGAAACACAAAGCGACTGGAAAGAACAAAATCATCGTGTTCGACGGGCTGACCGTCGAACAGGAACTGATCGTCGCCGCCGGGACTTCCCGCCCCGATCAAAGGAATGGTTCCTTCCAGTTTGTGGACTGTTCCCTGATCCTCGTATTGAAAATCAAGGGCAACGGTTGTGCCTTCAAGTTTTGAAAACGTGCGCTTGACAGGACCTTTGCGAACGCCATTGACAGAAACTGTCCAGCGATTTGTCGGCAGGTTCTTGAGCAGTGCCTTTAACAGATCGAACGGGTTCATAATCGAGTCCTCCTGTGACTCTGTTGACGCGGGTCAACATTTTGCTTGGAAAAGGATATCAGGTGACGATTTCTTATGTCACCTTACCCATTATAAGGTGCAGTACCAGATTTGTCTATGACGCTCGTCACAATTTCTCGCGTAATTATTACGGAGGGAAATTTTATATAGAAACTGAAACGATTTCCAGAGCGAACCTGTCTGTGAACAACAGAGGAGATATGAATGCTATGGACTATTTTTGTGTCAAGTGCGAAAATACGGATGTCAAAAAAGTGGCGGCGGTTGTGCGCGAGGAGAGTTGGGAAACCAAAACACGCGGCGAGAGTTACGGGTTTCGGCGCGACGAGAAAGGGCGATGGCGTCCCGACCCGCGCACCTATACGGAGTCGAAAATCGGCACGTCGAAATTGGCGCAACAACTTGCCGCACCAGATGAACCCTGTGCGATTCTGCTGTCACCGGATTGGTTTTACGCACTTGCGCTGATCGCCGCGTGGTTTCTGACGCCGAGCATCGGGGCATTCTTCGTTGTCTGGTTCATTTCAAGTGGAATTTACAGCCAGATTCGCCCCTCGTTGAAACGGGCTTATCGGCGTCATATTGAAAAAGTGAAAGAGGCAAAAGCGGCGTGGGAAAGGGCAATGAAGATTTGGAACACGCTCTATTATTGTGTCCGATGCGACACCGTTTATAACCCGGAAACAGGACAGTCCGCACCTGTCGGTGAGATGCGGACTCTGCTCTAAACACGGGACGGAGAAGAGGAAATCTAATCCTCATCCTCAAACATCAAACCGTCGCGTTCGTCGCCGTCCTCGAAAAGATCGAGCGAACCGCTTTGATCCTCTTCGGCGACGATTTCATCCAAGTCTTCCAGTCCTTCACCCTCATAATCGGCGAAAAGACGGTCAAGGCTCTCTTGAAACCCGATGTCGCCGCTTTCAGGATAGATGCCTTTGGTCATCAGCATCATGAGGCGTTCGCGCTCATCGAAAACGACTTGGGTCAAAATATACATCATGCGGTGGAGCTGTTCGCGTGTGAGTGTGCCGTCCTCGACGGGAATCTCTACCGAGACGCACACTTCGCCGTCGTTGTCATCATACGCGAATTTGAGAATCTTATACTCGCCATTGAGGCGCAGTAATCGCACCAGCACGCGCTCGCGGAAGGGAGTGTCTTCGATTTTCATAAACCAAGGGATATAGCCGCGCACATAGCCGCCCTCTTCCATGCACTCGATTTCGAGATGGAACATTTGCCCCTGCCGATGAATCGGAACCAAGAGCGCGTCGTCCTCGTGCTGGAAAATTCGAATGCCCTCAACCTCAATTCCCTCGCGCAAGCTATCCATCGTCACTGCCATTTTCTCTGCTCTCCCTTCCCTGCGTCATTGCGGTTCTCTCTGCCCGCCCCCGCTTAGGATTCTATACGTACTTTATCGGCTCAAAATGCCGTGTTCGCTAAATTCTTGGACAAGACAAAGGGGGAAAAGATTACACTTTCCCCTATTTTATACTTCCGTATTTCGCTCCGATCCGGCAACCCTTTTTCTACTCAACGGACGAAACTCCATTGAACTTCGGAAAAGGGTAAAATGGGAGGCATGACAACAACTCTGCAATCCACTCGAACATGGGACGATGTTCTGCCGACTCTGTCCCCGCAAGCACAGCATACCCTACGCCGTTGCGAATCGATGGCGCGGCATACGACATTGCGGGTTGGGGGCAATGCCGATTATTTTCTGATGGCGACAGAGGCAGACATTTTCGCCGAAGTTGTTGCCGCCGCACAACGCCATAGACTGCCTTATTTTCTGCTGGGCGAAGGGAGCAATGTCTGTGTTAGTGATGCAGGGATACGCGGCATGGTGATCAAAAACGCTTGCCAGCACGTTACACTTGGACAGACAACCCACGTTGAATGCGGTCATAATTTCATGCGCCTGTTCCTCAAAACCTTGCGGGCGGGTCTCTCCGGTTTGGAGTTCGCCGTCGGTATTCCCGGAACTGTCGGCGGGGCGTTGGTCTCCAATGCCGGAGCCTATCGCGCCAATATCTGCGACTTGGTGCGGGAAATCGAAGTGGTCGAAAACGGCGAACGCAAATGGGTCGCGCCCGATTGGATGGAATTTTCATATCGAGACAGTCGCCTGCGCCGTGAAGGAGTAACAGCAACGGCAAACGCAGCACTGGTTTCGGTCAAATTGGAATTGACGCCTTCACCCAAAACCCCGATCCGAACCAAAGCCAAAGATTTCCAGATGCAACGCATTCTCAAGCAGCCTTGGGAACCCTCGGCGGGCAGTTTCTTCAAGAACGTGTATGACAAAACCCTCGCGGAATCTCTGCCGAATCTGCCGGACAGCATGAAGCGGGCGGGCGTCGTTCCGGCGGCTTATCTCTCGGAGGCGTGCGGCATGAAAGGTTACAGCAAAGGAGGCGCGGGGATTTCTCCCAAACACGCTAATTTTATCGTCAATTGCGGCAATGCCAAAGCCTTCGATATACGCGCCATCGCCGATGAAGTCAAAGCGCGAGTGTTTGCCCGCTTCGGCATCCTCCTCGAAGAAGAAGTGATGTCGCTCGGCGTATGGTAGTAGACATTCATCGAATTTTCTTCGATAAGTCTTGCGAAAAGTTGGTCTGTATGATATGATACTTCCATCTTTGCCCTATATAACCTTGCTCTGAACTCTCTCGGAGGAAACAGTAGGCTGCTAAACCATAGAGCGGGCATTGAAAATACCCGTCTTGGTGTCGTTCCGACGAGCGTCTTTCAGACGCGACAACTCCTCTGTTTAGCAACTGACAGTTATATCAATAAAGAGCAATTATTTTTGCGCCCCTGTAAATTACCTGAGACGTATTAAGTCACTTCAATAATGAAGTGTCCATTGTCATCGGAGAAAAAAATGCGATCATTGTTGACGTCCGTTGTGGTTCTGTTGCTCCTTGTCTCCTTTCAAGCCCGCTCGCAAGCCGAAGAGGGTTTCTTTGAAGCCAAGGGTATCCGACTGCGTTATCTTGATGAGGGGAAGGGTCAGGCAGTTGTCCTGTTGCATGGTCTCACCGGCAGTGCCGAAGCGTGGGGGACGAAAAGCGCGGAAGGATCAGGACTAATGCCGACGCTCTCAAAGCAGTACCGTGTTCTTGCATTTGACATTCGAGGACATGGCAAGAGCGACAAGCCCCATGACCCGAAATTGTATGGTACGGAGACGGTCGAAGATGTGGTCAGGCTGCTCGACCACCTGAAAATTAAGAAGGCACATATTATTGGTTACTCCGTTGGGGGCGGGATTGCGGCGAAACTGCTGGTTACTCACCCCAATCGTCTATTAAGTGCAACGCTCGTATCACCTAACATTATCTTTGAACTGAGCAAGAAACAACAAGAGGAAAGTAAAGGGTTACTCAACGCTATAGAACATGAAGAACTGAGAGTCCCCTTTCTGATTGCCTCTATTCCGCCCGGTCAGCCAAAACCGACCACGGAGCAGGCTCAGGAAATTATCAACCAAATGATGATGGGGCAGGACGCTCTGGCTCTGGCAGCATACGTTCGAGGACACGACGGAACTTTGCAAGTTACCAGAAAACAGTTGAGGGCGAACAAGGTTCCTGTTCTCGTCACTTACGGAAGCTTAGAGAGCAACGAAGAAGCCGATAAGCAACTGGGCGACGTAGCGAAGTTGGTCAAAGGTCAACTCCAAATTATCAAAGACGGGGATCACGCAGGTATCATCACGATGCCTTCCTTCCTTGACGCAGTACAGACGTTTCTGCTACTCAAAAATCCATAGGGCGACTGAGAGATAGAAGAAATTCACGCTCTCTTCTCATTATTGATTTTTATGTGACTTTGGCTTCATCAAAACCTTCGCTTTCGGTGCAAAAATAGGTCAAAAGTCTCAGGCGGATTTCTCTTGCATCCTGTATCCTTCTATAAAAGGATACAGGAGGTTTTATCATGAGAGAATTTGTGGCGTTTTGCTGGGGAATTATCGTAATCGGTTTGTTTATCTATCGAGGCATAACGGAACACCCGCTGCCGATG
>Ga0163155_10007185_pt1 | contig 10561 bp, 5 predicted proteins | sample OliLakLV19SP4G1_FD_148611 | JGI IMG/M metagenome (GOLD analysis project Ga0163155, IMG submission 148611) | Freshwater microbial mat bacterial communities from Lake Vanda, McMurdo Dry Valleys, Antarctica - Oligotrophic Lake LV.19.SP4.G1 | ecosystem: Environmental > Aquatic > Freshwater > Lake >...
TCACACCTGGGCGTCGTTCTGCAGGACAACTTCCTCTTCGACGGCACGATCGCGGAAAACGTCGCGTTTTCGAGGCCCGCAGCGACTCGTGCCGAGGTCGAAGCCGCATGCGCGACCGCGCACTGCGATGAATTCACGCGCGACTTCAAGGACGGCCTCGACACGGTCGTAGGGGAGCGCGGCGTGCGTTTGTCCGGCGGTCAGCGTCAACGCGTCGCGATCGCACGCGCGTTGCTCGCGAACCCGAAGATCCTGATCCTCGACGAAGCGACTTCGAGCCTCGACAGCGAGAGTGAAGCTCTCATCCAAGACGGCTTGCAGCGTTTGCGTGCGAGTCGCACGACGTTCGTGATCGCGCACCGACTCTCAACGATCCGCTCGGCCGATCAGATCCTCGTCATCGAGCACGGCGAGATCGTCGAGCGCGGAAAACACGCGGAGCTCCTGGCAGCGGGCGGCCGCTACAAGGAGCTCCACGATCGTCAGTATCGTTTCGAGCGCGAACTCTTCGTCAATCCCGGCGAAGAGTTGAAAGCGCCGATCAGTTCCGCGAAGGCAACGATACCGCCGATTGGAACATCGCTTCCACCGGCCGGATCGTGATGTTCTCCGGGTTCACGCGCAGCGGCCAGGTCGAGATCTTGGCGTCCTCGGCCAGGATCTCCGGCGATTTCTCGGCACCTTCAGGGTAGATGCACAGTGTCGGTGCTCCGCTTTCGAAGGCAGCCTTCAGACCGGCAGCGTCACTCGTCACGATCGCGATCGTCAGGTCCTCGGCCTTCATGTACTTCTTGATCGCCGCGTTGACTTCGTCGAGCGAGATGTCGTTCATCATCTTCTTGAAGCGCGCCAGGTGTCCGTCGATGTCGTAGAAGCGATCGTCGATCGCGTAGCCCAGACGTTCGAACGTCGACTCTGCGTAGTGGCTCGAATAGCCCTTCAAGAAGTTCTTCGTGAACTCGAACTCCTCCTTCGTGAGCCCATCGGCCACGAGCGTTTCGAGCTCGCGCAGCGCCGCGCGGATCGAGAACAGCGTGTTCTCCGTCGGCAGAGTGCGCAGCCAGACTTCGAACATCTGCTGGCGACGACCGACGCCTTGCGGAGGCATGCGCCGTCCACCACCGCGCGGGAACGCTTCGATGTAGGAGTAGTTGCCGTAGTTGATTCCGCGCTCTTCGCGGATCACTTGGTAGAGGTGCGACGAACTGTTGCGGTGTTCACCGAGCCACGAATTGGCGATCCACAGCGCGTAGAACTCGCGCGAGCCGCGCTGCAACGTGATCGGAACGCCCATGCTGATCGAGCTGCCCTGTGCGGTCTTGTTCTCGACGAGAACGAGGCGGCGTCCGCTGCTCATGGCGGGAACGGGCTTCGCCGGACGCTCGGGCTTGCCGCCCGGGAGCACGCCGAGATCCGCTTTCATGCGCACCGGCAGTTCTCGCGGATAGGCGCCGCCCATTCCGATCACGACGTTGTCGCGCGTGTAGTGCTTGGTGTAGAAGGCGCGCACGTCGTCCAGCGTGATGCTCTTCAACGACTCCACCGTACCGACGCCGACATGGGCGTAACGCGTGCCGTGGAAGACGGTGTCGACGAGCGTTGCTTTGCCGAGCTCCTCACCCGACGCGAATCGCAGTGTGTTCTCGATCTCCGAGACGAATTGATCGCGCAAGCGTTCGAAGTCGTTCGCTGCGAATGCGGGCTCGGTGATCGCTTGCACGAAGAGTTCGTAGAAAGCTGCCGTGTTGTCGCGGTGCACTTGACCCGAGACGAGCGTCATCTCTTTGTCGACCGTGTCGGAGTAGCTCGCCGCGAGCGGAAACAGCTTGTTCAGGATCTCGGCGTAGGCGTTCTTTTTCGTCGCGCCTTCGCTGATGAGCGCTCCGGTCAGTGCGGCGAGTCCTTCCTTACCGATGGGATCGTCTTGGCTGCCGACTTGAAACCACACGCGGAACGAAACGGTCGGGTCCTGAGCGATCGGCATCAAGACCGGCGGCTGCGAGACCGTGCTGCTCTCGAGGACGGGCAGGTTCGGCGTCGCTGCATCGGTGATCGCGTAGCGCGCTTGCTGCGTCGCGTTCGGTGCTGAAAAACCCGCTGGGTTTTGGAGATTTGTCGGAGCCGCCGAGATCGTCTCGCCTTCTGTGTGCAGAGTCGCGACCGTGCAGCGCTCCTCGCGCAACCACGTGTCCGCCGCGCGCATCACGTCTTCCGGCGTGACCTTCGCGAGCGTCTGGAACATCGCGTCGATGCACGTCAAGTCGCCCGTGAGAGCGATGTAGCGTGCGACCGATTCCGCCGTGTCGGAAGGCGTCGCGAGATTGGAGAGGAACGAGTAGCGCAAATTCGAGCGCACCGCCGCGAGGCGTTCGGCAGAAACCGGCGTCTTCTTCAAGTCGGCGATCGCCGCCCACAGTTCGTTTTCGATCGCGCGCACGTCGTTCGCTTCCTTGACGATCGCGTAGATCCACCACAGACCCGGATCGCGATTCGGATCGAGCGAGCCGCCCAAACCCTCGACCTTCTGATCCTCGAGGACGAGCTTCTTGTACAGCGGCGAAGTCGGCCCGAAGGCAAGCTCGCCGACGAGCTTCGCGGCCATCGCGCCGCGGTCGGTCGGAGCGAACGCCGGACCTTTGAAGCACAAAGCGACGATCGGTTGCGTCTTGCCCTTGAACGGAATGTTCACCGAGCGCTTCGCGGTCTGCTCCGGTTCGGCAGCGATGTTCGGAGCCTGGTAGCCCGGTTGCCACGCGCCGTAGTTCTTCTTGATCGTCTCGAGCGTCTCGGTCGGATCGAAGTCACCGGTGATGAGAATCACCACGTTTTCAGGCCTGTAGAAGCGCTTGAAGAACGTCTTCGAGTACGCGTACTGCTTCGGCATCGCTTCGATGTCGGCGACGAAACCGATCGTCGTGTGCTTGTAGGTGTGCTTGTCGAACGCGACGTTGCGCACGGATTCGTCGAGCACCTCGAACGGGCTCGAGCGTCCCTTGCGGTACTCGCCGAACACGGCGCCCGACTCGGTTTTGAACTCGGTTTCCGAGTACTTGAGGTTCTGGAAGCGATCGGCCTCGATCTCGATGACGCGCGGCAAGCTCGCCGTCGCGAACGACAGGTGATACGCCGTCATGTCGTCGGAGGTGAAAGCGTTCGCGTCGGCGCCCATGCCGCTGACGACGCGGTCGTATTCCTTGCCCGGCAATTTGTCGGTGCCGCGGAACATCATGTGTTCGAAGAAGTGCGCGAAGCCCGTGACACCTTCTTCGACTTCGTCGCGCGATCCCGTGCGGACCACCGACCAATACGAGACGAGTCCATCGGAGGGCATCGGCACCATCAGGACTTGCAGGCCGTTCCTGAGTTTCGCGCGTTGCACCGAGTAGGGGAAGACGGCTTGCGTCGCAGGATCTTGTGCTGCGGCCGAACTTCTCACCGATTGAGCTGCATCCGATTTCATTTGGTTGTCGGTCGATCTGCATGCCGCAGTCGATGCGAGTGCGAGGAGCAGGAAAAGCGTGTGTTTCATGGAGAATTCAGGGCCTTCGAGTGTGTGCGGCGATCGCAGGCCGCGGGGCCGGAGAGAATACCGCGATCCGCCGCGCAGGTCTGCGAAACGCGGGTAAGGCTGGGCGGAGCCCGACGAAAGAGCCTGTTTCAGGCCTTTCTGACTACGTTCGGGCGGAACGCACACGAGCTGCGATGCCGTCGGCGAGGCGGGCGAGCGCCGGCGGGAACTGCAGCAAGAACAAGGATGGCTCGACCAACTCGAGTTCCATGATCATCGGCGTACCGCGCTCGTTGCGTGCGACATCGACGCGAGCGAACAAGAGATCGCGCTCAAACGGCCTCAAAACGGCTGCACCGAGCGCGAGCTCGTCCGGAGCGATCGGCAGTGCTTCGGAGACATGCTCGTCCTGCCCGATGAAGCGCGGCGACTTGCGCACAGCGTGCGTGAAGACTCCGTCGATCCACACGAGCGCGCGCTCACCGTAGTCGTCGACCGATTCGACGTAGCGCTGCACCATGACGTCACGTTCGGCGAGCAAGCGCGCGAGGTGCGCCTCACCGGCCGCGGGGTCGCGCATCGAGACGCGCAACGTGCCGAACGATCCGCCCGACACGGTCGGCTTGACGACGAGGTCCGACCAACCCCGCTTTGCAGCGATGTCCACCAACTTCGCCTTCGCTCCGCGCGCGAAAAACTCGGTCGGCACGACTGCATGCCCAGCGAGCTCTAGTTCGTGCAGGTAGCTCTTGTGCAGGTTGCCGCGCACGATTCCGAGCGGATTCCACAGCGGCGCTGCGCTGTCGACGCGCCGGAGCCATGCTTGGAACGCGTCGATGTCGCGGTAGTAACCCCACGTCGAACGGATGACCGTGGGCACGCGCTCGTCCCAGTTTTCGCGCGGGTCGTCCCACGCCGCCATGCGCGCCGCGATGCCGTGCTGCGTGAGCGCTTCGAGCAGCGGAACTTCGTCGTCGTCGGGCTCCGTGAGAACGCTGGCCGTGGCGATGCGAACCTGCATGACCCGCGCAGCATAACGAGCGGAGAGCGCGCGTCCGATCTACGTCCTGTGCGCCTCCACTTGCGTGAGGTCCTGTGCGAGCGATCACTCGGCCGGACTCCGCGACCGAACGTAGAAGTCGGATGGCCTACGCCTCATCCACCGGAACTCTCGCCAGGCATGCCGCGGCCGTAGCGTTTGCGCTGAGGATGCTCGGTCACCGCGTCGTTGAGGCGAACGAGCTCGAACGGATCTTGCGCATGGACCTCGAAATCCGGACCCGCGCCGATCCAACTCGCAGGCCCGAGCCGCGCTGTTGCGGGCTGAACCGTCGCGCGAGTGCGTGCGGAGGATCGGCGTGGATTCTCGCCGTGGCCGATCACGCCGCCAGCCTCGGCGCGCTCCTCGGATTGCCGGAAGCAGGGCCATCGCCGTAGGGTTCAGTGGCATGTCATCCTCGCCACGCACCGACGATCCGCGCGTGTTCGACCTGCTCGCCATGATGCTGGCCGATCGCGAGCGTGACGAGCTGCAAACTCTCGATCACTACCGCGCGCGCTTTCCGGAACTGCAGGGCGAGGTGGAGCGCGAGCACCGTCGCCTCGTCCAGCGGAACGACAGCTCGGCAAGCGTCGCGTCTTGTGACGGCGCTCGCGAGACCGAATCCATCCGTGCGCTGCTCGCGCACCTGGCGGAGAGCGCGGCGCGTCCGTCGCGCTACGTCGACGGCGACGAGATAGGCCGCGGCGGCATGGGCGTCGTGCACCGCGTGTACGACGGCGAACTGAAGCGCTCGATCGCGCGCAAGACCGCACTTCGCGCCAACGAGCGCACGTTGGCCGCGTTCCTCGACGAGGCGCAGATCACCGGGCAACTCGACCACCCCGGGATCGTGCCCGTGCACGAGCTGGGACTCGATGCGCGTGGCCAGGTCTTCTTCACGCTGCGGCTCGTTCAGGGGCACACGCTGGCCGACGTGTTTCGCCTCGTCGAAGCGCGTGAGGATGGCTGGACGCAGGCGCGCGCTCTCGACGTCTTGATGCGGGTGTGCGAGGCCATGGCTTACGCGCACTCGAAGGGCGTGATCCACCGCGATCTCAAGCCGACGAACATCATGTGCGGCGCGTTCGGCGAGGTGTACGTGATGGACTGGGGGCTGGCACGCGTTCTCGAAACGCAGCGCGGCACGACATCTCCGCCGCCCGCGCACCTTCCCTCGTCCGTGCGTACGACGCGCGCCGAAGAACTGTCGATCACGCCCGATTCGCCGCTCGCGTCGTTGGAAGGCGACATCGTCGGCACGCCTTACTACATGTCGCCGGAGCAAGCAGCCGGTGATCGCGCGGAGATGAGTGCGCGCTCCGACGTCTACTCGGTCGGCGCGATCCTCTACCAGCTCCTCGGCGGTCGCGCGCCCTACTCCGACGGCGAGGCGCGCCACCACGCGCAGATCTTGTTGCGGTTGACCCAAGGTCCGCCGCAATCGCTCGCCGCTCTGAATGCGAGCTTGCCGGGCGAATTCCTCGCCATCTGCGAGAAGGCGATGGCCCGCCATCCGGCCGCCCGCTAAGCCGACATGGCGGCGATGGCGCTGGACCTGCGCGCGTTCCTCGATCAGCGCGTCGTGCAGGCCTATCGCGTCGGAGCGTGGCAGGAGTTCAAGAAGTGGTGTCGGCGCAATCGCACTGCCGCCTGGCTTGCGGCCACCGCACTGGTGCTGCTCGTGAGTGCGATCGTCGCGCTGTGGCTGGCGTCGGAGTCGCGTCGAGATGCGCTCCAGGCGCAGATCAATTCACAGAAGGCCAACGAGATCGGCCTGGATCAAGCCGAGCCCGCGATGCGCGCACTCTATCTGGGCTCGATATCCGTGGATCGCGCGCGCCTGCGAGCTTTCGCGGCTGACGTAGCCTTGCAATCCGCGGAGCCTGTACATCCACAGCGATCCGGATCTGTGGCCGAGCGTCTCGCGGTGACTGCCGCGACGTTGCTCGGGGAAGTTCCCGCGTGCGCGTTCGCGCTGCAAACACTGCGCAGCAACGGGGACCTGAGCACGAGTGTCGTTTCGCGCTCCTTCGAGTCCACTCTGGGTGGTGAGGCGGGCTGGAAGGCGGAGGCCGACGCCGTGGAGTGCCTCGAGGCGTTGGCGGCGCGGACGCCGAGCGCGTGGTCGGCGTGCCTCGCACGCGCGCACTGGAGACTCGATCGCGCACGGGCCCAGTCGGACCAACTGAGTGCTGTGAGCTTTCCGAGCCCGGAATCGCGCGACGACCACGACACGTACACGCGTTTCACCGCCGAATTCTGCGAGTTCTGCGACACGGATCCGCGGATAGGCGTGATTCCGCTGCTCGAGTCCAGCGCGGAGAGCCCGACGCCTGAGTCCGCGTTCGACGCTGCGCGCCGTGCCGTCTGGGCGAGTAGGCAGCGTGCGATCGCCGATCGCGCGGAAGCGCCGCGTCACGTCGGACTCGTGCTCGCCGTCCAGCCGGGCCTGGTCCCGATCGGCCGTGATCCGCAGACGGGGCTCTTCGAGTTCGCGCACGAGGCGACGGGCAGCGTGCCCTCACGCGGCGCCGATGGGCAACTCGTTCTCGACGAAGACACGTGCATCGTGCTCGTGCTGATCCCGGCCCAAGACCTGAACGCGCGCCCGGTGTTCGTCGCCCGACACGCGCTGACGTTCGGACAGTGGTTGCGTTCCGGGAACCTGCCGTCCAGTGAGATCGCCCACCGTGTACGCGCAGCATCGCCCGACGAGCGTCGCGCAATGCTGATGCGGCCCGTCGAAAAAATTACATGGGTGGAGGCCGCGCTCGCACTGCGACGCGTCGGATTGCGACTGGCGAACGAGCGCGAGTGGGACAGCGCAGCTTCGCTCCACGAAGCCACGAGTCCAGATTCGACGACGCCACGAGCGGAGTGGGTGGCCGACGCCTTTTCCGGGTTCGAGGGCGACCGATCGGGGGCCGAACGATCAGAGAGCTCCACCGATTTGCGCGCCATCCGCGGAACCTTCGCCTCCGTCGAGAGTGACCTGCGCGCCGCCGGACCCGCATACGAACCGATACACGGCGTAGGCGTGCGGGCCGCGCGTTCGATCGACCCCTGATCTCGAAAGCAGGCGCCATGGACGAAACAGAGTTCAATCAGCGGTTCGCGGAGGCGGAGCCGCAACTCGTCGGGTGGTGTCACTTGCGTGTTCCACCTGCGCTGCGCTCGCGGCTCGACGCCGAAGCTGTCGTTCAGGAGTGTTGGATCCGTGCGCGCCGCGGCTGTGCCGATTTCGATCCGGCGCGCGCCTCGTTCTCGACCTGGCTGATCGCCATCGCGCGCAACGTCTTTTCCGAGTCGCTGCGACGCGTCGACGTGACGCGCGTGCGGCGTGATGCCTTCGATTCGCAGATCGACGCAGCGCGCGCGACGGCAGGACGGAGCACTCTCAGCCTGCGTGGGAGACTCGCACGCGAGGAAGTCTTCGTGCGACTGCTCGAGTCGGTCCAGGGACTGCCCGGCGAAGAACAAGAGTTGATCGCTAGGCTGGGCATAGAACGCGCCACGTGCGCGCAGGTCGCCGTCAGTTGGGGGATGAGCGAGGAAGCGCTGTCCAAGCGCTGGCAGAGGTTGCGCGAGCGCTTGAAGGGGACGCCCGAAGTGCAGCAATTTCTCGGTGTGGATTAGATCGGTGTGGACTGAATCCGTGTGGACCGAAACAGTCGACCGCGTGCGATCATGTGAACTCATTCGAGCGTCGAAGTCAGAGAGCAGGTCAACTGTCGACTCGCTCCATCCGCGGTCTTCCCACTCTCTCGAGGTGTCTGATGTACTTGCGCTTTTCGACGAGCCTCTTGGCATTTCTCGCGTGCGCCTTGCCCACCACGGCCCAGGTCAGTTTCGCAGAAATCGAGCCCAATTCGAACAAGGCCGACGCCAATCTCGTCAGCGGAATCGTGCCCGGTGACAGCATCACGGGCTCGACGACCGGCACTGCGACGGGCGCGGGGCTCACGATTCTTACATCTGCCGACTACTACCATCTAAATCTGCCGCCCATACCGGCGGGGATCTACTGCTACGACCTCACGTCGACGACGGTGACGCTCACGCAGTCGCTGCGCGGACTGCAGCAGGCCGGCGGTGTCATCAACGCCGGAACCGACACGACGTTCGGGACGAGTACGGCGACGGCCGGTTCACCGTCGAAGACGCGTTGGTACGGGTTCGGCTGGCGCAGCAGGATCTTCGTGCGCGACACGGGCACTGCCTTGACGGCGCCGTACGGGATGGCATTCACGTGCACTCCGATCACGCCCGTTGCGGTCGGCACGTTCCCTGCCGGGCCGATCACGATCACGACGATCGGACAGGGACACACGACGGACACGGAGATCTACATCTACGACTCGCTGTTCAATCCAGTCGCGGGCGCACACAACGACGACTATCTGCCCGCTGGGACTTTGCAATCGCGCGTGGACGTGGGGCTTCTGCCCGGCACCTACTACGTAGCCGTGAGCGACTTCAACCTGGCGAACAATCTGTCCGACGCGTCCGCGACCGAGTCGTTCCTGGGAGGCGAGTGTGCTCGACTTTGCGGGTGTGATCGCCAATGGCAGTTCGGCTGGAACCGTGGGCAGTCCCGTCAACGTCTCGTTCAGCGTCTCGGACGGCAGCACGACCGTGCCCGTTGTCGCGAGCAAGACCGAGCCCTTCCAAGTCAAGTGGGCGACCTTCACGGTGGGGGCTCTGCCGCCTCCGAACAACGCGTGTTCGAGCGCGCTCGCGCTGGCGAGTCTGACCCAGATCGGGTTGTTCACGTACGCCACGAACGACGGGACCGCGAGTCGCGATCCGGGCGGCGCCGCCTCGCAGGACCTCTGGTACTCCTTCACCGCCGGAATCTACGGCGGAACGTTGTCGCTCGACACGTGCGGCTCACTCGGCGTCGACACCGTGCTCTCCGTCCACGCGAGCTGTGGTGGTGCGGAACTCGCCTGCAACGACGATTGCGGCGGTGCCCCGTGCGGCGGTTCCACTTCGTGTCTCTCGGTCGCATTGACCGCGAGCCAAGTCGTCAAGATCCGCGTCAGCGACAAGGGGCTCGGCGGCGGAAACTTCGTACTCAACCGAACTTTCGTTCCGAACTCTCCGACGAACGACGATTGCTCGACTCCGCTCACGGCGATCGCCGGCCTCAACGCGTTCGACAACACCACCGCGACGACGAGTGCGCAGGGTCAAGCCGAGACGCTCTGCACCTTTTTCGGGTTCACGGCGATTCCGAAGGACGTCTGGTACACCTTTGCGCCGACGACGAACGGCACTGTGACGGTCACGACCTGCCCGCTCATCGCGCCAGGCAGCCCGAGCACGGACACGAAGATCGCTGTCTACGCCGGTACCGCCTGCCCGACCATGAGTAGCGCGATCGCTTGCAACGACGACGATCCGACTCCTTGTCCGACGGCATTGGGCCTCGAGTCCCTCGTCACCTTCACCGCGACGTGCGGCACGACGTACCTGATCCAGTTGGGCATGTACGGAGGCAGCACCTCGAGCGCGTTCGGTCAGTTCTCGATCACCGAGACGGGCGGCTCGCTGTGCGGCACGCCGTTCACCGTGTTCTGCGACGGTAGCGCAGTCGGCACGACGTGCATCGCCTGCGGGAACAACGGTAGCGCGAGTCGCGGCTGCGCGAATTCGATGTTCGCTGGCGGCACGATGCTCGTCGCGGGCGGCACCGCCTCGATCGGTGCGGACACGTTGACGTTGACGACGACGGACATGACCGGTCCGGGTCTGTTCTTCCAAGCGAACGGTCTCACCGGCACGCCCCTCACCTTCGGCGACGGCATGCTGTGCGCCTCAGTCGGCATCCAACGCCTCGGCGTCGTGTTCCCGGTGGCGGGCTCGGCGACGTACCCGGGTGGCCTGACCCCGAATCCGATCTCGATCGGCGGCGGTCCGATCTCGGCCGGCAACACGAAGCGCTACCAGTGCTGGTACCGCGACTCGGCGGCGTTCTGTACGACGTCGTCGTTCAACACGTCGAATGG
>Ga0163155_10007187_pt1 | contig 10560 bp, 7 predicted proteins | sample OliLakLV19SP4G1_FD_148611 | JGI IMG/M metagenome (GOLD analysis project Ga0163155, IMG submission 148611) | Freshwater microbial mat bacterial communities from Lake Vanda, McMurdo Dry Valleys, Antarctica - Oligotrophic Lake LV.19.SP4.G1 | ecosystem: Environmental > Aquatic > Freshwater > Lake >...
GGCCGGCGTTGTCGAAGGGCCGGGTGAAGCGGGGGTCGGAGGAGGGGATGACGCCAAAGGCGAGTTGGGCGAGGGAGAGCGGGGTGCGACCGTTCATCGGCATCGATTCGAGTTGGGCGGTGGAGATGACTTGGCCGACGGAGGCGGAGGCGGTGTTCAGGAGCGACACGTCGGCGTTGACGGTGATGCTTTCGGTGACGGCGCCGAGGCTGAGGGTGACGTTCTGCGTGAGGCGTTGGTTGGTACCGATGCGGATGCCGGTTTGAACGTACTTCTTGAATCCGTTGGCTTCGGCGGTGAGTTCGTAGTCACCGGGAGGAACGAACGGGAGCGAGAAGGTGCCGTCAGCGGCGGCGACGGCTTCGTAGCCCGTGTTGGTGGAGAGTTCGCGGAGGCGAAGTTTAGTGCCGGAGACGCCGGCGCCTAGGGGGTCCGAGACCTGACCGGCGAGGGTGGAGCGAAACTCCTGCGCAAAGAGCGCGAGAGAGCAGAACGTGGCGATTGCGATAACTTGCCGCATAAATCCTAGACCTCTGTTTTGAACCGATTTCAAGATAGTATATCAGTTCTTTTTGACAGGAGTGAAGGGTGTAAAAAGGAGGGTGTAAAAAGGATTGTGTAAACGTGGTTCTCGAACAGAATCAAGAACGAAATGAAACTAGACCTAGATAACCTGGACCATTTGATGGACGAGGCGAGTGCGACAGACCTAGTGCGGCAGATGGTGAAGCGGATCTACGAGCTGGCCTTAAGTAAGTTAGCAAAACGGGACGGCGGAGCGCTCTGCCCCGGTGCGTGATTGACCCATTTGGATGCTTGAAGCTGAGGTTGGGATATCGCGCATCCTTTGACCCGGACTGCTCCTAAGTTTCGGTGCGGGTCGCGCGCCGACGCGCGGCGATCGCGATCCCTGTGGCTGGTGCAGGCGGTCACGCCCGTAATCGGGCGGAAGGCCGTGCTAAAAGGTCCTCGCCGGTGGTGGCGTCGAGCAGTAGGGAATGATTGGCGGGAAGCGTGACTTCGAGGGTCTTGCCCGACCGCAACCGCACTTGGCGCGGGCCGCCGGACTTCGTATGGATAAGCAACAAGCCGGCGCCCGCGTGGACGATGTCATCGTGGCCGGTGTACAGATGCGCGCTGGTGGACTTTAGAATTTCGAGCCAATCGGTGGGCGGCGCGGTAAAGAACCGCACGCTCGCCGTCGCTGTCACCGGCGCGGCGAGTCGTAAAGCCGGGGAGAAGGCCTCCCCCGTGGTTGGCGTAAGATCGAGCCCGGTCACCTCGCGCGAAAACTCAATCGACAAGGTGCGCCCGTCGCAGTAACCCGGCAGACCCTGGAAGATCACCTGCCGCCCGGGGCCGATGACGCGGTTGCGAATGAAGGCCCGTTGCTGCGCGGTCATCAGCCAGGTATTGGCGAAGAGGATCACCTTGAAGCGCGATAGATCGACCTTCTCGAGATCCTGCAGGTGAATGGTTTCGATGGCCGCCGAAGTGCGATAGAGGCCGGCTATCGTGCGGTTGACGGCGAGCGGATCGGTCAAACGGTCAGTGCCTTGAACGGACCCGGTATAGAAAAAAACTTCCGTGTCGAACACGGCCAGCACGTCTCCCGCGGGTTGATAAGGGCGTTCATGGTAACGGCGCAGCACCTGATGCAAGCGCTCGATCTCGGCCATCAGCCGCTGGTCGGCCCACCATCCGGATTGGTTGCCGGGGCCGAAATCGTAATACCAATGGCCCGCGCCGCGGGTGAAGCCCTCAAGGATATTGCGGCGGATGAGGGCCACATCCTCTTCCACATTGCTCAAGGCGAAGGCTTCGTCGACATCGTTGCGCCACTTCCAGGAGGGCGTTTGGTCCATCTCGTCGAGGAAGAGCTTGCCGTTTAGGCGAATGGTCTCAATTAAAGCGCGGGTGATGCCGCAGGCACCGGGGTCTCGGAATTGCGTGCCGTAGGCTTGCGGAGCGCTCAAGTAGTCAACGTGGGGCGAGGCGAGCACTTTGTGCAGGCAGAGATGGCCGCCGGTGGCCTGACGGTCGAAGACGCTGAAGAAATAGCCGTAGAAAGTACCGGTGAGGATCGCGCGGGGCCAGTGCTTCTTCACCGTGGCGCAAAGACCGATGATGCGGTCGGCCACCAGGTTCTGTTGGCAGCGATAGTAATCGATCACCACTTCGCGCTGGGCGGGGTGGCGGAAGATGCCTTCGTCCAAAGCTTTGCGCTCGTCCGCGTTGGGCACGGCGACGGCCGACTTGCCTTGCGTGCGCCGCCACTCGGCAAAGTGCCGTTGCATGGGCGCTGAGGTATCCGGCTCATTGCGCATGAAGCCCCAGTAGTGCCACTCGCCATAAACGCCGTTGGCGACGTGGATGCCCATCAGCGCACGGCCCTCGGCGGTTTTGGCCAAGCCTTTGAGTAACTCGATAGTGCGTTGCTCGGCCAACTGGTACCAAAGGGTGGAGGCCATGCTGGCGCGGGGAGTGCGGCGCAGGTCATCCTGCATGTGACGCACGGGCAACTTCCGGTCTGGAGTTTCGAAGTCGCCATTGTCATAGCGCGTCAACTCGCTGGGGTGCTGCTCTTTCCACCAGGCGGGAGGGTTCACGTGCCAGCGCAGGACAATGCCGGCGCTGGGGCAAGCGTCCAGCACGCCGCGGATCTGCCGCCGGGCGAGGTCAAGATTTAGGGGGCCGGGGGCGGTGAGGCAATCGGCGAGGAAGAGGTCAACTTGGAAGAGCTTGAATCCGGCGGCGGCGAATTGACGAAGGCTACGCTGGGGCAGTTCGTCAAAGCTAAATCGTCCCCCGGTGGAGTCGGTGAGCGCGTAGAAACTGGCGATCACCGGCTCTTGGTTGACGAAGAGTGTGGGCTTGCCCTGGTAAACTTTGACGTGCGCGGAGATCGCTCGTGGGGCGACAGGCGCGGCGGAAAGCGCGGTGGCCAAAGGAGCGGTAAATTGCAGAAAATGTCGGCGGTTCATGTCAGGCATCGAAGAGGTTGAGTGTCATTTACCCGCTAGCCAGCAGGAATATCCAACCATGCTAACAAGTTACTCCGCGGTCGACGTTTTAGGCGATTGATGGTTAGGCGATTGATGGTGCCGGACACTCGGTCATCCCAGCCGACCCAGGACGACAAACGGCCATGCAAATGCTGACGGCTAGCTATGCGAAGAAGAACTGCCCTTAATACCCTGGCCGCCGCAGCGGCGTACACTCCCGCTTCCGGTGCCACACAAGCCATGCCGATGCGTAACTTCGGCCGGACTACCGAGAAGATATCCGCCATCGGCCTGGGAGGCTTTCACCTCGGTATGCCTAAGGATCCGCAGCTTGCGGTCCGCATTGTCCGAACCGCAGTGGACGGCGGGATCAACTTCCTGGATAACTGTTGGGACTACCACGACGGGGAAAGTGAGCGCCGCATGGGGTTGGCCCTTCGCGACGGCTACCGGCAAAAAGTCTTTCTGATGACCAAGTTCGATGGGCGCACGAAGGCATCCACCGCGAAACAAATCGACGAATCACTGCAAAGATTGCAGACCGACCATGTGGACCTGCTGCAATATCACGAAAACATCCGCATGGAGGATCCGGACCGCTTCTTTGCCGAGGGGGGCCCCTTGGAGGCGCTGCTCGCCGCCAAAAAAGCCGGCAAACTTCGATACATTGGCTTTACCGGCCACAAGGATCCCGCCGTCCATCTGCGGATGCTGGAGGTGGCCGCAAGCCATCGCTTCCAGTTCGACAGCTGCCAGATGCCACTCAACGTGTTGGACGCTCACTTCCGCAGTTTTGCCCAACAAGTGGTGCCGAAGTTGGTGGAGCAGGGCATCGCGGTCCTTGGCATGAAGCCCTTTGCGGGCGGCGAATTGCCGAAATTGAAGGTCGTCACACCGCTCGAATGCCTGCACTACGCGCTCACCCTGCCCACCTCGGTGGTGATCACCGGCTGCGAAACCCTGGCGCGCCTGGAGCAAGCACTGGAGGCGGCCCGCACCTTTCGTCCCCTCAGCCGCGATCAGGTTTCGGCGCTGCTCAGCAAGACGAAGCCAGCCGCCCTGCAAGGTAAGCATGAAGCTTTTAAGACGACGACGAAGAACGACGGCACGGCCAACCACATTGAATGGATGGGTTAATCGCCGTCCAGCGTTAGTAGATCTCAACGAGGCCCGGATAGCTAACGCTGATCCGGGCCTTTAACTGCGCGAATGAGTCCGGCCCGGCGCCGGCGCAGAGACGCTTGCGCACGCCCTTCACGGTAAGCGGTTCGCACACGCCGGGCTTCAGCGCATCAACGATATCCTGGTCACCATAAAGCAACTGGCCGCCCACCCAGACCATCTCGACGTCCGGCAGCTCATTCTTAAGCAGGCTCTGGTGAGGACTGCGGGCGCGCTTCCGCAGAATCGTAAAGTCCGCCTTCATTCCAGCCGCCAAGCTTCCGACATACTGCTGCAGCGCCAGCCCACGCGCCGGACGGTTAGTGATCATCGCGGCCCATTGAGTGGGCTTGATGATCCCGTGCATTTTCTCGCGATTCACCGCTTCGGCCACTTTCAATTCCGCCAACAGGTCATGGCTGCCGGATGGGCTCCAATCCACGCCGAGCGACACCTCAACCCCCGCCCGAATGGCCTCTTCCACTTCCATTGACTTGCCGTAAAGCGCTATATTGCTCGCCGGTGACCATACCAGTTTGGCGCCCGCTTTCGCCATGCGCTGGAACTCCGGCGTCCGGAACGCCGTGCCGTGGATGATCAGGGTTTCCTGGCGCAGCAGACCCTTCGCTTCCAGCACGTCGAGTTCCTGACGGGTGTACTCGTCGATCCCCTCGCCCAGGTGAATCGCCAGCGCGCGGGTGACGCTCCAGTCGATATTCAGGCTGAAGGTCCGGATGTCGGGAATGAACGGCAGCACATAATCTTCCGGCAGCGGAAGTTCATGAAAGCCGTCGGCGTTGCGGATCAGGCCCTTGGCGCAAGGCCAGTTGCGTCCCGTGCCTTGGATCGTGGTGACGCCGCTCACCAGTTGGCGAATCTCCGCATACCGTATCGCATCGCACCAACCCTGCCCCGTTTCCATATACTTCCGATGCGACGCCAGGAAGGCGAGGTAGTCAGGATCCTGCTGCCAGGCATAGCGCTGGGCGTAGGTTTTCGTGTTCTTCCACAAAGGCGAAATGTTGAACGCCATATGTTGATGCGGGTCGATGAAGCCGGGGTAGATGAACCCGTCGTCGACTTTGATCCGCGTGGCACCGGCAGGCACTGGGCATCGGCCTAGGCAAGTAATGGTATCGCCGGTGACGATCATGGTGCCCTTCACCACGCGGCCCGGCGTGACGAAGGTGCCGTCGAACGCGTATACGTCTTGGGCCTGCCCAACCTGGGAAACTATGCCGGCCAGGCACAACAACAGCCCACACTTCACGATAGAATTTCCCGGATCACGCGCCCCTCGACATCGGTGAGCCGGTAGTCTCGCCCGTGGTGGCGATAGGTGAGTTTCGTGTGGTCGAGCCCCATCTGGTTGAGCACCGTGGCGTGGAAGTCGTGAATATGGCAGAGGTCTTTAGCGACCTCGTACTCATAGTTCATCACCTCGTGTTCTTTCGCGAGTAAGTTCCAAACGAGGGGACCAACGCCGACGAGGGCTGGCCGAGGGCAAAACCTCAGCTTTGAGATGATTCTTACATTGCGAGCCTAAGTTGTCAACAGCGCGTGAACGGCTTGGCCCGCGACCCGGATTTCCCGCGCCGAATGGCCTGAAAATGCGGTGGGATCCCGGACCACTGCATGTCATTTTCGCTAAGTCGTTTCATCCGCTTGACATAGCGATAAGTCCAGGATCCGGGTGGGTGCCCCGACATTTCCAACCGGGTTCACCAGATCCGCAGCCAGACCGCTCCTCAGTTCGATCTAACGTTCCAGAAGAAGTTCGCTCTAACCGACCGCATTGGCCTGGAATTCCGCGCCGAAGCCTTCAACGCCTTCAACACTCCGCTGCGCGGCGATCCCAACTCCACCAACCCCGCTGGGGCTGACTTCGGTGTTCTACCCGTCTCCCAACTGAACTTCCCGCGCAACATCCAACTCGGAGCTCGCATCCGCTTCTAGCTTTAACGCCCGTCCCGAAACGCAAAAAGACCAGTCCGCTAGGGCTGGTCTTTTTCTGGGCTATCCGCCTGGCGGGCCGCCGCGCTCGAGTCGAAAACGTTAAGCAAAAGTCAGGATTCGGCCTGACAAGAACCATGGGCAGATTTCACGGCAGCGGATAATACCGGTAAGTACTCGTCCACTCCGCAACGGGCGGTCGCCCTGGATGCTCATGCCGGCCTTCAATGTACTGTTCTCAATGCGAATCGCGTGGTCCGATGCCGTGGCACCGAAGCCTTTCCACCGGGGCACTGACGACATCTTTCCCGGTGAGCGTGCGAATGGCGAGGATCGCCAAACCCGCCGCGGCCAGAGCGATCGAAGCCGGCTCCGGTACTTGGCTCGCCACCGGCAAACCGCCTTGGGACGTAAGCTGGACGCCGTCCGGTGCTGACAAGTTTACGTTCAATGTATTCCCCAAGTCAGCATTCCAGGCGAAAGTGCCCGTGACATTGGTATCGCCGTCGATGATGACCTGCAGTAGCACCACCACCTGAAATCCCGAATTCAGGCTGCTCAGATTTACCGGCATCGAGACCGTTCCCGGAAAAGTGCCGATCGTGGCGCCGTAGGGCACCGGAACGTTGGCTGAGGGGTTCGGAGTGAAGTTGGGCCCAAGGCCCCAGATCGCCTGGGAGACGATATTAGCCGGAGCGAGAATGGACGGCGTGTCGAACGACCCGGGGTTGAGGAAGTAAACCCGCAGGTAGGAGTGGTTGTTGACTCCCGCCCCCCCGGTCGCCGAGGAAAACCAATTGCCCGAAAGCTGAATATTGGCGTTCACGGGCCCGCTGCTCGCGGTGCCCCCGGTGTAGAACAAAGTGTCGCCTAAGGCGGTAATGACGGTGGTGAGCCCGCTGCTAAGCGCCGGATTGCTCCCGTTGTTGGAGGCCGCAGCCACTAGACGGATTTTCCCGGTGAGTAAGTCCGTACTCGCGGTCCAGGTCTGGGTGAGTACTGGGCTAAAGTTGGGAATGTTGGGGCTGGAGAACGCAGTGTAGGCCTGATTGTAGTTGAATTCTCCCCGAAATGCCGTGTCGTAGGCGACCAAACCTTGGACACTCGTAAAGTAAAGATTGGCAGCACACAGGGACGGCACCCCAATGCTGAGCGCGAGCCATGCCAAAGCGGGCCGAAAAAAAAGATGAAACATAAGATCAGTTTTCCTTTCAAAAAACCTGACGGACAATAGGGCAGCGTAGCCGAAAAGTCCTAAGTGGTGGCAGGTTCAAGGGGTATCCCCATGGTTGATACCCCGCCTATCTGCATGTAGAATCAAAGCCAGCCCCGTTTCATGAAACCTTTGCTCCTGGGCTCGAACACTTCGCGCGCCGTCGATGAAGTCGCCGAGCATGTTGCTAGTAGTGCGGTCTTCTCGCGATCCAAGCGCCACGCCGGTTTGCTCAAGTTCCTGGCGATGGAGATGGGCACCGACCTGAAGGAGACCGTGATCGGCCATCGCTTCTTCGAACGGCCGGTGGACTACGACCCGAAAGTGGATCCCGTGGTGCGCGTGGAAATTCGGCGGCTGCGCGATCGCCTCGGCGAGTACTATACCAACGGCGGCGGTAGTGCCGACCCTTGGCGCCTCGAGTTGCCCAAAGGCTCTTATCGACTCTTAATGTCGAAACAGGCCGAGAGTGCGCCGCCCAAGGCGCCGGCCAGCGACACCAGGGACAGGCGACTTTGGTGGATCGCTGCCGCGATCGTCGCTACCTTAGCCATTGTGTGCGCCGGACTGTTGTGGCGTAGCGGGGCCGCCCAGGCACCGATCCGGTCCATCGCGGTGCTTGAGTTCGAGACCAAAGACGATCCGCAAGCCACGATGGCGGCCGGCCTCGCCTCCGAGATCGCCGCGGCCCTGGCGCCGGTGGAGGGGCTGCTAGTGGTGGGCCCGGCCGCTTCGGCGCGCGCCCAGGCCCGCAGCCAGGATCTTCGCCAAATGGCGCGGGACCTCCATGTGGACTCGATCTTGAGCGGCCGCATCGAGACCCTAGGCTCACGAATGCGGCTACAAATGCGAATCACTCGCGCCGAGGACGGGGCCGTGCTCTGGGCTCAAAGCGAACAGCAGGTGCTGGTGGATCCCTTCGCCTTGCAAAGCGAATTTGCCGCGCGCGTGGCGGCCGTGGTCAATCGGAAGTTGTTGCGCCGGCCGCGTGCAGAGCCGCATGCACCCCCTGCCGCCGCCTTGCTGGACTACCGTCGTGGCAAGTTGCAAATTGAGCGCCGCACGGGCCCCGCGCTCCTGCGCGGGATTGCGCTGTTCCGGTCCGCCACCCAGAAAGATCCCCAATATGCCGCCGGATGGAGTGCGCTCGCCGATGCCGCCGCCATGGCCCCGGATTATGTCCTGGCCGAAGGCCACGATTGGGCCGAAGAAGCGCGCCGTGCGGCGCGACGGGCGCTCCAGATCGATCCGGAGAATGTAGAAGCCTACGTCGCGCTGGGCTGGGTGGACTTTTCGCACGACCTCAAGATCGCCGAGGCACGGCACTCGTTGCTGCGAGCCTTAAGATTGAACCCCAATCATCTGGCCGCGCAACGCCGCCTCGGCTTGATCTACTTAAGCGTCGAGAGTTTTGCGGCCGCCGAACAAGCGATGCGGGCGGCCTTGCGCCTCGACCCGCTTTCCCCAATTGCGCAAATCAACCTGGCGGAGCTATATCAGGCCAAGGGCGATCTGGTGGCGCAAGAGCGAGTACTGCGCGAGGTGCTGGAGGCCAACCCCACCTTCGAACTTGGCCAAGTGATGCTCGCGGTAAACTTCTTGCAAACCGGGCGTTGCGCGGAGGCCTCCGCCATTGCGCGTCCCCTCCTGCGGAACAAAGAGGCGCTGGATTGGCAGCCGCCGATGGCCAACGTGATGGCCCGTTGCGGCGACGCGGGTCCTGCCCGCGCGATGGCCGCGCGGAACCAGCCCGCGGGATCGGCGGACATGCTTTCGGCCACGTTGGGAGATTGGCCACGCGCGCGACGATACTTTGCCGAAGCCGTCGCCCACCAGCCTTTGCGGGCGTTGAATTTGGGTTTGGATAAGGTGTGGATGTCGGATCCAGTAGTTCGCCGCGATTACGCCGCCCTGCGTGAGCGGATGCGCGCCGCCGACCGTTAGAGCACTACCGTGCCCGTCGCGCCCGCGTTACACTCATCGAATAGCTCCCTCTGAGGCGATCAGGCCCCGTTCCGCCCCGCCGGATTTCGAAAGGTAACCCATGAAATCGCATCGTCTCCCGCTTGCCAGTCTCCCGCTTGCCAGTCTGCTCCTGCTCGCCGGGCTTCCGTTGGCCGCCCAGCCGACTCCCAAAATCACCACGCCCAAAGAGGCCTTGGGGTTTAACATCGGCGATGACTACCAGATGGCCAATTACACGCAGCTCGAAGCCTATTGGAAGAAGTTGGCGGCCGAATCCCCGCGCATGAAACTGGTCGTGATCGGTAAGACCGGCGAGGGGCGTCCGCACTACATGGCGATCGTCTCGTCGCCCGAGAATTTGAAGAATCTCGATAAGTACAAGTCGATCGTCTCGCGGCTGGCGCTGGCCCAGGGCGTCGACGAAACGCAGGCTCGGCAATTGGCCAGCGACGGCAAGGCCATTGTCTGGATCGATGGCGGGCTGCATGCCTCTGAGACCGTGGGCTCGCAGCAGTTGATGGAGACCGTGTATCAGTTAGTCAGCCGCACCGATCCCGAAACGATGCGCATCTTGAACGACGATATCGTCCTGTTGGTGCAGGCCAATCCCGATGGCCAGGAGTTAGTCGCCGATTGGTATATGCGCGAACCGGATCCACTCAAGCGCAGCTTGAATAATCTGCCGCGCCTCTATAACAAGTACATCGGGCACGACAATAATCGCGATTTCTTTATGTCAGCGATGGTAGAGACCACCAACATGAATCGCCAAATGTTTATTGAATGGTTCCCGCAAATTGTCTATAACCATCACCAGACCGCTCCCTTAGGCACCGTGATTTTCATGCCGCCGTTTCGCGATCCGTTTAACTACAATTTCGACCCCTTGGTTCCGCTGGGGATTGAGTTAGTCGGTACGGCGATGCACAGCCGGTTAGTGGCCGAAGGCAAAGGCGGTTCCGCGATGCGCAGCGGATCGAGTTACTCCACCTGGTGGAATGGCGGCCTGCGCACGGTGACTTACTTCCACAACATGATCGGGTTACTCACGGAAATCATCGGCGGCCCCACGCCGATGGACATCGCGCTGGTACCCGACAAACAACTCCCTTCCGGCGACTGGCCGCTGCCCATTCCGCCCGGTAAGTGGCACTACCGCCAGTCGATCGACTACGAAATCACTAACAACTACGCCGTTCTGGACTTGGCGTCGCGCTATCGCGAGACCTTCCTGTTCAACCAATGGCGCATGGGCGCCAATGC
>Ga0163155_10007190_pt1 | contig 10556 bp, 11 predicted proteins | sample OliLakLV19SP4G1_FD_148611 | JGI IMG/M metagenome (GOLD analysis project Ga0163155, IMG submission 148611) | Freshwater microbial mat bacterial communities from Lake Vanda, McMurdo Dry Valleys, Antarctica - Oligotrophic Lake LV.19.SP4.G1 | ecosystem: Environmental > Aquatic > Freshwater > Lake >...
AACCTTTGCTGGTTGATTCTTTTCAGAAAGTAGCCAACCGCATCAGTTTGTCGTTGATTCTGGCGTCTTTAATTGTTGGAGCGGCGCTGCTGATGCGCGTCTCCACCAGATTTACGATTTTGGGTTATCCCGGTCTGGCTATTTTGTGCTTTCTCGCAGCTGCAGCGGGTGGCATAGCAATGGCCGTGCAAATTCAATTTTATGATCAACGGCCGCAAAAATTTGGCGCAGATAAACCGCTGCCCAAGCAATAAAGCGTTAGAAGAATATCCTTCCGGATTATTCGATGATGTACTCAATCCAGTATTCCGAGCGCTCTTTCCAGGCGCAAGGCTCGTTGCCGCAGGTCAGAGTGACGCGCGAAGCGTTGGAATCAATTTCGATAATGTTAAAGCCATCACGCACAGCGTCAATGGTTTCAGCGTATTTCTCGAATTTTTGAATCGGCTTTTTGCACTCCGGACATATCATTTTCTTGTTGGCGACTGCGTCTTTAATTTTCTGAAGCGACATGACATCCCCAATTTTCATACGACTTTGATAGCTTACCGCAAAGGGGTTTGCAATTACCTGTTGGCGAGATCTTTTTTCAGGTAGTAGACTTCGATCATGGCCGTTAATTCTCAAATCGAGTGGACTGACGCAACCTGGAATCCGGTCACCGGCTGTACCAAGATTAGCCCCGGTTGCGGGCATTGTTATGCTGAGACATTCGCCGAACGCTTTCGCAATGTGCCCGGCCATCCTTATGAACAGGGCTTCGACTTAAAATTGTGGCCTGACAGACTGTCTTTGCCCCTGACGTGGCGCAAACCCAAACGCATTTTCGTTAACTCTATGAGTGACCTTTTTCATAAAAATGTGCCTGAAGAGTACATCGCCCAGGTCTTCGCCACCATGAAGGCAGCCCACTGGCATCAGTTTCAGGTGCTGACGAAAAGGGGCCTATTGAGCAAATTGATTTAAGTGGAATAGATTTGGTGATTGTGGGCGGTGAGTCTGGTGGTCACGCCCGGCCCATGGCCGAGGAGTGGCTGCGCGCCATGCGTGATCATTGCCAGCGGCAGGGTGTGGCCTTTTTCTTCAAGCAATGGGGCGGCGTAAATAAGAAGAAAACCGGACGTCTGTTGGATGGCCGTACCTGTGACTTCTTGCCCCAGCGGGCAGGCACTAAAAATCTTTGATTGCCCATTGGGTTTAACTTTCACGTCTTATTCACGTGTCCGTCACTATTATTAACTTCCTGCAACACAAGTGCCGAGGAACGTTATGGTAGCCGGTCAGACTCTCGAACAACCTCAATCATCGCCAGAGAAACGTCTGGATAGCGCTGATAATAAGACTATCAACACGCTTCCCGATGTGGATCGTGTTTCGTTGCTGAGCCGATATAGGTCTCCCGAACCCATCAAGCTTGATGATTCATTTCCAAAACTTACTATCAGCGGTTGGGAAAAACAGTTACCTGGCGCTGAGGGCGACAAGCAACCCCAGGCTCCTCTGACTAAAGAGCAGAGAATCGACAGCGCCAAGCAGGCCCTTGAGTCTCCTGAATCTAGCGTCAAACAGAAGATGGAAGCTATGTCTTCTCTCCATAACGATCTTGATAAAACCAACGGCAGAGTGCGCGTTAGTTTGAAAGACAATGGCGTTGAGCGTGATTTTGAAATCATTCGCCAGCAAGCCGGTAAAAATGTGACCATGTTGCAATTGCGTTCAGCTGAAGCAAATGGCGCCTCCCACCCGGTATTGCGTGGGGTTGAGCGCAACGGCGAGTTTGAACAGCAACGTAACAAGAACGGCAGTAAAGCTGATTTCCGTGGCGACTGGTGGTCTGCTAACGCTAAAGACAGCACTATTGCTAAATTCGGCCCAGGTGATAAACCGAGTAAAGTCGAAGTCAAACCAGTGGTAAAGCCAGAGTCAGAAGTTAAACCTGAACCAAGACCAGTTAGGCCAGAAGCTAAACCAGAAGTCGTCCTGCCCGAAGTTGGGCCGGTACCTGAACAAAGTGACTTCAATCCGGCCGCAAAAGTTAAACCGGAAGTTAAGCCTGAAGTCGAGCCTGAAGTCGAGCCGCGCAAGAAGCGCGAAGACGTAGTTATTCCATGGAAGAAAGATCGCAACAGTAGCGAAAAACCATCCGGCGATAAAACTGTAGAAGCAGGGGAACTTTCATCGTTCTACTCGCGCCAAAAAGATAGCTTCAGCTGTGCCGGAATTGCTGCGGGCATGATGTATGCCAAAGAACGCAAAGGCAGACCACTGACTGATTCTGAAAACCATAGATTCAAGCAACTGACGGGCACCACTTCGCATGGTTACCGCGGCTCGTTGGAAGATATGGCCAGTCAGCTCGCCAGCACCGGCCTTACGACCAGAGCTTATGATTATGGAATGGGCAACGTTGGTGCCAAAGCCATGCAAGATCTCAACCGCGAATTAGATCAAGGCCACTCCGCTGTTGCTAAGGTAATTAATCCGCATACCGGAAATCCGCACTATATCTACATTGCCGGCCGCAATGCAGAAGGCAAATATATCATCGGCGATCCTGATAGAAAAAATACTCAGCACTTCAAGCCGGTTTCGCAGCAATATTTGCAAAGCATTATGCAGCGTCGTAACGGTTTCGTTGCCGGATATTAAGTTGTTCTCGGGCTGGCAATAACAGCCCTGCAAGATTAATTAGGTGCGTAATACCCACACTGTCTTTGACCAAGAACTCTTGTCAGAGGCCAGATCAACATCTAAGATCATTTCAAGATATTGATTTAAAGGGGGTTTTTCGTCAGTGACTGAGCAGCCCAAACAAGTTTTTCTCGGTGGTGCGTGTGGTTTGACCACCTGGCGCAAAGATATCACCATTCCCTTGATGGAAGCGGCGGGAGTAACCTACCATAACCCGCAGATGCCTCTGGGGGCATGGAAAGAAGATGATCAATTCGATGAAATGCGACGCAAAGACGAGTGTCTGGTGCAGTTGTTTGTCATCAATGGCGATACCCGAGGAGTGGCTTCAGTAGCTGAAGTGGCTTATCTAATTGGAGCGAGAAAACCAGTTGCCATCGTCATGGAAGACATAAAAGCCGATTGCACCGTTTATGGTGCCACCATTGATTCTGTTCAGGCCGATGACCTTAATCGCGGTCGTATTTATGTCAGAGCCATGGCCGATAGACACAATGTGCCTATCTTTACGGACATTGCCCAGGGAACCAAGCACTGCATAGATCTTGTAAAAAGTCTCGAAGGATCTCTTACCCTGGCGCAAATTGACAATATCTTGAAAGACGTCAGTTTTGCCAATCATATTTTTAAAAGTGAAGAAACTTTAGGTGGGTTCAACATCTGGATTAACGCCATGGAAAAGTGCACGTTTACCGGCGAACAGGCCATGCAAGAAGGCCGCAAATGGTTTGTATCCACTCACTGTACGCCATCAGATGTGGTGCGCACGGCATTTAAGGCTGTCTCTACCTGGGCTGAACATGAAGCGCGAGAAGAATTTAAATACAAGGGTGTTCGCGTATTCGGGCCGCACTACGATCTGGTTAGTGCCAGCGGCCAAGGCGCAGCGGCGGTGGAGGAGAAAGCCAAAACCAAAGTCAGCCAGCCATGTTCAGTTTAAAGACGGCCTCTGAGAAAGCTTGCGCCAATGAGGCGAATCTTCCTGTGGTCGATGCTTCAGAGTATTTCAGGGCTTGCCTAACAAACAATGAGGCCGCACGTTCTTCTGCAGCCTCCAACCTCGGTGAGCAAATCAAAGCAGCTTGTCACTCCACAGGTATGTTTTACCTTGTCGGTCACAACATTGAAGCTGCTTTAGTAGATAAAGTGCTCAGTCAAACTGCCGACTTTTTTGCCGCCGACCAGTGCGCTAAAGACGCCATATCGATAAAAAACTCGCCCCAAGCTCGGGGTTATGGACTACTAAAAAACTATCGAGACTGGCGCGAACAAATACATCTGGGCCCGGAAGCAAAAATGCCTCAGGACCTTGATAGTGACACCAGTATCGCCCAATACTGGCAGCTCTGGGGCGAAAATCAATGGCCTCAAGATGATCAGTTCAAGCAAACTATGCTCAATTATTTCGCTGCCATTGAATCGCTCTCGCGCACGGTCTTAACTCTGCTCGCCGCAGCCCTTTCTAAGTCGCCTGATTTTTTTACCAGCCGCATGAAAGACCGCCCTTATCTCTTGCTTAAGGCAATGTCTTATTTGCCGCAAAACTTGGCCAAGCAGGGCGGCGAGGTGCAAAGTGGTGTCACTGCTCACTGCGACTGGAGCTGGCTGACTTTTCTCATACAAGATCAAGTCGGTGGCCTGGAAGCGCAAGATGCCGCCGGAGTCTGGCACCGCGTGCCAGCCTTAGACGGAGCCATTGTCGTTAATACCGGCGAGCTCATGGAAATTGAAACCGGTGGATATTTGCACGCCAGTGCACACCGAGTAATTAACTCCAGAATAGATAGGCAGCGCTTTTCTGTACCAGTGTTTATCAACCCGGCTTTAGACGCCCCTGTATTGACGGGCGGCAACTTGGAGCTTGAGCGAGTGCAAGACCTTTGTCAGCCCGTCGGGCTTATCCATATTCACAAAGTAATTAGGCCCGGCACTATTTTAGATAATTTTGTCTTTGGCGAAAGTGAGTACAGGCGCAAGATTCAAGGCAAATGGTGCTTTGCCGAAGATTGTACAGACAGACCTGTTTAGTCTTAGAGTCTTTAGTCTAGTCTTTAACTGGTCGACCTGGATAGCTGTGCACTGTAGGGTTTAAATTAGCATCGAGAGCAACCCGCTCGTCGAAGACAAAACATTCGCCCTGCCAGTGCTCTCCGCCGACTTTTTCAAAATAACCTAAAATACCGCCGTGCAGCTGATAGACATGCGGCAGGCCGATTTCGTGCAGATAGAGCGCGGCTTTTTCACAGCGAATGCCGCCGGTGCAAAACGAGACAATAGTTTTGTCTTTGAGGTTGCTTTGCTCTGCCAGAGTGGCTTTGATGGCATCAGGAAACTGGCTGAATTTTTCGATGTCGAATCTGAGGGCGTTATCGAAAGTGCCCATATCTACTTCGAAGCCATTGCGCGTGTCCATCATCACCACTGGCCGGCCCTGATCATCCACGCCCTGCTCGAGCCAGGCCTTGAGTGTGGCAGGCTCTACATGCGGCGCCCTTTCGCTCTCAGGCACGATAGTCGGATGGCGCATGGTAATGATCTCTTTAGCTACGCGCACCACCATGCGGCCGAAAGGCTGGCTGTCAGACAGGCTTTCTTTGGTTTCAATGTCAGCAAAGCGTCCACCAAACAATTGGTCGAAACGCAAATATTCTAAAAACTGATCGATGGCCTCACGACTGCCGGCCAGAAACAGATTGATGCCTTCAGTGGCTAACAGCACCGTGCCTTTAAGAGCCAACTGGTTGCAGCGTTCTTTTATAAGTGGTTGCCAGTCTTCGGGGTGAGGAATGCCTGCGAATTTGTAAGCGGCAATGTTGATAATAGCCATGGATAGTATTATAACCTTGAATACTCAGTCAAATTGCCAAGAGGCTTGCGCTAATGTCAGATTTAAAAGTCATAGTAAAAACTGCCGGCACCCTGGTGTTGACGGTTTTTGCCCTCAATGCGTGTACGAGCGCACCAACTTCCAGTACTGCTGGAGTAGATACTTATAAAGAACAGACCACAACCACAGTATCAATCGATAAAGCAACCGGTAGAGAGAGCCGCACTACCACCACCGAAGTGATTACTCCCGGTCAGCCCACAGTGAAACAAACACACGTAGACGTCACTTCGGAGCCACAAGAAAAAGCGATTATCAATATTCATTCTGACGGCGACACTGTTCATGCTGAAACCGATACGGTAGATGTTTCTGACAATGATGGCGACACCCGTGTGCGCGCTCCATTTTTTAAACTCGACAAAAATGGTGGCACTGGCTCAGTGCACATCAAGATGCCTTTCGTGCACATTGATAAAGACGCAGGTGGTAGAGCGCGTGTAGATATCGGCACGCACCACTAATAAGCCAGCGAATATAATCAACTCAATTAAAACATGCAAAGAAAAAGGAACCGGTTTTAACCGGTTCCTTTTTCTGCCAGCATTTTTGTTTTAGACGGTGATGTCGTTAACAAAAGGCCGGGCCCAGAAGCGCTGTTGAGCTACGCACTTGACGAAGTTGTCGGCATCAGCTTTTTTACCACTGTCGACAACAATGCCGTGTTCGGCAGTGATCGCTTTAGAGGCATCTTTTCCTGTGGCACTGTTGACGGTGTCAAGAATGAAGGCGGCAGCTTCCTTTCCTTCAGCACCGATAGGCTTGCAGTGTTTGAAGGTCTCTAAAATGAAGGTCTTAGCCCGTGCATCTGCACTAAGTGCGCTGACGCAACCTACACCGCCTCCAACCATGAGAGCGTCAAACAATACAGAACGAGTGGCCGGCAAAGCAAAGTCAACCTTAATTGCTTTACCGTCGTCTCCTTTAACAGTGCCGCCGTGTGGTGCCAAGATTTTAGGTTGAGCACCGGCAGCGGTGAGAGCTGCCATTGAAGCCTTGACAGCAGCGGCATCAAAGCCTTCAGTGACCAACATCGCTACTTTTAGGGTTTCGGCTGTATTGACCGGGTTGGCTAGAATGCTCAGGGCTTTAGAAGGTGCGATTTTACTTTTGTTAGCTGGTTTTGGTTGGTAGGCAGCGACATCGGCGTCGGCCGGAACCTGTCTGTTGAGCGGTAATTCGAGCTTAACAGGAGTTTTGACACCGATGCCGCTGGCCACACGGTTAGCCAAATCGTCATCGACATTTTGCAGAATGCCGACCATTCTTTCTTTGATTTCGTCGATAGTGCAATGCAAGAGTTCAAACTGGAATGCTTCGACGATGTGTTGTTGTTCCACTTCTGTTTGGCTGATATAGAACATTCGGGCCTGGCTGAAGTGATCCATGAAGCTGAGATTGCGATCCCGTGCTTTGAGACCGCTCATTTTTTCTACTGCTGAAACAAATCCTGACATGTCAGCACCAGCCTGGAATGGGCAGCCACCGCCGACGGTGTTTGGCTCATAACTGGTACGGCCGCTATTGATTGTCTGACGCATATGGCCATCTCTCTGGTTGTTGTGCACTGGTGCCAGTGATTTGTTAATTGGCAGCTCGTGGAAGTTCGGCCCACCAAGGCGCTTCAACTGGGTATCGAGATAAGAGAACAATCTTCCCTGCAAAAGCGGATCATTTGTGAAATCGATGCCCGGAACAATGTGGCTGATACAAAAAGCAACTTGCTCAGTTTCAGCAAAAAAGTTTTCGGGATTGCGATCTAGAGTCATGGTGCCCACAATTTCTACCGGCACCAATTCTTCAGGAATCAATTTGGTTGGGTCGAGCAAATCAAAATCAAAGCTGAACTCTTTGCTCGCTTCGACAATTTGTACACCGAGATCCCACTGAGGGAAAGCGCCGGCTTCAATAGCTTCGTAAAGATCGCGGCGATGGAAATCTGGATCTGTGCCCGAAATTTTAAGCGCTTCATCCCATAATACTGAGTGCACACCAAGACGTGGTTTCCAATGGAATTTGACGAAGCTGACCACCCCTTTGTCATCGACAAATTTGAAAGTGTGAACACCAAAACCTTCCATCATGCGCAAACTGCGGGGAATGGCTCGGTCGCTCATGGCCCAGAGCACCATGTGTGTAGCTTCAGTGTTGATTGAAACAAAATCCCAGAATGTATCGTGGGCTGACTGTGCTTGCGGAATTTCGTTGTGTGGTTCTGGTTTGACGGCATGAATGAAATCAGGAAACTTGATGGCATCTTGAATGAAAAATACTGGAATGTTATTTCCCACCAGATCGAAAACACCTTCTTCGGTGTAAAACTTAGTAGCGAATCCGCGCACGTCACGAGCCAGATCGCTGGACCCGCGCGAGCCTGCGACTGTTGAAAATCGAGTAAACAAAGGTGTGACGGCACCGGCTTTTAGAAAAGCAGCCTTGCTGTACTTGCTGCCCTTGCCATTTGACTCAAATGTACCGTGAGCCGCAGTGCCCCGAGCGTGAACTACTCTTTCAGGAATTCTCTCGTGGTCGAAATGAGTAAGCTTTTCGCGCAGAAAATGATCTTCTAATAGAGAAGGTCCGCGATCACCGCCGCGCAGAGAATTTTGATTATCATTGATGCGCACGCCTTGATTTGATGTCAAAAACTCGCCGCTTGAGTCTTCAGTAAATTCTTGTAGTTGTAGGTCTTTGTCTAAAGTAGAGCTGGATGTCTCTTTAACCTTTTTTGTTTTGGCAACTGGACTTTTCTCTTCTGGCATTTTAAGCTCCATGATCAAGGTAACGCGTACTTGCTCAGACCTCGTACAGGCTATTACCTAAACGTTCTCATCAGTGAGATAACGAACAATACTTTTATATTGTCCAGTTGGAACTTTCACCAGGCTCCTCAGTCTTTGGCCCTCAGTAGACTGAAATTTTGAGGGCATATGACTGCAATTGACATTGGGATACTTGATGATCGCGGGCCAGGCCATGGTAGTCAGAGATCTGACACTAATGACAGTTCCGACAAAGGTACTGACAGTTCCGACAAAGGTACTGGAGATGATGGTAGTCACGATTCCAAATACAAGGATGTCATTAAGACTATCCTCGACGAAACGCGTATGGTGTTACCCGGCATTCAAACTTTATTTGGCTTTCAACTGATAGCTGTTTTTAACCAGAGCTTCGACAAGTTGTCTGATCTCGACCGTTTAATTCATATGGTGGCCCTTGTCTTTACCATGATTGCCGTCGGACTGCTTCTCGCACCTGCCGCCTACGACCGCCAGTGCCGTTATCCAGAAACATTTTCTAAGCATTTTGCCAAAGTTGCCACCAGGTTTTTAGGGTTGGGCATGGTGCCTTTTGTGATTTCGATGTGCCTGGATCTCTACATTGTTGCCAGTCTTATTTTGCATAACAAAATGGAAGCTATGGTGCTGTCACTGGTTATGCTCACTTTCTTCTTTCTGCTCTGGTTCTGTTTCCCACTTATGGATGCTAAAGCTCAGCATTAACATGTTAGGGAACTTAAGGCCGCCTACTCGGTCGATTCCTGTGCAAGTTTAGTTTGAGTTTGTTGCCTGCTTCCTGGGGCAGACCGACTTACATTTTAGAATCCCAACTAGTAGGAATCATTATCATGAAAACAAGTACAACAAAACCACCCATGGCGAAACCAAAGAAAGACTTTGTGGCCGACGTCGAAGTGACCACAGACCTTTTGCAAGTTTTGCATAAAGACCACAAAAATGTTTCAGAACTCTTTTTTCAATTCAGTCAAGAAGACGATGATAAAGAGAAAAAGGCCATTGTTACTCGCATTATCAAAGAGTTGACTCTGCATGCCAAAGCCGAAGAAGACGTTGTCTATCCAGCTGTGCGTGATGGTGCCGATGATGCAGAAGATATTATGGACGAAGCGGATACCGAACACCATGTAGTCAAATTTTTACTGGCAGAACTCAGTGACATGTCACCTAAAGACGAGTATTTCGACGCCAAAGTAACCGTGCTTTGCGAGCTCGTTAAGCACCACGTTGAAGAAGAAGAAAAAGAAATGTTCGATAAAATCAAAGATGCTGATCTTGATCTAGAAGCTCTCGGCCAAGAATTTCTTGATCACAAAGAAGAAGCACTTGGTAAAAAGCCACTGCCAAAAGACAAGTTGGCTGTTGTTGGTAGTAGAGTTGCAGCAAAGAAGAAGACTGCGTAATTAACGTTGTCTCTTTGCTCAAAACAAAAGGGCGCCTTAATCGGCGCTCTTTTGCGCTCCGCAACACAATCTGGATGACACTGTGGCGTCAAACGTTATGCTCAGCGCCAGCAATCTCGCTGGCTTAATCAAAGGCTAATCGATATTTTTTATTTGATGGAAACTTTTGTCATCATATTCAGTCAGTGACCATACATATTATGCGAGGCGTCCATGAGAATTGTTGAGCTTTTAGGCAAAGCGCTCCGACCTGTTCGTTCGAGTGACGATAAACTGACCGACCATCAACCTGCAGTAGCTGCTCATCCCAAGTCAATCACGGTCACAAGCGCGGCATTTAAAGATGGTGCGGCGATGGCCAAAGAATATTCGTGCGACGGCGAAGGACTTTTTCCGCCTTTACGTTTTTTCGATATGCCCGCAAAATATGAAAGTGCTGTTCTTGTGATTGAAGATCCTGATGCGCCTAAAGTCACTCCCTTTGTACATGGCATTATTTATAATATTCCGCCAAGAGTAAAAGAGCTGAATGATGGAGCTGTCAAAGGTGAAAATCTAAAACCTGAATATCAGGGACAAGGTTTGAAAATGGGAAGGAATACACCGGGTAAAGCTGAGTATATGCCCCCAACTCCGCCACCAGGACACGGCGTTCACCATTATTGTAGAGCGACAAGCAAACGAGCAGCATATGGTCTAAATATGCGACAAGAGGTCTTGCCAAAAAGGGGTATCCGGTTTTGAATGCAGTTGCTTAAGACAACAAAAAAAACC
>Ga0163155_10007196_pt1 | contig 10552 bp, 4 predicted proteins | sample OliLakLV19SP4G1_FD_148611 | JGI IMG/M metagenome (GOLD analysis project Ga0163155, IMG submission 148611) | Freshwater microbial mat bacterial communities from Lake Vanda, McMurdo Dry Valleys, Antarctica - Oligotrophic Lake LV.19.SP4.G1 | ecosystem: Environmental > Aquatic > Freshwater > Lake >...
CCCGCATCCCTTCGAGGCCCAGATCCCAGCCGGCGATCACGCGGCGCAGGCCGAGGGGAAAGCCGATCGGCGTGCGCGGTGTGCCGTTCCGCATCGTGTCACGGGAGGAGTCGAACTTCGTCCCGTCGCGGAGCCAGCCGGTATAGTGCACGAAGACGCACTGCTTCGAGCCCAGTGCTGGTCCGGTGCCCACGGTCCCATCGATGTAACGAAGCGCCAGCGCGATCTGCTCCGGGCCGGCCATCGGTGGTATCGATGTCGGCAGACTGGGGACAACCGGCACGATCGGCACGACGGGCTGATGGCGACAGGCGACGAGGAGGGTGGCAACGACGACGGTGAGTGCGAATCGCATGCGCGACAACGTAGAGGCCTGTGGTCACAGCGTCTACGCTTTCCATGATGCGGAGACCAATCTGCGTCCTCACCGCCGCGGGTGCTTGATTCCGCTCCCTCGCGTCTGGAATGGCATGTTTCGCCGTGACGGAAAACGCGACATTCCGCCCGCCGGAAATCGGACGAATGACGGACAGAATCGTCATTCTTCGCGTTTTGTGCTCTTCGGGGTGGTCGCACGGTCACGGCTGTGTAGTTTCCGGGACTCTTTCTTGGTGTGATGCCGAAACCGACCCCGACTGAAATTCCGGAAAATGGCTCGGCGGGTGTGCTGGCGGGTGTGCTGGCGGATCTGCGCGAGATCATCGTCGATCTCAGCCATTCGCGTGGGCTGATCTACCAGCTGACGCTCCGCGACATCCGTGTGCGATACAAGCAGGCCGTGATGGGTTTCGCCTGGGCGATCCTGTCGCCGCTGCTGATCGTTGGCGCCGGCACGGTGCTGCGGGTTGCGATGCTGCGCATGTCGGGGCAGCAGTTCGCCGCAATCGATGCCGGCGGGATTGCACTCAAGGGAGTGATGTGGGGTTTTTTCGCCTCGACGCTGAGCCTGGGGACGACCGCACTCTCCGGTAATCCGAATCTGATAACGAAGGTCTACTTCGCGAGGGAAGTGCTGCCATTGTCGGTTGTACTGGCTGGAGCATTCGACGCCCTTGTCGGCGCGGGGGCGGTGGCGATCGTTCTTCCGCTGACCGGGTGGCGGCCGACATGGGCCGTGCTCTGGCTTCCTTTCCTTGCCGTGATTCTGTTCACCTTCACGCTGGCGATCGTTCTCGCGGTCAGCTGCGCGAATCTTTTTTATCGGGATGTGCGATATCTCGTGCAGGTGCTGGTCAGTTTTGGCATCTTCTTCGTGCCGGTGTTCTACACCCCCGCCATGCTGGGCGCGCGCTGGATCGGTCCGCAGATGGCGAATCCGCTGGCCGCCGTTCTTGAAGGCGCGCGGCTGTCGGTCATGGACGGGCACAATCTGTCGGTGTCGCTCCCCAGCGCCACCGACGGTGTCCTGCTCTGGAGTCCGCTGTATCTCGTGTCCAGCGCCGGCACGGCGGTGCTGATGCTCGCCATGGTGGCGGTGATATTCCGGCGTGCGCAGTTTCGCTTTGCGGAGTACGTCTGATGGGCGTGACCACTCCACAGATCACGTTCGACGGCGTCTGGAAGAAGTTCCGTCGCGGCGAAGTCCACAATTCACTGCGCGATCTGCTGCCAGCGCTCACGCGTCGGGCCTTCAAGGGTGAGTTTCTGCGCCCCGATCTTGCAGCCAGCGAATTCTGGGCACTGCGTGACGTGTCCTTCTCGGTGCAGCCTGGTCAGACGCTGGGCATCATCGGCAACAACGGGGCTGGAAAATCGACGGTACTGAAAATTCTGACCCGGATTCTTCGACCGAATCGGGGGCGATATGCGGTGCGCGGTCGGATTGGGGCCTTGCTCGAGATTGCAGCCGGTTTCCATCAGGACCTGACTGGGCGGGAGAACATTTTCCTGCAAGGGGCAATCATGGGCATGGGCCGCCGCGAATTGCGGCGGAAGCTCGACGACATCGTCGCGTTCTCCGGGGTCGAAGCATCCATCGACTCGCCCGTGAAGACGTACTCGTCCGGCATGAACGCGCGGCTGGGTTTCGCCATCGCTGCGCATCTCGATCCAGAGGTGCTCATCATCGATGAGGCGCTCTCGGTGGGCGACTACGCCTTTCAGCGGAAAGCCTTTGGTCGGATTCGCGCCCTCGCGACGAGTGGCATTCCGGTGGTGGTGGTCTCACACCAGCTCGACCGCATCTCCGAATTGTGCACCGATGTGCTCCTGCTGGCGAACGGCGAGCGTGTCGAGCATGGCCGTCCATCCGACGTCATTGCGGCCTACCTGCGGGGTGATGGCAACACGATTGCACACGGCGCCAAACCATCTCCGGTGACGTTCGCTCAAGCCGCTGTCGTCGGGCCACAGTCCATTCGCTCCGGCGCGTTCGCGCGCATCCGGCTCGGCGGCGTCGTCAGTGAACCACTCGGTGAACACATCGAGCCGATCGGCATCGTGGTGCGGAGCGCGCAGACCGGCGACACGGTGTTCGAGACCGGGGCTTCGATGCTGCAGCTGCCGCTTCCGCCGGGTGCGTTCGAGTTCGAGCTCGAACTGCAGATGAATGTCCAGCCGGGCATCTACCTGATCGACGTCGATGTCTGGGATCGAGCGACGGAGGAACAGTTCCTCGAAGGGCCGAGGTTGACCATTCGTGTCGTTGAAGGGGACACGTTTCTCGGGACGACGAACCTCAACGCGCGCCTCGCCGCACGCGATCGTGAGGCAGCGTTCGTCTCGTGACGTCACTCTCCCGCGTCTGCCTGCGCTGGTCGCCGGTCACGCCGCCCGCCTCGCGACCCGCGAACCCGGAGCTGTCGTGACTCCCGATCTGACCACGACCGCCGCCGGGGCCGCGCCGGACACGGATAGCAAGGCTGCTCATGCTGAGTTCCGTGCGACTCTCGCGGCACGAGACATCCGACTCTCGCTGGATGGAGACAGCTTGCGTGTTTCGGCCCCGAAAGGGGCGCTCACAGACGAACTGAAGGCGGCGTTGGCGCGCCGGAAGGAGGGCTTGCTCGATCTGCTTCGCGGGATTGCGCAGGTCAGAACCGCGTTACCGCTCGGCCGAGTGCCCCGGACGCAGTCGCTGCCGCTGTCCTCTGCGCAGCAGGAGATGTGGTTCCTCAACCAACTCCACCCGGAGAGTGACGCCTACAACATTGCGGCCGCATACCGCATCTCCGGACCGCTCGACGTGGCGGTCTTCGCGCGCGCGCTCGCGGACCTTCCCGCCAGGCATGAAGCGCTCTGGCTTCGGTTCCGTGAAGTGGATGGAACACCGGTGGCCGGTGTGTCGGCTCCTGTCGCTGGCGATGTGCAGGTGCTCGACCTGACACATCTGGCGCCAGCTCAGCGCGACACTGAGGCGCGGACGCAGCTGACACGGTTTGCGCGTGCGCCGTTCAATCTCGAGCATGGCCCGCTGTTTCGCTCGTTGCTCGTTCGCGTCACTCCTGATGAGCATCTGTTCCTGCTCTGTGTGCACCACATCGCTGCCGATGGGTGGTCGATGAGTGTGCTGCTCAGCGAAATCAGCGAACGCTACGAAGCCGAAGTGTCTGGGCGTTCCGTTCAGCTTGCTGAGCTGCAGCTGCAGCACGCGGATTTCGCCGCATGGGAGCACGAACAGGATCGTGCGGGCCTGTTTGCAGGAGATCTGGACTACTGGGTGACACAATTGCGGGACGCCCCAGCCTGCATCCACCTTCCATTGGACCGGCCGCGACCCGACGTGCAATTGTATCGGGGAGCACGACTGGTTCACGGACTCGACACGGCGACGCTCGATTCGTTTCGTGCATTTGCGAACGCGAACGATACGACGCTGTTCATGTTCATGCTCGCTTGCTGGCAGATCCTGCTCCACCGGGTGTCGGGCGATCGCGATGTTCTCGTGGGTACGCCGGTGGCGAATCGCGATGATTCACGTTTCGAGCATGTCGTTGGATGTTTCGTCAACACCATGGTGTTTCGGGGCCGCCTCGACGGCGATCCGACGTTCGCCGAGTACCTGGCACAATCACGCGAGACTGTAACGCAGGGGTTTCAGCACCGACTGATTCCGTTCGATCTCGTGGGCCGTGCGCTGCACCCTGACCGCAGTGCCGCCTTCTCGCCTGTCTTTCAGGTGATGCTCGTGCTGCATTCTTTTCCAGCGGCGCCGGTGCGTGCCGCTGGCGTGCTGTTCGAACCAATTGAGCTGCGCGATGACGCGCGCGGCACGACGGGGCACGACCTCGTGCTCGAGCTGGAGGAGGACGTTGTCGGACTCCGCTTTAGCTACGAGTACGCGACCGATCTGTTCGACGAGGCCTCACTCGCGTCACTGCACTCGCAGTATCTCGAGGTCATCAGACAGGTGATGTCCGATCGAGATCGGCGCATCAGCGATCTCACGCTGCCAGGCATGGGCGGGGCTGAACGGCGGAGCGCCGGGGACACCGCAACCAAGGACGATGTCGTACCCGTGAACGCGCATGGTGCCGCGCCGTCGGCGCTGCTGCCGTGGCAGGTCGACACGGCGGTGGTCGAGCGTATTGCCGCGATCTGGCGTCAGGTCCTCAACGTTGATGCGGTGGAGGTCAGCGACAACTTCTTCGATCTCGGCGGACACTCACTGCTCGTCGTCAAGGTAAACGCCGCCATGCGCCGGGAGTTCGCGTGCGACGTCACGCTGGCGGCGCTGTTCCGCGCGCCTACAGTTCTGGCGCAGGCGGTACTCGTCGCCGAGGCGTCGTCGCGCACGGAGGGCCCCGGTTCCCTGACGCAGCGAGCATCTGCGATTCCGCTGGTACCGCGAACCGGTTTGCTGCCAGTCTCGTTTGCGCAGCAAAGGCTCTGGTTTCTGGATCAGCTGGATCCGGGGAGTGCGACCTACACGGTCACGCTGGCTCTGGAGCTGACCGGTTCGCTCGATGCAGCGGCGATGCAGCGCAGCATCGATGCGCTGGTGCGGCGGCACGAAGGCCTCCGGATGCGGTTCGTCGAGGTGGATGGCGCACCATTGGCGCAGGTGGTGGAACAGTGGGGGCCGCTGCTCACGTACGTCGACCTGCATCAGCTGACGGTCGAGGCGCGAGGAGCGGAGGTCGTTCGCAGGCTCGAGCAGCATGCGATGCTGCCGTTTCAGCTGAGCGCCGGACCGTTGCTCTCAGCGCTGTTGCTTCGGTGTGCCGCCGACAGCCATCTGTTGCAGGTGTGCGTGCACCACATCGTGACCGATGGCTGGTCGATGTCGCTCGTCACGGACGAGATCCTCGCCGCCTACGAGTGCGAGGTGACGGGACGGCCGCTCGCATTGCCGCCGCTTGTCATTCAGTACGCCGATTACGCTGCCTGGCAGCGCACCCAGCTGCACGGCGCCGCGCTCGAGGAACAGCTCGGATACTGGACCTCCGAACTGAGTGGAGCGCCGCCGCTCCTCGAACTGCCGGCAGATCGACCGCGGCCGCCCGTGCTCACGCATCGCGGGCGCAGCACCAGTGCCCGCATCGCGGGCCCGGTCGTCACAAGCCTTAAGACGCTGGCGGCAGCCACTGATTCCACGCTGTTCATGACGCTGGTCGCAGCCTGGACAGCAGTGCTGCATCGCTATTCCGGACAGAATGATATCCTCGTCGGCGTTCCGCTTGCCAATCGCGAACTCCCCGAACTGGAGCATGTGATCGGCTGCTTCGTGAACAATGTGGTGCTGCGCGGTCGCTGCGGCGACAATCCACGCTTCGTTGATTTTCTGGCGCAGACGCGAGCGACGATGTTCCGGGCATTCGATCACCGTGATGTGCCATTCGATGGTGTGGTCGAGGCGTTGCGGCCGGAGCGCAGTGCGAGCTTCGCCCCCGTGTTTCAGGTGTTGTTCACGATGCAGACGTATCCCGTGACCGTGCGTCCTGCGGCGGGACTTGATGTGCGAGTCTTCGAGTTTGAGGATACCGGGCTCAGTGCGGCGCGATTCGACCTGACCGTCGAGATCGAGGAGGCGCCGGACGGACTGTACGTCGTCTACGAGTATGCATCCGACCTGTTCGACGAGGTCACCATCGCACGGCTGCATTCGCACTACGAGCAGATGCTGCTGCAGGTGACGCAGGATGCGGCGCAGCGGATTGACGAGATTCCGCTGCTCACGGACGCGGATGAACGCACGGTACTGGATGACGTCAACGACACCGCAGTGGCATCCGCGCCGAATGCGACGCTCCACGAGCTGATATCGAGTCAGGTGCGACTCCGCCACGACCATGTGGCGATCCATGCGGCTGACGCCATCCTCACCTACGCGGAGCTTGAACGACAGTCGGACCAACTGGCTCAGCGACTCCGCCTGGGCGGGGTCACCAACGGTGATCTGGTCGGCATCTGTCTTGATCGATGCGCGGCGCTGCCGATGGCGCTCCTCGCAGTGCTGAAGGCCGGAGCGGCGTACGTACCCGTGGACCCTGCACACCCGACGGCGAGAGTGGCCTATACGCTGGCCGATGCTGGTGTCGCCTGTGTCATCACGGACACAGAGCTGGCGCACGTCGTTGATGGCCTGGCACCACTGGTGGTCATCGATGCGGCCGCATTGGACTTGGACCACGCGTCGATACCCATGCCTGCCAGCACGGTCGGACGCGACGATCTGGCGTATGTCATGTACACCTCGGGATCCACCGGTCGGCCGAAGGGGGTTGAGGTCACGCACGGTAACGTGCTCAACTTCTTACGAGCAATGGCGGACGAGCCGGGATTTCGTCCGGACGATACGCTCCTCGCCGTCACCACACCGTCATTCGATATCGCGGGCCTCGAACTCTTCCTTCCACTCGCCTGTGGTGGCACTACCGTCATCGTTCCGCGTGAGGACACGATCGATGGTGCACGGCTTGCGCAGCATCTGGTGCAGCACAACGTCACCGTGATGCAGGCGACGCCTGCCACATGGCGACTGATGATCGCGGCTGGCTGGCAGGGAAAAGCGGATCTGCGCGCGCTCTGCGGGGGTGAAGCGCTGCCGCGGGAGCTGGCGCGCGCGCTGATGCCGCTGGTTGGCGAACTCTGGAACATGTACGGTCCCACCGAGACCACCATCTGGTCGACGGTCCATCGCGTGACCGATGTTTCCCAGGAGATCGCGATCGGGCGCCCGATCGCCAACACGTCGGTTTTCGTTGTTGATGCCCATGGAAAGCCTTCGCCGCAGGGCGTCGCCGGCGAGTTGTGGATTGCGGGCCAGGGGGTGGCACGCGGGTATCGCGGGCGTCCGGAGTTGACCGCGGAAAAATTTGTCGCGCTTTCCCTCCCCGGCGGGCGAGGGACGGTGCGAGCGTATCGCACAGGCGACGTCGTACGACTCCGGAATGACCGGACTCTCGAGTTCGTGGGCCGACGGGATCAGCAGGTGAAGCTTCGCGGCTATCGGATCGAGCTTGGAGAAATCGAAACGGTGCTCTCCGAGCAGTCCGCAGTGGAGCAGGCCGTGGTCATCGTGCGAGAGGACTCGCCGGGCGACCAGCGATTGGTGGCCTATGTGGTTCCTGCGTCTGCGGCACCGATGGATGCGACGGAACTCCGTCGTGTGCTGCGGTTGCGCCTCCCGCAGTACATGGTTCCGAACCTCTTCGTCGAACTGTCCGAACTGCCGCTGACTCCCAACGGCAAGGTCGATCGCAAATCGCTTCCGTCACCGCTATCGGCGCACAGTTCGCCGTTGGCCGTCGCGCCAGGTGCGGCCCTCGCCGACAGCACGCTGCCCACGGCTGCAGCGACCCGTCCGCTGACAGACAGCGAATCGAGCCACGCGCCCCGACACCTGACACCGGCCCTCGACGACTGGTTTTATGTGCCGTCCTGGGCCCGGCATGTCGCTCCGCTGCGGGTGCCTATCCCGGACGCGAGAACCTGGCTGGTCTTCGGCACCGGTGATGCACTCAGCAGTGCCACAGCAGCGCTACTCCGAAGCACAGGGGCTCGTGTCCTCAGCGTGCTGCCTGGCCCGTCGTTCACGCGGCTGGATGCCTTCACCTTTGCCCTTCGACCGGCGTCCAATGCGGATCACGAACTGCTGCTGGCTGCCCTCGTCGATGAGACGCTCGCCGGCGTCATCCACTGCTGGTTTGCCACCGACGACGGCGTCGCGGAGACGAACCACGCCGTCGTGCATACCCTGATGGCCCTTGGACGTGCACTGGGCGCAACTGCGTCCGCCACTCCAGTACAACTGCTCGTCGTTACGAGCGGGGCGCAGCGTGTCCTCGATGAGCCGGTGCGATATCCAGAACGTGCAATGGCCCTTGGTCCGGTGCTCTCGCTGCCGAGGGAACACCCGTGGGTGGCGGCGACCTGGTTTGATCTTGATGCAGCGGAAGCGGCGTCAGACATGGAGCGTGCTGCGACCGCTGTCGTCGCCGTGGCATGCAGCGACGGTGTGGAGCAGGTGGTCGCCAGACGGCACCGGAATACATGGGTCAGGCGGTTCGCAGCCATCAGGATCGCCGCGCCCGCGCGGATGGTACCGCTCACCGATCGCGGCCTCTATCTCGTCACCGACGCATTTGGACCTGTCGGCTCGGCGTGCGCACTATGGCTCGCGGGACGTGTTCAGGCCCGGCTGTTGCTGACCGGCGCGTCGGCACTTCCACCGCGTACCGCGTGGAACGACTGGACGGCGCGTCACGGAAGTCACGACGCGGTAACTCGGCAGATCCTGTTGCTGCAGCGGCTGGAAGCCCTCGGCAGCGAGGTGATACTCACCCACGCTGATCTCACGGATCAGGATGCAATGCGGGCGGCGATTGCCGACGCCGAAGGGCGCGGGCGCGCGCTCAGAGGCATCGTCCACTCTGCCGCCATCACAGCGCCGCTCCCCATCGCACTGTCCGCGCCCCGCGCGATTGATGCTGCGTTGTCACCACGGGTGGCTGGAACGCTGGTGCTGGCAGAGGTCGTCGGTGACCGTCCCCTCGACTTCGCCCTGCTCTGCAGCGCGACTGAGACAGTCATGGGTGCGCCTGGTGATGCCCTGCGCTGCGCAGGGCACGCCTTCGTCGAAGCCTTCGCCGCGTCGTCGGCCTGTCCGGTGAGCTGGAACGCGGTCGCGGTCGCCTGGGACGAGTGCCATGATGGTGGTGTCTCCATCGCATCAGCCCACCGTCAGGCTGGCGACAACCCTGTCGACTGGATCGATGAAATCTCCATAGCTGATGTGCTTGAACGGGCGTTCGCCGCCAGAATCTCGATGCTGGCGGTGTCACCGGCTGATCTCGAGCAGTCGATGCTGCGCCGTCGCCGCGCCGACCGCGGGGGAACGGACACCGCGACCGCCGCTGCTGCGAGTCCCACGGCCGCGATCGCGGTAGAACCGCCGCGCGAGCCCGCGACTCTGGTGGGGGGCGCCAGCGCCGGTCTCACGCCGGCGAGTATCGAGGCGGCGCTGGCCACGATCTGGCGCGAGTTGCTTGGCGTGAGCAGCGTGAACCCCGCCGACAATTTCTTTGATCGCGGCGGGCATTCTCTGATGGCGGCGCGCGTTCTGGCTCGGATTCAGTCGGTGTTCGGTGTGCGATTGCCGCTGCGTGCACTGTTTGACGCCCCGACCCTGGCACAGATGGTGGCGCTGATCAGCGCGGATCCAGGCGCTGGACGCCGGGAGATCGAGCTGTGAGCCAGGTGGCGGAGGAGCTACTGGCTCGACTGCGCGCACGCGATGTGCAGCTCCGCGTCGAAGCGGGCCGATTACGCGTCAACGCGCCTGCGCACGTGTTGACGCCAGAGCTCGAGGCAGAGCTCCGGGCCAGCAAAGAAGCGCTGCTCGAATTGCTCGAGCCCGCGTCGGCACCACCACAGGCGACGGTGCCGATGTCGGCCACCATCCCGCGCGCGACGTCGCCCTTGCCGCTCTCGTTCGTGCAGCAAGGGATCTGGCTTCACGGCCAGCTGGAGCGGGCGAACACCGCCTACAATCTCGCGATGCTCTCGCCCGTGCGGCGTGACATCGCGAACCTGACGCTGCTGGTCGATGCAATCGGCGACGTCATCGGCGTGCATGAAATTCTCCGTTCTCGATATGTGGTGCGAGAGACGGCGCCGGTGGTGGAGCTCGGTGCCGCCGCCGCAACGCCGATCGTCACGGTTGACCTGCGCGAGCTGCCGGCCACCGCGCAGCAGTCGACGCTGGAGGCCGCGGCCGAAACGGCCGCACGGGCTCCATTCGATCTGGCCATCGAGGCGCCGGTTCGCTTCACGGTGTTTCAGGTCGACGCGAATGCGTATGTGATCCTCACCGCCGTGCACCATATCGCGGCCGACGCCTGGTCACTTGGCATCCTCGACACGGCGATCGTGCACGCGGTAGCGGCGCGTACGCGCGGGGGGCGCCTCGCGGCGCCGCGACTGCAGTATGCCGATTATGCGCAGTGGCAACGCACCATCATCGATGGCCCCGAGGCGACTGCGAGTCTCGACTACTGGGTCGCGCGGCTTGCCGGACTGCCCAAGTCGAGCACGTTCGTCCCCGATCGGTCGCGGTCGCCGGCGTCGCCGGCTCATGGCGCGTCATGGAGTTTCGTGCTGCCCGCGGCCC
>Ga0163155_10007203_pt1 | contig 10546 bp, 11 predicted proteins | sample OliLakLV19SP4G1_FD_148611 | JGI IMG/M metagenome (GOLD analysis project Ga0163155, IMG submission 148611) | Freshwater microbial mat bacterial communities from Lake Vanda, McMurdo Dry Valleys, Antarctica - Oligotrophic Lake LV.19.SP4.G1 | ecosystem: Environmental > Aquatic > Freshwater > Lake >...
GCCACGACGACCGGAGCCTCGACGCGCGCAAGTTCGCGCGTGACGATCACCGGCCGCACCGGATCCAGCAGCGGCGAAGTGGAAGTGTTCAGCGATTCGGGCTCGCAGGGCGAAACGATCGCCGGGCGCGCCACGGTGTCCAACGGAATATGGACCACCGAGGTGGACATCAGCGATCTTGAAAACATCACGGCCACATTCACCGACGCGAGCGGCAACACGTCTCCCTTCGCGGTGTATGGACGCGTCAGCGGCGGCAGCGGAACGACGGGCGACACCGACGGCGACGGCGTATCGGACGAACTTGAAACGCTCGCTGGAACGGACCTCACAAATGCGGCGGTCGCGCCGAAGGCGGAAGGCGCCGTCGTGACCGATAAGGCGGCGGTCTCGATCGGATTCCTGAAGACGGGTAAGGATACCATCAAAACGACCATGCGCGTGATTCTGCCGGAAGGGTTCGTGCTGGCCGGATCGTCGGTCGCCATCAAGTACGCAGGCGTGACTGAATCGTTCACGACATTCGACTCGAAGGGCTTCAGCCCCAAGGGCGGATTGACGTCTCTGAAAATTGCCGGCGCCAATACTACGGCCGGCGCGGCGACGGGCGGAATACTGACCTTCTCCGTGAAGGGCAAAGACCTGCGCACTCTGCTGTCTGCGGGTGGCCTAGCCGAGAAGACGACCGTGAAGGCCGGCGAGAATGTGACGGTGCCGGTGGCGGTTGCGATCACGACGACGGCCGGAAAGTATGTGTACATCGGCGAAAGCAAGCTGCTCTATAAGGCCACGCAGGGGAAGACGGGCAAGGCGAGCCTGTCGAAGTGAACGGGGGGAAAAAAAGTCTGGGAGTCTTGCGCGTATCTCAAATATAACGTGTTAGAATTAAAGTATGTGTTCGTTGAGTACTATAAAACACGGGCCACTTTCATGAGCCGCACGGCGACACTATCGCTCCAGGATGATTGGCGGCAGCGACGCGAGAAGCTTCTAGCGTCCGGCGATCAGCAGTTTCAGAAGTCGCAGATACGAATCCTTGATTTCATGCTACGGCGCTATGGAGATCAGCTGGCGGCTCAGCGGCCGGCGCGCTTTCCGATGCTGGCGCCGGTCTATTTGAACCGCCGTGCGATTGTGGTGCATCAGCATCTAGGCGGGAGCCAGTTCGCAGGAATAAAGACGGAAGGCGAAGCGAGAACACGCGCTAGTAAACTGCTCGCGCGGATGGCGAATAGCACGCCGCGCGAGGCGAAACCGGCGGCGGTAACAATAGTAGTTAAGACTGTTAAGCGGAGCCTGCTCGAAGATATTCTGCCGTCTATTTTTCTCTTTACGGAGCGGCGCCTTAAATTTAAACTTGCGCGTGTTACAAAAGTCAAGGATCCAGAGCGCATATTAGCCGCCGCAGAAAATGTCATGGCCTTTGAAAAAAAACTGCCGGAAACAGCCGTTGCGTACCTTCACGAAATCGCGGCGCAGCGCGGGGAGCCCGACGCTATGCGCGCGGCGAATCTGCTTTTAAAATGCGAGAATCACAGCGCGCTGGATTATTCGGTGTTGGCGTGGCGGGAGCGCGTTGGGCGAATCGGTGTGGACGCGGGAGTGGAGCGATTCGAACAGCTCTGGTTGAGCGCGGAGCACTGCGAGCGCGCGGCGGAGAAAATGCGCGAAGAACTGGCGAGCGAAAACTCAGACGTTCGTAGGCGCGCGATGAAATGCATGCGGCAGCTCGGCACGCTGCAGGACGCGGGACTGTTTATGGATCTGATGGCGCTGCCGATGCAAAGCGATGAGCTTGACACGGAGCGGCCGGAATTGCTGGCCACGGTGCGGTTGCTGTCGGGCGGGACGGAGGCGGAGATTTAGAGGAATAAGGACATTAAGCTCTGGCAGAACCTCCGGCGCCCTTTCAGGGCGCGGATTCGTCAACGCTTATTCCGGGGGGTGCGCGCGCTTCGCGCTGCTCACCCCCGGCTAATGCCCGGCGGCCCTCCGGGCCTGACAGCGTACGTTGCGCTCTTGGCGAGGACTTCAAGATTCGAGACTCTGCACTCCGGGACTGAATACTGAATACTGAATACTCAGGACTCAGGACTCAGGACTCCAGACTCCAGACTTAATTAAAATGTTATTTTTGTGCCTTGAAGGATTGGAACGTGCTTGACAGCGGGGTACGCGGCCATATAGTTCTCTGGTCCTTGTCCAAGGCGAGCGAATTGACAGTGCTTGCCCTAAAGGCGCTGCGATAGCTCAGCTGGTAGAGCACGTCCTTGGTAAGGACGAGGTCTTGGGTTCGATTCCCAATCGCAGCTCCATGTAATGCGCCGTGGCAGAGTGCATTGCAGAAAGACGTAGCAGGGTAAAGAAAGCTACAGTAGCCTGTGCGTCCAGCGAAGCAGTTACCGCTTTGGGCGTGGAGGGGCTTTGTCTTAAAGACAAAGCTCTTGGCGTTTGTAGTACGCACGAAACAACCTGCCGCGGACGCCTGACTGTGGGTGGCATCTGCAAGGAATGGGTAAGGCAAAAGACCGACTAAAATTTTTAAATGAACCGGCGCTCAACCGGGCTGGAATAGCGGAGCACAGAAAAAGAAAAAACGTTGCGAGTGGAGTTCGGTGCCGGTTCCGTGTGAATGCGGTGCTATCTCAGGAAGCGGGAGCTTTCTCCCGTACTCCAAAGTAAAAATCAAGCGTGGAGACCCCCGGTAAGCATCGGGCTAAGGGGGACTGATGGCACAGCCAGCGCAAACAATGCCCGAAGTATTCGAGGAGAGCAAAAGATGGCTAAAGAAAATTACGTACGTTCCAAGCCTCACGTCAACGTCGGCACGATCGGGCACATCGATCACGGCAAATCCACGCTGACGGCCGCGCTTGTGGCTGTGCAGGCCGCCTGCGGCCTGGCCAAGGCCCGCACGTACGCGGAAATTACCAAGGGCGGCACGGTTCGCGACGCCAACAAGACGGTCACCATCGCCGCCTCGCACACCGAATACGAAACGGCCAAGCGGCATTACGCGCACATCGACTGCCCCGGACACGCCGACTTCATCAAGAACATGATCACCGGCGCGGCGCAGATGGACGGCGGCATTCTTGTCGTATCCGCCGCCGACGGCCCGATGCCTCAGACGCGCGAACACGTGCTGCTGGCCCGCCAGGTGAACGTACCGGCGCTCGTCGTCTTCCTGAACAAGGTGGACCTCGTGGATGACGCGGATCTGCTGGACCTCGTTGAAATGGAAATTCGCGACCTGCTGAGCAAGTACGGTTTCCCCGGCGACAAGATTCCGGTGATCCGCGGCCAGTCCAAAGCGGCCCTGGAAAATCCGTCTGACGCGACGGCCAACAAGCCGGTCAAGGACCTGCTGCAGGCGCTGGACGATTTTATTCCCGAACCCAAGCGCGCCAAAGACGCACCGTTCCTGATGCCCGTCGAAGACGTGTTCTCTATCAAAGGACGCGGCACGGTGGGAACCGGCCGTATCGAACAGGGCATTGTGAAGGTGGGCGATCCGCTGGAAATCGTGGGACTCGGCGACACCATGAAGACGACCTGCACGGGCGTCGAAATGTTCAACAAGCTGCTGGACTCGGGCGAAGCGGGCGACAACGTTGGCTTGCTGCTGCGCGGCGTTGAAAAGGAACAGCTCAGCCGCGGACAGGTGCTCTGCAAGCCGGGCTCGATCATGCCGCACACGGAATTCGAAGCCCAGGTGTACGTGCTGAGCAAAGACGAAGGCGGTCGCCACACACCGTTTTTCGCCGGATACCGCCCCCAGTTCTACTTCCGCACAACGGACGTGACCGGCAAGGTGACCGGATTAGTCAATGCTGAAGGCAAGCCGGCCGAAATGTGCATGCCTGGCGACAACATCAAGATGATCGTCGTGCTGGAGCCGAACAGCCCGGTGGCCATGGTTGAAAATCTGCGCTTCGCTATTCGCGAAGGTGGACGCACGGTCGGTTCAGGCGTCGTGACCAAGATCCTGAAGTAAGTACGACTTAGAAATCAGGGGGTAAGGGGTCAGGGGCCAGTGCCCTTGACTCCGCATCTCAATAAAAGAGAATTGAAAAGGGCAGGGAAGTCGGATGTGCGGCGATGAGTGGATGGGACGATCAGTCCCGACCCCTGACCCCTCACCGCTATCCCCTGTAGTAAAGCAATGCGCGAAGCGATCATTCTGGAATGCCTGGAGTGCAAAGGCAGAAATTACATGACCACCCTCGACACCAAGGGCGGCAAGAAGCTGGAATTGAAGAAATATTGCAAAATGTGCCGCAAACGCCAGTTGCATAAAAGCCGGAAGGTCTAATTAAAAGTCTGGAGTCATGGGTCTAAAGTCTAGAGTCAGTAGTCCGACTCGTGATTCTAGACTTTAGACACTCGACTTTGTAGTAGGGGCGTAGCTCAATTGGTAGAGCAGCCGTCTCCAAAGCGGCAGGCTGGGGGTTCGAGTCCCTCCGCCCCTGCCAGATTCAGTAGTAAAGGAGTGCTGAGTGGTGAGTGCTACAGTTGCACTCGTCAGGAATCAGCATTCAAGCTTAAAGACTCAGGACTTGTATGCCTGTGAAGGACAAAGAAGAAGTCACAACAGCCGTAACCGCGACTCCTGGCGACCCGCCGGAAAAGAAAGCCGCCGAACTGGTTCCCGCGAGCAGCGGCTATCAGGCGCACAAGCCGGGCGACGGTTATGCGACGCGCCTGGGGATGATGGCTGTGGTGATGGCGTATACCGCCTTTGCCTGCCATCACTTTTTCTACAACTGGATTTACCTGCGCAATTTTATTGAAGGTATTGTCAGCGTCATCGGCTTGGGGTTCATCGTCTCCTGGACGTACGACATGACGGTCGCAAAGGTTGTGGCGACGGGCGGAACGATGCTGTTGGCGGCGGCGGGATTTTTTGCCGGCTATTACTTCATCTACGTCAAACGCAGCACGGCTGAATTCCTGATCAAAACCGATTCGGAATTGTCGAAGGTGACGTGGCCGAAGATTTCGCCGTGGTTTAAAGCGGATACGCAGGTCTGGGGCGCCACATACGTGGTTCTGATCGTGGTCGCCGCATTGACCTTGTACGTCTTCGGCGTGGATTTGATTTTAAATCAACTGGCGCAGTGGCTGTTCTACGGTTCGGGCAGCGCGGCTTAGCCGCTTTGAACGGGGACTTTTCAAACCCGTCCATGGAATTTGAGTGAAGGACACACAGGTAATGGCCAATACGGCATGGTACGCGTTGCGGGTTCAATCCGAACGCGAAGAAAAAATCAAAGAAAGTCTCGTGGCGCGCATCAAGGCCAAGGGGCTGGACTCGTTTGTTCTGCAGATCGTCGTGCCTGCCGAAACGGTCTCTGAAATCAAAGAAGGCAAGAAGCGCGTGACGCTTCAGAAGATGTTTCCGGGCTACATTCTGATCGAAGTGCAGACCAAGGATGCAGGCGGTGAAGTTCCGGACGGGATCTGGTTCGCCATCATGGAGACGCCGGGCATCAGCGGATTCGTGGGCGGCAACCGCACCAAGCCGGAACCGGTCGATGAAGAGGACGTCAAGCGCATCCTCAACGACATCGAGTCGCGCAAGGAAAAGCCGAAGCCCAAAGTCGAGTTCGAATCGGGCAACAAGGTTCGCATCAAGGAAGGCCCATTCGAGAATTTCGACGGCGTCGTGGAATCGGTAGACGCGGCCAAGTGGATGCTTAAAGTCAAGGTCTCCATTTTCGGACGCGATACATCGGTTGAAATGGAATACGGCAAGGTCGAGAAGATCTGACGATTTCGGATTTGGGATTGCGGATTTCGGATTGGTTCACCGAATTCAGCGCGTGACACGTTGAACTAAAGATTGCAGGACGGACATTCGATTTCAGGGCGGTGCGGTCAAGCTAATCCGCAATCCGAAATCGAAAATCCGAAATTGAACAGGCCGGCATCTGGCGTGAAGCCAGGGATAACCGACCAGAGGAGAGAAACGTGGCAAAGAAAGAAATCAAGGCCAAGGTGAAGTTGCAGTGCCCCGGCGGTGGAGCCAACCCGGCGCCTCCCGTGGGTCCGGCGCTCTCGCAGCACGGCGTAAACATTGGCGAATTCGTGAAGCGCTTCAACGCGGAAACGGCCAAGCAAAAAGGCACGATCATTCCCGTTATCGTCACCATCTATATGGACAAGAGCTTTGATCTCTTGTACAAGACTCCGCCCGCCAGCGCGCTGCTGTGCAAGGCCGCGGGTGTGGAAAAGGGATCCGGCCAGCCGAACAAGAACAAGGTCGGCAAGGTGACCAAGGCGCAGATCGCCGAGATTGCCAAGATCAAGATCAAGGATTTGAACGCCGGTTCGCCGGAAGCCGCGGCCCGCATTATCGAAGGCACCGCGCGCAGCATGGGGATCGACGTGGTGTAAAGGCGGAGTGGTAATCTTGGCGACGCGTGAAGAAGCTCTCAATGTCGCTGATATCATCAATAACTTCGATTCGCGATTGAAGTGTGGCGTGGAAGAAGACAATTGGGATGGGAACTATTACGTATACGTTATTGCAGATCCAGGTTTCCGGCCTGATCTTCAACGCGTGGTTCCCGTGGGGTGGCTGGTTGGAGCTTGGCACAATCCAGATTTTCGCGCGGAACTCACAGCGATTTACAAAAAGATTTGAGTAGACTGCCCTGTTCGTTACAATTCATTTGAAAGGGGGCCGTCATGGACGAAGAATTTTTAAAGGCCAACCCCGATCTTGTGGAGATGGCCAAAACGTACGCGCGAGATCAGTACCGGAAGTATAAGGAAGAGCAGCGCAAACTGAAATCCGGTGAGGCCTCAAGCGTTCAGGCCAAGCCGGTGCCTCAGTCGGATGAGACGAAACAAAAAGAGCAAAAAGAAAAGGTGTAGTCAACTTGGGCAGGCCTGGACGCCTGCGCGACAAATACGGAGGAGAGCGGCCTGAAAACCGCTCGCTCGAACTCCAGAAAGAGCAGCCAACAATGCCGCGTAAAACCGGCGTATACAAGCCGTCCCGTCGATTCCGTGAACTCGCGGGCAAGGTCGATCCGGTCAAGACTTACTCCGTGATCGACGCGGTCACCATCCTCAAATCCGGCACAAAAAAATGCAAGTTCGACGAATCCGTCGACCTGGCCATCAAGCTGGATATCGACACCAAGCAGGCCGATCAGCTGGTGCGCGGTTCATTCTCCCTGCCTAAGGGCACCGGCAAAACGATGCGCGTGATCTGCTTCGCCGACGGTGCGATGGCCGAAGCCGCTCGCAAAGCCGGCGCGATGGAAGCCGGTGGTGAAGACCTCGCGAAAAAGGTTGAAGGCGGATGGCTCGACTTCGACGTCGCCATCGCTCACCCGGCCACCATGCGCTATGTCGGCCGCCTCGGTAAGGTGCTCGGTCCGAAGGGATTGATGCCCAGTCCGAAGTCTGGCACGGTGACAACGGATGTCGCCAAGGCCGTGACCGAATTTAAAGCCGGCAAGATTGAATTCCGCAATGACTCGTTCGGCAACGTTCACGTCGCCGTCGGCAAGCTCAGCTTTGCGGACGCGGACATCGAAGCCAACGTCAAGGCGATGATCGATCACGTGTTGTCGCTGCGGCCTCAGACGGTGAAGGGCAATTACTTCCGCAAAGCGACGCTGACCAGCACAATGGGACCGGGACTGCGCCTCGCAGTGACGATTTAAGGTTGGGAATTCGCGATCTCTCGACGCGGGTCTTCCCGCTCTGAAATCGAAGGAGAATTTTAAAATGGCAGACAAACGACCGGCAGACAAGAAGCCGAAAGGCTCGGGAAATCCGAACCGCATCAACCGGCTGCTTTTGAAGAAGGCGGCGGTTGAATACAGCAAGCTGACCAACATGGTTGTGCTGCAGAATCTGGCCGTCAACAGCGAGCAGACGCTCGAAATCCGCTCGACGATGCGCGAACAGAAAACCAAGCTGCGCATGGTCCGCAACCGCCTGACGATGAAGGCGTTCAACGATCTGGGACTGCAAGAAGCCCAGAAGCTATTCGTGGGACCGACCTGCATCATCGACGCCGAAGACCCTGTCACCGCCGCGAAAGTGGCGATGGGCCTGGTCGAAAAGTTCGCCAAGTCGTTCCGGCTGACCGGCGGAGTTCTCGAAGGCAAGTTGCTGAACGCTGACGAAGTGAAGGCGTTGGCCAAGAGCAAGACCAAGCCGCAGCTGGTGGCCGATGTGGTCATGCTGGCCAAGAGCCCCGGCTCGCGCCTCGCATCGCAGCTCAAAGGACCTGGCGGCCGCATCGCCGGAGCCCTCAAGGCGCTGGTCGAAAAATTGGAGAAGGCAAGCGAAGCTGTTCCGGCAGGCGAAGCCGCTCCGGCGGCCGAAGCCACGACGGCAGCGTAAAGAAAGTTACTAGTTTTTGGTTTCTCGTTGCTAGTTAGTTCGAAGGTTGTGGTCCTGTGTTGAGGGGTCACTGGTGAAAACCAGAGACCCGAAACCGGAGATCAGAAACCAAGCAGTACCTTGGGATTGACCGGGGCCAGTGGCATCAGCCTCCTGACCGGAACGACCCGAAGTTAAAATGGCGCAAGCTTTTCGCTTGCGGTGCATGGGTAAAAGTGCCTGTGCGCCAGGATAAATAGGGAGAGTACAGTCATGGCGGAATTCGCCTCCGAAATTAAAGATCTGGGAGACAAGATCGTTGCGTTGAGCCTTCTTCAGGCCAAGGCATTGGGTGATTATTTGAAGGAAGTGCACGGCATTGAAGCAGCTGCCGGCGGCGGCGTCATGATGGCCCCCGCGGCAGCAGCAGCGCCGGCAGTAGCCGAAGCCAAGGCCACGCTCGACGTGATCTTGATTAAGGTTGCCGACAGCACCAAGAAGATCGCGGTCATCAAGATCGTCCGCGAAATCACCGGACTGGGCTTGAAGGAAGCCAAGGACGTCGTCGATCAGGCACCGAAGGCGGTCAAAGCCGGTGTTCCGCGCGAAGAAGCCGAAGCCATGAAGACCAAGCTGGAAAAAGAAGGCGCCACGGTCGAACTGAAGTAATTAAACGAAGTCGAGAGTCTGGAGTCTAAGAGTCTTGGCGTCGGAAGAACAAAGCTGCGGGAGTACAGGAGACTGTGCTCCCGCCGTTTTTTGATCGTATAAGTTCTTTGTCCATTTTACTTTTAATCATAACGTTCAAAATATAACTTAAATTTTCATTTTCCGCGTTGCACTCGTGTGGCTCCGGGTATTCTTGTCATACGAAAAATATGTGTGATCGTCACCTATTCTCTTTCTCAAAGGGGGAACCAATGCCAAGTAATCGTGGAGTGGCGTACATGGGCGCGGGCAAAGTCGAGATCAAGACCATCGACTTCCCGAAGCTCGAACTCAAAGATCAGAACCGCAAGTGCGAACACGGCGTGATTCTGAAAGTCGTCTGCACGAACATCTGCGGTTCGGATCAGCACATGGTTCGCGGTCGCACGACCGCGCAGACCGGGCTGATTCTCGGCCATGAAATTACGGGCGAAGTCATCGAGTGCGGGCGCGATGTCGAGTTCATCAAGAAGGGCGACATCTGCAGCGTTCCGTTCAACATCGCCTGCGGCCGTTGCACGAATTGCAAAGAAGGCAAAACCGGCATCTGCCTGAGCGTCAATCCCGCGCGGCCCGGCGCGGCGTATGGGTACGTGGACATGGGCGGATGGGTCGGCGGCCAGGCGGAATACGTCATGGTTCCGTACGCCGATTTCAATCTGCTGAAGTTCCCCGATCGCAGCCAAGCCATGGAAAAAATCAGAGATCTCACGCTGCTCTCCGACATCTTCCCCACGGGTTATCACGGCGCGGTCTCGGCCGGAGTCGGACCCGGCGCCACCGTCTATATCGCCGGTGCGGGCCCGGTCGGCCTGGCGTGCGCGGCCTCCTGCCATTTGCTCGGAGCTGCTGTCGTGATCGTCGGCGATCTCAACGAGGAGCGGCTGGCACAGGCGCGTTCCTTTGGCTGCGAGACCGTGGATGTTTCAAAGAGCGCGACCGTGAGCGAACAGATCGAGCAGATCCTGGGCAGTCCTGAAGTCGACTGCGCCGTGGACTGTGTCGGCTTTGAGGCGCGCGGGCATGGCCGCGAATCGGGCGTTGAAGCGCCGGCGACCGTGCTGAACACAGTGATGACCGTGGTGAAAGCCGGGGGAAATATCGGCATCCCCGGACTGTACGTCACGGGTGATCCGGGCGCGGTTGATGAAGCGGCCAAGGTCGGCAGCCTCTCCATTCGCATCGGCCTGGGCTGGGCCAAGAGCTGCTGCTTCACAACCGGACAGTGCCCGGTGATGCGCTATCACCGCAAGCTGATGATGGCGATTCTGCACAACAAGATCCAAATCGCCAAGGCCGTCAATGTGCAGATGATCAGTCTGGATCAGGCACCCAAAGGCTACGTCGATTTCGACAAAGGCGCCGCTAAAAAGTACGTCATCGATCCGCACAAAACGGTGGCTTAAGAAAAGTCTGGGAGTCTGGAGTCTGGAGTCTGGGATGCATTCCTGACTCCAGACACATTCGCCGTCGCCGTTGTATCCCCTCC
>Ga0163155_10007208_pt1 | contig 10540 bp, 10 predicted proteins | sample OliLakLV19SP4G1_FD_148611 | JGI IMG/M metagenome (GOLD analysis project Ga0163155, IMG submission 148611) | Freshwater microbial mat bacterial communities from Lake Vanda, McMurdo Dry Valleys, Antarctica - Oligotrophic Lake LV.19.SP4.G1 | ecosystem: Environmental > Aquatic > Freshwater > Lake >...
CCCCTGGCGATCTGGATCTGGTTGTTGAAGACGATGCACTTGGCCTGGCACAAGCATTGGCCAGCCAACTTGGCGGCCATGTTCACAACCACGCCCAATTTGGCACAGCAACACTGGAACTCGATCCGGTGATCACCGTGATCGATGGCGCTCCCACACCCGTTCATGCAACTCAATCGCTCGATTTTGTGACAGCGCGTACCGAATTCTATGAACGCCCAGCAGCACTCCCAGAAGTTGAAGCGGCCACACTACGCCACGATCTGCACCGCCGTGATTTCACGATCAACACGCTGGCAATCTGCCTGAATCCATCGCGCTATGGCCGACTGTACGATTTCTATGGTGGGCAACGCGATCTTGAACGGCGGCTGATACGGGTGCTGCATAACCTCAGTTTCATCGATGACCCAACCCGTATGCTGCGGGCTGCACGCCTAGCGGCGCGCCTGGATTGTACAATTGAACCACGAACGCGGGCGCTAATTGCAGATGCAATTGAGCATCGGGTGTTGGAGCGGACGACACACCAACGGGTGTTGGATGAATTGCTGTTGGCACTTGCGGAGCCACAGCCAGAATGCGTGTTGAAACAGTTCCATGATCTGAACATGCTCCAGGCGATCCACCCAGCACTGAGTTGGAATGAGCCAATGGCCGATTGGTTTGTGGCTGCACGTACACTGCAATTGCCAACCGATTCGCGCCCTGTGCTTGGCCTGGCGCTACTCGTGTTTCCGCTATCGAATGATCAGCGAGTTGCGTTTGCGGTTCGCTACCGCTTGAGTGCGCGGCTCACCAATATGTTGCGAGATCTTTCGGTATTGCACGAGCGATTGATTGATCTTGCTAATAGCTCATTGGCCAATAGTGCAATTGATCGCTATCTGCATGGGCTGGACGATTTCGCCCTACAGGCATTTCAGATTGCTGCGCCAGAACTGGTTGCCAGCCATGTTGCGCGCTATCTGCGCGAATTGCGCGCTATCCACCTGGAATTAGATGGCAATGATCTGCGTGGACTTGGCCTCACACCAGGACCAACCTTTCGCATATTGCTGGAAGGGCTACGGGCTGCCCGGCTCGATGGTGTAGCCGTTACTCGTGAACAGCAGATCCTCTGGGTTCGGCAGGCGGCGGGAATATAGCGAGAACCAACCCTAAACTGCGGAACCAAGAACCAAGAACCTGTGTAGGTGCGCTTCATAGATCCGCCCGAAGAAGCCCCACCAACAAACAAATAGTAGTCTGTCAACCCTGATGTGATGATTGCGTATGGCGCAGGGGCGCGATATATCGCGCCCTACTCGCAGCTACAATGCGGCCAATCAGGTGAGTGGCTGAACCTACGACAGTGCGGGGAATCTGCTCAACGATGGCACCAGCACCTCGACGTACGACGCGCTCAATCGCCTGACGGTGCGCGGCACGACGAGCAATGCCTATAACGGCGATGGTACGCTCGTCGCCCAGACGACCGGCGGTGTCACCACGCGCTACACCCAAGATCTCGCTTCCCCGCTCAGCCAGATCCTCAGCGATGGCACCAACCAGTATGTCTACGGCATGGATCGACTGTATGGGGTGACCAGTAGCACGCGCATCTGGTCCGCCAGCGATGCGCTCGGCAGTGTCCGCCAGACGCTGAACGACGCGGGTGGGGTGATCGGAACGGCGAATTACGACCCGTGGGGCCAGGTGCAATCCGGGTCGGTCGGTGCCTTCGGGTATACCGGCGAGTTACAGCAGGGCAGCAGTGTCTACCTGCGGGCCAGGTGGTACAATGCGGGCAGTGGCAGCTTTGGGAGCCGGGATGCGTATCCAGGGATGGCGGAGCAGCCATATTCGCTGATGCCGTATCAGTATGGCTATGCGAATCCGGTGCTGAATCGTGATCCGAGTGGCATGTGTTCGCCGGGATCGATACACTGATCTGTGCAGGAATCGTCATCTCCGTCGCTGACGCGATTGTGGTGCTCGCCGCAGCGGGAATCACATCGTACACCGTCAATGATGCATGTGTGCGACAACACGCCTGCGATCAACTGGCCGCTGATTTGACGCGACTGTTGCCTGATACCGCGACCGTAGCAGCCAATCGTGCCACATTGAAGCGCGGTTTCGACGTTATTGCTGCTGGCGGGAACGGTTTCGTCTGGAATGATACACCGCCCGTATTAAACACCGGCAATGCGCCGCCGATACCGCCAACAGCACCGGGAACGCCGCCGATATTGGGGCAGGTTCCACAGTTGGGTGTCAATGTCCAAGGCGATGCGCTTCCAGCAGAAACAGCGCCGTGCCCAGAAACCTTCCCGCTCGACCTCGTAGACCGTGGGTCGCTGCGGAGCGCGCAGTGGCCAAACGCAGCGCAGCAGCGCGGGCCGGTGGTGTTGGCGACAAGATCGGGAGATGCGGGTGATCCTTGGGAGCGGATACTGTTCAAGCCAAGTTACAGTGAACAGCAAGTTAGAGAGATCCAGCAACGGATGCAAAATTGGACTCACGCTACGTATGATAGCGTTGCTCACAGTATTATAGATCATACATTTCGCCACGGATACAATGATAATTACCTAGAATATTTAAGGCGTGCTGACAGCTTTAATAGAAGAGGTGCTCAAAAGAGCAATCTTGACTGGCAAACTGTAAGGTATAATAAGGGTAATGGGGAGTTTCTGATCGTTAGAAATGGAAAGATAGTGAGTTATGGTGTAAATAAGTAGGTTGCAGATACCAAGCTCTGGAAAATAGGGGTAATATTCGAGGCGCTCTACCTCTTTGATTTGTGATTCTTGTTGATAGTATTAAGGTGTTAGTATGAATAGTGACAGCCATTTGTTTCTTCTGATTGAACATAATGTTTTTGTTTCCACTTCTGATTATATGCAAATATTGCAAAGCAATACCGAAAAGGTTATTTATATACCCACCAAGGTAATAAGTTATATTAATGATACACTTGTGTGGGTAGATACTGTAAATCCATCATCTGAAAAATCAAGTTTTTCAGGTTTAAATCCCTTCGGTCCAACCATTATCGAGCCTGTTGAAGCGCGAAGAATCCAATTAATTTGTGATGCTTGGATTGGTGTATTTGGATTAGGCCCTGACCAAATTCATCTAACTGGCGAGTGGGTGAACAATGTTGATGAGAATGGAAACGAGCTTCAAGGTTATTATGAGGATGTATGTATCAGTCGTGCCGATATAATCGGACACCTTCAAAGTATTTCTAGTCTTGCACAAGCATCCAATGATGGAGACCTTCTGATTCTGCATTACGGACTCTAATTGCTGCCAAACTTCCTGAAAAGCTTGCAGAAGCGTTGACTACCGTACAAAAACCTCGTTCTGAAAGCTGGTATATGCCACCCATGGCACTAATCGCTCTTCTGTGTATGGGAATGGAAGTGTGATCGCCTCTACGTTGTGACTGGTAGCACCCGCACGATCACGTATGCCTACGATAGCTTGCAAGGACTCACGGGCGCCGTCGAAAGCGGCGCGACAACCAACACCTACACCTATGGCTATGACAACGCGGGCAATCGTACGAGTGTGAGCCATCAGCCATCAGCTGTCAGCAACCGCGCCTTCGCGTGGTGTTCGCCCACTTGCAGCTGAGGCATGACCATCGGACAGTGCTGAACCACCAGCTTTCCTTACGGGTTCAGGGCGTAGCGCCTGGCCGTTTGGGGGGTGCCGGGGGTGCCCTCTGGGCGTTGACGGAACGGCCCCTGGCAAAAGAGTAACGGCGATGGCACCCTCATCGCCCAAACCGTAGGCGGGGCAATACCACGCGCTACACCCAAGATCTGGCCGCGCCGCTGAGCCAGATCGTCAATGATGGGAACCAATATATCTATGGGCTGGATCGGTTGTTGAGTGTGGTGGGCAGCACGCGCACCTGGTACTGGAGCGTGCGCCAGACGCTCAGCCAGCCATCACTTTCCAATGTGGCCTCGTTGCGGGCGTAGCAGGCACATCCAAATGTGATGTTGGTTCGTGGATACAGGTGCCTGCTGCGCCCCTACGTTCGTTGGACGCGATGCCGACGTTGACATTGCGTGGTGTTCATTTGTTCGCAGCCGTGGCATGACCTACTAACGTTTGTGGGCCACAAACATTCTTTAGATCAAAAAAGAACACGGAGGGCATAGGCAATACGCTCCAACTGGCCACCAACATATCTTGATCGCAGCTGAGGCATGACCAACGGCGCGCAAGCCCCAATAAAAAACTCAGCCTTAAGACGGTTTGACAGCCCTTGTTCATGCTGCTATACTCGCCAACAAGTTAACCACACGATGTTGATCGGGAATAGTACGCATAGAAGCGACGTTCAGAGAATCGGCGGTTGGTGCGAAGCCGGTACGGGCGCGAATGTGGAATGGCCCTGGGAGTCGCGAAGCGAACCAATTCTGGAATACCAGAGTTGCAGTAGCCAAGCCGGAAACGCCACCGTTATCAGGGCGCAGGGTATTACGCGTTCTACGCAGCGTACCTGGTTGAGTGCGTCGCTTCTGGCGGCGAACGAGGGTGGTACCACGGGAGCTTTTTGAGCCTCTCGTCCCTTACGGGATGAGAGGCTTTCTGCTTTCTTAAAATTCTGGGATTACCAGGCAACGCGGATCTGGATCACGGTATCGGGGGATTCAAGCAATAGGTAGCGGCCATCTGGTCGCTCCTCAATAGTATAAGGGGCGGGAGCGCCATTGCGAGTGATATTCAGTTGGCTGCGTTTGCCTTCGCCAGCACCCTGCGGTAGTGGCAGTGCAATCCGGGTACGGTCGGCGCTGCCGGTGACATCAAGTTCGATGGCCTGGTTGCCCTGCCGCCAGTGGTAGGCCACATAGCCATCGCCGGAGGCATAGCGCGCAATGGCATAGGCATCGCGCACATCGGTTGTCGTGGTCCAGCGCGGGGCAACAGTGACATCACGGTAGGCTATTGCGTTATCGCTGATGCCAGCAGCACCCTCGATCAGTGCGCTGAGCATGTTGCCAGTACCCCAGCCATCAGTCGGGATGGTATCGTCTGAGCTAACACCTTCTGCGCCATCACGATGGTACCAGAGGAATGTCCGGCCCTTACTGAGCATACGGAGCCAGTAATGTTCGAGAATTGCGAACCCATATTCGGGTTGGCCATAGCGGAAGGCACCGCGGGCCAGTTCGCCGCCAACCAGCGGCATGATTCCACCATTGACATACGAACCAGGAATCTCGCCACTGCGCCCTGCCAGGCCAACCAGGCCGCGTGGGAAGGGCGGATCAATACTGTACCATTCGGCAAAGGCACCATCGGCACGGCCAGATGCATAGCGGGCATTGTCTTCGGCTCCGCGTTGCATGTATTCGGCCAATATTGCTCGGCCTTGATCAGTATTCAACACGCCGCGATTCAGTGCGAATGCATTCGAGAGGCTCAATTGGCGTTCGGCATTCACACCGGGCAGATCGACCTTGTTGAACGGCACATGATGGCGGAAGAAGCTGCCATTCCAGGAAACGGCATTCAGATTGCGGATGATGCCAGCCGAAAGATCGCGCCAGAGTTTGGCCAGGTTTGGATCACCAATGCGATCCTCAATGCGAGCCAGCATGGAGAGCGATTGGGCCAGGCCAGTATTATCGCCATGAAAAATCCCCCAGATCGTCTTGTCGTCGATCCAGTGGCGCGGTGCTGGTTTGCCATTATTCGGGTCGGTGGTGGTCTGGCCGATCTCAAAATCCCAGGTATCGATGGTGTAAGGGCGCTTGACCAGCCCGCGTGCGGCGTCCCAGCGCAACGGATTCTGGAGGGTGTAGGTCAGCGCTCGGCGCATGGTGCCAAGATGGTTCTTCAGCCACCCATCATCGCCATTGGTCTGCCAGAGTTCATAGACACCCTGGACATACAGGTATTCGACATCGGCTTCGACGGGGGTGCGGTAGGCGCGGATCTGAAACTCTGGCCGATCCAGAAAATCCGGGAAGCTGCCATCCGAGTATTGCGAATCGCGAAAGGCATCCATGGTCGCACGCAAATTGGGATCGAAATAGCGTGCGGCCCGTTGCTGGTAGATATGGTCGCGCAGCCAGAGCAGGGCGCTATCGGGCGAGCGATAGCCATGCACCTGGCGGTTGCCAAGGTTATAGCTCAGCACGGCCTGATCAAGCAACTTCTGGGCAGCTGGGATAAACGCATCAAAGCGCTCACGGCCAGTCACAAGACTGGTGCGGGCATCGAGTGTAAACAGGCTCGGATTGACTGCCGCCTGCTGGCCGCTCAGAAACAGCGCAGCCCATTGTGGGCCAAGTGCCCCACGCGGAAACACCGTCAGCGTGCCCTGGCCGTTCTCGATCCGGCCTTCGGCAGTGCCAGCATAACGCTTGCGCGAATCAAACAGGACAATCGCTGCCGGGCCAGTATATCCAGGCGCACGGACGCTGATCGCAATGGGTTGCAGTGGTGTGACAACCGATTGCGGGCTGGCAATCGATGTTCCATTCGTTTGGGCATGCGTAATCGAGGGGGCCAACAGGGCGGCGGGCGTGGCCAGGAGTGTGGTCAAGAACATGCGGCGATGCAGACGTGGCACAAAACACCTCTGGTTTCATGGCGAGAACGAGTATTCAGGAGTCAGGAGCCAGAATGAGACATCAATGCTTTAACTATACCATAGCCTGCCCTGCGTAAAACTGATAGACACTACATGCAGGGCTGATGAAAGAAACCCTATTGGCTATCGGACTATCGGCTATCGGCTATTTCATCGAAGAAAGGAAGACACATATGGCAACCAAACGAACGCGGGTCTTTTCTGGTATTCAACCATCGGGCCAACTGCATATTGGCAATTATCTTGGTGCCATCCAGCAATGGGTGGCTGGGCAGGGCCAGAAGGAGAATTTTATCTGTGTTGTCGATCTGCATGCGATTACGGTTCCACAGGATGCGACACTGCTGCGCCAGCAGACACGCGAACTGACGGCATTGCTGCTTGCTTCTGGGATCGATCCCCAGCAGACGACACTGTTCATTCAGAGCCATGTTCGCGCCCATGCCGAGGGCTGCTGGATTCTGAACTGCGTCACGCCAGTTGGCTGGTTGGAACGGATGACGCAGTATAAGATGAAATCCCAGAAGCAGGAGAGCGTCCTGACTGGTTTACTCGATTACCCGGTGTTGCAGGCAATGGATATTCTGCTGTATGACACCGATGAGGTGCCGGTTGGCGAGGACCAGAAGCAGCATGTTGAGCTGACCCGCGATATTGCCCAGCGCTTTAATGGCCTGTATGGCGACACATTCGTGATCCCCAAGCATGTGATCCGCGAAACGGGCGCACGGATTACGGCGCTGAATGATCCAACGGCCAAGATGAGTAAGAGCGATCCGACCCGCGGCCATGCGGTGCGGATTATCGATACGCCAGATGAGATTCGCTGGGTGTTCAAGCGGGCCGTCACCGATGCTGGGCGCGAAATGACATTCAGTGATGATCCAGCACGAGCCGGTGTTAATAATATGCTACAGATCTATGAACTGATCACCGGCCAGAGTCGGGCGGCAATCGAGGATCATTTTGCTGGCAAGGGCTATGGCGCGCTCAAAACCGATGTGGCCGAAGCGGTGATTGAGGGTTTGCGCCCGATCCGCGAACGCTACCATCAGTTGATTACTGCACCAGATGAGCTTGATCGGCTGATGCGTGTTGGTGCGGAACGTGCCCGCGCCGTGGCCGAGCCAAAGATTCGGCTGGTGAAGGAACGAGTTGGCTTCGTATTGGAGTAGTACAGTATGGTGGATCGCTTCCTGCCGCCTAATCTGCGAGACGAGCGTGTGGTTGCACGGATCGGGTTGATCTCCGATACCCATATGCCGGATCGCTGCCCACAGCTGCCCGCAGCGTTATTCGAGGTGCTGCATGGTGTCGATCTGCTCCTGCATGCTGGTGATGTTGGTGAGTTGTGGGTGCTTGATCGCCTGAGCATCATTGCGCCAGTGATTGCGGTGCATGGCAATGATGACACTGTTGATACACAGCGTGAACTGCCATATCAGCAGATCCTCACTGTGGCAGGCCAGCGGCTGGTGCTGACCCACGCTCACTATCCTGATCGGACTCAGGAGCTGGATTCACGCAAGGATGATGCATGGGGGCCAAAACTTGAGCGACGTGCAGGATTTGGCCATAGCGCCGGGGCCTCAATTGTCGTCTTTGGCCACACCCATATACCAATGGCGCACCACTATCAGAATATGTTGCTGATCAATCCTGGTGCGATCGCGGCACCGAACTGTGTGTTACACCAACGAATTCAGACGGTTGCAGTGCTGTTCATTCGTGATGATGGACTGCCGATTGTGCGGCATATCGATCTTGCAACACCCGAGCGCGTGTTTGTGCCACAGTTCGATGAGCATGCTGGATTTGCGGCTGCCTTCAGCCAGTATGCAGATTCAATTATGGCTGCCGATCTGGAAGCAATCTGGCATGATCTGGAACAATATGCACGTTCACTAGCGCCAGATGTGCGAGCGGTGTTGCGGGCCGGAACACGCCATGTGCAGGAGCGGCGCTGGTTGGGGGATCAGACGCTGATTACCCGTGCCGAATTGCTGGCCGAGATCCAATTGGCCGATGCGATACCAGCTGATGTGCGCGCCAGAATCACGATGCTACTGAGTGAATAATGTGTGGTTCGATAGGGAGAAACGATGAAAACCAGCCCGTCGCTTGATGAAGTTCGCGCCATGCGTGGCCAGGGCAACCTGTGCCCGGTGTATACCGAAGTCCTTGCCGATCTGGAAACACCAGTCTCGGCGTTTCTGAAAGTGGCCCGCAGCCCATGGAGCTTTCTGCTCGAATCGGTTGAGGGCGGCCAGCATATTGCCCGCTATTCGTTTATTGGCGCAGAGCCATACTTGACCCTGCGTTTCGATGATGGCCAGGCCCACGCTGTCCAGGGCGGCTATAAACAAACCCTGCCCTATACCGATCCGCTGAAGGTGCTGGGTTCGTACTTAAGCTCATATCGCCCTGTGCGTTTGCCGGATCTGCCGCGTTTTGTTGGCGGTGCGGTTGGCTATCTGTGCTACGAAACGGTCGCCTGTTTTGAACGACTGCCCGTTCCCACAAAAGCTGGCTATCATATTCCACTTGGCATGTGGCAGTTTGTCGATACGCTGCTGGTGTTTGATCATCTCAAGCATAAGATTAAGATTATCAGCCATGTCCACCTGGATGTTGATGATCTGGCCGCCGAGTACCGCCGTGCAACCGATAAACTGGCCGAGATTGCTGAACGGTTGCGTGAGCCGGTTGCATTCGAGCACCTGATCGATGATCGACCATCGACCGTGGATGCGCGTCGTCCATCGCCCACCGCGACTCGGGCAACATCGAACGTGACCCAGGCACATTATGAGGCAATGGTGCTCAAGGCCAAGGAATATATTGCTGCTGGCGATGCCTTTCAGGTAGTACCATCGCAGCGCTTTAGCCGTCAAGTCAAGGCCGATCCATTCACAATCTATCGGGCATTACGGACAATCAATCCATCGCCATATATGTTCTTCCTGCACACTCCTGAATGTGATCTGGTTGGCTCATCGCCGGAATTGCTGGTGCGGGTTGAGGATGGCCTGGTGACGACCCACCCGATTGCGGGAACACGCCCACGCGGCCAGGATGATGAACAGGATCGGGCGTTGGCCGAGGAGCTATTGGGCGATGAAAAGGAGCGCGCCGAGCATCTGATGCTTGTCGATCTGGGCCGCAACGATATCGGGCGTGTTGCCACGGCTGGATCGGTGCGGGTGCCAAATTTCATGTCGGTCGAGAAGTTCAGCCATGTGATGCACATTGTCAGCCATGTGACCGGGCGTTTACGACCTGATATGACAGCACTTGATGCGCTACGGGCTGTGTTTCCTGCTGGAACGGTGAGTGGTGCGCCAAAGATTCGGGCCATGGAGATTATTGCCGAATTGGAGGGCGAGCAGCGCGGCATCTATGCCGGTGCCGTTGGGCATGTTGGCTTCAATGGCGATCTGGATACGTGTATCGCCCTGCGAACCATGGTTGTCAAGGATGGCGTGGCCTATGTGCAAGCTGGCGGTGGCGTGGTGGCCGATAGCGACCCAACGGCGGAGTATCACGAGAGCGGCAATAAGGCAGCGGCGCTCCTGCGGGCAATCGATGAAGCCGAACGGCTGGTTGAGCCACGAGTACGGGCGTACGATTGACGAGGAGTCAGAAGTCAGGAGTCCGGAGTCAGAAGACCGAGAACCGAGAACCCTGACCGCGAAGTCAGGAGTCAGGAGTCAGAAGACCGAGAACCGAGAACCCTGACCACGAAGTCAGAAGTCAGGAGTCCGGAGTCAGAAGACCGAGAACCGAGAACCCTGACCGCGAAGTCAGAAGTCAGGAGTCCGGAGTCAGAATTAGCTTTCAGCTTTCAGCTTTCAGCTTTCAGGAGCTAGCAGGAAGCAGTTACGAACACATCTCGATCACAGTTGTGGCAGAACCGAGAACTGTGGAACCAAG
>Ga0163155_10007209_pt1 | contig 10540 bp, 10 predicted proteins | sample OliLakLV19SP4G1_FD_148611 | JGI IMG/M metagenome (GOLD analysis project Ga0163155, IMG submission 148611) | Freshwater microbial mat bacterial communities from Lake Vanda, McMurdo Dry Valleys, Antarctica - Oligotrophic Lake LV.19.SP4.G1 | ecosystem: Environmental > Aquatic > Freshwater > Lake >...
ATCGCAAACTGGGTGTCGAGAATCGTTCGGTCGCAGCGCTCTTGGCTATGCGCGTGCGTGGGCAACTTCTGCTTCAAGAAACCCGTTGACAGTTCAGCCACATTTGGGTGTTCGGTGGTTTATCGGCACGAGTAGACGAAACCATTTTGTAGGATAGTAACTAGCAGTAGAGGAGACAACCGCATGACAACAGGTACCAATAAATTCACACCAGAGCAGATTGTACAGCACTATTATACGGCGCTCAATACCAGACAGCCCACGCTGGTCGCGCCCTTCTTGGCCGAGGATGTGGTACGGATCGGCGTAATGGCGACCGATGCACCACCCCACCTAACACAAGGCAAAACAGCACTGTTGGCACGTATGCAGCGGATTGTCGATGACAATGGTGCGCTAACGGTGTACAATGTACAAACAGCAGGTGACACAGTCAGCTGTTCTGTCCAGATCGCCACGGATACCATCCGTCGTGAGAAGATTGCGCCACTGGAAGAAAGGGTCGAATTTCTGATACAGGATGGCCAGATCCAGTCGTATCGAGTAGTTTCCACGCCAGCATCGATGGCGAAGATCAAAGCCACCACGCACTAAGCTCGACTTTATCCATTTTATTATAGGAGTTACGCAGTTGGAAGCATTAACATCTCTGGGGGCAGGCCGGCAGGATGCTGGCGTTCCCAGGCAACTGCGTAACTCCTATTATTACCAAGGTTCAGGTGGACAGCGGTGCCAAAGGTGAATTATTGACTCATGTTACCCAAGGTAGGGGCATGAGGGGGTTGGCGGATAAAACTTACGTTTTTCCCGTAATTTTCTTCGCCACCACTCCCGCGTGCCCGTCTTGATCTAGATCATTGGGCAAGGACGGGCACGCGGTCGGCGGCGAATCAAGTCACGGGTCTTACCAAAGGTTGATCCGCCGCCCACCTCATGCCCCTACGCAGCTTGTCATTACTCCTGCGTAACATGAATTATTGATATGTCATCCTGAATATTTGGCATCCATTTTGCCTAGCGTTGGTTAGTCGCTCTCTGGTACAAGCACATTTCTCGAATCTCGCAAAATGGACAAAGTCGAGCGAAGAGAAACCTTTCTACCAGCTATTTGAAGGAATTACCCTTATCAACGAGAGAATTGCCAAAGGAGGTAAACATATGAGTTCATATGTGCTTGGTTTTCAGGAGATTGACAAAACAAAGCTCATCGTTGTTGGGGGTAAAGGCGCGAACCTGGGGGAACTTTCCAAGATTGCAGGCATACGCGTACCAGATGGCTTTTGCATTTCTACGGAAGCTTTTAAAAGAATCATTAGAGAAACGTTGTCGATTAACGAATTATTGGCTCAGTTATCGCTGCTACAGGTGGAAGACCGCGATAAAATCGGCGAACTGAGCGCTGAGATTCGCCGGGTCATCGAAGAAATAGCGATTCCAAAAGAGATCGATGAGGAGATTACCCGTCAGCTTGAACAACTTGGTAAAAAAAATGCTTATGCCGTACGATCCAGCGCCACGGCAGAGGATTTACCGACTGCCTCCTTTGCAGGCCAGCAGGATACCTATCTGAATAGTATCGGCAAGGAGGCCATCCTAAAGCACGTTAGCAAGTGCTGGGCATCGCTATTTACCGAGCGGGCAGTCATTTACCGCATGCAAAACGGCTTTGACCACCGTAAAGTCCACCTGGCTGTGGTTGTGCAGAAGATGGTCTTCCCGCAGGCGGCAGGCATTTTGTTTACGGCCGATCCCGTCAATTCTAATAGAAAAGTGTTATCCATTGATGCCAGCTTCGGACTTGGTGAGGCCATGGTCTCTGGCTTGGTAAATGCTGATAACTATAAAGTGTGTAACGGCAAGGTTATCGATAAGCGGATATCCACCAAGAAACTGGCTATTTATGCGGTAAAAGAGGGCGGTACGCAAGCACAGGAGATCGAGCCTGAAAGGCAGAACGAGCAAGCGCTGACGGATGAGCAGATTTTACAGCTTGCGCGCATGGGCAGAAGAGTTGAAGAACATTTCGGCCACCCCCAGGACATCGAATGGTGTTTGGCTGATGATACATTTTATCTTGTCCAGAGCCGACCAATCACTACGTTATACCCCATCCCTGTAGCGAATGATGGCGTGAACAACGCCCGTTCCGATCAGGAGAATCACGTTTACATATCTGTCGGCCACCAACAAATGATGACCGACGCCATGAAACCATTGGGATTGTCCTTTTGGCTGTTAACGACTCCTGCACACATGCGTACAGCCGGTGGAAGGTTGTTTGCTGATGTTACAAATATGCTGGCTTCACCTGGCAGTAGAAATACGATAATAGATACCTTGGGAAAATTCGATCCGCTCGTGAAAGACGCACTTACAACCATCATAGAGCGGGGAGATTTTATAAAATCGTTACCGGACAATAAAAAAGAATCAGGCTCCGGTAAAAGCAATAAGTCTGGGTCGCTTCCGAATTTTCAAACACTAAACGACTACGATCCAACAATTGTTTCTGATCTGATCAAGAATAGTCAAACATCGATAGAAGCGTTAAAACAAAACATCCAAACGAAATCAGGAACGGATCTGTTTGACTTTATCCTGGAAGATATCCAGCAACTAAAGAAAACCGTATCTGCCCCACAAAGTATGGGAGTGATTATGACTGGTATGAATGCTTCATCGTGGATCAATGAAAAAATGAACGAGTGGTTAGGTGAGAAAAATGCAGCAGACACGCTTTCTCAATCTGCGCCGAACAATATTACTTCGGAAATGGGCCTGGAGTTATTGGATGTCGCAGATGTGATCCGCCCTTATCCGGAAATAATGGAGTATTTACAACAGGCAAAAGATGATCACTTTTTGGATGAACTGGTTCAATTGGATGGTGGACAGGAAACCCAGGACGCGATCAATGCTTATCTCAACAAATACGGAATGCGATGTACCGGAGAAATCGATATTACGAGGACCCGCTGGCGCGAAAAACCAAAACTACTGGTCTCCTTGATTCTTAGTAATATCAAAAACTTTGCGCCTAATGCCGGCAACCGGAAATTTGAGCAAGGACGACAGGAAGCTTTGAAAAAAGAACAAGCGTTATTAGACCGCTTGAAGCAATTGCCGGATGGTGAACAAAAAGCGAAAGAAACAAAACGAATGATCGACCTGGTCCGGAATCTCAGCGGATATCGTGAATATCCAAAATACGGCATCGTTAGCCGCTACTTCGTGTATAAGCAGGCTTTCCTGCAAGAAGCTGAACAACTTGTACAAGCGGGCGTACTTCATGAAAAAGAAGATAGTTACTATCTCACTTTTGAAGAACTTCACGAAGTCGTGCGCATGGGTAAACTGGATTACCAAATCATCAGCGGGCGAAAAGACGCGTACATACACTACGAAAAACTAACGCCGCCACGTGTGATCACGTCCGACGGTGAAATCATTGCAGGGGCGTACAAACGAGAAAATCTCCCAGCCGAAGCGATTGTCGGGCTAGCTGTTTCTTCTGGCATTATCGAGGGACGAGCACGCGTCATCTTAACCATGGCAGATGCGGATCTGGAAGACGGCGATATACTAGTCACCACCTTTACTGACCCCAGCTGGACACCGTTGTTTGTATCGATCAAAGGTCTGGTCACCGAAGTTGGTGGACTAATGACCCATGGCGCAGTTATCGCCCGTGAATATGGCTTACCCGCAGTGGTCGGCGTAGACAATGCGACCAAACTGATCAAAGATGGGCAACGAATTCGCGTGCATGGCACAGAAGGATATGTAGAAATCTTATAATGGGGAATTTGAAAAAGTAATTCAGCCGCTGGCTGTCACCCGAAGCCGCTGAGCGCAGTTGGATAAATTTGTGTCTTCACAACCACACTTCACCCTAGCCCTTGCTTGACAGCCGCTAATTTTCCAACAACGGCTAAGTCGAACTAAGCATCAACGCTTGACTATCTATCCTGTACGTTATCAGTCCGAGGAGACAACCGCATGACAACAAGTACCGTTCAATTCACACCAGAACAGATTGTACAGCACTATTATAGGGCACTCAACGCCAGACAGCCCGCCCTGGCCGCGCCCTTCTTGGGCGAGGATGTAGTACGGATTGGCATAATGGCGACCGATGGACCACCCCACCTCACACAGGGCAAAACCGCGCTTTTGGCGCGTATGCAGCGCATTGTCGATGACAATGGTGCGCTAACGGTGTACAATGTACAAGCCGCGGGCAACACCATAACCTGTTCTGTCCAGATCGCCACGGATACCATGCGTCGTGAGAAGATTGCGCCGCTAGAAGAAAATACCGAATTTCTGATACAGGATGGCCGCATCAAGTCCTATCGGGTGGTTTCCACGCCAGAAGCGATGGCGAAGATCAAAGCCACTACGCACTAATAGATAAAACCCTTAAAAGTCATAGATAGCGTCTCGTTTATTATCGAGTTTATTGGGTTGACTTTTAAATGGTTTGTCCATAAGTAAAATTGGCGGCCAACAGATTCTACATACATCATGGGGTGAGTTCTGTTGGCCGCCACTGTGCAAAAGGAGAACGTAACTTTTGAAAATTGGTATTGACTTTGGCACAACCCACACCTCGGCTGCGGTTTATGATGGTAAGCAGATTCGTGCCATCCCGCTAGACGCAGAGAATGCCAATCCAAACCTGCTGCGCTCGATGATTTATATCACCAAAACACAGGAACAGTTTCTAGGCTTGGCCGCAGTGCGCACCTTTCTGGAACAGGACACAGGCCGCGCGGTGATCTATCAGGAGAAAGTGGTGGGCACGCTGACCAATACGGTGGCCTCTCATGATGCCGACGAAAACGTGACGATCATCTACGACACGATCATCGAGGACGATATCGGAGCCCAGGGACGTTTGTTGCAATCGATCAAAACTGGGCTGCGCGCCGATTCTTACCTAGGCACCGCCATCTTTGGGCGCTACTATACGCTGCAAGAGCTGATTGCGTTGATCCTGCGCCAAGTACGCCTCCAAGCCGAAGCGTACCTGGGCACGCCTGTCCACCAGGCAACCCTGGGCAGACCCGTGCAATTTTCCGACAATGCCGCCACCGATCAAAACGCGCAACAACGGCTGCGCGAAGCCGCGCTGATGGCTGGCTTTACCGAGGTTGATTTTGTGCCCGAACCCGTGGCGGCGGCCTCGTTTTATCTGGCGCAGGTGACCAAACCCGAGACAGTGCTGGTCTTTGACTTTGGCGGCGGCACGCTGGATCTCACCGTCATGCGCGCCGATGCCGGCCAGGTTCACGAAATTTTGGCGACCCATGGTGTGCTGGTGGGTGGCGACGATCTGGATAGCCGCCTGATGCGCAGCCACGTGGCCAAGCACTTTGGCACCGAGTCGCCCATTGATACCAACTTTGACGAGCGGCCCATTCTCTTTCCCGAGGACTTGGCCGATGAGTTGGCGCAGTGGCAGACAATTCCCAATCTTTCGCGCCCCAAAGCACTCCAGGTGATCAAGCGCGCCAAACGCTACAGCCCAGCGCGCGCGAAATTTGTTGCCCTCGAAGCGCTCGTAACGCGCAATCATGGTTTTGCGCTCTTTGAAACGATCGAACAGACCAAGCGCAAATTGTCGGACGAGACAAGCGCGCAGCTAGAGATGGTCGCCGAGGGCATTGATCTGCATCTGACGTTGACGCAGCGCGCCTTCAACAGCGCCATCAATGAAGAGATCTCCAATGCGCGCGAAGGGGTGCGCAAAGTCATCGCCATGGCGGGTATTGCCGCAACCGCGATCGATGCGGTGGTCACGACCGGTGGCTCATCGGTGATTCCGATCTTTCAGCGCATGCTGGCCACGGAATTCCCCGCCGCCGCGCTTGTGCCGTTGGACACCTTTAGTGGGGTGACTAATGGACTTGCCATCCATGCCTATCAGGTTGAAACATAATCGCCAATAGCATGTCAGCTTGCTGCCAGCCAGCGGTCAGCGCATTTTCAGGATGTGCCTGCGCTAATCGAGTATGCTATATGCAACCAAATCACGCAGAATGCGTAATGATGGGTAAGATGTGACAGCATATATTGTGCGGTCATACAAAATGGCAAAGCTGCATACCACATTTTGAAAATGGGATGCAGCAATGGAAAGGATTTCAATCGATTATGCAACGCATTACCAATTATCAAAGCAAAGATCCTGGTCTAGCGGCTGTGCTCAGCGCACTGATCCCAGGGCTTGGTCAACTATATAACGGGCGTATCTTGTGGGCGATCTTCTGGTTTATTATTACGCCAGGTCTGTGGATCGGTACCGGCGGTTTCTTGGGCTGGGTCTGCCACGTCGTTGCCGCCTACGAAGCCTATCGCTACGCCAAGCGCTACAACTACCGGTAACCAGCGGTTTGTCGGTAACGTAAATATAGGATTGCGTAAGCGCAAGTAAGCAACAGCCTTCCCGCAGCGGGAAGGCTGTTGCGCGTCGGGTGATAGGTCATCGATCATGGCGGATCACGGGGTGGGTATTGACAAGCATCCTTGTACATTGTACCATGTGTACAACCTAGTACATGGGCAGAGCTTGATCGTGTATGTGATGCAAAGGGGAAACGACATGACCGCTACGTACCGCACAGATTTCTATATCTGGACACAGCAACAGGCCGATCTCCTGCGCAATGAAGCTTATGCTGAGCTCGATCTGCCAAACTTAATCGAGGAGATCGAATCTTTGGGAATCAGTCGACGCAGTGTGCTCAAGAGCCGCCTGCGAACGATCTTAGAGCACATGCTGAAATTGACCTGTGAGCCGGAGAGCCGAGCTGCAAACAAATGGCGGCGGGGGTTACCATCCTCACGCAGCGGATCAGCCTTGCCGACCTTCTGAGCGAGAATCATACCTTGCGCGCTACGATCGCTGACTTTATAGAGCCAGCCTACCAGGACGCCCGCGAGTTGACAGCGAACGGTACGCGCTGCGCTATTGACACGTTCCCTGCGGGGTGCCCCTGGACAGCAACACAGATTGTGGATAAGGCATTTCTACCCGAATAGGGGAGAAGCTACTTCCGCTGTAGGCGCGCCGGATCGCACAGATAGACAATCTGGCTGCCAACAACCGTCGCCACGACATCCAACTGCGCGTCCAACAAGACCAGATCTGCCTGATACCCTGGTGCAATCGAGCCCATCTGCTGGGCCAAGCCCAACGATTGCGCCGGGCTACGGCTGGTCACGGGCCAGGCCTCGGCCAGCGACAGCCCCGTGGCAGCGATAAAGTTGGCCAAGGCGCGCGCCATGGTCAAAATACTGCCTGCCAGTGTGCCGTCGGCCAGTTGACACACGCCATCTTTTACCGTCACCGTCTGCCCACCCAGATCATAGTCGCCAGGGGGCAGACCGGCAGCGCGCATGGCATCGGTAATCAGGATCGTGCGCGCGCTGCCCTTGCAGCGTGCCAGGATTTTCATGGCCGCGGGATGCACGTGAATGTTATCCGCGATCAGCTGGGCATAAATGCTATCGAGCGCCAACGTCGCGCCCACGGTTGCCGGTTGGCGATGGTTGAACGCGCGCATGGCATTGTAGGTATGGGTGGCTTGGGTCACGCCCAGTGCGGCGGCACGCACACAAACCTCATAGGTGGCGTCGGTATGGCCCCAGACGCAGATCACCCCTTGGCGCAACGCAGTGCTGATAAATTCTGACGCACCGGCCACTTCGGGGGCCAAAGTGATCATGCGCACCGGGCCAGCCGCCAGCAGTTCAGCCAGCTCGGGCAAGCTGGGGGGCCGGATATAGGCAGCAGGTTGTGCGCCGGGAAACTGCGGACTGATATAGGGGCCTTCGACATGTACGCCCAGACTACGCGCGCCAGTAATAGGCTGCGTTTGCCACTGCGCAACCGTTGCCACCGCTTCGATGATTGCCGCGTGGGGTGCGGTCATGCTGGTGGGCAGAAACGCCGTAACACCGTGTTGGGCAAAAAACTGGGCCATGCCCGCCAAAGATTCGACACTGGCATCCATCGTGTCGTAGCCAGCGCCACCATGCACATGCACGTCGATAAAGCCGGGCAGCACATAACAATCGGTTGCATCCAGGGTGATTGATTGGACGGCGGCAACAGGCAGCACTGCCTGAATCTGCGCATTACCCGTCAGGATATCGCCTGCGACAAAGCCAGGGTTCGTCAACGAATGCTCAGTGGCCGGTAGAAAGGTGGCTGGCAATAAGCCATGCCGGATACACAATTGCGGAAATGGATGAGACGCTTTCATACAGCTACCGAAACACTTTCTGGTGTGACTACAAGCGACAAGATCGTATCGCGCGCGAGGAGGGGTGGCACCGCCAGCCCCAGACTTTCGTAGAGTTGCAGCGGCACCCCACTATCCGCCAGGTAGAGATCACCAAAGGCGGTTCCTGCCGTCAGCAGCGTAGCTTGGGGCAAGGTCCATAATAAGGTCGCCATGGCCCGAATATGCGGCGTCAACAGTTGACCGGTGGCGGTGTCGAGTCCGCTGGGCGCGTCCAGGCTAAGAATGGGGGCGCGACTGCTATTGGCCAGCTGGATCAGATCGCGGGCTTTGCCGTGGGGCGCGTCGTGTAAGCCATCGCCCATAATGGCATCAATCACCAGATCGGCCAGCGGCAATTCCCAACCTTCCTCGGCCCAGGCGATGGGCGTGCCCAGGGCTTGCAGCGTCGCCAATTGGTGGGCCGGTTCCCCGCGATATTGATCATCGGGGTGGGTGAGCACAATCTGCACCCAAGCACCCCAGTTGAACAGATAGCGCGCCGCCGCCAAACCCGCCGCGCCATTCTTGCCACGGCCAGCCAATACAACAATCGGCCGATCTGTGATATCATCATCGAGCAGGCGCGTGGCCAGGCGCGCCAGGTTGCGCCCAACATTCTCTAGCGTTTGGATCAATTCAATGTGATACGTTTCGCTCATCATCCGCACGATTGTGTGGCGTTGTGCGGTTGATATGATTGGTATGGCGACCCATGAAGTTGCTGAAGTCACAGATGCTTCCGGCACGTCGATACCTGCTTCCTGCCAAACTTGGTTGTCGGAGGATAAACTAATCGCGACAACAATGCAACTCACTTGTTATTGAATTGTAACTCGCTTCGGCTAAAATTCAAATCACCTTTCAGATTGCAATTCCCAAGAAACCGAGGCTCTTTTGGATCGCGTGTGGTTGACAAGCACGCCACCGGTTAAAACCGGCGTCTGCCAGGGGAAACCGCGCCTAAAAGGCAACCGAAGCAGGTTTTGGATAACAGGCGTCGAATCGGGTGCCCCCCGGGCGCGATGCGGTCAACCACTTCAGATCCCGAAGACCCGAAACCGAGATGTTGGTTTTTACTTTCATTTTCTCTATTCTTTATGCAATTTGCTCGTATGAGGTTGGTGAAGTGATGGACAAACCATGTAAAAGTCGTACAAATAATCGTATGTCAGCAGCGTACACATACACGACTTTTAAGGGTTTATCTATGCATAGATAAGGATGGTACCCCATGAACTGGACACAACAGATGGACGAGATGAGCAAGCAGTGGAACGACGCGCAAAAAAAGCTGTGGACGAATTGGCAGGAGGCCGCCCAACAAGCGTCGCCCCAAGGCCAAGCCAAGGCGATGTGGCAACAGATGTTGACAACGTGGAAAAACATGTTGGACATGCAAGTCGAGAGCGTGCGTCTCTGGTCGGAAAGTGTTGTGACTGGCGGGGCACCAGCAGCGACAGTCCAGTGGGCAGAGCAATTCTACCAAATGACCAAACAGTCCAGCGTTGTGCAGAAGCAACTATGGGATAGTTGGTTCAGCATGGTTGATCAGGTAGATCTTACAGCCATACCGAACGTGCCCAATATGATGAACATGAACAGCCAACCGATGGTGAAGCTCTGGCAAGAGATGGCCCAGCAGACGACGAAGATGCAGCAAGAATGGCTGAAAAATGTGAACGCGTGGCAACCGGGCAAGAAAGGGTAGTTGTTATGAATGGCTGGCCAGAGATGCAACAAAAAATGGTTGAGGATTGGTGGAAGTTGATGGCGACCCCAATAGCAACGATGCAACCCAATGCAACCACGCCGCCCATGGAGGCATGGCTGTCTGGCGCGCTCGACCAGTGGCGCACCTATGCGCAGCAGTGGAGCAGTGCCTTCACGCCCAATTTTGCCCCAGGATTTATGCCACAATTTACCGACGTGACGCGGGTTGCGCTTGAGCAATTTCTATCAAGCCAACAACAGAGCATCCAACTGATGGCAATGACAGGACAGGCATGGCAGGCGATAATGAGTGGTGCTGCTTCACCGGCTGAATGGCCCAAGGCGCTGCACAGCTATATCGAACAACTGCGCGGCAACTTAGACGCCTACAAAACCATGCAAAACAGCGCCGAACTTTGGCAACGCTATACGGAAGAAATGGGCAAACTGGGCCAGCCCTGGTTCGATTACTGGCTCCAATTGCAACAAGGTATGGGCCAGTCCAGCGATCCACGTCAAGCGGCAACGGCGGGCGC
>Ga0163155_10007213_pt1 | contig 10536 bp, 8 predicted proteins | sample OliLakLV19SP4G1_FD_148611 | JGI IMG/M metagenome (GOLD analysis project Ga0163155, IMG submission 148611) | Freshwater microbial mat bacterial communities from Lake Vanda, McMurdo Dry Valleys, Antarctica - Oligotrophic Lake LV.19.SP4.G1 | ecosystem: Environmental > Aquatic > Freshwater > Lake >...
CCGTTACATTCATGGTCCATTTCGAACGCTATTCTGACGCCAATCCGGAAGTGCGCATCTGGTGGGATCACAAAGTTGCGGGCGAGCCGCGCGCCGTGTCTCTGTACAAGATCAAGGATGCCTCGTTCGGAACGAGCTGGGGCAAAGTGCAGTTCCAGCTCAATAAGGCGGAAGCCAAGATGCCCTCGCGCGAATTGGCCAACAGCCCTCAATATATCGCCATCTACGCGGGCAAAGCCGACGAGACGCTGGAAGTTTACATCGACGATCTGGAAGTGGTTCTGCCAGAAGGCACACCCGACCCGAAGCCCACTAAAGATCCAGCCGCGCCGGAGGGCGAAGCACCCGTGGCCCCGAAGCCGAAGAAGAAGACCACGGAAAACGAAACCCCCGTCGCGCCTCCGCCTAAAAAGAAAGCCGTCGAACCCGGACTCTTCGGCGGCGCGCTGTAATTTGTTTTTCACCGCAGAGGCGCAGAGAACGGAAAGGGTTTAGGGGCCAGTGTTCGGAGTTTAGCTTTACTCCAATGCCCTTGCTGTTCTCAGCGCCTCTGCGTCTCCGCGATAAAATAAAAGTGAATGGAGAATGAACGGATGAGTTTGCTTTGCGTCGGTTCGATCGGGATTGACACGGTGGAAACGCCAACGGCACGGCGCGAGAGCATCCTCGGCGGCTCGGCGGTCTATTTTTCGTACGCCGCCAGCTACTTCACCAACGTTCAACTCGTGGGCGTCGTCGGCCAGGATTTCCCGCCCGCCTACCGCAAGCTGCTGGAGAGCCGCGAGATCGACCTGACCGGGCTTGAAATCGCTGAAGGCAAAACATTCCGCTGGACGGGCAAGTATCACGAGAACATGAACGACCGCGACACACTGGAAGTTCATCTCAATGTGTTCGGCCAGTTCAATCCGAAAGTGCCGGCACAGTTCCAGAATTCCGATTTTCTTTTTTTGGCGAATACGGTGCCCGCGCAGCAGCTTCAAGTGTTGACCCAGATGACGAAGCGCCCGAAGTTCGTCGCGGCCGACACCATGAATCTGTGGATCGAAACGGCGCGCGAAGATCTTGATATCCTGCTTGGAAAAGTCGATGCGCTCGTGATCAACGACAGCGAAGCGCGGCTTTACACGGACGAACGCGAACTGCTGCGCGCCGGAAAAATGCTTCAGAAGAAAGGACCCAAGACGGTCATCATCAAAAAGGGCGAACACGGCGCGCTGGTCATTTCCGGGGAGGGAAATTTTTCGATCCCCGCGCACCCGCTGGAAGAAGTCATCGATCCCACCGGCGCCGGCGACACGTTCGCCGGCGGCATCATGGGTTATCTGGCTTCCTGCGGAACGGTGAATCGCGACAACCTGCGCCGTGCCGTGGCGTACGGCTCGGTTGTGGCCAGCTACACCTGCCAGGATTTCTCGCTCGACTGCCTGCAGAAAACGACACGTGTGCAGATCGATCAGCGCTTCCAGGAATTGCTGGAGATGGTGCATATTCCGGCGTAGGAAGTCCGTTCTGGAATTGAGCCCTCCACGACGTAGACTCCTCTATAAGGAGTAGTCCCATGGTCCGACGCCACGCTGATATTGAAACGCCCGGCAAACGCCATCCCGGCCGCAAACTCACGGAAAGCGAGTTTGTCGCCTGGTGCGATGAGGACACCCGCGCCGAATGGGTCGATGGGGAAATCTTTCTTATGGCGCCAGATAATACGTACCACAATCGAATAGCCGGCCTGATCTACAAAGTGATGGACGAATACGCGATTGAAAACAAACTTGGCATCGCATTTTTTGAAAGCATTCAGCTTCGGCTCGCAGGGCAAAAGCGCCGCCGCCAACCGGACATTGTTTTCGTTTCAACAGCACGCGAGCAGATTATCAAAGACACGTATATCGACGGCGCGCCCGATCTCATTGTCGAAGTTGTTTCGCCAGATAGCACCTCGCGTGATTACCGTGAGAAGTTCATCGAGTACGAAGCCGCCGGCGTTCGCGAATACTGGATCGTCGATCCGCTCAGTAAGCATGTCGAAGCGTTCGCGCTCGGCAAAGAGAAGCATTTTATTCAACTGCCTGAGAAGAGCGGGAAAGTAAGTTCAAAGAGCCTCCCTGGATTTTTTTTGAAACCTGAATGGCTCTGGAGCGAACCGTTGCCAACCGTGTTTAAACTGCTCAAAGAAATGGGCGTCAAACTATGATCTTCCGTGCCGCGTCCATTGCCTGCATCAGCGTCGCGTCGGCGTCGTTTGCCGCGGAGTTTCAGATCAAGACGCTCGATGGGCAAACGGTACAAGGCGAGTACCTCGGCACCGACAAGGAAATCGTGCGGCTGCGTTCGCGCTATGGCCTCATACAGATTCCATCTAAAGATATCGCTTCGTTGATCCGCTTGAGCCCCGACGGTAAGCGCGTGGAACAGGCTGACGACAAGAAAGACGCGGCTAGTGCGGCCGAGCCCGCAAAGTCATTGTTTCAGGATTCCAAGAAACCGGACATCGGCTTTCTTGTTGCAGCGCGCTCAGAACGGCTGGCGGTTCCCGAACCGGATAAGAATTCGCGGCAGGAACTTTTCAGGCTCGTGCGAAATTACGCCGACAGCACCGAGGCCTCGCGCCGGAGGATTATCCGTTCGCTGCAGGACTACGGCCGCACGGCTTACCCCTTCATCGCCGGCGCCTATACCGAGCCGTTCGATTTCCAGGTTCGCGTCGATCTGATGCAGGCCCTCGCGGTGCCCAACAATCCCTTTGCCGCATCGATCCTGAATGAGGTACACCGCGATGCCGAGCGCGCTCTGCATCGCGCCGCGTCACTGCCGCCGCTGCTCCCGCCCGATTACCTGACCAAGCGCGAACGCGATAACCCCGCCGATCCGCAGGATTATCTGCGCCTGCACGCGCAGAACATGCTGCGCATCGAAGGGTATGCGGCGGTCGCGGGCGGTCCGTTCAATGCGCTGTTCCTTTTCGATGTATACCGCACGCGTTATGGTGGTGATAACGTGGATGCGTTGCTCATGGATGTGTCGCGCGACCGCACGCGTCTGGCCAACACGGCCGGCGATCTGAAGAGTTCCAAATCGGCGTGGACGCTGGAAGACCGCCGCCAGTTGATCGACGCCCTGCTGCCGCTGCTGTTCAAAGAGAATGAAGACCTGAACAGGGTGCCCCGCGATCTGCTAAAAAAACTGTTGCCCTCGAATGCTCCGAAGTGGGAAGCGTCCGAAAAAGAATGGTTTGATTGGTGGAGTGTCGCCAAATCCAAACTGTGATATCGGCGTTGAGTCAAACGTTTGAACGGTCAAAAATTCTCGTCATTTCGATATTGATGTTAGGAAAATATTAGACTAGGTTGAAGGACTGAATTTAAACCTAATAAGGAGCAGTCATGGCCAAGGCGAGCAAAGAAGAGACGAAAGCCCCCAAAGTGGATGCTGAAAAGGCACGCCGGAGCGAAGCGCTGAAACGGGCGTTGGAGATGATCGAGCGGCAATTCGGCGCCGGTTCCATTCAGAAATTAAGCGGCGACACCACCAAACACATTCCGTCTATTTCAACCGGAACGCTCGCGCTGGATATCGCGCTGGGCGTCGGCGGCGTTCCGCGCGGCCGGGTGGTCGAAGTGTTCGGGCCGGAATCCAGCGGCAAAACGACGCTGGCTCTGACCATCGTCGCCAACGCGCAAAAGGATGGCGGGGTCGCTGCATACATCGACGCCGAACACGCGCTCGATCCGGGCTACATGAAAAAACTCGGTGTGAAATTGGACGAATTGCTCGTCAGCCAGCCCGACACCGGCGAACAGGCACTTGAAATCTGCGAACAACTGGTGCGCTCGGCGGCCGTGGACATTGTCGTGATCGATTCCGTTGCGGCTTTGGTGCCGAAGGCCGAAATCGAAGGCGAGATGGGGGATTCACACGTCGGTCTGCAGGCGCGCTTGATGTCGCAGGCCTTGCGCAAACTCACCGGCGCCATCGCCCGCTCCAAGACGATCGTTCTGTTCATCAATCAGATCCGCGAAAAAATCGGCGTGATGTACGGTTCGCCGGAAACAACACCGGGCGGACGCGCGCTGAAATTCTACGCCTCGGTGCGCATTGACGTGCGCCGCATCGGCACCTTGAAAGAGGGCGAGACGGCCATCGGCGCGGCGTGCAGAGCGAAAGTCGTGAAGAACAAAGTCGCGCCGCCGTTCAAGCAGGCCGAGTTCGAAATCATGTTCGATCAGGGCATTTCGTGGGAAGGCTCGCTGCTGGACATGGGAATTCTTGGCGGCATCGTGGACAAATCCGGCTCGTGGCTGGGTTACGCCGGAACGCGCTTGGGCCAGGGACGCGAAAACGCGCGAAAGTTCCTTAAAGAAAATCCCGCGATGTCGAAAGAGATCCACGAAAAAATCATGGCCAAGCAGGATGAGCTCGCCAACACCGTATTGAAAGTCAGCCCGGAACCGTCCACCACCGCGCCGGCCGAAGGATAAATGTGTTGCTCTTTGCCGTTGTCGTGGCGTAGATTGTGTGCAGAGAGCGACTATGGATGAGTCTGTATTTCGATCAAGTCTCTTCCACCGCGTCCACCGGGCGTACGCCGTAGCGGCGTGCGCTTTTTTGTTTAGCGCCGGCGTTCAAGCGGAGTCCGCCCCCGAGGCGCCTGATCCCGATCCTGATATCCAGCTTGCGATCAGCCTCGAACGTGGCTTCGCGAAATTGGCGCAGCGCGTTGCCCCCGCCGTCGTCAGCCTTGAGGTCAGTGTCAAGCGCGGCAACTGGATGGAAGAATTGCGGCGCATGGGCGAGCAGATGAATCTGCCGCCGGAGCCGCAGTTCCAAGGGTCCGGCGTGCTCATCGATTCCGCCGGCTTCATCATCACCAACGAACACGTGGTCCGCAGCGCCGAGCGCATCCGGGTGAAACTCGCCGATGGCCGCGTTTTCATCGCCGAACCGTGCGGCTCCGATGCGCGCAGCGATCTGGCCGTGATAAAACTGATCGGTGATGATATCCCCAAAAATCTACCCGTCGCGACGCTGGCCGATTCAGACAAAGTCGCCGTGGGGCAATGGGCGGTCGCCGTCGGCAATCCGTTCGGGCTTTCCAACACGCTGACGGTCGGCGTGGTCAGCGCGCGCGGACGCAGTATGCCGGCGCACACTTTTTCGAACGACGTCTTCTATGGCAACCTGATTCAGACCGATGCGGCGATCAACCCGGGAAATTCCGGCGGTCCGCTGTTCGACATGCGCGGAAAACTGATCGGCATCAACACCATGATTTTTTCGAAGACCGGCATCTCGCAGGGCTTCGGTTTCGCCATTCCCAGCAACCATCTGCAGAAGCGCTTGGCTTACCTGAAAAGCGGCCGCGAGATCGAGTACGGCTGGCTTGGCGTGCGGCTGGCCGATCTGCGCCCCGGCCAGAAAGAATTCAAAGTGCCCGAGAACAAGGGCGTGCTGATCGATGGTGTGATTCCCAATACGCCCGCCGATCGCGCGGGCATCGAACAGGGCATGGTGATTCTCGATTTCGACGGCGCGCGCATCGCCAACTCACAGGAACTCATGGGTGCGGTAAATGAGACACCGGTGGGCCGGACGGTAAAGGTGAAGGTGCTCGACCGCGTCGGGCGACTGGCCGACATGACCGTGCGGATTTCCAAACGCTACTCTGAAATGGTCCGCGCCAGTTCCATGAGTCCGGTGCGTGACGAGCTTAAGAACGTCGACCTGGAAGAAGCCGCGCCTGCGGATCCGGCCACGAAGAGCAAAACGATTTTTGCATGGCGCGGCATGCAGGTGAAGGAACTGCCCGCGGACGAAGGTCGCAAACGGGGCGGGCGCATCGAAGTCATTCGCGTAAAAAAATCCAGCGCCGCGGATCGCGCGGGACTTTATGAAGGCGCCATTTTGACAGAATTGAAACATTCCGGGAACAGTGCGATTCAGAAATTCGGCACACTGGACGATTTCAAACGAACTGCCGCCGCCGTTTCCGGCTCTGCCGCGATCTATACGCCGCTCGACGGCTATGTCACAATCGAAGACAAATAAGGACGCTCCGCGCCGTTTTAATTTTAGCAATGGCTTAAAGTTTGTGAATTGGTCTGGAGCGGAGGCTTCAGATGGCTGCTGCTCATGATTTGAAAAACTGGATCACCCACGTTCAATCCCCGCGTGTCGAAAAATGGCTTAAAGACGCCGCCAAAAGCGACACAATTTCATTGGCGGGCGGGCTGCCATCGGAAGAGCTGTTTCCGACGGAGGATCTGAGCGAAGCGCTGCAGAAAGTTATTGCTGAACACGCGATTGAAGCGTTGCAATACAGCTGGCCGGAAGGGTATCAAACTCTGCGCGATCAGATTGCGCAGCGCATAACCGCGCGGGGAATGCCGGCTGAGCCGAATGAAATCCTGATTACTCACGGAGCCCAGCAGGCGCTCGATCTGGTCGCGAAACTGCTTGTGCGCGCTGGCGACCGCATTGCATTGGAAAGTCCCACCTACGCGCCCGCGATCCAGGCGTTCGATATGTACCGCCCGGTTTTCGTGCCGTTGCAACGAACGCGCGAAGGGCTTGATATTCAGCAAGTCGAAGATGTACTCAAACACGAGCGTCCCAAATTAATTTATCTGATCGCAACGGGTCACAATCCCACGGGCCTCTCTCTGCCGCATCAATCGCGAACAAAATTGGCTGATATTTTGGCTGCGTTGGATGCCTATGTCATTGAGGAGGATGCCTATGGAGAGCTGCAATACGACCATCCGCAAAAGCCGATCAACGCCATCCTCAAATCACCGCGCCACATTTTCGTCTCAAGTTTTTCCAAGATACTTTCGCCCGGACTGCGCCTGGGATGGATTGCCGCGCCGGAATCCTTGATTAAAGAATTGACGCTGATCAAGCAGGCGGCCGATTTGCAATCGGCCTCGCTGAATCAATTGGTCCTGTCGACGTATCTCTCCAACGCGTCGCTGGATGAACAGGTGAAACACTGCATTACGTTTTATCGAGAGCGGCGCGATTGCATGGTGGAATGCGCGGCCCGCTATTTTCCGCCCGAGGTTCAATGGAGCCGCCCGGATAGCGCCTTTTCACTGTGGGTCCAATTGCCCGCTCACGTGGACGCCGACAGCCTCTTGAACGACGCCATCAAAGATGCTCAGGTTGCTTTCGAGCCTGGCAACCCCTATTTTCCCGTAAATGCATCGCCCCATTTTATTCGTCTCTCGTTTTCATCGAACGACTGTTCGACCCTTCGCACCGGAATGGACCGGCTTGGAAAAATTCTCGCGGACCGGGTGACTTAACGGGGACGGGAGCGAATCCGGCAGCGCCATTCTGAAAGAAAGAGAACGCTCCCAATCAGTGTGAACGCCGCGAGCGCATTGGCCATCGCGCCACGCAGCCGCCACCGTTCAATGAACTGCATGCTGCCGCCGCCGTTAAGGCGGACGGCTTGGGGAAAACGTTGAAGACGCGTCGCTGGCCAGCCGCTTTCAGACAACGGGCACGTCTCGCAAAGTCGGATCACTTCCGGTTCCCTCGTCTGGAGATTGGCCCTCGCGATTCCCCCGCCAGCCAGCAAAATTAACACTAGCGTCGAGCGATGAATAAGTAGTGGCGGTCGTTCGTTCATGGGTTGCCCGGTAAGGCGTCGGTTCACAACAGACTAAAGATGCAAACGGAGGCCCGTTTCTGGCACTGGCGCTCCAATAAAAAATGTCATACATTAATTACCTTCGAGTGTAGATAACTTCACGAGACCACTACTTAAAGGGGGGCGGCGCATGCCAAATCAGAACGGAAAAACGACAGGCCAGTCACGCAGGCAGATGTTGACGACTTTGGGCGCGGGTGCGGTCGCAGCGGCATTGGCCCCGACAATCCTGCGGGCGGAAGGCAAAGCCGTCACTGTGGGCAAGGATTCGCACACGTACGAATGGATCAATTTCTGCCAGCTGCCCGAGACGCACAAGTTCGGCAACACCCACGGCGTTCAGGTGGACAGCCAGAACCGTGTTTTCGTGCACAGCCAGGGCGCGTCGCCCGATTCCGTTTTGATTTTTGATGACAAGGGAAAGTTCATCAAATCCTGGGGCAAGGAGTACACCGGCGGCGCTCACGGACTGCAGCTGGTCAAAGAGGACGGCAAAGAATTCTTGATCCTTGCGGCTACCGGCCAGCACATCGTTGTCAAAACCACACTCGATGGAGATGTCGTCTGGAAGATTGATTTCCCGAAGGAATGCGAAGCCTATCAAGGCAAGAACGGCGGCTTCGTTCCGACGAATGTTGCGGTGGCGAAAAGTGGCGACATCTACGTCTCCGATGGATACGGCAAGCATTTCGTCCATCAGTACGATAAGACAACGAAGTACATCCGCTCCTGGGGCGGACAGGGAAACACCAACGAGAAACTCAGCTGCCCGCACGGGATCTGGATCGATACCCGCTCGGGCAAGGAAGAGATTGTCGTTGCCGATCGTTCCAACGTGCGCCTCCAGTACTTCGATCTCGACGGAAAGTATGTGCGGACCGTCAGCAAGGAAGGCGACCGCTTACGGCACCCCTGCCACTTCGACGAGTACAAGGGCGAACTGCTGATCCCCGATCTGAATGGCCGCGTGACACTGCTTGACAAAGAGAACAATCTGATCTGCCATCTCGGCGATAATCAGGATCCGAAAAAGCGCGCTGGCAATGGCGTATCGAAAGAACAGTGGGTCGACGGCCAGTTCATCGCACCGCATGGAGCCTGCTACGACAAGGATGGCAATATCTTCGTTGCCGAGTGGGTCAGGCCGGGCCGCGTGACGAAACTCAAGCGCGTGGGCGCCTAGTCGTTCGCGCAGGCAACCTGTTTTCAAGTCATCTGTAATCAATGAGAATGCCGGCGCTAACCGTCGGCATTTTTATTTCTTCGACGCCGCATCGCCCACGCTGTCATACCCCGCGCATTTCACTACGGGCAGGGAAGGGTAGCGGCGAAAATGCTTATCGGATTCCGCGCGCAGGCACAGCAGAAAGACGCTGCCGGATGGCGAGGTCAATCGCTTCGCGTGGCGGCAGGTGATACAGAGACTGGCGTTTATCATTCTCATTCAGTAAAAAACTAAGGCGGAGTGCATTGAAAACAGGGAAATTAATGGTTGATACGTTTACGCCGACTAAGATACAAGCATGGAACCGATCCGCGAGGAGATACCCGAAGAATGGCTCGCCGAGTTTGAGGCCGCTACGCGCCGCTCCTTACAAACTCGCCTGAATTACGCGTTCATTCGAACGTACAAACCAGTTATGGATGACGCCACGTACCGGTCGTTCGAGACCATGGCGGAATACCGCCGCTGGTGTGAAGAAAACCTACCGAGCTGGCTTGGCTATGGGCGCGTTTGAATATCGCCAGGCTCTCAACCAAACTCGCTACGCGCAGATTTCTTTTACCACGTGTCCGTGAACGTCGGTCAGACGGAAATCACGGCCGGCGTAGCGATAGGTGAACTTTTCGTGGTCGAAGCCGAGCAGGTGCAGCAGCGTCGCGTGCAGGTCGTGGATGTGCATCTTCTTTTCAACAGCCGCGAAACCGAATTCGTCCGTCGCGCCGTGAACGTAACCGCCTTTTACGCCGCCGCCCGCGAGCCACGTCGTAAAGCCGTGGTGGTTGTGGTCGCGGCCGTTGATTTTCCCCGCGTTCGATCCCGGCGTGGGCATTTCGACAACCGGCGTGCGGCCGAATTCGCCGCCCCAGATCACCAGCGTGTCCTCAAGCATGCCGCGCTGCTTCAGATCCTTCAATAGCGCGCCGATGGCCTGGTCGCATTCCTTGGCGAGCCGGCGGTGATTCACTTCCAGATCGTCGTGATTGTCCCACGGTTGTCCGGCGCCGTGCCAGACCTGCACAAATCGCACGCCGCGCTCGATCAGGCGTCGCGCGATCAGGATCTGGCGCGCCTGAGTTCCCGGACCGTACATGTCGCGAATGTGCTGCGGCTCGCGGCTGATGTCGAACGCGTCGGTGGCATCGATCTGCATGCGGTAAGCCAGTTCGTACGATTGAATGCGTGATTCAAGCTGCGCGTCATGCGCGCGCTTTTTCTCGTGATCGCGGTTCAGTTTCATCAGCAGATCAAGCTGCTGGCGCTGCTCTTCCATGCTTGAAAAATTGTTCTTGATGTGCTCGATCAGTTTCTGAACGTCGGTGTGCTGCGAATCAACGTACGTGCCCTGATAAATGCCGGGTAAAAATCCAGCCTGCCAATTTTGGGATTCCTGGATCGGGTAGCCGCCGGGGCACATCACCACGAAGCCCGGCAGATTCTGATTCTCGGTTCCCAGTCCATACGTCAGCCAGGACCCCATGCTGGGGCGGACGAGGCGCGCTTCGCCGCAGTTCATTAAGAGCAGCGAGGGCTCGTGATTCGGCACGTTGGCGTGGCACGAGCGGATGACGCAGATGTCGTCGATCGATTCAGCCGTTTTCGCGAAGAGCTCGCTGACTTCAATGCCGCTCTTGCCGTATTTCTGAAACTTGAACAT
>Ga0163155_10007214_pt1 | contig 10536 bp, 7 predicted proteins | sample OliLakLV19SP4G1_FD_148611 | JGI IMG/M metagenome (GOLD analysis project Ga0163155, IMG submission 148611) | Freshwater microbial mat bacterial communities from Lake Vanda, McMurdo Dry Valleys, Antarctica - Oligotrophic Lake LV.19.SP4.G1 | ecosystem: Environmental > Aquatic > Freshwater > Lake >...
GCCGACGACGCGTGAAGCGGGCGCGTCCGGTTCGCCCTCCGCGGGTTGCTCCTCGGCCTCGCCCGCTTCACGCGTCGTCGGCTGCGCGGATCCCATTTTAAGGCGGTTGACCGCGATGACGCGGCGAGCGGAGTGCGGCTGAATGGGCGTGATGTCGGCCGACAGACGGTTCGGGTCATCGACCACCCACGACGCCGCGGGCTGATCAGTCAGATTCGCGACCAATAGCCGACTGATGCGCCCACCCGTCAGCGCATCGGTCACTCCCGCGTCGTCGGTAATCCAGGCCAGCGCGGCAGGGCGCGACTCCAGCCACACCCGCGCGCGATCGGCGATCTCGCCCGGGAACGCCTCCGGCGCAAGCAGTTGCTCGAGGAGCTGCGCGAGCGAAACATCCTCGCGCACATTCGTGAACCCGCTATCCCACAGCGGCATCACGATCCCCGATCCAAAATCCACGACTTCGCACAGTCGCTTTACCAGCGCGGCCGCCGCCTGCTCGTCCTGCCGCGCAAGCCGCGAAAGACCGATCAGCCAGTGCTGCTCGATCTGCGACGCGAAGTTTTCGAGCACAGGGTCGAGGAACATGTCGGTGGGCGTGGGGCTCGCCGCATCATCGGGTGCGCCCGCGTGCGGACGTCCGAACGGGCGCGCCAGCGCAAGTCGAACGCGCCACCGGTGCTCCGGCGAGCGAGCGAGCGTGTCGAGCGCACCGCGCAGCCATGGCGATTGCATCGCGGATTCGCTGAGCGGACTTTTGAAACGCCACTCGATCGAGGCCGGATCTTCGAGCCACCGCACGACGTGCTCCGACGCGCCCAGCCGGATCCGCTGCACCGGCAACTCGGGCGTAGCGGTGCGCTGAGCCTGCGGCGGCACGCGCACGAGCACGACCCACGTGCCGATCGAAGCGGGTCGGGTCCCCTCGGTAGCCGGCGTGGCGGACCACTTGGTTTGCAATCCGCCGATCGACAGACCCATCCACGCCGAGACGCGGGCGGCGATGGACGTCGACCACTGCGCGGGAGTGAGTTCCGATTGGCCCCCCGCATCAGAGACACCGATCCAGTACAGCGAGGCGTCAAGTTCGGTCTTCTCGTCCAGACGAACCGGATAGCTCCCCTTTGACCCGATGGGACCCTGGATGTCGACCGGAATAACAGCAGTGCGCCCCGGGATGAGATGCACCCCGCCTTGGCGCGGGATCGCGAGGGATTTGCTGCTGTCGATGGAGCGGGCGGGGCTGGAGCCGCAGCCGGAGAGCAAGACACCGAGCAGTATGAGCCATCCGAAAGCGGCGAAGGGTCGGAGGGGGAGCATGGAGGAGTTTAGGATGGTGGGACAGCTCTCCAGAGCTGTCGGCCTGTGCCCACTCATCTTCAAGATTATCGCCACCCATCCAAGCGGTGACGCGCAAGCGTCCGGTCGTACGCAACACCTGCAACCAAGGCATAAGACCGACCGCTTGCGCAGTTCGGCTGAGATCACGCTACTTCAGTTTCCGTCTTGCCCACATGCGCCACTTCCGCAAGCCGCTTGATGATCGCTTCATTGAGCCCGGAGTTGACATACGTCTTGCAGTTCCGGATCGCGGCTTTGATCGTGCGGGATTCGCTGGAGCCGTGGGCGATGACGCAGACGCCGTTGACGCCCAAGAGGGGCGCGCCGCCGTATTCGTGGTAATCGTTCTTGCGGTAGATCTCTTTCATCACCGGCTCGAGCTGCATGCCCAGGTCCGGAGCGACCGTGAAGATCTCGTGGCCGATCGCTCTGAACAAGGCTTTCGCCAGCCCCTCCGCCATCTTGAGGATGGTGTTGCCGACGAAGCCGTCGGTAACAACGACATCGGCCACGCCCTCGAACAGGTCGCGTCCTTCGATGTACCCGATGTAGTTCATGCCCGGCGTGTTGCGGAGCAGGTTCTTCACGTCGCGGATGAGGTCGGTGCCCTTGCCCTCCTCAGAGCCGATGTTCATCTGGGCGACACGCGGACGCTCAATGCCAAGCACGCACTTGGAGAACGTCTCGGCCATGACGCCGTACTGCCAGAGGTGGCTGGGGCGCGGCTCGGGATTCGCGCCCGCGTCGCACAGGACCAGCGGGCCGTGGAAGGCCGGCATGGTCACCGCGATGCCGGGTCGATGCACGCCCGGCAGCCGCTTCATGTGCATGGTCGCCGCGGAAACGCACGCCCCGGTATTCCCCGCCGAGAGCACGACATCGCAGCGCTGCACGGCTTTATGCGAGCCGAGCAGGGCCATGCGGACAATGGATGAATCTTTCTTGGCGCGGACCGACTCAACGGGGCTTTCGTCCATCCCGATAACTTCGGTGCAGTGCTCAATGATGATGCGGTCGTCGCTCACGCGACGCTCGTGCAGGATCTCTTCGACATCGCGGCGGTTGCCGACGAGGACGAGCTGATCATCCGGCGCGAGGAATGCAAGGGCGTCGATGCACCCCTTCACGATCGCATCGGGCGCGTGATCGCCGCCCATGACGTCGACGGCGAGGCGCATGCGGGTCAGTCCTTCTTGACACCGATGCCCAGCTTGGGAACGCTGATGGTGAGACCCGGACGAACGTAGCCGGATTCCTTGCACGACCGAGGGTGCATCTTGGGCGTGCCGCTCACGGGGCAGGCGGTCGGGATCGCGCCGGTCAGGGCGTGATGCGCACGACGGCGGCGGGTACGACCATAGCTTTGACGAAATGGAGGAAGCATAAGGAGGACTCCGAAATCACTGCGGGGTTCGAGGAGCGGGCAAGCGTAGACGGATGTTCGGGGAGAGTCAATATGTGGAGACAGGGGGTGTGGGGTTTGGGGTGTTGGGCATGGTGGAATTTGATGGGAGCCAACCGAATCCGAACAGTGGCGCTAGCCGTGAACCGCTTTTACCATCGCCCGGCAGCGGCGTTCATCGGGTGGATTCGACCAGTGCCCATCCTTCTTCAGCCAAGACCCCACGATCAGGGCATCCGCATACTTCAGCAAACCGGGAGCCGTGTCGGGCGTCACACCTGACCCGACCAGCACCGGCAGCTTGGTAGCTTTGCGGGCTTGGCGCAGATCCTGCATCGAAACAGGCTTGCCCGTGGCAGAGCCCGTGACAATCACGCCGTCCGCGCCGAAAAACTCGGCCGCCTCCACCGCGTCGGCGATCCCGATGTCGCTGGTTATCGCGTGCGACGCATGCTTCTTCTTGATGTCGCAGAAGATCTGCACCTCTTCCGCGCCGATCTGTCGACGGTAGCGAAGCAACGGGCCCGCCTCGGCGACCGGAAGCAGCCCCTCGTCCGCCACGTGCGAAAACACGAAGTTTTCGCAGCGGATGAACATCCCACGGGATTTGATCACATTTGAAGCAAACGCCACCGCGATCGCTTCCCGGTTGCCGCCCGAGAGAATCTGCACTCCCAACGGCAGCTCCGGCGCGGCTTTCCGGACCGCGAGCGCGGCGCAAGTCATCGCGGCGACGGTTTCAGGCCCGTGCGCGCCGTGGATATAGGGCGCATCGTGCATGTTCTCGATCATCAGGGCGTCAAAGCCGGCGTCGGAAAGCATCGCTCCCTCGCGGGCGCACTGCTCGGCGATTGCACTCACCGAGAGCGCGCCAGAAGGCGAGCCAGGCAGCGCCTGCACGTGGATCATTCCGATGAGAGCGCGCGAGCGCGGTTTCAGCCATCCCATGCCGCGAGTGTACTCGGTAAGACGGATCAGCGGCGAGAACGGTTATCGGGCACGCGGAGGTGGGAAGTGGGCAAACGGTGATGCGGCGCGGGTCCGAGAATCGCGGGATGATGAAGTCTTCATTCAGGACAAACTCCGCCAGCTTCACCGAAGCACCGAATGGGTCGATAGACACGACGCTTCAAGGTAAGGACCATGGACGTCCCCACACAAATTGGCAAGTCATCCATCCACCGGGTCCGCCGCGGAGATTCCTTCATGACGCTTCGATGCGTCACATACATCATCATTTCACTCTCCACGCTGACGCTTGTCGGGGTGTTGTACCTGGTCACGCGGTGGTCGATGATCACCGGGTTCGATAAGGTCGAGCGCGAGGAAACCGCGCGCCACGTGCAGCGCGTGCGCGATGCCCTCAACGCCGTCATAGTCGGAATGAGCAGCAAGACCGTCGACTGGGCGGCCTGGGACGACACCGCCAGGTATGTCACCGACGGCAACGACGAATACGTCAAGTCGAATCTCGGACCAGAGTCAATCATCAATCTGAATGTCGATGCCGTGATCTTCATTGATGCGCAAGGGAACCTGGTGCAGGCGAGGGGGCGGGCAGATCCCGCGCAAGGCGCTTGCGACCCGCCCCAGGACCTCCTCGCCCTGACCCTCGGAACCCCGCGGATCATGAAACACCCCAGCGCGCAATCCTCGGTCTGCGGCACGGTGGTGCTGGAATCAGGAATCTGGATGCTCTCGTCGCGTCCCATCGTCGCGAGCGACCTGAAAGGTCCAATACGCGGGACACTTGTATTTGCACGGCGGATTTCCAAAGAGTTCGTTCGCGAGATCGCGGATCAGACGCACCTGGACGTGGAGATCTACCCGAGGCACGAGGCCCTGAAGACCGGCGAATCACCTGACGTCGCGGAAGCTCTTGCGACCGCGGGGTTGGCGGTGAAAGTCATCGGCGATCAGAAGATCGCCGGATTTGCGTTGATCCCCGACGTGCTGGGCAACGACTCGCTGGTGGTGCAGGCCGCGATGCCGCGACGGATCTACCAGGAAGGCATGACGAGCATGCGCTTTCAGTTGCTCGCGATCACCGGAACGTGCGTGTGTGTCGGGGTGGGCATCTTCTTCGCGCTGAGCAAGCTGGTCGTCGCGCGCGTCGAAAGGATGTCGCGCGCCATCGCGGCGATCGCGACCACCGGCGACCTGACCCGGCGCGTGAGAGCGAATGGGCGGGACGAACTGGGCGTGCTGGGCAGCGACATCAACGCGATGCTCAGCGCGCAGCTCGACGCAACCGTCAAGCTTCAGACGCAGGCGGAAGAGCTGCGCGAGAAGAGCCGGCAACTCGAGGCGGCCAACGCCAAAGCCGAGGCCGCCGTGCAATCCAAAGACACCTTCCTCGCAAGCATCAGCCACGAGATCCGCACGCCCATGACGGCAATCCTGGGCTTCGCGGACATGCTGGGTGAAGACGACGTGGCGCCCGAGGATCGGCGGAAATACCTCACGACAATCCGGAACAACGGCGAGACGCTGCTCACGCTCATCGGCGACATCCTCGACCTCGCCAAGATGGAGGCGGGGGGCATGACCGTGGAACTCTCGCCCCTCAACCCCGCTGACGTCGTGCGCGACGCGTACGAACTGCTCAAGCCCGTCGCGGCGAAAAAAGGCCTGGTCTACCACTTCTCCGCGAACGACGACGTGCCCCGGACAATCAGCGCCGATCCCGTTCGCCTCAAGCAGATCATGGTCAACCTGATCGGCAACGCGCTGAAGTTCACGAGCGCGGGCTACGTGCTCGTGCGCCTGCGAACCTCGGTCGCATGCACCGACGGCACGCGCCGCCTCCTCATCGACGTGTCGGACTCTGGGATCGGGCTCACGTCCGAGCAGATCTCACGCCTGTTCGTTGCGTTCAGCCAGGGGGAGGTGAGCACCAGCCGCCGCTTCGGAGGGACGGGCCTGGGGCTGGCGATCTCCAATCGCCTGGCGACCATGATGAGCGGAGACATCGTGGTGGCGAGCGAGCCGGGCATCGGGACGACGTTCACCGTCTCCCTCGGAATGGAGGCAGGGGAAGGCGCCGACGCACGCGACGCCCAGACGTGCGTGCGAGCATCGCTGCCGATGAAAAACGAGACCGCGTGCACCGGTCGAATTCTCGTCGCCGAAGACGGCCCGGACAATCAGCGGCTCATCGAGCACATCCTCACGCGCGCAGGGTTCGATGTCCACATCGTGGGCGACGGCAAGCAGGCGGTCGAACACGTGCTGGGCGATTCGGAATCCCCCGGCAACTACGACCTCGTGCTCATGGACATGCAGATGCCGGTGATGGACGGCTACGAAGCCGTGGACGTGCTGCGCCGGCGCGGATATCGGGGTCCGATCGTCGCGCTCAGCGCGCACACCGGCGAGAGCGCACGGCGCAAGTGTCTTGACGCCGGATGCGATGATGCCGCATCGAAACCCATCATGCGCGAGGAGTTCATCGCGATGTGCCGCCAGTGGATCGAGCAGGAAGGGCGACGGAAAGCGGCGTAAGGCGGGTCTCGGGTCTCGGGTCTCGGGCGAGATTACTTCGCCTGCTTGCCCAGCACCTTCGCGATATCAAAGTCAATAAAATCGGCGTGGTGGAAGATCCACGACTCAATGGTGCGATCGACCTTGTCGCCTTCGTGTGAGTGGGTCGCGACGATGTGCATGACGCCGGGGGGGATGCCGTGCTTGTAGCAGAGCGCGACGCCGCTGAATGGATGTCGGAGCATCTCGCCGAACGGGCCTTTAATAACCTTTCCGGCGGCATCTTTATCAAACTCGAGCATCTTCCCGACGTCGGCCAGCAGTGAGCCCGCGATGAGGATGTCGAGGTTCACGGGCACGCGGCTGCCGAAGACTTCGCCGAGAACTTTCGTAATCGCGATGCACTGCTTGCAGCAACTATTAAGGTGCTCAACAAAGCGAAGGTCGATCTTGCCCGCCAGGAGCGTGAAGGGGATCGCGCGGATTTCGTCGAACGTCCACCCCTTTCCGCCGCAACCGGATGTGAGCGCCTCGTTCCAGACCGCGGCGACCTTGTCGCGAAGCGCGGCGTCGGAAATATCCATGAGGTTCGGGAAGAGGGTGGCGATGTCGGCGGTGGTGTGGGTGCGTTGGGTCATGATGAGAAGAGGATAGAGGGGTTGAACACGGGAAGTGTTACACGGCGGGCCGAGCACAGCGCAATCGCAAGATCGGCGTTCCAGTCAAGGCGACTTCCGGCGAATAAAAGCAGAAAGCGAACTCGGGGGCACCAGAGACGCCAGAGGAACGCGGAGAAAACTCTTCAGTGTCCTGACCTACTCTGGTTTTCCTCCGTCCTCTCTTCTTTCTCTGAGTTCGTTTTTTGCATTTGGTTTGGCCGATGATCGCACACAATGCGATTGCCCTGGGGCCGAGCAGGCGCCCATTTTAGTATTACCTGGCAACCTGCAAAATGGTGAGTTCCGTCTGGACTCCCCCTGAAACTAGATTATGCTGACCTCTTCGTCCGTTCAGATATGCTTCATACTGACCCCGGAGTTAACTATGACCCCAGCCTGCCATTTCTCACGCGGCCTGTCTTTCTGGGCCGCATTCCCGCGTGCCCGGGTTCACGGAACCGTCGCGATACTGACGTTGATCGGCACGCTGATGTTCGGCGTTCGATCCGCCGCGGCGCAGGGCGGTTGCTCCGAGGTGGGGTGGCAGCCGGGTGAACTTGAGCCCTCAGCACTCCTAGCCAGGTGTGGGCTCTACATGTGCTTTCCGACGGAGAGGTCATCGTCGGTGGATCGTTCGCCATGGCTGGCTCGATCACGGTCAATTCGATCGCTCGACGAAACGTCGTCACGGGCGTCTGGTCAGCCTATGGCTCCGGTGTGTCGGGGGGAGAGGTGAGGGCCATCACAACGGCGTCCGACGGCGACGTCATCGCCGGCGGGACATTTACCATGGCCGGCGGCGTCCCCGCGAACAGCATCGCACGCTGGGATACCCAGACGCAGACATGGTCCGCCTTGGGATCGGGCATCGCCGGCTCCGTCAATGCGATCGCGATCACACCCAACGGCGACATCTACGCCGGCGGCGACTTCGACAGCGCCGGCGGCAACGGGGCCAACAACATCGCCCGCTGGGACGGCACGTCGTGGTCGGCGTTGGGACTCAGCGTCAACGCACCCGTCTATGCGCTGGTCGTGATGCCCGACGGCACTCTGATCGCCGGAGGGCGCTTCGATTATGCCGGTCAAATCCAAACAGGAATGGTTGCTCGCTGGAATGGCTCGGTCTGGTCGAGGCTCGGGCCGAGCAGAGTGGGCTTCGGGAACGTCGGACAGTTGCCAACCGTCTACGCGATGACCGTTCTGTCCAACGGCGATCTCGTTATTGGCGGCGGATTCATCTCCCCTGGCGGCAACCTCGCGCGTTGGAACGGCTCGACGTGGTCCGGATGGCCGGGCGGCGGAGCCACATATGGCGTAGGATCGCTCACCGCCCTTCCGTCGGGCGGGCTCGTCGCCGGCGTGGGCTTGTTTCCAGCCGCGGGAGGCGTGCAGATTAATAGGATCGCTTATTGGAACGGATCTGCATGGCTAGCCATGGGCTCCGGCATCGGCGGGATCAGCGCCGTCGTCCACGCTCTCGCGCCCGTCCCGCGGCTCGGGGGAGTGGAAGTCGTTGTGGGCGGCTCCAGGATAACGACGGTCGGGGGAACTCCTGCCAACAACTTCGCCCGATACTCGTTCGGGCCATCGGCGCCTTCGATCACCGCCCACCCGCAGAGCATCCTCGTCTGCCGAAACACTCCGGTCATATTCAACGTCGTCGCGACTGGGACTGATCCGATCGCTTATATCTGGCGACACGACGGCGTGCCCATTGATGCAGGCGTGAATCCGACGGCGGCAACCTCCACGCTGTCGCTCTCCCATCCCGATGCGGGCTCGTACGACTGCGTTCTCAGCAACACTTGCGGCGAGGTCACATGTAATCCCGCCTCGATCACCTTCAGCAGCGACTGCGAGGCCGACTTCAACTGCAACAGCGCTGCTGACTCCGACGACTTCTTCACCTTCATCGAGGCGTTCTTCAGGAACCTGCCCAGGGCTGACTTCCATTACGACGGACGCGTCGACTCTCAGGACTTCTTCGCCTTCCTCGCAGCGTTCTTCGCCGGCTGCTGATTTTAATAACGCCATTTCCCTCATGGGACTGCTCTCTCAAGAGCAGTCCCATTTTTTGTGGGAGGACTGCTCTCCAGAGCAGGCCGGGGGGGCAGATCGCTTCGAGCACCTACAGATGTCGTTCTGCAACTAATAACTATCCAACCACCGGCGCAAGTCCCGGCCCGCGCTTCACCATGATGGACTTGACGTAAGCAAGATGGAACCCCATCCGCCGCACGTTGCGTTCGGTGCCGATCCCCGGGCGTGATCCGATAGTTGCCAGCGTCGCCCCCGCGCGGGCCGCCAAATTGACCCGTTCAGCAATAAGCATCTGCTGGATCCCTTGCCGCCGAAACTCCGGCAGCACGCTTAGCCCGAACAGCCCCGCGACCTGCCCCGATACTTCCATCGCGCCCGCGCCGACGAATCGGTCGCCAACCCGCGCAGCCAGCGCAATCGTCCGCAGATGTCGAACACACCGCGCCGAGATCTCGAAATCAACCTCCGTCGGCCCCGAACCCGGCGGGAAAAACCCCGACATCGCGGCGACTGAATAAGCACGAACCTCCTCGGCATCCCGCGGATCGATGCGAATGATGCTGACGCCGGGCGGCGGATCGAAGACCGGTCGCACGGCTTCAGTCTCGCTGAGTTCGCGGAAGAAGACCGATTCGAAAGCGCTCGTGACGAAGCCGAGGTCGGCGAACGCCGTGAGCGTCGAAGGATCGACGAACGGCGCAACCTCAGCACGCGGCTCGCTCCCCACGCTGGAGTGCCACTCGATAAGCTCCTCGATCTCCGCCCGAGTGACCGGCCCCGAAAGTCCAAGGTTCACGGCGTTATTAATCCACGATCCCGGTGCGCCGCGAGCCATGATCCCGCCGGCGATCGGGCGAGATTCACCCGCAACATCGCGAAGTCCGACAGCTTGGCGCGATTCCTCAAGACGGGCAATATCGATGAGTTCGAGCATGCGGTGAGGATAGGAGTCAGTGCTTTCGGTATCGCCACTCAGGTTTGTCGGCACCGTGTGCTTTGATTCCTTCACCGCGACCCCATACACTTGCCGCTGAAGAGCCGATCGTGACGGAAGCAATGATGCAGTTATCGCACCATTGCCGAGGCACGATCAGGGGCTTTCCCATCGCGGCAGCATGGAAAGTCCAGCTCGGCCTCGCGGTCGTTTCAGCTCCCTGGCGGGATTGAACCGACACGGCTTCTTCCTCTTGAGGAATCAGCCACGCGATGCACAACGCCGCGGCCACCGCTCGCTCGTTCCGGCTAAACCCCGGGTCGGGTTCACGGACCGCGACTGTTAGCGGTCCGGTTCAACCCACGAGCCGCCTTCATAAAAAGGCCGGCTCACGAGAATGGAGTCCCTTTTCACCCGTCCGAATCACACCGTTTCTTGGCCGATGGTGTAACGGTAGCACGACAGATTTTGGTTCTGTTTGTCCAAGTTCGAATCTTGGTCGGCCAGTTTCCTTTGGCCACCAACTCGGCAGGAGTTGGCGGCTCTTTTCTTTCCCTCTCGTTCCTCGCAGCCTCGGCTTCCAGCTTCGTTTAGAGATATCACAACGACCGGCAGGCACTGCCGGCCCACCCAAAGAACTCCATCGCATCATGCCCTCCACCCCCCCTCCCAAT
>Ga0163155_10007216_pt1 | contig 10532 bp, 2 predicted proteins | sample OliLakLV19SP4G1_FD_148611 | JGI IMG/M metagenome (GOLD analysis project Ga0163155, IMG submission 148611) | Freshwater microbial mat bacterial communities from Lake Vanda, McMurdo Dry Valleys, Antarctica - Oligotrophic Lake LV.19.SP4.G1 | ecosystem: Environmental > Aquatic > Freshwater > Lake >...
GCATCCCCGTCAACACCAATTCATGGGTTCTACTCCTATTAGGCGTTTCCATAATTGCAGTGGGGTATGTAATCTCCAAAAAATCGAATGAAGTCTAGCTCGGATTGTAAGGCATTTTGCTTTGCAATCCGTTTTGCTTAACCTTTATTTTGTCCTACTTTAATCGAGTTTAATCGACCAATCAGAATATTTAATCTATTTATTTATTATTTTTTAAGCGGTTTAAAGATTTTAAGCGTATTAGATGCACCGCCCTATTCTTCCACGAAGAATTAAATATTTTTTTAAGTATCAAAATATCCACTTATGAAATTTCTGTACAAGAAAAATTTTGTATGGCTATGTATCACATTAGCTATTTCCTTCTATCAAGGTTTTTCACAATGCTTTGGGCCTGTCTCATTCCCGACCTCACAGGCTTTAAGATATGAATTTCAAAACACAACGGTAGATGGAAGTGGCTTTGCTAATTCAGCAGTTCTAATAGGAACGCCCTTGCCTACTTATGTTACTGACAGGTATAGCCAACTGAGTAGTGCAATATCAATTTCGGGGGTTTCACAATCTGTGAGTAACCTTAATTTGGTGGCGGGCATTTCCGATTTTAGTTTATCAATCTGGATCAAAACAAACGCTACATTGGGTGGTTGGATTGTGGGTAGGCAAAATGGAGGTTCCAACGACCGTAAAATTTTTATGAATGACAATGGAAGAGTCCGGTTCGGGATATGGAATGGAGCTATTCAGACCATAAGTTCGCTTTCATCATTAAATGACAACAATTGGCATCATATAGTGGCTACACACGCAACTGCCGGTAGCGGATTAATCTCTCTTTATGTTGACAATGTTTTACAGGCCTCTTCTGTTACAAAAAGCTCTGATGGCAGTACGGGCAATTGGGTACTAGGCAATGGTTCAAACTGGGGTGGAGCAACGAATGGCTCTACAAATAATTTTTTAAATGGCACGATTGATGATTTTGTTTATTACGCCCGGGTTGTATCTACCTCAGAAATTTCGCAGTTATATGGCCCTTCTGCCACAATTGTAGATAATACACCGGTGTTGACTGGTGGGAATTTGGTAATGTCGGTGGGATCTTTTTCAGGAGCAAGTTATTCTTGGACTGGCCCATTCGGTTTTACGTCAAGCACCAATGTAGCAACAGTTGTAGGAGTGAATGAGTTTTACTCAGGTGTTTATACGGTCACTATTATAGGAACGTGTGCTACTGTTACTTCGAAAAACTTTAATATTATAGGATCTGCAGGAGCCATTTCCGGACTCACAAATATATGCCCTACTCAAGGTTCGGTTTCGTATTCTGTTGCAGCAATCTCGAATGCCACCACCTATAATTGGACAGTCCCTTCAAACGTTTCCATATTATCAGGCCAAGGCACTTCAAATATCAATGTCTCATTTTCAGGATTTGCATTTTCAGGTGCTTTAAGAGTTTCTGCATCAAACACTAACTCTTTTTCTAATACAAGCATTTTAAATTTCACTAGAAATTCTAATAGTTTAAATCCCATTTATCCATCAAGCGGATTGTCGCTACTATACTTGTTTAACGGCAATTTGACAGATGGAAGTGCAGGCGGTAACACAGGGGTGGCTATTGGAACTTCACCAGTATACACTACAGATCGGTTTGGCAATGCAACAGGTGCATTAAGTGTAGCAGGAACCACCCAATATATCACCAATACTTCCACATTTTCCACTATTGCAGATTTGACATTATCGGTATGGATAAGGACAAATACCTCGGTAGGCGGCTGGATATTAGGTAGGCAGAATCCAGGGAATGATAGAAAAATATATATGAATGACAATGGCACTGTAAAGTTTGGCATTGTGAATGGAAGTATCATGAATGTACAATCACTTGCTCCACTTAATGATAATTTATGGCATCATATTGTGGCCACCAACGGTGCTGCGAGTGGAATAAGTATTTATGTGGACGGAGTTTTAAATGGAAGTTCAGCGGCATATAGTACTGATTCCAACAACGGAAACTGGCAAATTGGCTTTGGAACTAATTGGGGAGGTACAAACGGGTCTACAAATGCAACCTTCACCGGAATCATTGATGAGGTGAGCTGTTATAATAGGATTTTGAATGTCAACGAAATTTCTCAACTATACGCTAATAACTTTATCATTGATAATGGGCCAGTTTGTAGTGGCTCCAACTTATTATTAAGAGTAGGCACATTATCCGGAGCAAACTATGGCTGGACAGGGCCTAACGGCTTTACTTCTTCTTCCGCGTCACCTACCATTTCTGGGGTATCCGCTGCAAACTCTGGAAATTATTTTGTAACCGTATCGGCATCAGGTTGTGTGTTTTCACCCATTTCAAAATCTATTACCATAGACGGAGGAATTGTAAATACCATTACTGGGTCTCAAAATATATGTACTGGATTGATACCTCTAGTGCCATTGACGGGGACAGCAACGCCTACTTATCTTTCCTATACTTATCTATGGGAGGTAAGTACAGTTTCGAGTTCGGCAGGTTTCACCACTGCCACCGGAGTAAGCACTAGTGCCGGGTATACTTTTTCTACAGCAATTAACACCAACACCTGGATTAGAAAAACAGCTTTCTACAATGCAAATTGCAGCTTACTCAGCAATACAATCCTGATAACAGCTACTTCTCCCATTGCTCCTAATTTTAATAGTGCAAGCACTTATCCTTCAGGGTATTGGAATGCCTATGCGTTTGGGCAAGCCAATTTAAATGCCAGTGCTTATGCGGGTTTGTGGAGTATTTCTGGGTTGAGCTTTGATACCAGAACAACCGCTACCGGCTATGGGAGTATAGCTAACAATCCTTCAAATGCTTTAAATTATGTAGGATGCCTAGTAAGCCCTTCAACTTACGGCTTAAGATTTAGGGCTCAAAATTTGGTAACGGCTACCGGTATTTATGCCATTTCTATTCCTTATTATGACGATCAGGCCAACTTATTTATAGATGGTGTTAACTTTTTTTCAGGAGTCTGCTGCTCAAATGCTAACCTTTATGTAGGTCCCATTACCACATCAAATGCATTTGAAATCACAGCTATCAATATGGGAGGTAATGGAGGTGTGGCTTACAGTATGGTGCTTACAACTCCTGGGCCACTAACCAACGGTGGAATTATTTCTTCTTCCATTACTAATATTTGCCAGGGTGGCAACTTGGCAACAAGTAATACGAGTTTTACTGGTGTCACTACATTTTCAGGAGGCTGCTCAGTAGCCCCTACGGGATATCAATGGCAGTCAAGTTCTGATGGCTTAAGCTGGAACAACTTACCAGGAGCTATTTATGCTAACTATCTTTACAATCAATCTATTTTGCAAACCAGCTATTTTAGGCGTCAGGTTACAGATTTATGCAATAATTCGCAATTCTCAAATGTATTAACCATTAGCATTAATTTTTCTGGTGCGGACCCCACCGTGCCGGGTGCCAACGTTTGGAATTCATATTATTATTATGATCGAAGTCTTAATGCCTCAAACGGTTCTGGTCCATTGGCAGGTACATTTACCATGCCTGGATTGAATTATACAACACCTGGTTTAAGCTTTGATACCCGCAACTATTTCTCATCGGGTCAGTCGCCTACAAATGCACCTGGTGCACAGGGATGTCCGATTACAGGAAATAATATTTCAGCCAAATTTTTAAGGACTGGGTTTACACCTGGCAGCTATAGATTTGACATACCTTTTATAGATGATCAGGTTTGGATGTTTGTAAACGGGCAATTGGTGGGCCAACAATTGGTTTGCTGCGTGGTGGTAAACAATATATTTACCGGAAGCCTTACGGGAACAGATATTGTAGAGTTTAGGTGGGCGCAAGGAGGTGGTGGGTCTGGCTTGTACGTAAGTATTACAGGCCCCAGCTTAACGGTTACCTCTCCAATTGCAGGAACGGTAGGCCCTCAGGCAATCGCTTGTTCCAATGATATCCCTACGCAAACATTTAGTACAGTAAATTCCACAACTGGTGGTTGCTTAATTAAAAATTACCAGTGGCAAAACAGCACTTTGAGTGGCACATCAGGCTTCGGCAATATCACCAATGCTACCGCTCAAACACTAATACCTGGATTTACATTATATGCTACTACTTGGCTGCGAAGATTAGATACCGACTGGTGTGGAAATGTAGTAACACTCACGGGTGCTTTGCTTTCCGTGACAGGAACCACTCCGGGTGATACCAGTGTATTTGGAAATAATATCTGGCGAAGCTATGGCTTCAATTCTTTTACGGGAACTACTGCCGCTTCTGTAGCCAACATTGCGAATTTTACCAGTTATAGAGGTTATGCAACCATTGCGGGTCCCGATTTTACATCCACATCATTATATTCCAATAGCACCAGCCCTTCGTATATTCCTGGTTACCAAGGGTGCAGCATTTTAACTACGCAACATTCAACGATTACAAAACGAACAGGATTTCCGGCAGGCAAATACCATATTTTATTTCAACATGATGACCCTGGAATTGTATTGATAAATGGGGTAGCGGTTTACTCGAGTGCCTATACGAACGGAGGCTATAATGTCACCAATTGGATTGGGAATTTGGGTGCCAGTGATAAAATTGAAATCAGGCAAAGCAACAACAACGGGCCATCTAGCTATGGTATACAATTGGTAACGACTGTGGCGAATGGATTGCTCACAGCCGGCACCATTGGCTCAGATCAAGCAGTTTGTTACAATTCCACCGGAACGGTGATTACCTCAACGAGCATAGCCTCTACGGCCGGATGTTTCGTTTATTACAGATGGCTGAGTTCTACAGTACCTGGGTTAGCTTCCAATATAAATACGTTAACCGGACTTACCCTGACAGCGGGTTATACAATTATTAGCCCTATTGTCGCAACTACTTATTTTAGAAGAATAGCACTAGATGCCTGTGGTGGGGTATTGCCATCTAATATCGTTACTATTTCGGTGAATGGCATTCTTTCTGCCGGAAGTATAAATTCACTTTCAGGCGTGTGTGCAGGTTCATCTTTATCTACAATTACGAGTGCTTCATTGCCAACAGGTGGTGTGGGCGGCTATGGTTATGTGTGGCAATCATCACCCGATAATGCTAGTTGGACATCCATTGTAACTGCTACAGGTTTGAATCTAACACAGCCCGGATCAATTGCCTCTCCCACTTATTTCAGGAGGAGTGTAACGAGCGGAAGTTGCGGCACAGCGAATACTACTTCTGTATTGGCAGATATACTTCCAGTAACATCTATCATTTCACAGCCTGTAAACAGCACTGTTTGTGGCGGCTTTGCCATATTTACTGTAATGGCAAATGGAGTGAACCCTACCTATCAATGGCAAATGAGCACTGCAACCGGACAATTTTTTAATTTGAGCGGCCCATTAGCCTTAGTAAATAATACAAGCTTTACAGGTGTTAATTCATCAGTTCTGAGTATAGCTGGCTCAATAGTATCGGTGAGCGGCAGCAATTATCGTGTATTGGTAAATAGCAATTGTGGCCCGGTAGTGACTTCATCAGGTGCAGCCGGTTTATTTCAAGGTCCGCCAAGTATTACTTCCCAGCCTGCAAATACCTCGGTATGTATTGGCAATGCTGCGGTGTACGTGGTAGTGGCCTCCAGTCCTATTCTATCTTTCCAATGGAAGCAAAGTACAGATGGCGGTGCTACTTATGACAATATAATTGACAACGCTACTTTCTCGGGCAGCAATTCGGCAAATCTGACTGTAAATGGATTGAGTATAGGAATGACGGGTTTTAAATATTTGAGTGTTTTGAGTACTACCTGTGTCACGCTTACGAGTAATGGCGCGAACCTTACAGTTACTGGCACCATTGCCAATCAATCTTTAACTGGAAACAGCTTTGTTTGTCCCAATACTTCGGCTACACTCTCAGGAGCTGCTCCTTTGGGGGGTGGCGGAAGCTACACGTATCAATGGAGAGTGAGCACAATATCCGGAATTACGGGTTTTGTAAATGGCAGCGGTTCTTCATCTACTTTGCTTGGGTATAATACCCCAAATATCAATTTGCCATCATGGTTTATTAGGGTAGCCACTTCTTCATCTGGTTGTCAAAATATAAGTACAACTTTGGGTGTGGGAATAAATCAGGCTACTTCAGCATCTATCATAAGCCCTGCAGCAAACGCAGTATCTTGTGCAGGAACGAATATGGTGATAACCGCCACGGCATCCGGTACTGGAACCCTAAGCTATTTCTGGAGATTGGGTTCAGCTTATTTAGCAAACAATTTGGTTTATTCGGGTACAAACACACCTTCACTTACCATATCGGGTATTTCAACCAGTATGGTAGGAATCGATTTTAGTTTATCTGTTACTTCTTCAGTATGTGTTGCTACAGTTTCAGGTAACAGAAGAATTACCTCACTGCTTACCCCGGTAGCAATTACTACAAATCCTTCAAGCTCGTATACTTGCCAGGGAAATACTTTGCAATTCTCGGCAAACACTACGGGCAGTGGCGTAGCTTATAGATGGCAGGTTTCTACGGATGGTTCGAATGCCAATTTTGCAGATTTGGGAAACTCAGGTGTTTACACTGGGGTAAATACGGCAACCATGCAAATAACCGGGGTGCCTACCAGTTTTAGCAATTATGCCTATAGGGCTAAAGTAGACGGCACCTGCTCAAGTACACAATATTCTAACTTTGCGGTGTTGAGTGTAAGTTCGGCTGTTACAGGTAATAATATATCCGCCTCGCAGTTATTGTGCTATGGGGTTACTCCTGCTGCACTGATTGGGAATGCACCGCCTACCTTGCAGGGAGGCACTAACAATTTTATCTATAACTGGCAATATTCGCTTGACAATACTAGCTTTTTAGATTTCAGTCCAAGTTCCGTAACCAGTGTGAATTACGCGCCTTCTACGCTCTCGGGTACTACCTATTTCCGCAGGCAGGTTTACTCACTTGACTGTGCGGTTTCTAATAGTACGTCTATAAGCATTAATGTAAACCAACCAACCAATATTGTGGCTAACCCGGTAACCACGGGAATTTGCCAAGGAAACGATGTGTCTTTTTCAGTATCGGCAACTGGTTTGAATGTGGCGTATCAGTGGCAATATGCTACATCTACCGCAGCAGGAGGCAATTGGACAAATATTATAGTACCTAACATTGGCGGGGTTACACATAACAACTTTCTGACCCCTACACTTTCTATACTGATACCGCCAATTACGTACAACAACAATCAATACAGGACAATAATAACCAGCCAATGCGATGGAGGTAACCCGTTTACAACTACAGGAGCCACATTATTGATAAATCCTACACCAGCTTTTGTGGCTAATCCGCTTAGTACTATTAACTTTTGTGAAGGACAATCGGTAGTGGTAAACACGTCAGCAACAGGCCCAGCTGCAGTAAGTTACCAATGGCTTCAAAGCCCAACAGGGAGTGGAGGTGTGTTTTCAGGTATTACTGCTTCGGCTACTGTGGCAGGTTTTAATGCCAACAGTTTGTCATTACCCGGGGCATCTTTGGCCATATCGGGATATGCATTTAGGCCCATTGCTTTTATTGGCGGCTGTAGCATTACAGGGTCTGTAATAGCTGTGATAAACGGTGGTCCTAATTCATGGCAAGGCAATAGCACCAATTGGTTCAATCCTTCTAATTGGTGTAGCAATACAGTACCAGTAATTACTTCAAATGTGATTATCCCCAATGGCTTGGCAAACTACCCGAATATAAGCACATCGGGTGCAGTATTTAGAAACCTCACCATTGCAGGGGGCGGCAGTTTGGCAGTAGCAAATACAAATGCCATAACGGTAACCGGAAATTGGCTAAACAATGGCACATTTACTGGGAATAGTTCGGCTGTTAATTTTCTCGGCACAGCTTCACAAACGATTGGAGGCAGCAGCAACAGCAATTTTTACGATGTGAATATTAGCAACTCTGCTGGTGTTAGTTTAATTAATTCGGAAAGTGTGCGGGGCACGCTGACACTTGGGTCTTCCACGAATTTGAGTTCCAACGGAAATTTGATATTGGCCTCAGATATTATTGGTACTGGTAGGGTATCCGCACTTCCAAGCGGAGCTGGAGTTTCTGGCACTGTTACTGTTCAGAGATATCTTCCAGCCAAAAGGTCAACGAGATACTTTTCAAGCCCTGTGCAAAATGGTTCTCTTACACAATGGATGGCAAATATTTTGATTACGGGTCCAGGCGGTGCTTCTAATGGTTTTGATGCAGGCTCTACCTTACCTACTGTGATATATTATGCAGAAAATACTGTAGGGTCTTTAAATTTTGGATGGACAAGTGTTCCTACTGCAACTAGTATATTACAAATAGGTCGTGGTTATCAGGTTGCAGTACGTGGAAATAGGTCGACTTCTGGATTGTCGACTTTTGCCACAGTAGCAACTTCTGCAACTATTATGGCATTAACTGGTACAATAAACCAAGGTACTTATGCCCTTCCTGTCACATACACATCAACTCCTATTGCTACCGTTGATGGTTTTAATTTAATTGGCAATCCTTATCCCTCTCAAATAGATTGGAATTCAGGTACAGGATGGGTAAAAACAAGCATTGACAATGCCATTTACATATTCGACCCATTTACAATAAATACAAATGCTACAACTTCACCAGGTTCTACATTTAGTTATGTATCTGGGGTTTCATCAGATGGCAGAATCAACGGAAATGTTATTGCATCATCACAGGGATTCTTTGTTAAAGCCAATGCTGCTAACCCATCTTTAACTATAAATGAAAATGCAAAAGTTAACTCATCACATAACTCAAACTTTAGGTTAGAAAGTGAAAGTCCGGAGTATTTTAATATTGGAATATTATCTAAAAATGGGTCAAGTGATTATACAGCTGTTCGTTTTAATGAAAATGCAACAAATGATTTTGATTCAGACTTAGATGCGTTTAAAATTAAAAATTCAGCTATTAATATTAGTACACAACTGGATGGTAAAGAAGAATTGAGTATTAATAGTTTAAGATTTCCGACTAGTGAAGTTGAAATACCTATTGTATTAGATGTAAAAACAGGAACAGGATTTCACTTGCATTTCACATCATTAGAGAATATTGTCACAAATATTTCTCTGTATTTGAAAGATTCTATTTCCAACAGTTTAACAGAAATAACTCCAGATTTAATGTTCGGTTTCGACCAAGTAACTTTAACGAGAAACAGATTTAGTATAATAGCTAAGAATGATGCCACAACGTCTACTGATAAAAGTTATAGACAATTGTCAAAATTAACTCTGTATCCTAATCCTGTAATTGGGCAAAAAATAAATTTGAAATTGGATTCAAAGGAAGAAAATATAGTGTACACAATTTTCGATTTGTTAGGTAAAACTTATACTACAAATGTCTTAAATTTTGTAAAAGGTGTTTCATCAAATCAAGTTGATGTAAGCGATCTTCCAAACGGTTTATATTTATTTAATTATCAAATTAATGGGATTACTAAGACAAAAACCTTTATAATAAACAGGTAGGTATAATACATAATTGAAAATGCATTTATGAAGTTTTTGAAAATAATAAGAATGAAATTTATTCTTGCGCTTTTACTTGTGATTTTTCACAGTATAGTGCAATTGCACAAAGTCCTGGGTGTGATCAATGTTATAATGATCCAGAATTTGTAACTGATTTTTATGGTGGGGACCAAGAAGCATGTTTTGCTGCAGAATGTGGCATCCCGTCAACACAAATTCATGGGTATTACTCCTATTAGGGGTTTCCATAATTGCAGTTGGGTATGTGATTTCCAAGAAATCAAATGATGTCTAGCTCGGATTGCAAGGCATTTGGCTTTGCAATCTGCAGTTAACCCCATTTCTTCTATCTACTATATCCTGTCAAGTGGGTATGCAAAGCCTCAATTTCTTCACCACCAAAGCCATTATATGCTTTGAATATAATAATGGCTATATTCGTAAATTATGACATTTCCTGAAATAGGTTGACTAAGTTGCTAAAATTTGTGAAACCAATAAATCTAGAGCCTGGAATTTACCTTAGCAAATTGTATTTCATGATGCTGTAAATAGCTCTTACGCCATCTTTCCATCCTATTTTCTTGCCATCTTGGTAGGTGCGACCATAATAAGAGATGCCCACCTCGTATATTTTGATATTAGGTATTCGGGCAATTTTGGCTGTAACCTCAGGTTCAAACCCAAATCTTTTTTCTTCCAGCACAATAGATTGAATCAAAGAAGTTTTAAATAGTTTGTAGCAAGTCTCCATATCAGTCAAATTCAAATTACTGCTATAGCACCAAGAACCGATTTAATAGTTTCCAAATCAATTGCGATGATCTTCCAAACGGGGTATATACCGTGAATGTGAAAAGCAATAGCTGCTCCAAAACCTTTAAGTTGGTGAAGATATAGCCTGAGCGAGAAGTTCCACTTTTAGAAGTTCCCCTTTTTAAAAAAGTGGAACT
>Ga0163155_10007218_pt1 | contig 10531 bp, 8 predicted proteins | sample OliLakLV19SP4G1_FD_148611 | JGI IMG/M metagenome (GOLD analysis project Ga0163155, IMG submission 148611) | Freshwater microbial mat bacterial communities from Lake Vanda, McMurdo Dry Valleys, Antarctica - Oligotrophic Lake LV.19.SP4.G1 | ecosystem: Environmental > Aquatic > Freshwater > Lake >...
CACCGAGCCCTTCACGGTAAGCTTGGCGACTTCAGAGCCAAGTCCTTTCTGTTTTTCAGTTTTGGCAAAACGGACACGATCCAAAACCGAAGTCGCCAGTGCCAATAACTCCGCAGACTTGGGATCCTGAACACCCTGAACTTCTTCGACAGTCGGCCAACTCGATTTATGAACTGAGGCTTGTCCATATTTGTCAGCAAATCGCCAACTCCACACCTCTTCGCTGACGTAAGGAGTGAAGGGGGCGAAGAGCCGAATAAATACCGAGAGCGCCCAATCTAGTGTAGCAACTGCCGAGAGACGAGCGGCTTCATCCGTGCCGGCGTATGCCCGCGACTTGACCAGCTCCACGTAGTTGTCACAAAAAAACCAGAAGGCGCTCTCCGCGGCCTGCAATGCGCCAGCATATTCGAAGCGCTCAAAGGATCGCTCCGCTTCCTTAAGAGTCTCGCGTAAGCTCGCTACCAGCGCACAGTCCAGGGGATCGGTAATCAACTCACCGAGCGGCTGCTTAGGAAGCGCCAGGCTCTCTGTCTGCAGAATCACGAAGCGACTAGCATTAAAAATCTTAGTTACCAGCTTTTGCCCACTCTTAAAGACCTTCTCGTCAAAAGCGGTATCCACTCCCAATCGAGCGCGGGAGGCCCAATAACGCACACCATCGGCAGAAAACTGCTCCAACAGATGTTGGGGAGTAACTACGTTCCCCTTAGACTTACTCATCTTCTTGCGATCTGGGTCGAGAATCCAACCGCTGATGACGATATTATGCCAAGGCACCTGCTCTTCATGCATCCAGGCTTTGGCGATCGTGTAGAAGGCCCACGTACGAATAATTTCGTGCGCTTGAGGACGCAAGTCTGCTGGAAAGAGCTTTTGGTGACGAGATTTATCAAGCTCCCAGCGGCTGGTAATCTGTGGTGTTAACGAAGATGTGGCCCAGGTGTCCATCACATCCGGGTCGCCAACGAATCCCCCAGCCTGGCCGCGCTGAGTTTCAACATAACCCGGCGGACAATCTGAGAGTGGATCAATCGGCAGACTCTCTGCTGTAGCAAAGATCGGCTTCGAATAATCGGTCTGCCCCTGACTATCGAGCTGGTACCAAACTGGGAAGGGCACCCCAAAGTAGCGTTGCCGACTAATGCACCAGTCGTAGCCCAGACCCTTGACCCAATGCTCGTAGCGGGTGCGCATGTGGGCTGGATACCATTGCACTTTCTCGCCCTGCGCTAGTAACGCCTCTTTATGTTCAAGGAGGCGAACAAACCACTGCCGTGTTGTAACAAATTCTACCGGTCTTTCACCCTTCTCATAGAACTTTACCGGGTGCTCAATCCGTCGAGGTTCGCCAACCAGAGCAGAGTTCACGCCATCCACGGCACTGCCCGGCACAGACAAAAGCTCCACCATCTTCCGTTTGGCTTGCTCGACCGACTTACCGATCAACTCTGACCACGCACGATTGGCACTTTCGCTATTCAGTGTCTCAAAGGCACCCACTCCGAATTGAATCGGGAGCATCCGCCCGTCGTTACCCAAAACCTGGCGAATCGGCAGCCCGGAGGAACGCCACCATTCCACGTCAGCGGCATCTCCAAATGTGCTGATCATTAAAATTCCGGTGCCCTTCTCTGGATCGGCATGTGCAGATGGAACAATCGGCACTGGAGCGTGAAAGAGTGGTGTTATCGCTCGCTTTCCAAAAAGTGGCTGGTAACGCACATCGTCCGGATGCGCGGCAACTGCCACGACACAGGCAATCAACTCGGGCCGGGTAGTGGCTACGACAAATTCACCCCCTCCCTCAACTCCAAAGCGCACTTCATGAAAAGCACCGGGAACAACTCTGTCCTCTAGGTCCGCCTGAGCGAGAGCTGTGCGGTAATCAATGTCCCAGAGGGTGGGAGACTCCGAGGAGTAGACCAAGCCTTTCTGCACCAGGTCGAGAAAGGAGAGCTGCGAAATGTGGCGACAGTGCGCGTCGATCGTGGCGTACTGCTCGCTCCAATCAACAGAGAGTGCCAAATGGCGCCAGAGCTCCTCGAATGCTCGCTCATCTTCGGTCGTGACATAAGCGCAAGCTTCAATAAAGTTTCGCCGTGAAACTTCGGTAAACTGCTTTGCCTCCGCTGCAGGCACCAACGGCTGGTAATTCGGATCATACGACAGATTTGGATTGCACCTAATATTGAACTTGTTTTGCACTCGTCGCTCGGTGGGCAGACCATTATCATCCCAGCCCATGGGATACATAATGTTTTTCCCCCTCATTCGTTGATAGCGCACGATGGTATCCGTCTGGGTGTAACTGAAGACGTGTCCCATGTGTAAAGAGCCAGAGACCGTCGGCGGTGGAGTGTCCACTACGAACGTCTCCTCCCGACTGCGCGAGGGATCAAAACGGTTAATTCCCGAACTCTCCCAGGCTGCCCCCCACTTTTTTTCAGCGGCTAGGTGGTCATATTTTTGTGGGATCTCTTTCATAATCAAAATCTCTAAGAACGAATAAGAACGGCTTCAATCCGCAACGCGCGAAGCGTATGGACAAAGCGCTAAATTGACGAATAAACGAGGTAGAGTAGGCCACCCACCAGTAAAGTTAAAACCATCACGCCCAATGCGATCGTAACTCGAGATTCCTTCGGTTTGTTGCTGTGCTCGAGCCCTACCGCAGCCGCAGAGAAGCGATTGGAGGTCGAAGAAGCGTAACCTGGCTCTCGATAACGCACAGTCGGCGCTGTAACGTCAGTTAACTTGGACTCCCTGCCGAAGACCATCGGCTTACCATCGAAGCCCTTACGACGAGAATTTTCATTTCTTGAAGCCTCTTCTGCTCGGAATGGCTCAGCTCCACCAGCTTGAGAGCTTGACGCTTGAATCTGCTGCCCATTGTAACCGATCGCCCCTCCCTCACCCTGAACGCCAGACGGTGCACGGTCATCCAGAGGATTATTGATGAGCAACTTGTGCAAACCAAAAACCACTTCATCGCGATCTACTAAACTTATTTCGCCCTGGGCGGTGTAACCATTGACCCGCACCGGGCAAAGCTTCGCCTTAATCCTTAAATCAATAGTGTTTCCCTGGCGAGTCAATTGAATCTCCCCCCGGCTAGCGCGCCCGCTACCATCGTCCTCGGGAACAGCGGTAGTGGAGCCCTCAAGTTCTAATGGCTCCTCACGTAGAAAACGGTCACCACGAAATAGTAAAACGCTAACTTCTGCGATCTCAACCAGCTCTTCCTGGGTTGGTTCGGAAAGCACGATGCGGAGTTTGAAATCTCCCACCCGTAAGATATCCCCCTCCCGTAACAAGCGACTTTGCCCCGCAGGTACCGCCACGCTATTGATCCAGGAACCGTTTGAGCTATTTAGATCTCGGTATAACCAACGATAGCCCTCTTTGAAAAAATATCCGTGTTTTCGAGACACCGCGCTGCTGTCGATGATGACAACATTGTCGACGTCCCGTCCTAGGAACGAAGCTTCAGTTAAGACCCGGTCAAGAATACTCGATCCAGGTGCCGATAAGGGTTGAAACTGAAGTTCTATTGACACGTGTGACCCGCATTAAGCCGCATAGCGAAGATCCGAATAGAGATTAGCACTCAAGGGTAATGAGTAACCCAGTTGTTTGGGTTTCTAAAAGCTAACCCCCCGAAGTGGCACCGTCAAGGGTAACTCTGCCTTACGGAGAGGAGCAGTTCGGCTACCTCTTGAAAGAGCTCCTGTGGTAACTCCCCGCTCTCGTTCCGAGCTAATTTCTCAGTTAAGAGAGGTTCTACTCTAACTGGGACACCGTAGCGGAGCGCCGTCCGGCGGATCAGCCTAGCAGCCTCTGGCGAAAGTTCCTCGGCAAAACTGGCTGAACTAACTTGGGGCGTATGCTCCCCGTCGTAGGAGATGGTGGCAGCTTGGAAGGACTTAGCGCGCAGTGAGGGCTTACTAAGTGCAGACTTCATCCCTAGCCCTCCTCCCTCGCAGTTCCAATACGAGAAGTGGAAGTTGAGGTTTTATTTCCAGTCACTTCACGACCCCTACTTCCGGCCGACTGGTCTTCAAAGAGCGTTTCAATTTTATTAGAAAGATTAGTTGGCTTATCCCCCAGCTCTACTTCGTCGATAGCTTGGTCTAAGTCCTCACCTGCTATCAGATGCTCCTGACCGTTTAGTTCAGCACCCGGAGGATTTGCACCCCGGGGCAGCTCTGCCACTGGCACGTAAAGTGTAAAGCTAGTGCCCTGCCCTACGCGACTCTCGACAACCAAGCTGCCCCCATTCCGACGCGCTAGGGCATAAGCGGCCGCCAAGCCGAGTCCCGCTCCTGACATACTCAGCCCCGAGACCGGATCGACATTTTTAGTGGTAAAGAACGGCTCAAAACAGCGCTTCTTGGTTTCGTCATCCATGCCCATTCCGCTATCCTTGATGATTACTCTCAAGTAGCGGCCGAAGGGAACTTCGTAGTGCGGACTTCGGTGGTCGATAACAATGTAATCGGAACTGATCTCGATCACACCACCCTCTGCGGTAGCTTCCTGAGAGTTAACGAGCAAATTGGTAATGACCTGCCGAATCTGTGCTGGATCAATATAGACTCGCGGTAGCTCGCGGCCGAGATTTATCGCGAACTCGCGCTTCGCCGGAAACATTCCCCGAATACTCTCCAAGGATACCGTGATCAGATGTTCTAAATCGACCGTCTCCCGATGCGGTTTCTCCAGATGAGCAAAGCTCATTAGCTGCTTAACCAGAGCCGCCCCCTTGGTTGCAGCCTCGGTGATCAGCTGAGAGGCCCGGCGCATCTTAGGCTCTTCACCAGCCTGCATCTCCAATAGCGACGCCTGACCGAGAATGGCCTGTAGTAAATTATTGAAATTGTGGGCGATACCAGCGGCGAGCAATCCCGCCGTTCTCATCTTCTCGCCTTCGGCAATACGATCTTCAAAACGCTTTGCGAGCAGCACTCCAGCGATCTCATTCGCTAAGCTACGCAGCAGTCCAATACCTTCTTCATTGAGCGGAGCATCGTCAGAGCTCGGTTGAACCGCTAAGACACCCAAGACTTGTCCACCGGAGATCAGCGGAACAAGAACGATAGAGTGAATTGCTAAGCGGGAGAAGATACGTTTGACGCCAAACTCCTTGAGGACACTATTGGAATTATCGATGGCGATCGGTTCCCGCGTGCGCACCACTCGAGCAATCGGATTCTCTTTATCGTCAATCTCTACGTTAATTTCAGCCAGTCTACGCCGCAGGCCCGGACCATAAGCCGCCTGGCCAATGATTCTCGTGCCGCTTTCGTTTAGCAGTCCCAGCCAAAGTCGCTTTAATCCCAGTTCATCTCGGATAATAGTAAAGGCTTGCAGAAAAATGTCATCGAGCGAAAGATTCCGCGACAGCTCATGACTAATGCGATAGAGAGCTGCTAAATTCTTAGTTTGCCGTCGATAAGCGGAAAAGAGCGAGGCTTGACGCGCGGCGAGTCCGATCTGGTTCGCAGCGGCGCTGACGAGCATCACATCGCCAGTGTCAAAACGTGAGGTCTTACGGCTGAACAATCCAATCGTCCCTAAGGTCTCATCCTCAACCGAAATTGGTACTAGCAGTTCCGAGAGCATTCCTTCCTCTTCGTAGAGCGCGCGAGTAGAGCGCGGGTCGGTCCGAATGTCGGGAACAACGACGGGCTGCCCGCGACGCGCAACGTAAGTGGAGAGTTGTGGAGAATGATGCAGTGACGGGACTCGATCAGCGAAACGGGGTGAGAAGCCGTGCTGAGCGACCAAGCTTAGCTCGCCACCTGCCTTGTTTGAGAACAGATAACAAACACCGGCGTCAGCGCCGGTCGCATCGCAGAGGGCTTGCAACCCACTCTGCGCGATATTGGCTGGATCCAAAAATCCGCGAATAGCGGAAGATACGGTATAAAGAGCGCGGACCTTTTTACTCTGAAGTTCCAGCGCCTCGAGCGCCATCTTGCGGGTGGTGATATCGACTCCGAATCCATCCCAACCCGCCAGCTCTCCCAGTTTGTTACGGACTGGCATGAAGCGTGTCAGTAACCACCTAGATTGACCAGTCACACGATTGACGACTCGAAACTCTTCATCAAAGGACGCTGTCGAGCTTTGCATCTCTCTCGCGCGGAGCTGCATTCGCTCTCGATCCTCTCCGTGCACCAAATCTGTCCACGCCACAGATTCTCGCAGCACGAAATCTTCTGGCGAAACTCCGAAAAAGTCCAGCGCCCGCCGGCTAACAAAATTAATCTGATGATCTCGGTTGGTATGAAAGATAATGGCGTCAGAATGTTCGACCAGTCTGCGGTATCGAGATTCTGATTCCCGCAGGCGCTCTTCCGAGAGCCGGTTAATTGAATTGTCGACTGCAACGCTTTCGAATCCGAGGAGGATTCCGCTATCTGAAAACACCGGTCCAAATTGGTCGACTAGCCAGTGCTGTTTGGGTGACTTTGTCGAAAGTCGATAGCTGATGGAACCTAAACCTTGATGGGCTGAATAGCAGTGACGATAACGCTCCAAAACTAACTGTTGGTCGTCGGGGAGCACGATTGCGTCAATCAATTGTTCAAAATGCTCTCCCCGTGCCTGCGCTAGGGTGTAACCAGTGATTCTTTCGAAGGTGGGGTTAACGTACGTTACGCAACCTTGTACATCAAAAAAGGCAATACTACTCTGGCTGCCGGCCAAGACTTCGCGAGTGAAGCTCTCAGAAGCCTGGAGTTCTTCAGAACGTTGGGTGTGATGCAGCGTAGTCCCACAAAAGTAAGCTATCTCGGCCAGGGAGCTGATCAGCTCGGCACTCCACTCGCGTGGGAGACCTGCGTTATAAAGAATAATAGTTCCGTTCGGCACGCCGCGAAAGCGGGTAGTGACTGCCACCAATGCGCGAACCCCTAAGAGGTCCAACTCCTCTCGCACGAGGGACAAGCTATCTGCAGCAAAAACATCGCTGAACACTAGCGGACGGGGTTGGGAGAGGCCTTGGCTCTGAATCACCCGCGCTAGCGTAATGGAGGCGAGATCCTTATCAGGATCTGGAATATCCTCGCACCACTCTACCGGCGAAGGACCACTCTCGTTTCGTGAGGCGTTGTAGGTCACAAAGACACAGCGACTGACGCCGAAGGCCTGTCCGAGAAGCTCTGTAGTGTTGGCGAGCACCTCCCTAGTGTCAACCGAGGTGACTATCGCATCGACTATTGAATTAACTAACTCTCGGCTGATGCTCAGCATCCGCGATCTTTGTTTACGACTACAACTTTAGCCCGTCGGATGCTCTGCAGAAAACCGTGGAATAGAATCTCATGCGCTAGCTGTTTCCGCATGCCCTTCATCTCCGGATCGCCTTCTGCCTCTCGAAGCTCTCGTTTGAACTCCTCGAAATCCATCCGCAAACGCTTACGACGTTTTTTCTGTTCTGATAGTAGATCGAGCCCACCCAACAATAAGGCACTGCCCGCTAGAGCCAGAAATAGCCGCCAAAGGACTGCTAATGATATCGCTGGTAAGAGCTCTATCTCGAGTGCCCCAACCAATTCCGGAAAAAGCGGCCAAACCACCGCGGTCGCAATACTTAAAAAAATTAAAAGCATTGCCGAGAACTTCCAGACCTCTATCAACAGACCGATGCCAACTGCCGACTCCTCCGGAGTCTGCGCTCCAAGCAATCTCTTTAGTCCGGAAAAAACACTTAGTCGGCTAGCTTTGGGCGCAAGATTCTGAAAATGAAACTCGACGCCCACCTGGAGAGCCTCTGACAAGATTGCTGACGCAAAAACCGTAAGAAAGAGCGGACCTACTACCAAGAGGAGAGCGCCTGCTCCCTCCTGCATAAAGATTATCATATTTCCCGGAATAAAGTCTGCCCCACTCGAGAAACTTTTAGCGGCGAACTCAACAAAGATTGCGGATAGCTTTGCGACAATAAATAATGAAGCTATTCCGAGAGTTAGAATTAAAGCTGCGCTAAATAGTCGACTCTTGGCGACATCCCCCTCGGCACGGGATTTCGTTAGTTTTCGGTGAGTTGGCTCAAAGGGCTTACTCTTCTCCGACATCACTCCGACACTCCCGCTGTTAGGATTCTCCGAACTACCTCGAACCCACTAAATCAAGCGCCGTTCGGAGTTCACCCGAGAGCTCGGCAGGCAACTCGCCCAGAATGGCGAGATAGCAAATCAGACCAAGGAGCAGCCTAATGGTACTCCACTCACCCTCTAGGTGAAGTCGGGCCAGGAATCTGCCTGTTAGACCATGTACAAAGTCAAGTAGCAGGGAGAGGATCAGCACCGGTGCGGCAAGTGAGAGGGCCACAGTCAACGAACGAACGGAGAGTGCGAGCAGCTTGGAGACGGAGCTCCAGGCGAAGAGCTCTTGAGCTGGGTTGCGTTGGTCAAAACTCGCGATCAGCAGAGCAAGTACTTGCTCAAAGGCCACACTGCTAAAAAGAAAAAGCGGTATCATCATCGAGGATAGTTCTTCGAGTGTCGAGACTCGCTCGCCGAGCGCAGGATTCAGCTGTTCCGCAAACTGCGCTCCTCGAGCAGTATCAATCAGCCGACCCAACATCGGCAGCAACTCTAAAATCAACGCTATAGGTAAAGCTAGCAGTGCACCGTAAAGAAACTGCTGAACGACTAGCAGTAACAAACCTTGGGCTTCGAGGCGCTCAAGATAGAATGAACTAGCTGTATATTCGAAACTTCGAATTCCTAAGACAAGGCCGAGAGTTAATGAGAGCGCGCCGATAACACTCAGCCCCAATGTTCCTCGGCAAGAGGCAAAGATAGAGAAGAATGCAAAAATTCTAATCGTAACCAGCAGAAGATGTAAGATAAGCGGTTCCATCCTCGCTCATAGTCCGCTTGGGGGCAGTGAGGAGAGCTGCTCCAGGGTCTGCGTGAGATACTCTACCAGCTGCGCAAACATCCATTCGCCCGAAAACCAGAGCACGGCGCCAACCGCAACAACCTTAGGCACGAAGGTCAAGGTCTGTTCCTGGATTTGAGTAGCAGCCTGAAGCACCGCAACCACTAATCCTACAACTAAGCTTGTGCCCAGAGGGAGCAGCGACAGAACTACCGTCAGGACTAACGCATCAACAACCAGACCGTTTCCAAGGATCATCGGAGGTAGCCTTCAACTAACGACTTACTCAACAGAAACCAACCGTCGGCCAGATAGAAAAGTAAGAGCTTAAGCGGTAAAGAGACCGAAGTTGGAGTCAACATCGTCATACCGAGCCCGACTAGTAAGTTGGTTACCACCAGGTCGACAACTAGAAATGGCAAGAAAAGCAAAAAACCGATCTGAAAGGCCTCTCTGAGCTCGGTCAGTAGAAAGGCTGGGAGCAAAGAGACGATATTCTCTCTTTGCACGTCGAAGACTGCTGCCTCCTTCGTTCCCAAGGTGGCAAAGTATACTCTTTCACGCTCAGCGCTATTATTCCGCAGAAACGACTCCCACGGCAGAGCTGCGCTGCTTATTCGTTCGATAAGGATTGGCAAACTGGCTGACTTTTCAGTTGGCTTTTGTGAGTCAGACGAGCTTTGAAAGTTTTGGTAGGACTCCTGCGCGATTGGCGCCATGATGTGCAGCGATAGAACTAGTGCTAGCAGACTACAGATCGCTCCGGATGGTACCTGCTGCGCCCCGAGTGCATTGCGCAGAATGCTAAAGACGACGCTTATCTTTAGAAATGAAGTGAGCGCCAGCAGTAGGAATGGAAGTAGCGCTGCACCAACGAAGATTAACGATACGTACGCCGGGTTGGGCGTTCCAGTCAGAGAGGAGACTAAAGCCTCCGCACTTGGTGCACTAGTCATCGGCTCTCTCCAGCGTTAAAGTTCGCGAAGTTCTTTAGCTCTACCGTGGCCTCCTCTGCTAAGCACTCTTGAGCCCCATTCCTAAAAGCTCTGACTTCATTTTGCTTGGCCTTAATCAAATCCAGCAGGCCGTGTTTCTGAGCAAGCTGTTTTATTAGCGCTGTGCTCTCTGCTGTGAGCACATTAATTCTAGCGCGCTTTATAAGCTGAGCACGCTCTAGATGTCCTCCAATAGTGTGACAGCCCGCAGCGAAACGGAGATGGCGTTTAAGCAGCTCGCAGTGATTGGCTCCGGTATTGGAGAGCTCGCGACTCGTAGGCGTCTCTCGCCGAGCACCGTTTAAGATCAACTGTCGCTGGGTATTAAGTTTAGCTTCAGCTGAGATTGTCTCGAAGAGCTCCCCGCTAAGCTTGTGATGGAGAAGCGTTAGCGCACGACTCTCCGTGGCAACCGAGTAGTTCTTCACCCGCCACAGTAGCTCCTGCTTTTCTAGCGCGGCCCTCTGTCGGATTTGGAGATTCATCCAGCGATACCCAATGCTAGGAGCCGGAACCCAGCTGATGGGTACGTTTGATTGTATTAGAGAGACTTTCCCCGGCGCGGGAGAGTAGTTCGGTTTGCAGGTTCAGGGTGTTTACCGAAAGTTGCAATCCGATTAGTCCGCGAATTTCAGCAGGAG
>Ga0163155_10007220_pt1 | contig 10530 bp, 8 predicted proteins | sample OliLakLV19SP4G1_FD_148611 | JGI IMG/M metagenome (GOLD analysis project Ga0163155, IMG submission 148611) | Freshwater microbial mat bacterial communities from Lake Vanda, McMurdo Dry Valleys, Antarctica - Oligotrophic Lake LV.19.SP4.G1 | ecosystem: Environmental > Aquatic > Freshwater > Lake >...
TCGCAGTGTGATACTCCAGTCAGATAATGGAGAATGCGTTCGTCAATTCGCAGAGGGCTGAGGGTTAAGGCGGGCCCCTCGCCTATATCAATTAACCGCCACTGGCGCAAAGGTCGTTGGGGCGTTAGGGCACTCCAATGGGGCTGAGCCAGGGCACTAAGAGCAAGGCTAAAGGTGGGGCTGCGCTGGCGATCGCCCTGAATTTGGGCACATAACAGAGAGAATGTTGGATCTAACTCCACACCCACACAGAGCAACAGCACATCGCGTTCAAAGTCGGTTAGCCCAAATGTTTTACACAGATGTTCGAGGGCAAGTGGAGTAGCGCTGCGCCATGGATCTGCGGGTTGTACAGCATTTGGAACAGTTGATGGATCACTGGCTCTTGCCGCAGGTTGCCCCTGACCTGCCAACTGTTCTAACACTTGCCGCAGGGAGGCGATCGCCATCAATAAATGATGCCAGTTTGCCGCCTGCCAAGTATCGGGATCAAAGCGAGCCAAGGCTGTCATGAGATGGTAACTGTTGGGCTAATGTATTGCTCAAACGTCGGGCTTTCCAGATCTCGATCCCATTCTAAAAGGCTCTCCGCTCCATCTATTTCTAAACGCACCAGATACTGCCCCTGTTTCACATCCTGCACCGGGAACACAACGGTACTAGAGTTTGCCTCAAACGGCCTGACGCCAAAGACATAAGCTTCCGGGTTGTTCGATAACAATTCATTTAATAGAAGAAAGATCCGCTGTTTTGGCAGCAGCGCCAAGTCAGTCCTCACCTCAACCGCAGCCGCATAAAACCCATCTCCATGATCTACCGCACTTGTCACGCTGGCTTCAACCACGAGCGGACGCAGCACAAATGGCAGAATATTTGAGCCAACTATGCGCTGCGGCTCCTGCGTAGTGCGCTTTGGCACAAGCGGATAGACGATCTGCAAACTCTGCACGCCGTAGTGCAATAAAAGCCGTTCTTCTGGAGGCAGAGTTGCCAGATTCAGCCGGACTTCTTGGGCGTTCACCTCTTGCGGGGTCACGGTTGCCTCACCCAGTCTGACCTGGGGATTGCCTCTGACCTGTGATTTCTGACGCAGGTCTGATTGATTACTACTATTGTTGGACTGTTGGAGATCTTCGTCGTTCATTTCAGCGTTAAGCTGCCGACCCCGAATGATCAAGGTATTGCTGGAGATAAATCCCTGGCTTTCTCCGGTTTCAGAGACGACCTGTTCGATCACCGGTTGGCTGGCAGTGAGATAAAACTGCCGACTTCGCAGTGGCAATCCTTTACGACCAGACTTCTCGCCCTCAATCAAAACCGTACTCCCTTGACAGGCAAAGGAAAGCGCATAGGCTGTTTGAAAGAAAACCGACCAGACTTTAGACAGGTCATCGGTTGACATCGTCACGGGTACAAAGGTGACCCGCTCCACCTGCTCTGCAAGGGTAGACTCCGCCAAAAAGCTAAAGTTTGGGCTATTCACCGTATCTTGAATCATCTCTGGTGTCATGATCGGCTGATCAACCAGCGTTCGTACCGTCGTTCCCAATAAACGTTGAGGTTCTAATTCCACCTCATTACCATAAAACGAGAGCAAGTAAAACAAATCCAGCCCTGCTTGCGCCTGTTTAATCAGATCCCCTTTGGGGCGACGAGGACGCAAATCAGCATTTCGCCAGTTTGGGTTTGGGTTCACCTGATACAAACAAATATTCACACCAATATCTGGCAACCCATTGCCAGACGCGTCAGGCCGGACGGTTGTGACTCTTGCGCCCGCGACATCGTTTTGAATAGCAGATTGCAGAATGCGCTGCAACGTTGCGGTGACGGTGGCGATCGCTAAATAGTTACTCATCGGATAAACCGCTGATTCTAGGTAGAATGCGTGACCTACTTCTACACGTTTAATGCAGATCGCGGTTGTTCATACCAAGACTTAACTCAAATGAGGATGCCTTCATTGCTTCCATCAATTTATAGTAACGGCACGCGCAGAGCGAATGCTCGTATTTTAAAATCTAAAGCATGGTAATGTTAAGTTTTGTTATACTACTCTTTACTTTCTAGAGGATTAAGTTAGATCATTCTAAAGATAGAGATGTATCGTAGTCAACATGTAAATACTATTCATGCTGTTTAACTGACCAGAACTGTATATTAGGCAACAGCAGAAGTACGCTTACTTTGCTCTTCCTTGCTTAGCTCGGTCTTGTTGGTAACGAGGATACCTGTTGACTTCAGATTCTATTAGTCCTATGTTTACCGCCCGAAAGACTCTTTACTCTAGCCTAAGTACTTGTTGGGTTTTGTAATCTCAACATATGCTTAGGTGTGTGAGCTTGAATCCTTGAGGACAGTTCAGTTCTTCTAAATGTGCTCACCTATCCGCTTTAGAACTTGCTGTGCATCTTAGACCACTACAAAGCAAGCTACCAGGCAACCCTTGGCATCGGGAGAATGATTAGAGCTAACGTCTAAACATCCTCTCGGTTCGATGTGCATTGGTCTGTTAAGGTTGTGCGTCAGGTCGTTCTAGCAGGTGAGGCAGTGCGTTAAACGTGCACTGGTGTCGTTGTATCCATTGTTTGGTTCATTCTCACGCCCCATCTGGAGAAACCTATGCCGAGACTCGACTACTTTGCACCTGGTGTCTATATCGAAGAAATTGACCGTGGTAGTCGCCCTATTGAAGGGGTTTCCACAAATGTCGGAGGATTCATCGGCTTTACAGAAGCAATTCGGGGTGGCGCTGAACCCTTTAAGCCGATGCTCATCACCACATGGGATCAATACCGGGAGTATTTTGCTCGTGAGGGCTCGGACGGTTTCTTAGAATTTCAAAATGGATCTACCAAACTCTACGGTTATCTTCCTTTTGCGGTGCAGGGATGGTTCTTGAACGGCGGTGGACGATGCTATGTCATGAGCATTGGCACACAGCTACCGGCTACTACTGAATCCCCTGCCGAAAATACGGTTCTCAGGCTCAAAAACAGCATTAACCGTCGAGCATTAGAATTTAGCTTCAAAAACAACCCAGAGGATACTGGACGACTCCTGATTAATATCGAACCCGGTGAACCCGAATCGATCCCGGATGATCCGGAAATTTCTCCACCCATTGCTGCGGAGTTTTTTAACGTCGTTATTCGGCAGAATGACGAAGAGCTAGAACGGTATGAACATCTGACGATGCATCAAGCTGTTCGCTCAGAGGTGGGAACCTACGTTGTTGAGGCTCTGGAAAGATCATCAGAAATAGTGACCGTTACAGATTTAACTGAGGGGGGGTTGCCGCTAAGTCGGCGACCTGTAAACGGTACATTTGAACTTAGTCCGCCCTTGCCTGCCCTTAGCCCTAATCAGTTTTTTGGTAAGGTGCAGGGAGTTCGTGACGATCAAACCGGGGTGCAGGGGAGTTTTGAAATTGATGACATCAATATGCTGGCATTTCCTGATCTAATGCTGGCCTATCAGGCTCGTAAGGCTGATGGTTCGCGGTTGCTCGATCAAGATCAGATCCATGGCATCATGGAGTTGATGGTGAGCCTCTGTGAAAATTCTACGCCAAATCCGGCAAATCGCATGGTGGTTCTAGACACGCCTCCCGATCGCCTCAAGCCCCAGCAGGTGGCTCAGTGGCTCGGTGATTTTGGTCGGAGATCCATGTATGCCGCGCTGTATTACCCCTGGATTAAAGTTGCAAACCCTAAAAATGCTGGCAAGCCAATCTTGGTGCCACCCTGTGGACACATGATGGGAATCTGGTCGCGTATTGATGAAACCCGTGGAGTTTATAAAGCACCTGCTAATGAAACACCGCGAGGTGTGATTGGGCTAGCTTATGACTGTAATTTTCGCGAACAAGAGTTACTCAACCCAATTGGGATTAACTGTATTCGCACTTTCCCCAATCGCGGTATTAAGGTTTGGGGAGCCAGAACATTGGTAGAACCTGAAAAAACAGAATGGCGCTACATCAGTGTGCGTCGTCTGATGAGCTACATTAATAAATCCATTGAATTAGGTACCCAATGGGTTGTGTTTGAGCCTAACGATGAAGACCTATGGGCACGGGTGAGACGGACAGTTAGCAACTTTTTAGAACGACTGTGGCGAGAGGGCGCACTGTTTGGTGGTTCTCCTGAACAGGCTTTCTATGTGAAGTGTGATGGGGATATCAATAGTCACGACACGATGCTACTGGGGCGGCTCTATGTGGAAGTGGGAGTATGCCCTGTACGACCCGCAGAGTTTGTCGTTTTTCGAATCAGTCAGTGGACATCTGACGAATCTGTATAAGTGGATGTCATTGAAGCTATAGGGTAGGCGTTTAAGCAACGAAGCTAAAGCAATGCAAGTTTTTGGCTGAGCGCTTTGCCCTATATCGAGTGACAGTTTTTGTAAGTAAAATCATCAACTAAGCAAGGAATGAACGATGCCGAATGGAAATGAAGATGAAATTTTAGTCAGTTGTCGATTCTACTTTGAAGCTGACGGGTTAACCGACAAGCAAATTCTGGAAGTATCTGGACTCAGTGCCGAAACTCCAGCCGCTGGCGGTGATAAGGTGCTGGGGTCAGCAAAGAACGCTGTTAACTTGAGGCAGGCAGCTCCTACTCGATCTAAGTTTTCTCAAGTTAACGTCAAAGTCGTTGCCACCACTAACACGGATCTTTATAAGTGGTATGAGGATTGTAATAAAGATACGGGCGGAAACTCTTCCTGGGCGTCTAATCGCAAAGCCGCCTCTGTTAGTGTTTATGATCAGGCAGGCAGTATGAAAGCACGGTGGGAGATGCTTAATGCCTATCCCACCAAATATGAAGGGCCAAAGTTAGAAGCAGGCTCGAACGACGTGGCGAACGAAACTATCACTCTTGTTCATGAGGGTATTAGGCGCGTTCCTCCAACATGACCCGTGAGATCAGCAGGTTCAGACTTGATATTGGGTTACCCTTCGAGAAGCAGCTTACGTCCCTCGATCCAACCTACAGAGTTTTCTCTTTTGTTAAATGCCAAACTTAATTGAAAATTTTCCCGAAGTCCTGACCAATTGTCGGTTTTACATTGAACTGAAGTTAGACGGAAGTCAAGAACCCGTTGATGCCTATTTCATGGAATGTAAGGGTTTCAAGCGCACACAGGATGTCGTCGAGGTTTGTGAGGTAGCTCCTCGTCAATGGGGGCAGGCCAAGTCGGGACAAGTCATTCGCACCAAAATTCCTGGTAATGTCAAGACCAACAACATTACCCTGCGGCGTGGCATGACTCAATCAACAGCGGTTTGGCAGTGGTTTGACGCAGTACAGTCTGGGAATTGGGCAAAGCAGTTACGGGATGGTTCGTTGACGATTTATGACCAAAAAGGAGATGCTCAAGCTATTTTTCAGTTTCGTGGGGCATGGCCGGTTAGCTATGTGGCCACGGATGTAAGCGCAGGGGGAAATGATCTGGAAGTGGAAGAGATGGAAATGGCTGTTGAACAATTTGTGCGATCGCAGTAGTATTGCAGTCAATGCCATCATCCAAATCCATGTTGCAAACAGAGTTTGAATTCAGCTTACCCAAAGGTTATTTGGACTCAGATGGCAATTTGCATCGTCGAGGCGTTATGCGCCTTGCCAGAGCGATCGATGAAATTACGCCAATGCGGGATCCGCGAGTGCAATCTAATCCTGCCTATGCCACTGTGATTGTGCTTTCACGAGTGATTACAGGGCTGGGTGCATTAGAGGAAGTTACACCTGCCATCGTTGAAAAGTTGTTTGCGTGTGATTTGAATTATCTCTACCAGTTTTACCGCCAGATTAATGAATTAGAAGACCCTAATATTCAAGAAAAGAGATCTCAAGCCGTGGCAGCAGATGTAGTGACCACTCTAATGCATCCCGACGAATCATAGGGCGAAATAGGGGCGATCTTCGCCTGCTGAGTAATGCTGACGTTGTAGGACGCTGTGTGAGACTGACAGAACTGCTGTATATCGTTTCTGGCAAATTTAGGGCAGCGGAAAACCTGATCCGCCATCCTAAAGAAATTTTCATGCAACAAGGGCGAAGAGTAGCGGAAGAACAACTGACCGCAGTTGAAATTCCACTTGGGCAGGAATCGCCCAAGCCTGCCGTCAAACCTGACATTAAATTTCCTCGTTTCCAAATTCCTCAGACCGCGCAACACCTTGCGTCAGACCATCGCACAACGGGGCAGTTATCTACTAGTCAAACACCTGTTTCTTCAAGTCAAGATGTCGTTCTTAGGGGACGTAAGGGAAAATATCAATGCACTCTCTATCTCTCTTCAACTGCAAGATTTAATCTCTATCAGGGCACTCAACTTTCCAGTCACAAGCAAGTGCTGATCAAAGAATATTTACTGCCAGAACGAGAGTTTAATCAGCGTGAAGTTCAAGAGCGCAAAGACCAATTTGTTAATGCTACAAACCTAAATTTCAAGACTAATGGAGGACAAGATTTTCGATTGGTTTTGCCTTGGGATTCGATTGCTTCTTCTAAAGCAGCCGAACGAAGCTGTTACTTAATTACTGAACCTGTTCCTAGCAGTATTTGCTTAAGAGACTATGTAAATCAACGAGGTGTAGTTCCCACGACTCAGGTGCGTGAAATTCTCAAGCAAGTCTTGCAAACTCTCTGGTTTTTACACAATCAAAGAGTTCGTCTTGGCAATGGAGCCATTCAGCGTGAGCTTTCCCACGGCAACCTGAATCTAGATAGCCTGCTTGTGGTCAATTTCCAACCCTTGCCGGGATTCAAGGAACCACAACTTCAAGTGCATGTGAAAGACTTGGGAATCTGGGAGCAACCGTTTATTTCACCTCATCTAAGCGCCCTAAAGCTAACTTCCAGGCAAGATTTGACGGATTTAGGGAAAGTTGCTGTTTCTCTATTAACGGGTATGACCTTAATCGAACCGGTGGTTGGCAGATCAATTAATCCTGAAATTAATTCTCAGTGGATTGCTGTTCAAGATCAGCCATTGAAGCGTTTTGTTCGGCAGTTACTGGGATTAGAACGAGCGCCTTTTTTTAGTGCCTTTACGGCTCGGGAGGCTCTGCTAACGCTTCCTGAACCTCAGGTATTATCTAGCGTTAGTCAACCTGTTGGCAACAAATCAGAAGATTCAATCCATCTACCTCAGTGGATTCTGGTTGCAGCAGTTTTGGGGATGCTAGGAATATTGTTTGCGATCGCGCTTTGGGGGGTGCGATCGCTGAAAAGCCAACAGTCTTCTCCTTTGATATCATCAGCAAAGACCTGTTCCCCAGACCAAGCAGGTGCTTCAGAGCAAGAATTACCACCTTGTCGCCTCAGCCAAGTTGTTTTACCTTCACGGTTTACCTACGCAGTTGAAACCGGAGGGTCATGGGAGTATGCCTTACAAAAAACTGGATTAGTCGGGGAAAACGTTACGTTAATTGATGCATTGCGAAAGCGGCATCGGGTTCTGGGTCAGTCTCCAAAACCTGCCTTTATCTCCCCAGAGAGTGCGATCGCTCAAGTCAAATCAGGTCAAATCAATTTTGCCTTAATCAGCCAATTGAATCAGCAGCCATTAGATTTGGGCAGTGATTTAATAGCGGTTCCAGTTGCCTATGATGGCCTGGGAGTGTTTGTTGCCTTTAGCGATGCTACTGAACAATCTGGTATTCCCAGTCAGTTGAAGGGAAAGGTTTCACTCAGTCAGTTGCGCCAGCTTTATACCGGAAGAGTAAATGAGTGGACTAGACCTGCTGAGTTAGATAACTGGGCGGTGAAGTTATATGTGTCGGATGACCTGAGACTTGTTTCTCTGTTTGAACAACAGGTATTGCGTGACCAAGAGGCGATCGCAGCATTCAGGAACTTGAAATCGCAGGGTTCAACCTTAGGCATTGATGTAAGGCAGTTGAATGCATACCGCATGTTTGGCGCGATTCTGCAAGACTTTGAGAACGATGCGCCACAATTAGGAATTGGTTTTGGTTTATTGAGCCAAGCCTTTGGGCAGTGCTCAGTGTATCCCCTGGCAGTAAGTGTTGGAGATGTTGATGAGGCAGTGCAATCCTTAGTTCAGAACAATGGCCAGCCTGTCGATCCCACAACTGACCTGTGCAATGACAAGGGAGGATATGCACTGGATGTGAATGCGTTTAGTTCAGATCACTATCCTCTGACCATTGTTTTGGAGGTAATTTATCCCAAGGAGGGCGATCGCGCTCAAGCCGGTCAACAGTTTGCTGCCATGCTGCGAACCGAAGAAGGGCAGCAATTGTTGCGAGAAACCGGACTGGTTCCGATCCGGAAACTCCCCTAATCAAGGAAATTAACCCATGGCCAATTCATCCGCAAATGCAACCCAACAATTAGCAGAAACTATTCTGCGTGATCCCATGCTGCTGCAACAATTGAGCGATCGCGTCTATGAATTATTACAAGCCGATCTGCGCTGGCAATTAGAACGCGGGTTGAAACGCGATCGCACTCACAGACTGCCTTAATCACTGATTCTTTTCACCGTGGAGATAGATAGCGATGCCCGCCACCGATAGCAAAACCCATGAATTAAACTACGTCACCGCCAATCGATTTTATGTCGAGATGGAAAGTACGATTACGGCCTGTTTTAGTGAGTGTTCTGGGTTAGGTGTCAAACTAAAGCGCGAAGCTCACTTTGAAGGAGGCGTGAATAACCAGCAGCGGATTATTTTAGGGCAAGCCGAGTTTACCGACGTAACCTTAAAGCGAGGCATCACCAATGACCTCACCTTCTGGAAATGGATTAGCCAAATTTTAGGACAATCCCAGCATCAACGTCGCAATATCAACATTCTGTTGTTTAACCAGGCCGGTGAAACTATGCAGTGCTGGACGTTGATTGGTGCTATCCCTACAGGGTGGAAAGCACCCTCGCTGCAAGCAAACGCTAACTCAGCCGCCATTGAAGAGTTAACGCTGGCGTATGAAGGACTCAAGATCGAACAGTCTGCGGGAGGTGGTGCGTTTTATCAAACCACTGGCCGAGATGAATGGGGCTACTTCCTTGGGGAAGCTTAGAGTCCCCTTGGGATCGGTTCAATTTCTCTCATTTTTTAACCCATGTCTTTGTCATCACTTGGATTAGAATCGCGGTTGTTGCATCCTCTGGGCTTTGGGTCGCAGCGATCGCATTCCACATGGCAGACAGCACCGTTAGGACAATCAGTACGACCGTTGGGCAGCACCATCCAACCTCTATCAGCCCCACCGCCCTTAAGCCCATTTCTGCAAGCGTCTTTGCTAAATCTGTCACCTGACCCTGTAGCCAGGTTATGGCATGAGAATTTGGGTTGGGACGTTGATGGTCGCGACCAAGCATCCGTAGACTCCTCTTCAGATAGAGGAGATGAACTGTTTGAAGATTATCCTGACCAGACCAATGATGAAAGCCAGGATGAGCGATTGCCTACTTCATCCGCTCCGTCTTCTATAGCCCAAACCTCTACAGTCGAAACCTCCACAGTACAAGCCAGCCCTGCTTCCCTGCTAGCTGTAGATGACGATTCAGAAGCACCTGCTTTAACTGATACGCCCAATGCAAAATTCGAGGTCGTAGAATCACAGCTACCCAATTCCCCAGATCTTCCTACGGCATCCACAGGCGACGTTGCACCAGAAGCATCACAAACGGTATCCAGCGAGATTTCTAGTGAGATTTCTAGCGATCGCCCTGCTGTTCAAGCGCGTGAAATCAATAGAGAACTCACCGTTCAAGACATTGTATTGTCGCCTTCTGATCTTCCTCCAGATAGTCAACAGCTTGCACTACCGGACGTAGTACCGCACCAGAGCGAACCTTCGCTTCAGCGATCGCCATCCCTACAACGCGACGTGGAATCTTCGCTGCCAGCTGATCAGCAGACGCTGCCTCCAGAAATTACACAACCCGATTCCCAGCCTGAGAGTCAAGATGAATCGCCAATCCCAGCAGTAGAGATTCCCCACCGCGAATTACAGCAGGCAACGGCACCCGTGGAGTCTTTACAACGCGAGCTGGAATATCCGATTCAAACCCCTCAGCAACCCCAATCTCCAGACCTTGCACGACTCGATCCCCAACCTGAAATTCAGGCTAAGCCGCCCGCTTCACCGTCGGACGTACCACCACAATTTTCTGACCATCCCCTTCAAGATGATCAGCGGACTCAATCCACAGAAAGTCTGCAACCGCTTGTTCAACCCCAGCGTGAGGAGCGTTCCCAACCGACGAATGTCTCTGATGTGTTAACACCCTCGCTGCCCAATGCGATCGCTCCCCAGGCCGAATCCTCTGATCTGATTTCGCCACTGTTCGCAGCAACTCCAACGGCTGCATCACCTGTAGTTGATGCCATTCAAACTAAGGCAGAACCCAGTATAGTCACACCTTCCATTGCAGAGCCAGTTGCTTTAGCCGCATCGACAGAACCTCCTGCACCTGCTGCGGACGCGATCGCTTCAGGGAACACTCAATCTCAGGCAATAACGCCCACTGATCTGCCATCGTCGTCTA
>Ga0163155_10007223_pt1 | contig 10529 bp, 11 predicted proteins | sample OliLakLV19SP4G1_FD_148611 | JGI IMG/M metagenome (GOLD analysis project Ga0163155, IMG submission 148611) | Freshwater microbial mat bacterial communities from Lake Vanda, McMurdo Dry Valleys, Antarctica - Oligotrophic Lake LV.19.SP4.G1 | ecosystem: Environmental > Aquatic > Freshwater > Lake >...
TGTATATTCTTCAAATGAGATGGTTTCTTGTGCCGATAGCGAGGGACTGATTGCCAAAATGCTACCAAATACTGTTAGGAGTAACCAATAGCGCATAATTGCCTCTCTGGGTTAAAACGATGCCATGAGTCTATGTGTAAAATGTTGGCTATCTGTGATGATAGTGTAAATTCTATGTAAAAAATAAAAAAGCCGAGTGATGGAGGCGCACCAGTCGGCTTTTTATCTGTATTTTATAAAAGCGCGATTATTCGGCTTTTTCGTTGTCGTCTTGTTTGACTTCAATTTTCACGGCTTTTTTCACATTTTCCACCACATTTTCAAAGGTGGTGGTGAGTGGTTCTGCCGCTTTTTTCATAGTGTCGGTCACATTTTCGACATTGGCATTGGAGCGCACTTTTTCGATGGTGTCTACGACATTATCAATCGCGCCATTGAACAATTTGCGATAGCCCTCGAGCATTTCCTTCACAGCCGATTGACCATGGTCTTTGATGGCGGTGGGGATGAGTTCTTCGAGCATTTTGCCAAATTCGGTGGCGGCGGTGCGTTGGTGGTCAAAGAAGGTCTCAAAGACATTTTTGTCTGTGGTGCCTTCTTCTACGGCTTCCACGACTTCTTCCACTTTGGCGTTGACTTTTTTGGCGGTTTTCTTTGTAGTTGTTTCGGACATGGGTATTCTCTCCTTAAATCCATGACATAAGATAAGTGTTTGTATAAGTATATACGCATGGGTTGTAGCAGAGTTGCAGGAATTAAATGAGCGTTAGATTAGAGTCGGATGAGAGGGAAATTCATGATGTGAGAGTGGCAAAATAGGCGCGTAATTTTTCTGCATAGGGAAGCCGTTCTTCTGGCGTGGTTAACAGATAGGTGTGATGGTCTTCATATAACCTATCGCCCGTATAACGCGGAAATACATGCAGGTGATAATGAAACACTTCCTGATACCCCGCAGGCTCATTATGCTGGCGGGTAGATGTGCCTTCACACGCATAAACATGCTTGAGTGCAATCGCTACTTGACGCGCCGCCTCATGGACATGAACGGCAATATCTGGGGTTAAATCATAAATATTTTCGATGTGTTTGTTTGGGATAATAATAACGTGCGCTTTGCATTGTTCCCACCACCGCGAATTGATAAAAGCCGTGATATGCTCCGTTTTATAGACGATATCCGCTTGTTTTGTCCAAATTCCTTCAACATCACCCCCATTAGCAAGATGGCAAAAGGGACAATCATAATTTTCTGGTGCATGACTGTACATCAATGTAACCTTTCACATGATATATACAAAACAGGGCGCAAATGTGTGCGCCCTATCATAAAAATCGAGATTATCTTATCATCCGACTTCTTCTAAATCGGTGGACATAATGAGCAAATCGCGGTGACGGTCATCGCGTGTCTTGACCCAATCGGATAAAATGGCTTCTGGCTTAAAGCCCAAATCTTCCACCATACGGCGGGCGGCTTTGTCGTTGGCTTCCATATAGACCAACACTTTTTCGAGTTCCATATCTTTGGCGAGGACGGTGAGTTCACGGGCTATTTTTGTACCCAAGCCGCGATTACGATGGCTCGATGCCACCAGCACGCGCATTTCTGCCAAATGCCGATTCCAGAAAACCTGATTGTAATACAAAATGCCAAAGGCAACGGCTTTGCCATTGTCTTCAACGATGACGGTTTGGGCGCGTTTGTGGTCTATATCCCGAATCCAGTCGTCAATAGCATCATTTTGGGTGATGTCGTGGCGCAAAAACCATAAATCGGAATCGGTTATTTGTTTGACCATGCTCAAAAGCACGTCACGGTCTTTGTTGGTCATCAGTCTAAAGGTATATTCATCGCCAGAAATAGACATTGTTTTTGGATATTCTTGCATAAGAGGGTCTCCTAATTAAAAATTCAAATGGGGATGTATTATCCGTGCTAGTGGCGGACATACGCTTTGCTAGTCCGCCATTACATCCCTTCAAACAGGTAAATGTGTAATGGCGGACTAGACCTTTTAGGGTCGTATGTCCGCCACACGGATAGTCGTCTTTATTTAATCGGCTCAAATTCATCAATTTTTTGGGCGCATTTAATCAGTTCTTGGGCAGATTTGGTATAGGGTAATAATCCGGGTAGGCTACCTTTTTTGAGGCGCAATTGTCCGCGCATAATCATGCCCAATGGTTGCCCTTGCCCACTAAGGACTTTCATCCAACTGCCATAATTGCCTTCGATGACATAATTGGCTTCTGATGTGGCTTCATTCACGGTTAGGGCGCGGGCATCTTTGCATTTGCCTTTGTGTAAATCGAGGATGACGGCGACATCTCTGGGGAATCCATTGGCAGGGGCGGCTTTCATGACCATCGCTAGTGCGCCTGCTGTCCAGCCTGTAGACGCATCATGATAGGCTTTGCTATTGTTTAGCACCTGCATATACGATTTTGCCCAGCCATCAGAAAACAGGGTAATCCGTTTTGGTGTGAATGGCCTATCGGCTTCTGGTACATGAGAACTTGCCCCATTGCCATTTTCGGCTGTTTCGATGACCAATCCAGAAATTGGGAATGCGGTGTTCGCAACGGGTTCTGGCGCATTTTTGGGTGTGCGTTCAATGATGATGGGTTCAATCGGTTGGACTTTGGCGGCGCTCCGCAATTCCAAGAAGGCGCGGTCTAATTGCTTGCGAATATCCCGAATATCGGGGATGATACCCGCATCTGCCACCAGATTCATGCTAATGCGTTGGTTATAGCTCATGATGACACATGCCATCCCAAACGAGGGATTGAGCGGAAAATAGCCATAACTGTGTTTCATCTCTTTGCCGAGCAAATAGACGGGGATTTGTGGTCCTGCCACATTGGTACACCATGTATGGGCAATCACCGAAAAAGCCAAAGGTGCAGTTGTCCATACCAATGGTTGCGTGATAGATGGCAATAGGGCGGGTAGGGTGAGTACGAGGTCTATCCCCACCGATAGCGAGGAATCTTTCATGGCTTTGCTATAGGTCGCCACTGCATCGAGACGGTCTAGCGGATTTTTGACAGCAAAGGGTATATCTACGGTGATAACCGAGATACGATTGCCAAAAACCTCTTTTTCGTCCTCCATCCGCATACTGACAGGGACTAATACGCGCAAAAAGTTTTGCCCCTCAAAATCTGTCCCCAATTCTTGCAGATAATACATGATGGCGGTGGATAAGATGGTGAGCATCACATCATTGACAGAGGCATTGCGTCCCGATTTGATAGCACGGATTTCTGCCAGCGAAAATTCTGTCCATGCGAGGTTTTGCCGTCCGCTATTTCTGCCGTTGATGGGCAGTTTGCGGATGGGGCGCAGGTTATCGTTGAGCAAATTTGCCACCCCGATAAAAGTTTTACGCCGTTTTTCTTTGTCTGCCAGCAAAGAGCCGATATACGACAATTCGCCACCGACTTTGCGTAGAATTCTGAATCCTTGTGGAATATCACGGCGGATGGAATCTACAATCAGTTTGCCCGTGTCGGGGATGGGTGGGACATCGTATAGGGGTTTGGGGTCAAGTTCTGCTATATCGGGTGTGAGGTCAAAGAGCAGTGTGAGAAGTTCTACCGCCGCCAAACCATCCACCATGCAATGATGTACCTTAAACAAAATAGCGGTGCGGTTATCGGATAAGCCTTCTATGACGTGCATTTCCCAGAGCGGTTTATCGCGGTTGAGTGGGCTAGAGATTAACCGACCTGCTAATTGGCGCAATTGCTCTTCATTGCCCGGAGATTCTAGGCGCAACCGAAAAATATGATTGCCGACATAAAAATCGGGGTCAAACATCCATGTGGGTTGCCCCAAACTCATCGGCGCTTGGACAATTTTTTGCTGATAAATTGGCGCACGATAAATTCTGGAATCTACAAATTTTACTAACTCATCAAAAGGCAATATGCCATCAAAAATACACACTGCACCGATATTCATCGGTGTCTTTTGACTTTCTACATAATAAAATGCACCATCTACGGGACCTAATATGCGCTCATTTTTTACTGCCATGTCGCCTCTCCCTATATAAAATATTTTCTATGTAGTATGACCCAAAACTTTGAGTGCCGCAAGTTCTCCGCTACGGATGAGGCGTTTCTGTGTGTCGTAGGAGAATGAAAATTCTGGCGCGAGAAAAAATTCGATGTCATCAGGGTCTGGATGCACCCAAATGACTTCTTTATACCGATTTTTCTCTTCAAAGCGTTCTTTCCATCGGTTGATACGCTCATGGACAACGGTAATCACCGATTGGCGCAAAATATTGGTCGCGCCCATATCGGCAACGCTGGCACCATTTTCCAGCCAGAGGGGTTGATAGGTATGTGAGATGATAATGCGGTCTGCGAGGCTCACCCCAATATCGGCAGACAGTGTGCGCTTGATTTCGCCATCTATCCAATATTTTCCCTTAATTTTCACGGGGTCAAATAGACCAGGGACGGCGGTGGAGGCACGAATAGCGCGGTGAATGGGGACATCGGTCATAAACGCATCTTCATGACATTCAAAATCGTATAGGCTATTAAAGACGGCTCGCACTTTAGAATCGAGTGCGGTGGCGGTCACATAAAGGTCTATTTCGGTATCGCGGAAATCTGGGGAGGGGAGGAGTGTTCTAAAGAGGTCTTCTATCGCGCTGGAGTTGAACAGGGCGCGTAATTCGGTGGTACTAGACATCACCCGTTCTAGGGTCTCTGCCACCACATCTTTCCCACGCAACCAAGGCATAGTCGCCAAAAACAGGGTGGTTTCGAGGGTGCTTTTGATGGCTTGTTTGGCAATATCGCCATAATTGGGACGGAACAACATTCCCGATGTGAGGCTTTTTACCCACGCATCAAATTTTGGGATATAGACTTGCCCCTGATGCAATGCCGATATGAGTGTCTCTGGGGCGATGCCAGAGGCTAAAAACGCGCCCATCACAGCACCCGCACTCGACCCCACAATTGAGGTCAGGTCGTCTGGTCGGAGAATATTGAGTACCCCAAGATGAAAATAGAAGGCTTTGGTTGCGCCACCGCTTAATACAAGTGCCGTCCCCGATTTTTTTTCTAATTCAGGGATTTCTTCTAAGAAATTCTGACCCATAAAAAACCTATTTTTCAGTATCTATCAAAAAAGTGACAATAAATTTAACAATAGTTCAATTATATCCGCATTTCTACTCACATGACAATGCCAATGACATAAAACCATTTTTTGTGCGGGTATTCTGTTCAAGATGAGTCAAAAGTGCTATGATGGACATATAAAAGTGAATGAGGTGACGCAATGATTGCCGAAAAAATAGACCTAAGCAAATATATCGAAATGCGAAATGACCGTCCGCATATTCGTGGGCGCAAATTGCCAATTATGTTTATTGTATCGTTCCAAAAAGCAAATGATTCTAGTGTTGAAGATTTATGTGACGGTTATACCCTCTCACAAGCCCAGGTATTGGCGGCGCTTTTGTATTATCAGGAAAATAAAGAATTACTCGATAAACAAGACGAATTAGATACTCAAGAGTCACTAGCGTATTTTGAGAGATATGCTCGTGACCGCCAAAAGTGATGTGGGATTTTATCTTGATGAACATATTCATCGCCATGTCGCAAAGGGATTGGTAGAACGTGGTTATCGTGCTATTAGAGCTGTTGATGTTGACATGACTGGCAAAGATGATGATACAGAGCATCTGCCTTATGCCACCACTAATCGGCTGATTATGGTCACCTTTGACCACCCGTTTGGTGGCAGAACACAACAACGAACAGATTATTTTTGTCTTGTTTGTTTGCCATATTCTATCCGTAACGATATCGGGCAGATGATAACGATTCTAGCCGATTTTATAGAGCTATTTGATGAAGAACGTGATGCTGGTCAGGTTTACTGGCTAAGATAAGTTAGAAAAATAGACGAGGTGACGCAATGATTGCCGAAAAAATAGACCTAAGCAAATATATCGAAATGCGGAATGACCGCCCGCATATTCGTGGGCGCAAATTGCCAATTATGTTTATTGTATCGTTCCAAAAAGCGAATAAGGCTAGTGTTGATAACCTATGTTACAACTACACACTAACAGAGGTACAAGTGTTGGCGGCACTTTTGTATTATCAGGAAAACAAAGAGCAATTAGATAACCAAGAGCAATTAGATAACCAAGAAGAAAAAGAACTCTTTGATAGGTATGCTCGTGACAACCGACCATAAAATAGGGCTTTATTGTGATGAACACATCGCACGGGCAATCGTATTTGCGCTTGTTCAAAAAGGCTATCGTGCTATCATGGCAGTAGATGTCGAGATGACAGGCAAAGATGATGATACAGAGCATCTGCCGTATGCCACCACTAATCGGCTGTTACTAGTTACAATGGATAAGCCGTTTGCAAATCGGACATTATATCGGACAGATTATTTAGGGCTGATTTGCTTAACCAAAGATTTACATGACAGCATTGGTGGGGGCTGTTAAGGCATTAGCCGATTTTATAGAACTATTCGATGAAGAACGTGATGCTGGTCAGGTTCACTGGCTAAGATAGAGACCCCACATGAAAAAATTGCTCATTTGCACATTATTGCTCCTCATTGCCATTTTCACCGTTGGCTATTCTACCCGCAAACAAACCGCCCGCCGTGTATTGCGACTCTCGCGGATGCGATATCGTGTGAGCATCACCAAAAATATCGTTATTATTACCCCAGAAGGTGTATCGCTTGTCGCAGACCATTATGCCCCCCGCGCCGATAGTGATTTTCCCACAATTCTTATTCGCACCCCCTATGGGCGCAATCACCAAAATAGCAATTTTGGCTGGTATCTGGAATTTGTGGGCAATCGGTTTGCAGAACGTGGGTACCATGTCCTCATCCAAGATGTGCGGGGCAGATTTGAGTCTGATGGTGAATTTTCGCCCTATTTTGGCGAGCGGGAAGATGCCGAAGCCACTATTGCCTGGCTAGAATCGCAGACATGGTTCAATGGCACAATCGGTATGTGGGGCGGGAGTTATTTGGGAATCGTGCAGTGGGTGATTGCACCGTATAATCCCTCTATCAAAGCAATTGTCCCCGGAATTACGTCATCCGATTTATATCCTATTCTTTATCCCGATGGCGCACTCGATTTAGGTCTGGCGATGCGTTGGATGGCTGTTTTTGACCAATTAGACAGGCTCAAGGGCAAGCCACTGATTTATTCTGTGACATTTTGGCAGAATGTGGAGCGTAAAGCTAAAAAAGCCTTTGCCCATTTGCCCATTTATGATGATGATACGGTGTCGTTAGATAGGCAGATTGATTATTTTCGGCTGTGGATAGACAATTCAGACCCCGCTACCCCTGCGTGGGATGAAATGCACCAACCCGATATTCTCAACCATATGACCATCCCTGTTCACCTTGTCGGTGGATGGTACGACTTTTTTCTGCGTGGCACATTGCACGATTATGACCAACTCCGTGCCTCTGGCAAAAATCCTTATTTGACCATCGGCGCGGGGCATCATTTCACCACCATTGCCAGCATGATTGAATTGCAAGAGGGGATAAAATGGTTTGATGTGCATCTCAAAGGGGCAGATGCGGGTGTATTGCGCCAGAAGCCTGTGCGCCTATATATGATGGGGCGGGGGGAATGGCGCGACTATGATGTTTTTCCGCCTGCACAAGCCAAATCTATCCCGTTTTATTTGCATGAGGGTGCGGTTCTATCACCACATGTCCCCCAAGATGAATCATCTGATAGTTATACCTATGACCCACAAAGCCCCACACCGTATATGGGCGGGACACAATTTCATTTGTGGAATGCGGGCAAACGCAATAATTGGCGTATAGAACGCCGTGACGATGTTCTGGTCTATACCAGTACCCCATTGGATGCCCCGCTAGAGGTCATTGGTTATGTACGCCTTCAGTTATATGTCACATCAGATGTGTTTTGTGTGGATTTTTATGGGCGGTTATGCGATGTTCACCCTAACGGAAAATCGTATAATGTATGCGATGGATTGGTGCGTGTCTCTGCCAAAGATGCCACCCTCCAAGCCGATGGGACATGGTGTATTGAGGTAGATATGTGGGCGACGGCACATTGCTTTTTGCCACAGCATCGGCTACGCTTGCAAATCGCTAGTGGCGCACATCCCCGCTGGGCGCGAAACCTGTGTATGGATGAGCCATTTGCCACGGCTATCACCAGTCAACCAGCGACCCAACACATTTTTCATGACGAAAACCACCCATCGGCACTCGTCTTACCCATAATGCAATGAGTTTCAAATCATATTACAATGTATGTGAAAAAATACTTATTCTAATCTTCTACCAATGTGTTGATATTTTGTACAGGTAGGTTATAATGGAGAAAATTTTGCTCCTTTATTAAATTAAAAAAGGCGTTTTTGTTATGAGTTATATATCCTCTCATGAACTAGAAACACCATTAGGCGCGATAGAAGCAATTCCTACCAATGTAGATTTTGCCACTGAAGTAAAGGCAGACCGTCTGAGCTTGCTCTCCCTCATCACTGCTTATGGTTCAATTGGGCTGGTGGTGGTTATGTTGACGATTATTGTCTCTGCAAAAGTGAGCCAATTTATTTGGATATATGCCCCTCTGACATTAGGGGTAGGGAGTTTTATCACGCGCTTTTTGCTTCGTCGGAAATTATTCGAGTTTGCCTCTGTATTTTATGTGTTGACATTAGTGGGTGCGATGGCTGTGGCTTTGTATGATAAAGACCCACAAGCCGTCCAAGTTTTGCCATTTATTTTTGTGATGATTATTTTCGTGGGTGGCTTGCTCATTCGCCCACAAGTCACTTTGTTGCTGGCGCTGGTATGTGCGGTATTGGTCGTTACTGTGCCAGCACTCAGCACAGGCAACTGGGCATTTTTTGGTGTATCCCAATTTTTTGCCATCGTCCTCATTTTTCTGAGCGCGTTACTCTCTATTCAAGCCACTGGTGAGCTATATAGTGTCACCGAGTGGGCGCTTTTGAATTATCGCAAAGAGAGCCAAACGAACCAAGCATTATTTGATAACCGCGGAAAATTGCAACGAAGCCTCAAGCGTAGTGAAGTGTTGGCAGAAGAATTGAGCCTGTCCAATGTGGATCTAGAAGAAGCCCGTACCGCCGCCGAAGCCGCCAAGAACTTTCGCGGTCAGTTTTTGGCGAATATGAGCCATGAACTCCGCACGCCCTTAAATGCCATCATCGGCTTTAGTGAGACGATGCTCAAATTCCCTATTATGTATGATAACGAACAATTGCCAGATGCCTATACAGCCGACCTCAATCAAATTTTTAATAGTGGTCGTCAATTGCTCCATCTCATCAACGATATTTTAGATTTGGCACGAGTAGACGCAGGCAAATTAGAAATTTATATGCAACGGGTTCATCTCAAACCTGTTGTAGATGCTGTAATGGGTACTGCGCGTGGGTTGTTGGGCGAAAAGTCTGTGCAACTCAAAGGTCATATTCCAGACCCATTGCCAGAAGTTTGGGCAGACGAATCGCGGGTGCGTCAAGTATTGCTCAATCTATATAGCAATGCTGTCAAATTTACCAACGAAGGCGTTATTACCCTCACCGTTCAAGAAGTGCTAGAAGGGGTGCAATTTAGCCTCTCAGACACGGGTGCTGGTATTCCGCCAGATCAATTTGATGTTATTTTTGAAGAATTCCGCCAAGTCCGTGGGCAAACACGCCCCACACAGGCAGGTTCTGGGCTGGGATTGCCCATTTCTAAGCGCTTATTAGAATTGATGAATGGGCGTATTTGGATGGAAAGTGAGGTGGGCAAAGGCTCTACCTTCCACTTTATTTTGCAACCATATCAAAAATCTAAATTTGAGACGATGGAGACCCCATCTTTACCTGTGGATAATAACCCTTCATCGCCAACTATCCAGACTCCTCAGGAGGCATAACTGATGCGTATTTTGTACGTGGAAGATAATCCTGCCAACGTCTCTTTGGTTAAAAGAGTGGCGCGGGAGCATGAACTCGTCAATTATATTGATGGAGAAGATGCCCTCCGCAACTTTGCTAAAGATAACCCAGACTTGGTACTGATGGATATCCAACTCTCAGGAAGGCTTAGTGGGTTGGATGTGGTGCGCGAATTGCGACAACAAGGCTATACCGTGCCGATTATTGCGGTGACGGCGTATGCGATGATTGGTGATAGAGAACGGTGTTTGGCGGCTGGTTGCGATGATTATATGGCAAAACCCCTTCCAATTCCCGATTTGATCCGCCTATTTGAACGTCGCAAACAAGAAGTAGCCGATTTAGCGGTGGCGACATCGGTTGTTGTCCCATTTGTAGCACCATCTGTGCCAGAGGTCAAACCCGAAACGCCAGTGCCGACAACGCCACCAATACCTGTTGTCCCACCTGCACCGACAATACCCGAAACGCCAGTGCCGACAACGCCACCAATACCTGTTGTCCTACCTGCACCGACAATACCAGAAACG
>Ga0163155_10007242_pt1 | contig 10516 bp, 11 predicted proteins | sample OliLakLV19SP4G1_FD_148611 | JGI IMG/M metagenome (GOLD analysis project Ga0163155, IMG submission 148611) | Freshwater microbial mat bacterial communities from Lake Vanda, McMurdo Dry Valleys, Antarctica - Oligotrophic Lake LV.19.SP4.G1 | ecosystem: Environmental > Aquatic > Freshwater > Lake >...
GGCTGCTTCTGCATCGGCACCAACCAGGTGGACCTGGACGCAGCGCAGGCGCTCGGCATCCCGGTGTTCAACGCGCCCTATTCCAACACCCGCAGCGTGGCCGAGCTGGTGATCGCGGAAACCATCTTGCTGATGCGCGGCATCCCGCAGAAAAACAGCGTGTGCCACCGCGGCGGCTGGCCCAAGACCGCCGCAGGCAGCCACGAAGTACGCGGCAAGACCCTGGGCATCGTCGGCTACGGCCACATCGGCACCCAGGTGGGCCTGCTGGCCGAAAGCCTGGGCATGCAGGTGCTGTTCCACGACATCGAGACCAAGCTGTCGCTGGGCAACGCCCGCCCCGCCGCCAGCCTCGCCGACCTGCTCGAACACAGCGACGTGGTCAGCCTGCACGTGCCGGAAACCCCGGCCACCCAGGACCTCATCGCCGCCGCGCAGATCGCCCGCATGAAGCCCGGCGCTCACCTGATCAACGCCTCGCGCGGCACCGTGGTGGACATCACCGCGCTGGCCGACGCCCTGCGCAGCGGCCACATCGGCGGCGCGGCGGTGGACGTGTTCCCGGTGGAGCCCAAGGGCGGCGACGAGGAATTCCTGTCGCCCCTGCGCGGCATGGACAACGTGCTGCTCACGCCGCACGTGGGCGGCAGCACGCTGGAAGCCCAGGACAACATCGGCACCGAAGTGGCGGCCAAGCTGATCCGCTACAGCGACAACGGCTCCACCCTGTCGGCCGTGAACTTCCCGGAAGTCTCGCTACCCGGCCACATCGGCAGCCGCCGCATACTCCACATCCACCGCAACGTGCCCGGCGTGCTATCCCTGGCCAACGACATCTTCCGCGACCAGGGCATCAACATCGACGGCCAGTACCTGCGCACCGACGCCAAGCTGGGCTACGTGGTGATGGACGTCACCGCCACCGAAGAACAGGCCAACGATCTGCGCCAGGCGCTGTCGGCCATCCCCGGCACCCTGCGCACCCGCGTCCTCTACTGACCCCCCGCCTCACGCACTAACCGAATCTGCTCACTCCCCGGCGGACCCGATACACGCGCGCATCGTCGCGCTGCGGATATTGCGGCGGATCCGCGGCACCTTGGACGGCGTTCTCACCGCGTTGCGTGTCACGACACGAGTTCGCCCTGCTCACGTGCCGACCGCAGCCTGCGCCGTAGCGCCAATGCCGGTTCAGTCAATAGGATGGTGGCCGGGGTCGGAATCGAACCAACGACACGCGGATTTTCAACGAAGCCGCAACGGCATCCACGATCGTCGATGGCAAGGGAATCAGCCAGTTAACTTCGGCGAGGTCACGCGGTTCGTTACGATAGGCTCCGATGAATGCCGCTGGATTGGGCCCCTGTTTGGGCACCAAGAAGGGGATCGCGTTCGACGGGGACGGTCTGCGGTTCATTCCGTCACCGCGTCGGCCGCCGAGAGTGAACCCCAAAACCGCCGCCTTTCGAGTCGACGGCGCTATCGGCACGACCTTACGTAGCTATGAAAGCTTCTCGGGGTTCAGCAGGACCGCGGCAATGGCCTCGGCGCCCTTGCCTCCATCACGCGGGGCCCGCTTGACTCAAAGCGCGATCGTCCAGGCCGATGAACCAAACTCCTTGGCGTGCGATGCCCTGCCCTTTGCTCCCCCTGTCCCGCCGCGCCGCCGTCACCGCCACGCACAGTTTGCTGTGCGGAGCAAACACTCCGTGATATCTCGTCAGGTGCATTTGCGGCCGCGGCACCAACGCCGCAATCCGTGCGATCAGGTCCAGCCGGATCACGTAGCGGCACAGCCGTTCCAGCTTGGCGCGATGATGTGGCTCGATGTCGATGCCGGCATGCCGGGAGAATCCTCCCGCGTTGGCCGCGCCGCGAGGCTCGCATTGCTACTCGACCTCTGGCTCCCTGGCCGGACCAGCCTGCAGCGTGAACGCCCCGCGCGGACCCACGGCAACACGAGCCTGGTACGTGAAGTGCCGCAGCCCCTGACCGTTCCTCAAGCCATCAATCAGGTGTGGTCTATGGACTTCATGCACGACAACCTCGACGACGGCCGCCAGCACCTGCCGTTCAACGTTCTGGATGACTTCAATTGCGAAGGCGTGTGAATCGACTTTGATCTGTCGCTGCCATCCGCAAGGTTGATCGGGGCGTCCTCGATCGGGCCGCAGCGTTCTCAGGAAAGTCCGACCGATATTTCTGCGGCCGATAAATGCCACGTTGACCCCGTCAAGTAGAGTACATTCGGGACGCTTCAACGACCATTTTCCGGTTCAACTCCGACCCAGCAGCGTGAATCAGCCCAACTCAACAGACGATGTTGCCGTCGTCATTGGCGCTGCGGGCGGTATCGCTGGTGCGCTGCGCCGCAAGCGGTAGAACTCGGGCGGGTTCGGCGCGGTGGCCGGCTTGAGTCGGGCTTCGTCGCCGGCGCTGGATCCGGGCGAACTTCATCGCGCGTGAAGGCTAAGATGCGGCGGGTCGTGGTGGCGACCGGCCATGCTGCATGGCGCCGGCATACAGCTGGAAAGAAGTGTCCGCGAACTCGATGCGGTAGCGATAACTGAGATGTTTGCGGTGAACACCCTAGGACCGGCGCTGGTGCTGAAGCAATTTCTACCTTTGTTGGTCCGGGACCGCAGAGCGGTCTTGGCGGCGATCGAGCTGCGGCGCAGTCACCGGCACGCGATCTGCGCGTCACTGCATCCCGGCAGTGTCAACACGCCTTGGTCGACCCCCTTCAGCACGACAAGTCTTCTAGAGGTGCAGGAGCCGAACCTCGCGGCCGAACGCCTGCTGGGCGTCATCGCCGGCCTTGCGCCCGAGAACTGCGGAGAATTCTTCGATCACTACGGCAAGTCGGTGCCAGGGTGAATCCGGCGCCCGGGCCTGTGCGCAACCCCCGACGGACGATCGGTCGCGTGGCCATCGTGTTGGCGACCGTATTCATTGTCTGGCTGCCGGCGGGAATGTTGGATATCGTGCCGTTCGTCTTGTCGCCGCCCGGCGAGTCCGGCCTGCGCTCGCATGCCGGTGCCGCGGTATCGTGCCTGCTCGTCGCGGCATGGGCCTATTGGAACGACGAGGATTCCTGACGAAATGTCGATTTACATCAAAGGACGATTGTCATGATCAAGATGTCTGACGTGTGCATATTGGTGGCAGTGATGGTGGCGTTTGCCGTCTCCGGGTTCTTGTGGTTCACCGGTCAGAAGGAAGAAGGACTGTTCACTGCGGTCTGGGTGCCGTCGATCCTGTGTTTTGGCATCTACTTCAAACTGGTCGCTTTGAAGGGGCGCAGGAATGTCTGACGTTTTTATCCTAATCTTTGGTGTTTTCTGTTTCAGCTTGACCTTGGTTGGGCTCGTCCTGACCATACGGGAGTTCAAGGAGCGGTAGACGAAGCGGTGCCTGTCAGCGCCGCGCAGGAACCGCGACCGGCAGTCGGGCGCGTGACCGGAAAGGTCGAGCAGCGGTGAGTGCTGACTCGTCTGGCGTGTTCTGCGCGCTCGGAATCTTTACTTGCCGCTCCGTTACCTATCCTCGTTGGTCACATCGGCGGTAAGGACCATTGCGGTGGCAGAGCGCCGCCCCAGGGCCCGGACAGCGGAATGGGACCTGACGCCAGGCGCTGGCAGATTCCCGAACACCGACGAACCGACGCCGTCAGTCCGATACACATCGTCGAGTCGTCGACTGGGCTCGTTGAGGGCGCCGCCCCAGCCATTGCGCTGAGACCCCTGTTCCAGTTCCAAGGCGAGCGAAGGCGAGACGGGGTGGGGAGCTAAGGGAATGCTGAGCCTGAAGAAGATCGGTCAATTGGCTCGGCGGTATTGAGTGCCCGGCGCACCGCGGCCGGGCGTTGGCGCTCACGGCTATTCGCGAAATCTTTGAAGAACCCGAGCTGATCCTGGGCAAACCCGGCACCGCACGTCTCAGCATCCAGCGACTGGCGTGATTTCTTCGGCCTCGGCTATCTGCGCGACCTCGCACCCCTGCGCTTCGTCGTCCGCACCAGGCGCTTCGATGCGCGCTTCATCACCGCCGATGCAGAACACCTCGCCAGCCTAGGCCCCGGCCTCGGCTCGGGTGAGTTCGACGAGATCGGCTGGTTCGATTGGGAGGCAGCGGCAGCACTCGACCTACCGGACGTCACCCGCGCCATCCTGGGCGAAGTCGCGCTGCGTGACGCGCAACCCGGCCGCCCGATCCCCTGCCACCGCTTCAACCGTGGCCAGTACCGGTTGCTGGAAGTACAGCCAGCGGGCATGAAAAAGCCCCCGCGCTGCCAGGCGCGGGGGCTTTTTTCAACTGTCAGGCGGCGGCGACGGTCGTCTTGCGACGGCGTTTCGAGACGCCGAGGAGGCCCAAACCTGCAAGCAGCAACGCCCAGGTCGACGGTTCCGGCACAAAGACGACCGAGGCCGGACCGGTACGCGCGTCGAGCCGGCCCGAAGTCAACTGCGTGTCGCCAGCATAGATGACATAGTTGTACACATCGCGGAGCGGAAGAACGTCATATATGTTTGCTGGAACACGGCCAAAGATCGTCAGGCTTGCCAGATTTGTCGGGGCTGCGAAGACGATATTGAGGAACTGATCAGCACCTTCGGTTCCGCTGTGATAAAGGGAAGGGAAAATGCCGCCAGTGAGGCCATCGATAGCCTTGTCCGGTGTTGGGTAGGGGGTGCCGGCAAGCTGATATTCCGGGGACCCGGTAGCGGTGCCGAGCAGCGCCACGTTGACGGCGGCGAAATCAAAAGCCTGAACTTCCGCGACCTGCAACCATGTCGGGATGGCATTGGTGATCCGGACCGAGGTCGCTCCGACCACGGGAACAGCGCTGGCAGGAGCCGCCGCAATGGCGGCAATCGCGGCGGCAAGCAGAAACTTCTTCATAATGCTCTCCCATTGATGACGCGCAAATCTATACAAAAAACGTGCCAAAAATGGCTGGTCAATGTTTTCAACGGGTTAATGACCTGGCCCGAACGCTACTGTAAAGCCAGCCGACACTTTCGTCCGTTCTACAGCTTTCCGTTAAGTTCCGGCACCAACGCGAACAGATCGCCGACCAGACCCAGATCGGCCACCTGGAAGATCGGTGCTTCCTCGTCCTTAGTTGATGCCGACGATGATTTTCGAATCCTTCATGCCCGCCAGATGCTGGATGGCGCCCGAAATGCCGATCGCCATGTAAAGCTCCTGCGCGAGGATCTTGCGGGTCTGCCCGACCGGACAGTCATTGTGCGCATAACCGGCATCAACTGCAGCGCGCGACGCCCCAACGGCGGCGCCCAGCTTGTCGGCGAGCGGATCGATAAACTCGTGGAACTTCTCGCTCGACCCCTGGGCGCAGCCGCCCGAAACGATGATCTTCGCCGCCGTCAATTCCGTAACTCTCGTCAGTATGTACGGCGAGTCTTTAGCCTCTTGAAACCAAGTTGCCGCGACCTGCGGATCAACATCAATCTCTTTCACAACCGCTCCAACAGCGCGCAGCGAGTCTGGCATGACGCCTGCGATACTTCGCCTATTGGTACAACGATCAACACTTTATCTCCAAGCCTACCTCGCGATGAGTGAAGGATGGCGCGGGACTTCCTCGCCTTCATCCGTAAGAGCTCCACCAATAGCGCCGTTGATGGAAGTCGGCACGCATCCACTGCCGTGTAACCAGGGTAACGATGCAAAGGAAAGTGGAACATATCGCCGACATAGGCGACGCGAGATGTGCGTGTGCCGGTCGTTGACGGGCGAATTCGGGCACCAATCTGGGAGCGATCGGACACCGCGACCAAAGTAAGCGTCGATTCGCTGGATTAGACTACCGTAACTGCTTGAAAGGATTGGTGGCCGGGGTCGGAATCGAACCAACGACACGCGGATTTTCAATCCGCTGCTCTACCAACTGAGCTACCCGGCCAGGGCAGTCCGGCTCCGGGCGGAGTCGGGATTCGAGTGGGCCGCGTATTAGACCGGGCGGCGGCGGGGCCGTCAAGCGCTGATCTCCGTAAGTACTTGATCGCTATGAAAGGAATGCCTTTTGGCAGGCCTCCCGGCAAGAGCCACCCAGGTCAGCGCGCCGAGCAGTCCTCGCGCAGGAAGCCGATCACGGCCTTCGCCCAGGACTCCGGGAAGTCGTACGGCACCATCGCGTGCGAGGCCTCGAGCGGGACAGTCCTGAAGTCCGGGCGCAGCTCGAAGATGCGCTCGGCGTAGGTGTTCATCCGGTCCTCGCGCAGCGTGCGCGTCGAACTCATGATGCGGCCCGGAACCGCGTGACCAGCTCGCGCTTCAGCGGCTTGCCGGTCGGGTTGCGCGGCAGTGCGTCGACGATCTCGAGCCGCTCGGGCTGCATGTAGCGCGCGATCTGCTGCGCCTCGAGGTGCGCGACCAGCTGCTCGAGGCTGAGCGTCGCGCCGGGTCGCAGCGCGACGACGGCGCAGATGCGCTCGCCGAGCCTCTCGTCGGGGAAGCCGATCGCGACGGCCTCGGCGACGGCAGGATGCGACTGGATCGCCGCCTCGAGCTCGCCGACCGGGATCTTCAGGCCGCCGCGGTTGATGACGTCCTTGAGACGATCGATGTAGTGGTAGAAGCGCGAGTCCTCGCCCTCGCCGGCGATCTCGAACAGCTCGCCGGATCGGAAATAGCCCTCGGCATCGAAGTCACGTCGGTCCACGTCGTGACTCTCGGTCCAGTAGCCGGGGAACAGCGCCGGACTTCGGAACACGAGCTCGCCGGCGCGGCGTGGTTCGTCGATCTCGACGCGCGTCTGCAGATCCACCAGCCGCGTCTCGACGATGCTGGCGAGCCGGTACTTCCAGTCGGCGCCGCCGGTGTCGGTGGCCGCGCCGCGAAGCCGCGGGAAGTAGCGCGCCCGTCGCCAGGGATCCTGCGTGACGGTCGGGCCGCAGCAGAACGTCATGCCCTCGGTCGAGCCGTAGGCGTTGACGACCTCGATGCCGTAACGCTGCCGGAAGCCCTCGATCATCCAAGGATCCAGCGGCGCGGAACCGCAGAGGAAGCTGCGCACCGAACTGAGGTCGCGTCCGTCGAGTGCGTTGCTCCTCAGCAGCGCGTTCAGCATCGCGGGCGCGGCGACGGTGTGGTTGATGCGCCGCTGCTCGATCTGGTCGAGGAAGACGCCCATGTCGAACGGCTGGTGCATCGCGAGCAGGCCCTGGGTCTCGAGCCAGGGCATGAACATGCCGCTGTAGCCGGCGGTGTGCACCATCTGCATCGGCGCGAGGATCCGCTCTCCGGGCTGCAGCCCGCCAGCATCGGTGCAGGCATGGCCGGTGCCATGCCACTGGTTGTGGCTGCGCGGCACGCACTTCGGTTCGCCGGTGGTGCCGGAGGTCCAGTGCATCGTGACGATCTCGTTGGCGTCGATCGCCAGCGTCGCGAGGTGGGCACGCAGTCCGTCGTGGTCGCGCGGCAGCCGTTCGAGCGCCGGGGCGGCGATGACGCCGGGTTCCTGCGTATCGCCGAGCGCCAGGACCACAGGCGCGGCGCCGCCCGCGGTCGTTGCCACGAAAACATCGCTGCGCAGCGGCGCGCAGGCCCGCGCCGCAACCTCGGCCGGGCGCGCGCCCTTCCAGTTCGCGAGCGTCAGGAACGCAGCGGGTCGCAGGTGGCGGACGATCCGGCCGATGTCGCGTTCGCCGTAGGCGAGCATGATCGGCGAGACGATCGCGCCGAGGCGCGCACAGGCGAGGAACGCGACGACGATCTCGACGATGTTCGGCAGCTGCACGATCACGAGGTCGTCCTTGCGGACCCCGGCGGCGTACAGCGTCGCGGCGCAGCCATCGACGAGCGCGTCGACCTCGCCGAAGGTCAGCTCGCGCGGCTCGCCGGGCGCGAACGCGGCGCGGTTCGGCGCATCGACCAGCGCGAGCGCGTCGCGGTGCGCGGCGACGCAGGCGCGGAACAGGTCGTCGATCGTGGTCGTGCCCCACCATCCGGCCTGGCGCCAGCGCTCGATCGTGCTCGGGTCGTCGAGGATCACGTCGCCCGCCTGCGAGCGCCTAAGGCTTCTCGGTCATCGACTCGACGACCTTGAGCAGCCAGGGGGTAGCGTCCCCTTTGGTTCCTTTGGTCATGCCAAGGTAGCCGGTCATGTCGAAGTAGTCGCGGGCGCGCCAGATGCGGCCGGCCTTGATCTGGTAGATGCCCATGTAGGGCATGGCGACGGTGACGCCGTCGGGCTGGTCGTATTCGTCAACGCCCTCGAACAGGATCTTGGTGTCGTCTTCGCACCAGTTGACGATGCGCCAGCGGCTGCGCACCTGGTGCGGCCAGAGCATGTCGATGCGCTTGCGCATGAAGTCCTTGCCGTCGAACGGCCGGGTGCCGACGTGCAGGTGGTAGACGCAGTCGTCGGTGAAGGCATCGAGCGAGGCCTGCAGGTCCTTGGCTTTCATCGCATCGATGTAGCGCTGTACGGCGTCGTAGGCTTTTCCCATGGCGGGCTCCGGGGCGTTGGTGGCTTGGGAGGGGCAGTTGCAGGTAGGGTCGGGTCGAATCGTCGCGCGGCTCAGGCGCCGCCGGCCAGGATGCGCTCGACGGCGAGGCGCGCGCTCATCGCCGCCGCGGGCGTGGCGACGAAACCATCGGGCGCGCAGCTGTCGCCGACGTTGAACAGGTTCGGGAGCGGCGTCTCGACCGGCGCATGCCTGCCGGGGAAGGCGCGCGCGACGACGTCCGGATCGTCGATGTCGCGCAGCTGCACCTCGAGCACGCGGCCGCCGCGCGCGGCGAAGTCCGGGAATAGCGCGTGGATGTCGGCGACGTTGGCGCGGCGCTCGTCGTCGCGATCCATCGGCGCGAGGCAGCTCCTGGGCGTGCCGTAGAACGACGTGATGTGTCTGCCATCGGGAGCCCACTCGGGGCAGACGTTGGTCAGCGGCATCGCGGTGACGATGCGCTCGAGGCCGGCGGCGAGGATCGAGGCGCGGTGCGGGAACAGCGGCTCGTCGGAGACGACATAGGTGACGACGATCGGCACCGGGCGGATGCGCTGGCGGATCATCGCGGCGTAGTCGGCGCCGAGCGCGGCCTCGCCAACGAGCGCCAGCGTGCCGCTGGGGCCGGCGTTGCTGATCACGACGTCGGCGTCGATGGTCTGCAGGGCGCCGCTGGCGTCTTCAATCTCCACGCCAGTCGCGCGGCCGTTCGCGATCAGGATACGCCGCACCGGCGTCGAGAGGCGGACCTCGCCGCCGCACTCGAGGATCACGCCGGCGAGCGCACGGCTCACCGCTTCGAAGCCGCCGGCGATCATGCCGAACTGGTCGACCCGCGCGTCCATCGACTTCTGCGAGAAGTGCGCGAACCAGTGGCGCGCCGGATACTCGAAATCGTTGACGGCCGAGACCGCCGAGGTGATCGCGTGGAACAGCGCCAGCAGGTCGGCGTTGTCGGTGTGCCGGCTGAGCCACTCGCGGAAGCTCGGGCCGTCCTCGCCCTCGGGCACCGCGCCCGGATCCTTGAACGCCGCGCCGATCCGCGCCATCGCCAGCTGCAGGCCCACCTGTGTCATCGCGCCTGCCTTGTCCCCGCCCTTCACCTGCGCGAACATCTCCAGCATCTTCTTGATGCCGCCGCGCGCCGGCAGCTGCACGAAGTCGCCGCCGCCCTTGATCCAGAACCAGGTCTCGCTGATCGGCCGGATCTCGAACTTCGCGCCGACCTCGTCGCAGATCTTCGGCAGCGCGCCGGTGAGCTGGAACGACACGGCACCGCGCGGCAGCCGATAGCCGCCGACGTCCTGCGTGCGCGTGCGGCCGCCAACCGTGCCGATGCGCTCGAGCGCGATCACGCGCCAGCCATGGCGCGCGAGCAGCGCGCCCGCGCACATGCCGCCGGGGCCGGCGCCGATGATTGCCGCGGTGCGTTTCTGGCTCATTTGGCAGGCTCCTTCGAAGATTTTCGGCGTCGTGGGCTGCGCGCCGGCGCATCGAGCCGCAGTGCTCCGCTGATGAAGTTCCAGATCTCCTCGACCATGGCCTCGCGGCTGCGGCGCGGCCGCGAGGCCATGGTCTGGCCGATCGCGTGACGGACGCCACCGTTGATCAGCGCTGCGGTCAGCGCTGGATCCAGGTCGGCCGCGATCTGGCCGCGCCACTGTGCCTTGGCGAGATTGCGCGCGGCGGCCTCGATCATGCCCTTCCAGCGCGCGGCCTCGACGCCCGCGACCTCCGGGTCGCGCGCCAGCGTGGAGATGACCAGGCCCGCAAGCGGCTCGGCATAGAGGTGATGCACGAGGCGACGCAGGCGCTCGCGCTCGCGCTCGGCCCAGTCGAGCGGCGTGAAGTCCGCGAGGTTCACGGCGGCCCAGAGCCCATCGTAGAATTCCTCGACCACCGAGGCGATCAGCCCGGACTTCGAGCCGAAGCGATGGTACGGCAGCCCGACCGAGGTGCCGGCGCGGCGCGCCAGATCGCTCAGTTCGAAGTCGCCGCCGCCCTCCAGCAGCGCCGCGCGCGCCGCGGCGCTGCTGGAG
>Ga0163155_10007246_pt1 | contig 10512 bp, 8 predicted proteins | sample OliLakLV19SP4G1_FD_148611 | JGI IMG/M metagenome (GOLD analysis project Ga0163155, IMG submission 148611) | Freshwater microbial mat bacterial communities from Lake Vanda, McMurdo Dry Valleys, Antarctica - Oligotrophic Lake LV.19.SP4.G1 | ecosystem: Environmental > Aquatic > Freshwater > Lake >...
GGTGGTCGGGTCGGTGCAGAGCAACCGACGCTGGATCGAGCAGAACCTCGTGCCGAAGTTGCACAAGGCGTTGCCCGCCGCAGCGGCGGCGGCGCAAGCCGGCGCAGTCCTCTCGAACCCCGAGTGGGGCAACATCTTCGACGCCGCGGACGCGGCGGTTCTCTTCGATCTGCAGACCGGACAGCCGGACCCGGGCGCCGCCTGAGAGCCCGTGAAGAAATCGAGTCTACGGGCTCGCAGATTCATGTGGCGACGCTTTGCGTCGCGAGAGCGTGTGATTTCTTCACACGCTCTGAGAGCCCGTCTGAGGATCGAGTCTACGGGCTGAGAGATGCACGTGGCGCCGCTTTACGACGCGAGAGCGTGTGATGTGATCACTCGCTCTCGGATCCGATGCGTCGCGGCTCGATGCGCCGCACGGTAGGCTGCGCCGATCGCGGCCGAGATGCGCCGCGCAAGGAGCCCTGGATGCGCAGCGCGTGGACGATCATCGTGTGCGGTATCTCGTTCCTCTCCTCGTGTCGCGGGATGGATGCGGTGAGTGCGGACGCACAAGCGATGCCTCGCGGCGCGGAGACGCGCTTCGACTTCGAATCGGGCGACGTCGGCTCGTTTCCCGCGGGTTTCTCCAGTGACAGGACTGGCGGCGGACCGCTGGGTAAGTGGGTGATCGATGAAGGCGAAGAGGCGTCCTCGATGCATCGTGCGCCGTTGCGCGGTCGCATTTTGGCCCAACTCGATCCCGATGCGACGGAGTCGCGCTATCTCGTGTGCGTGGCGAATGACGTGTCGACGCGTGACGCGCGTTCGTGGATGCACTTCCAGGCACGAGGGGGAGAGATCGACCAAGCAGCGGGCATCGTGGTGCGCTATCAGGATCCGCGGAACTATTACCTGGCGCGCGCGAACGCGCTCGAGGGGAACGTGCGCTTCTACAAGGTCGTCGACGGAACGCGGAAGCAGCTCGGGAGCACGGTGACGCCCGTGACGCCGAAAACCTGGCACAAGTTGCTCGTCGAAGCGCGCGGCGCGCAGTTCCGGGTCGAGTACGACGGTACGACACTGTTCACGGTCGAGGACGAGGCCATCCCGCGCGCGGGACAGTGCGGGCTGTGGACGAAGGCCGACAGCGTGACGTGGTTCGACGATCTCACCGTGGAGTCGTTCGACGGCGTGCGCTGATCGGGCCGCGGATGAGTTTGGTGGGCGTGGCGCTACCCTACGGCGCGTGTCCGAGTTCGCGCCCCGGAACGCCGCGCTCGATTGGCCAGATCAGCTCTGCGCGCCGAACCGTGCGCCGGGCTCGAGTCGAGCGCCGCGCGACCAAGCGGAGGCCTCCATGCGTCCTTTGCCCGCCGGTTTGATGGCGCGGACCTCGAGCGCGCCGCCACCACACGCGACGACGAGCTCGGCGCGGCTCTCGAGGATCGTCCCCGGCAACTCGGCCTGCACGCGATCGACGAGCGCGCGCACGTCGAGGACGGTGATCTCGCCGCCTCCCGGCACTGTCGTTCGCGCGCCGGGCCATGGCGTGCGCGCGCGGACGTGCCGAGCGATCGTGGTGCAATCGAGCGTCCAGTCGATCGCGCCCTCTTCCTTGCGGATGCGTTTGGCGTAGGTCGCGAGCGCCGGATCCTGAGGACGCGGCTTCGCGGTTCCGTCCTCGACGAGGTCGAGTGCAGAGAGCGCCGCGATCGCCCCGAGATCCGCTAGGCGTGCGAGCAGTTCACCCGCGTTCTCGTGGGCGCCGATCTGCGTGCGCTCCTCGTGGACGACGTCGCCCTCGTCGAGCGCGAGCACCATGCGCTGCACCGCGACGCCGGTCTCTGCGTCACCCGCGAGAATCGCGGCCTGGATCGGCGATGCGCCGCGGTGACGCGGGAGGAGCGACGCGTGCACGTTGAAGGCTCCGCGCGGCGCGAGGTCGAGCACGTCGGACTTCAAGATCTCGCCGTAGCTCGCGACGAGCAGGGCGTCGGGCGCGAAAGCGCGCAGGGTTTCGAGGAACTCCGGCCCGCGCGCCCGCTCGGGCTGCAGGATCGGGATCGAGTGTTCGCGCGCGAGTTCGACGAGCGGCGAGGCCGCGACTTGCATCCCGCGACCGCGCGGCTTGTCGGGCTTCGTGACGAGCGCGACGGCGGAATGTCGCTGGCTCGCGACGAGGCTCGCGAAGACGGGTATCGCGAATGGCGGCGATCCGAGGAAGACGACGCGCACGCGGACCTCGAGGGGGAAGAGTCGGGAGAATGGGTCGACGTAAAGGCCGTGGGGATTTCACGCGGTTCGCCCGCCGTGCGCGCGTGCACCTAGATGATGCCGGGCGGCCGCGTCCGGCGGCTCAGGACCTCGCGGACAGGACTGCGCTGCGAGGAACTGCGCTGCGAGGATCCCGCGGGAGTGGGTCGACCGAAGTGATCCCGCGGGCACTCACCCCGACAGCGCGCGAGTCACGCCGCCCGCCCGCCTAGATTCACGAGAGATGCGGCTCGACCGCCGCCTTGAGCTTCTCGTACGGCATCTGGCCGCGCACTTGGGCCACGGGCTGATCGATGCCCTTCTTGAAGAGGAGGAACGTCGGGATCGCGCTGATGCCGTAGCGCGACGGGACTTCCGGGTTGTCCTCGGTGTTCAGCTTCACGACCTTCAAACGGCCTTGGAATTCTTGGGCGAGCTTGTCCACCCAGGGCGTCATCGCCTTGCAAGGTCCGCACCACGGCGCCCAGAAGTCGACGAGCACGGGCGTCGTGCTCTGCGTGACGGCTGCATCCCAGGTCGAGTCGGTGACGTCGGTGGCGTTGCTCATGAGGTTCCGGATTCGTGCGCTCGGGATTCGTCTTCGCGGTCGGTTCCGAGCGCGGGTCGCGATGCGCGCGACGTCCGTTGGATCGGGACCAGACTATGGGACGCGGATGCGCGGGCGTCTAGCCCAGGGAGGAAGCCGAGGAGTTCGCGGACGAGTCCGTCGTCGCCGCTCCGTTCGCCCCGGCGGGCGCGGAAGGGGTTTCCGCCTCGCCTTCGCGCGCTTCGTCGTCGAAGACGGTGTCGCGCAGGATCTCGGAGACGGGTGCCGGCAGGTCGTCGCGCAGTCGAATCGTGATCTCGTCCGGGCTGTCCTGGGCGAGTCGGACGAGGCCCAGCCGCGCGAGTTCGAGCAGAGCGCAGAAGGATCCGATCAGCGATTCCCGCGTAGGTTCGGCATCGACGGCCAGGACGAGGTCTCTGAGCGAACTGCCGCGTCGTTCTTGGAGGATACGCGCCATTTCCTCGACGAAATGCCGTAGCGGCCGGCGATCGCGCACGACTTGGTGCGGCCGGTTCGCCAGCGTTTCGCGCAGGAGTCGCGAGAACTGCGCCAGGAGATCCCACGTCGTGACCTCGCCCAGATCGAACTCGGGGCCGGTCTCCGGTTCTGAGATGGGGCTCGCGCCGCGTGCATGTTGGAGCGAGCGCACGGCGAAGCGTGTACCGAGGTCCTCGGACGCTTCGCGGAAACGCCGGTACTCGATGAGGCGCTGGATGAGTTCGTCCTTCGGATCGAGGCCGTCGTCGAGGTCGACGTTCTCGCGCGGAAGGAGTGAGCGACTCTTGATCGACATGAGCGTCGCCGCCATGACGAGGAACTCGCCCGCGACCTCGATGTCGAGCTCCTTCATCGCGTGGATGTACTCGAGGTAGCCCCGGAGCACGCGTGAGATCTCGACCTCGTGGATCTCGACCTCCTGCTCGCGCACGAGGTGGAGGAGCAGGTCCATCGGGCCCTGGAAAACCCGCTCGAGACGCACGGTGTAGCCGTTGTCGCTCACCAGCGGCCTCCCAAGGTGACGACCTTCTCGGCACCGTTCACGACGAGGTCCACGAGGCGATAGATCTGATGGGCGAAGGGATCCCAGCGCATGAGGAGGAACACGATGACGATGCCGAAGGCGCCCACGGCGTTGTACGACTCGCGCAGGCTCGGTGGCAGCAACCAGGTGAGGATGCGCGATCCGTCGAGCGGCGGAATGGGGATCAGATTGAAGACGAAGAGGATCGCGTTCGCCCCCACGGTCGCCGCGAGAACTTTGGGGAGGAGGTCATCGGTTCGTTGGTACGCACCGGCCGACGCTCCGTTGTAGTAGCCCGTGTCGACGAAGAACTTCCATAGCGCGAAGAAGACGCCGACGAGCAACAAGTTCGAGAGCGGCCCCGCGAACGCGACGATCGACATGTCGCGCCACGGATTCTTGAGGCGTCGGAAATCGACGGGCACCGGCTTGGCTCCGCCGAACAAGAACGCGCCGTTCGTCATGAAGAGGAAGACACCCGGGATCACGATGGTCCACCACAGATCGATGTGCGGGATCGGATTCAGCGTGAGTCGGCCGAGGTCGCGCGCCGTCGGATCGCCGCACTTCAACGCCGCCCAGGCGTGCGCCGCCTCGTGGATGCCGAGCGAGAGGACGAGGAGCGTCAGCGTCAGGACGATGAAGAGCACGCCGAACTGCCCATCGAGCGCCGACGGGGAGACCGGCGCGACGACCGGCGCCATGACGGCGATCGAAGCCCCGCCGAGGATGCGGCGCAGGCGGTGGAGGGGCGACGGCTCGATGACGGGATCCTGCGTTCGCGATGTCGGAAGCCTTGGCCTCGCGGCGCGGCATCGAAGCTCCCGGCGGCGCATCGTAGCAGCGCGGAGCGCGTGGAGAACGGGCCCGGATCGAGTGTGTCGACGGCTACGCTTGGGCTGCTAGGCCGGAGGCGCGTAGCTCTGCCGCACTTGGGCCGTTCGCCGGACCCGGCCGCAGCCTCCGCCGGCCCCGACGGTGTCCGGACTCAGCGATGCCCACGGCTCGGGCGTGCGCTCGACCTCGCGAATGCCGCCGCCTCAGAAGCCGATCGCCAGTCCGACGAAGACATCGAAGCGATCCTGTTTGCCTCCAAAGCTCGCGTCGAACTCGGTGTGACGAAAGCGTGGCTCGAGAGTGATCGCCGCTCGGTCGCCCACGAACCAGCGCGCGCCGACGTGGGCGCCGTATGTGAACGCGGTGTCGTTGTTCGAGCCGTCGTCGAACGAACCCACCGCGGTCTCGACGCCCACATAGAGATTGGTCAACGGCGCGGGATAGAAATTGAAGTTGTAGAAGGGCCCGGCGGCCAGGGAGAGCCCGTCGAGATCGTCGACGTCGAAGAATAGAAAGTCGACCCCGAGGCCGAGCTCGTGCCGTTCCGTGAAGAAGTAGCTCACCTCGGTCGAGAGACTGAACGATTTCGTGTCCGCAGCGAACTCGTTGCGCTCATTGGCGAAAAGGCCTTCGAGCGAGAGGAGCCAGTCGCCTGCTCCGACTCCCCAACTCCGATCCGCTTCTGCAATCACCGGATTGGGGGCCGGAGCGAGCATCGGAGTCGGCTCGGGAGTGGAAATCGCGAGCGGAACGAACAACGCGCCGAGATGGAGCATGGGGAGGTTGCCTTTCGAGTTTCGAGCGGCCGTGGTTTCTTGGGAACGTGACTGCCCGAGCTTGAATGGCTGCTCCCGACAGATCAAGCCGCCGTGGACGTGGCGTTCCCCGCGGCGTCATCTGGTCGCCTTGCGAATCGAGGCGTTCGGTGCGAACCTAGCCGCGTCTCGCCCCTTCAGTCCCGGAGAGGAATGCCCGTGGAATCATTCAAGTATCGTGTCGGAGACCGACGTTCACTCGATCTCGTGCACGCGCCATCGCGAAGTGCCGTCAGCCTCTTGTGCGCCCTGCTGTTCCTGCTCGGTGCGTGTGGCGGCGGGGGGGGCGACAGTTCGAACGGCTCCCCAAACCTCGCCACTCTCTCCGTATCGATCCCTTCGGGACCCGCTCCGCGCTTGGGCCAAACGCTCACGCTCGAAGTACGCGAGATCTGCACGACCCCGCCCAGCTCGTCGTGCCCCATCGACGCGACCTGGACGGTCGAGGGGCCGAACGCCGCGAACGCGGGCGAGTTCTTCGAGACACAAGGCAGCACAGTGCGCTTCGCGACGCTGGGCGCCGGTACGTACACCCTGCGCGCGACGGCGACGGACGGCACGGCCCGGTATGGGACGCGCACGATTTCCCTCGCGGAGCTCGAGTTCGACAGCCGAGTTCGCGTGACACACCCCGGCGGGGCTGACCACGATGCCATCCTCGGCGCGGACATCGTCCAGGCGGATCAGAACTACCACCTCGCTCACAGTGTGCGCGGCCGCCTCAGCGCGCTTGCGCGCTACGATCTCGACGGCTCCCTCGATTTGACCGAGGACGTCGATCCGTCGCCGTATCCCGCCACCGAGCAGGAAGCGCTGCTCGACCTGGGGCTCGCCCCCGACGGGTCCTACTTCGTCGTGACGGATCCCCCGGACGGACCGCGCACGATCACGCGCTTCGACGCTTCGTTCAGTCGAGTGGCAGGATTCGTTCCGCCCTCCGGTTACGCGTACTTGCCCGCGATTGCCGTGGATTCGACTGGAGTCGTATGGGCCGCGCACGGCACGGCTGTCGCCGGCGTCGTGCGGTTCGGTTCGGGGGGCAGCGTGGTGGGCGGCTTCGAGTTGCCTGCGCCGCTGGACGGGAACCTGTGCGCATTGGCGCTCGCCCAAAGCGCTGCGGGTGTGACCGCAGTCTATGCCGCGACCCGCGCGCACCTCCTGCGTCTGACGCCCGACGGCGCCATCGATCCAACCTTCGCGCCGTTTCCGTTCGGAGGCGAGATTCAAGACGTCGCCATCGATGGGCTCGGTCGCGTGTTCGTCGCGCTGCAGCAGATTCCTGACGGGCAATCAGCAGCGCGCGGAGCGATTCTCGTGTTGAACGGACGCGGGCGCATCGTGCAACAGGTCGACGCCTACACCGAGCTCGTCGTGACCGGCGGCACGAGCACCGGCGTCGAGCGGAACTTCCGCCACCCGATGTCCGTCGCCTCCGACCGCAGCGGAATCTTGTGGGTGTACGAGGACTTGACCGCGAGCGCGACCACCCCGAACGCGCGGCTCGTCGAACTGAATCCTGAGACTGCGTTGCCGCCGCCGTCCATCACGGTGGCGCCGACTTGGTGGCTCGTGAAGCCCGGTTGGCGTCGACACTTCAGCGCCGTCGCTTCCGGCAGCCCGGATTTCACCTGGACGGCATTCAATGGAGACTCCGTCGCCGGCGATGGTTTCTTGTTCCCGTTCGCGAACACGGGCGAATGTGACTTCGTCGCGCCACCGACTCCGGGGACCTATGCCATTCAGGTCCAGGCGAACGTCGAGGGCGTCCAAGTTCGCGCGGAAGCGTCGGTCACGGTGTCCGCTTTCAACTTCGGATTCGGCGGGGACGTGACGACTCCAGGCAACTTCAATCACTCGATCGTTGCGCGCTTGGATTCGGGGGGAGGTTCCCGCTTCCTGCGGTTCAAGCGGCCCTTCAATAATGGCGATCATTACGTCGCACGCTACTCGCAGCTCGCCAACGGCACGTCCCAAGAGCTGAGGGTGGACTTGGCAGACTCCGGCTCGGGCTCGGCGGACTACTCCGGGATTGCGGCCGATCGTCACGGGCGCGCCTACTTCTTGACGAGCCGACCTTCTGCGATCCAACAGGGGCCCGCGAGCGACGCGCTCAAGCTCGTGCGCTGGAACGTCGACGGCACGCGCAGTTACTACTCCGTGCGCAGAGCGAACGGGACGGAAGTCGACCCGCTGTTGCCGGACGATGAAGTCAGTTCCTCCGTTAGCGCGATCGCCGCGGTCGCCGGGCCCAACCCGACAGACAGCGTCACGCTCTACACTACGGCCTATCGGACCTCGACGAACGGTTTCGGCATCGTCCGCGTCGTCATCGACGGTGCGAGCGCGACCGTCTTCGACTTCTCGTCGCTCTCAACAAACTGCTTGCGGACCGATCCACTGGGCCGCGCATACTTGCTTCTGAATCAATCCCCCAACTTCCGAGTGCGCCGCCTGATGGGTGACGGGTCGCTCGATCCCGAGTTCGTGGGCCCGAATAACGTGTCGGGACAATTCGATGTCGATGCGGAAGGCCTGCTCTACGTCGGGGTCGGCGTTTGGACCGTGTTCACTGGTTCGCCGAACTCGCCCTTGACCGCGATCCTCTCGTACGACCCGCCCGCGACCCCGCTCGGCGACTCGAGAACGATCGGCAACGTCCAAGACGTGACGGTCGAAGCCGACGGCACGTGGTGGATCCTCGACGACTACAGCCTAGTCGCCGAGCCGCAGGGCTCGGGCTTCCTTCTGAAGGTCGATCCGAACTGAATCGTCGCGCCCGAGATCGGTTGGCGTGCGCGGCATCGATTCGGCCTGCGCGGCGAATCGACGCCGCGTATCAGCGGATCTCGCGAAGTTCGATTCCCAGCGCGTCGCCGCGGATCACGACGATGCTCGACGCAGAAGCCCAACCCAGGCGCGCCCCCACGGGCAGAGGATGCTCGGTGTCGTGCAAAACGCGCGAGCTGGTTCGACGGTCCTCGTGGACGCGGTACGCGGCCAGCACGCCCCCGTCGAGGATCAGCGCGATCAGGTCCTGCCCGACAGCCAGATCCAGTACTTGCGTTTTCGTCGCCAACCGATCGTCGTCGACCAGCGTGCGCAGTTCGCGCCGCCCAACGTCGTAACGCAGGACCTCGAGCGCCTGATCCGGCGTCATCTTGGCGCGCGAGCGCATCGCCACGATCTTTCCGGCCAGATAGATCGCTGAACCGTCGCTCTCGACGACGTCGATGTCGTGAATCGCGTGCGAGGCGTCCTCGCTAGCGACTTGGCGCCAGTTTCCGCCGGAAAGGTCGATGCGCGCGATCGTCGTCTTCGGATAGGAGAGGACCGACCGCGGCTTGTGTCCCACGACGAGGATTTCCGCGTCGGACAGCGGAAGCGCGAACCGCAGCTCCTCGAGCCCTTGCGAATCGAGCCACGCTCGCCCGCTCGTCGCCGACCTCACCGGTTTGCCGTCCGCGACGCGCCGGATGTCCACGTCGTCGCCCGAGAGTGTCGCGAAGAGCTCACCGCGGACCGCGACGCGCTCGATGGCCGGTCCTGCATGCGAGTACCAGGTCGTTTCGGCTTCGGCGAGTTGCACGACGCCCAGGCTGCGCTCGTACACGATTACTCCCCAGCCGCTCTCGAGGTCGAGGCTCGAGTCGACGGGCCTTCCAGCGCCGACGGGGAAGTTCGCCGACGATCGCAAGAGACCGCTGGCGTCGCGTAGCTCCGCGCCTGCCTCCGTGTAGAGCCAGTAGTTATTGCCGGCCGGGATCGTGACCGGCGACCCGAGCATTCGCGGCGGCCGTGAACCGGCGCCGCTGCAGGAGACGGAAGTCCACGCGAGTAGTCCGAGGAGCGCCAGCGAAAGCTGCTTCATCGCTGCGACACTACTTCAGTCGGATGGCGGCGCGAAATCCCACGTACGTCGGTTTCGCCGGAACGAAGCGCTCGGCGTCCAACACCGCCGACGCTTCCGAAGAACGGTAATTCCCTCCCAGCAGCGCCGACTTGCCCGTTGCGTCGCGGCACCATTCCGTGACGTTGCCCGTCATGTCCAACGCGCCGCAGTGGCTGCGATCGCACGGGAACGAGCCGACCTCGGCCACATCGCCCGCGAGTCCTTCTGTGTTCCCGCAGCCTGGTCGCCACTCGGGCCCCCACGCATAGAGGTCGCCTGGGTTCTTGCGCGCCGCCCGCAGCCAATCGCTCGTCGCGGGAACTTCGAACCCGGCCCAATCGCAATAGCTGAGCACTTCGTCGAACGAGAGGCCCGTGATCGGACGCCGCGGCGCGGAGCGCGGATCTGAGATCGGCTTGGCGGCTGCGACGGGCCACGCGCGCCAGGACTCGACGGTCGTCTCCGTCTCAGCGACGTAGAGCCACCCCCGCGCGTCCGCGATCGCCGGGGTCACGAGCACGAAGACGGTACCCGTCGCGAGGTGGCGTACCCGCTTCGCGCAGTCCGAATCGGCGTCGACGTCTCGGGTGCCGTCGATCTTGCAGCCCACCGGTATGCGACTGGGGCGACGCCGCAGCACGGCCTCGAGCGCGGGCCCGCTCGCGCCATCCTGGGAACGCGGCAGAGCCGTGATCTGAAACGAATCGCCGTCGCCCGTGAGTGGCACGACTATCCGGAACGCGCGCCCGTCCACGTCGGCGTCCCGACCGTTGACGAGCACCGAGTCCAGCTCGACGTCCGCCGAGCCCGCAACCTCGAAGCTCCCGATCGACGCCGGAACGCCGGACTCGGGGAATGGCGTGCTCCATTGCAGGCGCGGGACGGGCGGCGAGGGCGCTTCCGCCCGAGATCGGTCCGGCTCCAGGACTGCCGCTTCGGGGAGGGCCTCGGCGCGCGCGCGCAGCACGACCGATAAGAGCAGACTCTGATTGCCCGCGCGATCGACGGCGGACAGCTGGACCATCTTCTCGAGCGCGTCCAAGCTCACGAGCGTCGAGAACATGCCTTCCGAGAGCGGGATGGAACGTCCATCGAGCATCAACGACCGCGCTGGATGCTCGTCGACGACCCGGCCTTCGAAGTACAC
>Ga0163155_10007256_pt1 | contig 10503 bp, 19 predicted proteins | sample OliLakLV19SP4G1_FD_148611 | JGI IMG/M metagenome (GOLD analysis project Ga0163155, IMG submission 148611) | Freshwater microbial mat bacterial communities from Lake Vanda, McMurdo Dry Valleys, Antarctica - Oligotrophic Lake LV.19.SP4.G1 | ecosystem: Environmental > Aquatic > Freshwater > Lake >...
AAGCAGAAAGGGATAGCTAATGACAAAGTTAGTGCTATCATTCAAAGTGCAGGCTATGCTTCTTTGAAAGAAGTAGAAGTTAAAGATTTACAGGCTATTTTAGACACCTTAGAGGGACTATAATTATGATAACAAAAGAAGAATTAAGCGTTTGGATATTGTCGGGCATTGACAATGCACTATTTGCAATTAACGAACGAATGAATGAGCCTGAAGTAGTACCTGAACCTATTGTTGATTACAGGGCAAGAGTATACCCTGAAGATAGGACAAAGTATTGGTATATCGACCGTCGCCAAGTTGAGAGTTGTAATTGGCGTAATGACATTGTTGACAAAGGTCGCTTTCAAGACGGGAATTACTTTACCTCGTGCAACGAACCAAGAGTAGAATTAGAATGGCGGGCATTAAACACACAAATACTAAACACAATTGCAACCCTTAATAAAGAAGATAATGATTGGGTGGCAGATTTTAGTGACGACGAGCAAGAAAAATGGTATTTATGTTACAATGATGGTAATAGCGACTTTGGGTATACTAACTGTCATAGCCTACGCTCCCACAATAAAAATATGTATTTTTCTACGAATGTAAAAGAAAAACTCTTAACACTTTACACAGAAGAAGAGTTCAAGTTTTGGATTTTAAAGGAAAAAATATAATGAAACAATTTACAAAAGAAGAATTATGCGAGTTAATTTTTACGGGCATTGATAATGCACTAGTTGTAATTAACCAACGAATGAATGAGCCTGAAGTAATTGACCATAAAGCATTAGTATATCCTAAAAAAGGAACAGAGTATTGGTATCTAACGAGTTGCGACGTTCAAACGGATTGTTGGGACAATGATAGTATGGACGAAACCCGTTACGATATAGGCAATCACTATGCCACCGAAGAAGAAGCAAAATTGCAATACGATTGGCAATTATTAAATGTTCGGATTCTTAATACAATAGCTTCGCTGAATAAAGGAGATAATAACTGGGTGGTGGACTGGAAAGATGGGAGGCTAAATAAATATACTATTGGTTTAGACCGTGACACTGATACGCTTGTTGCTGGAGTTTATAATTCCGCACAATATTGGAATAACAATCATTATTTGTCCTTTATGGGAAAAGAGAAACTACTTACGCTATACACAAAAGAACAATTTAAATTTTGGTTAACTAAGGAGAGAGCATAATGAAAGGAATCTACGACTATATCCCCGACATAGACTTGGAAAACTTCAAGCCATTAGATGTTTACGACAACGATGTTGCTTATCGCAATAGTCCTTCTATAAGCAATTCTGACTTACCGTTTTTGGCAAAAAGCTATAACCATTATAGCGGGTATAAGAATAGCGAAAGCAAAAAAACTAAAGCAATGGATTTGGGAACTTTGACCCACCACTTAATGCTTCAACCACAATTATTCTATCGTAAAGCTGTAATGAGCGAATACGAAGAGTTTAGGACAAACGAATCTAAGGCTTGGCGAGATGCAGTCCTTGCTGAAAAGAAGTTTATACTAAAACCTGATGAAGCGAAATTGTTAAATGATTTGCGAGACGGTTTGTGGTCTAAGAAATGGATTATAGACAACTTAGTTACTACTGATAAATTTGCTATTGAGCAAGATATTTATTTCGAGTGGTCGGACGAACTGCCTGTGCCTTCACGAGGCAAGTTGGATTATGTCAACTATGACAAAGGCTATTGGATAGACATTAAGACAGCGGCTGAAATTGACGAAATAGACATTAGGAACATAACAGGACGGTCTTATAATCGCCAAGCAACTTTCTACAATCAAGGCTTATTCCGATTAACTGGTAAAGTGTTTACGCCTTATTTCGCCTTTGTTGAAAAACATTACCCTTATGGTGTGAAGATATTTAAAATCTCCGAAGACTATATGGAGCGTACCAAACCAAGAATAGAGAAAACATTGCAGTATTATTGGGATTGTTATAACGGGATAATTGAAGAAGTAGGTTATGCCGAAGAGCCAATCGAGGTGCAAGCTCCTGAATGGCTATAATCAACATTAAGCAATGCAGTTACTGCCCTTTGTCTCAAAGACGTAATGGTTGCGATTATGCAGCCGATATTAGGAAAGAAACTCGTGGCATATTAGATGGCACAGTCTTTATCCATAATTGCCCCGTTTATGAGACAGTATTTGCACTTGGCGATTTAGTGAAAATTGCTGCATTAGAGATTACTGGCGTGGTTATTGCATATTACCGCTCTCACTTTTATATCTATACTCATAGGACGTTTAAGGGCGAAAACGGCAAGTTGATATACACTGTTAAGTGTGTGGCGAATGACTTACAATTAATCAAAGCACGGCAAGCTAATGCAACCAATTTATTGTTTAATATCGTTAGAGAATACGAGCTTGAGCATAATATGGAAACAACTAACATTTTTCAAGAAATAGAAAAGAGAACTAATAATGATATTGAAAAAACAAAAAAAAACGCTACGACTGAACTTACTAAGCTCGTTACCCGTTCCGCAAATAGCGGAATATCTCAACAAGCAGGAATACAACACGACGGACTTGAAGATTCTCTCGGTGGGCATAGTAAAGCTGACAAATTACGTAGAGTTAAAAAAAGGCTTGAACCAATTTGATATAATCGCAGGGTCAAGAGAGGAGCATCTTGTTGCTTATCGGGCAGCGATGATGTATTTAATTAGAGAAACTGGCGTTAAACTTGGCGATGTAGGGAAAATGCTTGGCGACAGACATTACTCAACGGTAATCCATAGCTTAAATAGTGTCAAGGCGGCTAAAGCGAAACCATATTTCCATTTTAACGGCTTGATACTTGAAGCTATTACAGAACTAAGGGAAAGTCTTTTAGAGATAATCAAAGATACTCCTGAATTGCAAGGATTAACAGTAAGGGAACCAAGCAACTTACAAGGCAGAAGATATGAGCTTAATTAAATTTGATAATCTAATGGCGACTAAGCACGGCACGAACACTGCTATAGTCTATGAGTTACTTTGGGAATATTCTCAATTGTCCGAAGATGACAACTGTGTAAATCTCTATGATATGTCGAAATTGTTCCCTTTTTTAGGCGTGCAAGAGATTGAGTTAGCCGTTGGGAAGTTGATAGGGCTGAATGTAATCACAGTTACTCGTCCCGACAACAATACATTGCATTATGAACTCGTATTAAACACTTATTATCCAATAATATTATGGGCAATGTGATGAATGATGTTATAATTGACTTAGAAGAAGTGCGTGGTTTCGGGAGTGAGATTGCGACTGTCCTATCTGTAATTAGAAAATATAGCGAGCTTAGTTTTTTGCAAGGCACTAACGGTTGGTTTATTGTTGATGAAGAGATACTCGCCAAATTATTAGGTCTTAATGTAGGGCAAATAGCCGTATTGATTAGTAAACTAACTAAGAAAAAAGTCCTTGATTATAATTTAGGTAGGTACAAATTAGCTTATCGCAACGTAGATTACGCTAAAGTTGAAGCGTTCGGCAAGAAATACAGAATAGACAAATACTTAATTAACCTTGGCAATGCAGATGCAATGCTCTTGCATAGTAATTACGTTCAAGAATTGTTGTTAGTGGCAGATAAATATGATAAACAGCTTAAAGATTTACACGGGAATATTGAAGTTTACACAAGTAGAGTTTCGGCTCATAGAGACAGCGAGAAGGTTGGGGAGACAGTAAGTCCAGGCGAAATACTGCTCAAGAAGTCAGCATCGAATGTATTTACAGAGCTTGCGGCAGTTATCAAACCAAGCAAATTTGATTTACAAAAAGCCCTCAAAGCTGATAAAAAGTTTGAGTTGCTGTCGGGAGACAACTTAGAAGCATACTTAACAATGAAGAAATCAGAGCTAAAAGAACAATTTGATTTAAGTATGAGTAGAAAAGTTTTGGAAATTGTAAAAAAAATCAATAGATTGCATTATGTGTTTGTGCCAATGTTGCCAAGACAATTAAAGTACGTAGATTATATCAATTTGTTGCACAAAGGTTGGAGCGAATTAGAGATATTACAGTACTTAGATAAATTAGAAGATTATTTAGGTGGCAACCCAAGTAAAATTGGTGGTGTGAAAGGTTATAAGTCTGTTTATTTAACGATTCAAAACTGGCGTGAAAGAAGTTTGAAGACTTTGAGAGATAATTCGTTGCCAACAGCTGTTGCTTATAACTTAGCTAAAGCAAGAAGTCTTGATGATATAGGAAAAAGCGGAGAGAACAATGAGAGATATTAGTTTGTGTAAAACGATATTGCCTGACAATCAATATTGCAAGAAATGCGAGAGGAATGACTTAATAGCTAAGACTGACAATAAAAGGCAATCCTACGTCCTTATAGACAAAGAATCTTTTAAAACGATTGAGCAAGGTGGGGAGTGTGAATGGTTTTGGCAAATAAAGGAACATTAGAAAACCTGATTACTGATTATCCTACGTGGATATTAGCTACGTTATGGAAATCGCCTAAGTCAAAAACAGTTATTACTCAATACATCAAAAGTCCAAGATACTTCAGCTCGAACCTAGACCAAGAGATATATAGTGCGTTACTAACTATAGGCGACAAAGAATCAAAGGTAGCTCCGATAGTATTGCATCGTTTAATAAAGAAAAACGATATTACTATGCAAACTATAACGGCACGGATAGAGGATTTCAAAGAAAGCAATACAATAGGAATACTAAGTTTAAAATCCGTTCTTTTAGAATTTACAGAGCAACTGATTGCCGAAAAAATTACTGATGAGCTTGAACATACTAAAGTCAAGCTAAAGACTAAAACTGACGTATATACGACAATTGATACATTAGTTGAGAAAATTAAAACAATACGTGATTACACTTCCTCAACCGAATTAGTAGATAAAGATAGTCAAGCTGAAAGGTACTTGGCGAACCTTAGAAAAAGAATGAATAAAGAAATTGAAACTATTCCATTCTTTACTCCTAATTTGAATAGAGCAACTGGGGTCATAGAAGGTTCAGATTTGATTTATGTTGGTGCAAGACCCTCTATGGGAAAAACGCAATTTGGTGTTGTTGCAGCTCGTTATTATGCCAAAATACTAAACATACCAACATTGTTTTTAGCGTTAGAAATGCCTGACACTCAAATACTAATGAGGTTGACTACTGCGGCAACTGGCTATAGTTTCAGAGATTTAAAAGCAGGTTGTATTAATGAGTACGAGTTTAGCAAAGTAGAAGAATATATCCAAGATGAGTTTAAAAAAATTCCCTTGTATATAGAAGACAGGGTCAACGTTAAATTAGCAGAAATTGCCAATAAGATTAGTCATTATAAGCATTATTACAAAGCTAAGATTATTATTATTGATTACGTACAGCTAATTAGACCCGACAATCCGAAACAAAATAAGTCTGATTATCTCGAAGAAATATCGCAGAAGCTCAAGATATTTGCCCGTGAATTTGATGTGATTATTATTGGTATGCTACAGCTTAATAGAGAAGTAACTGCCGTAGGGAGAAGCGACCCTAAACCTAAGTTGTCTGATTTACGTGGCTCGGGCAGTTTCGAGCAAGATGCCGATACCGTGATGTTCCTTCATCGTCCTGCTTACTATGGCAAGACAAGCGAGAACGGGATTGACTTAACGAATATAACAGAGGTTATAGTGGCTAAAGACAGAGGCGGAGTGGAGTTGACTAATCAAACAGTTCGGTTGTTGTTCGATAAACGGACAATGCTTTATACGGATTACGATGAAGAAATTGATAGGCAACAATTAAACGATATTTATGAAAGCAATCGGCTAAAGGGAGTACTATGACGAATATAAAAGTGGCAAAGAAAAATGGTAATTGATGGCGTAGAATTAAAGTATGCGGCAAGGCAAATAAAACCGCAGGCAATGATTAAGAGTGGCAAAGTATATCTCCAATACTCAAAAATCATTGAGTTGGGTTGGGATTTAGACGACTACGAATCTTATCTTTACGAAATGTTCTTGCCTAAAGATGAAGCTGAAAAGTTATTTGAAATTGGTAGCTCTCTTTATTTAGTACGATGCAAATCGGGATATTGTGTATGCTTAGAGTTCGTTGACCATTGTTCTCTGAATATGCCAAAGACAATCAAAACTAAGTTTGACCCAAAATACAAGTACAATTGTCAAATTATAGACAGGACAACCGTTGAGAGAGAGTGCTTCCAGTTGCAATGTATCGGCATACAAGAAGTCAGGATTACGAAGAAACCAAGATATAAAAAGAGAAAAAAAGTAGTTCAATACGTAGATATTGAAAATTATTACACAGAAATTGCGGGAGCAAACTTAGTATGAACATTTTAGGATTAGACGGCAAACCAATAGCATCAGCCGAAGAGTTTAAAGTACAAAAAAGCGAACAGTTGAAATCATTTATAGAGGGTTTCCCGAAAGGCACGCACCACTTAGCTATTGGCGTGAGCAATGATGAGCCTGGTCAGGAACAAACGATTTACTATGCACAGCAAGGGAATCCAGTAGTGATATTCCTAAACTTATTAGATGCTCAAATCACACAAATACTTGATAGCGGACAGTACGAAGGACAGAACCTCACAGCGACGATAGATTTAATGAAAGGATATGAAGATATTCTCCAACAAGTGGTTGAGCATTTAAACACTTTGCCTAAAGAGGCAATAAATTGATACAAAAGGAATTTGATTCGCTGTTGGATTATATCCTAAACAAGTTACTACCTGACACAATTAATGTAAAAGGCAAGGAATATTCTGACGACACCGAAGATGTATTGAGTAATCTAAAGGAACAAGCAAAAATGAACTTTTGCAGTCCGAAAGCTCAAGCGTTCAATTTAGCTACAAAACAACTAAATTGCATTAGGAAATATGCACAAGGCACAAACAACGTTGATATTAACTTAATAGAAGAAAAAGTTAAAGATTCTATTATCTATTGTATCCTTTATTTAGCACTTGAGGTGGAAGAAAAAGAGACGTTGCCACGTGGTATGCCCGAACCCCCACTCGCAAGCCTAGTATGGACTGCGGGGGACTGCACTGCAGGGCTTGTCTCGTCCAGTTTATTATCACAAAAACTGGACATTATCGAAGAAAAAGAGAAGGCGTGTGAGGTCAAATGAATAGTAACGACAAAAAACAGAAAGTAGATATGCTCCAAAAGTATATAGCAGGAAAATTCCTAATAGACGAAAAAACAATATTTGGAAAGCAATTAGCTAAAACTGACTTATCGGTAAAAGCAATTTCGATTTACTTATTGTCATTCTATCTAGACTTTACGGAAGAGGATTTCTTAGATGTATCACTAAGTTTGGACAGTCAGACCGTAACAAGAGGCTTTGAATCGGGCAGGAAAGAACTGAAAATCGCAGAATCTTTGCTATCGTTAAAAGATTATATAATCAAAATTAAAGACAAGGATATGAGTGGAAATTAATATCAATAAAACGGCTATTGAAGAGTTGCAAAAAACTTGCTATGACTTAGCCAAAGCCAAAGGATTCCACGAGAATCCAGTAGAAATAGGTACTTCTTTGATGCTCATAGTTTCAGAATTAAGCGAAGCACTTGAAGCATTGAGACACAATAAAAGAACACGGCTTCTCCTGCCTCTGCCTGAAGGCGAACTAGAAGATTCTTTTTTTGAAAAGGTAGTAAAAGATACTTACGAGGACGAGCTTGCCGATGTAGCCATACGGTTGTTCGACTTAGCAGAAAGCACCAATGTTGATTTGGCGTGGCACATCGAAAAGAAATTAAAGTACAATATGGGAAGACCGCATTTACACGGTAAATCATTTTAATCATTATAGGAGGACGGTATGGAAAATACTGCAACAGATTATTTAGCCCAACTAATTGCTTTGTTAAATAGCAAAGAAGGCTACGAAGAAGATATTGCCGATTACACAGGCAAATCAAGAGAGTGCAAATCGCAAATCAAACAGATAGACGCAGCTATCTATGAGATTAAGCGAAAACAAAATATACAAGGAGGTAACTAATGAAGGCTTCAACCGAATTTACGAGGGAACAAGCAGCCAGTCATCTACTCCTAAGCACAGTAATTGAAGGTATCCTTTGGATAGGGTCGTTAATTGCAATTTCAGCACAATGTAGTTTTTACGTAAGTGCAATTATAGCTTTAATCGCTCTCTGTTATGGAGTTATGGCACGGAATAAAATTTGGGATACTGTTGAGGCAGAGTTGTTCGTCTTGGCTGACAACAATGACAACTTACGCAGTAATCTGCAACACGAAAGAGAGAAATTGTTAAATGCCGAAGTTCAGTTAGACGACTGTCAAATCCAAAGAAAGGAAGATGCTGTATTTGTGACGGAGAAAGCTGATGAAATCACAGAGCTTAAAGAAGAACTAACCATTCAGAAAGAGCGTGTTCGTGAACTAGAAAACGAATTGTCCGATATAAGGCTAACCCTACCACAAAACTTGAGTTCTGTAGATAATGTGTCTGTAGGCATACCAGTGCCATTAGCAGAATTTGCGAACAATATAGGAATAACTAGCACAGTTTCAAGAATGACAACGACAACCACTCAATCAAGCAAACCTTCTCGAACTACAAAGAAACAAACACCAAAAACAGCGAAATCAGTTGCTAAGAGAAACAAGAAAATATAACAACGTTTATAAAATATATGGTATAGAAGTAGCTACTTCTTACTCAAAAGAACGAAACGTCTTTTATACCATTTTTTATATTCCACAGGAATTAGAGCCAATTAAGGTCGTTCATAGCAATTGGGAAGTGCTTTATGAGAAAATTAGAAGTGAATATAACAAATATTCATACGCACCAAGTGATAAATTACCACCTATCGAAATGCTTTCAAACTTTGAATTTGGAAAATAGTTTTGATTATGTATGGGTAGGATTGCCTGATAGTTATTTGTTAATAGATGGTCAGTTCTTGGGTGCAAATTTCCAAAGACTAAAGCATTTTGAATTACTGCCTGCTTATGATTTAGCACAAGTACAAGAGATATTAGATAAAGAAGAAATGGAAGTCGAAGTAGAGATTGAGGAAGATGATTACGGAACAGACTACTACAAGATTACCAATTATAAAGATACCGACTTGTTGAACGTTCTATCATTAGCTGTGATAGATTATAAACAAAGCGTTTCGTTAGTTGGAATGAACCAAATTATTGACGGAGAATATCATTTCTATGACAAATTAGATAGTCAAACGCTTAACAACAATCAAATAAGTTTATTAAATGCTATTGGGGAGGTAGCTAAGATGGAATTACAGGCGACGAAACAATGAAGAAGTTTAAGATACTGACTGGTCAAGAAGCGAAAATCCTGACTAAAGATAATAACTTGTTGTTTATACCGATAACAAAGGAGCAAGGCAAAGAGTTTATTAAGGCGAGCAAGCTAGACGCACACTTCACTTATGACAGACGGACTACAACCATTGACTTCGATTTGCCTGAACTTAAAGATAAGAGTTTAGACGAAAGATTTAAGCAAGAGCCTTTGTATATGGAATTGATAGATATGTTGATTGTTTACGCTTACAAGACAATTAATAATAACATAGAAGAATACTACTGGAAAACTCGTTGCGAGCAGATAGAAACTATTGATATTCCCGACTATCAAAATGGGATTATCGAACAAGAAGAGATTATTGAATCTCAACTAAAACAAATAATTACATTAAACCAAATAATTAAAGGATTAGAGGGAGCAAAATGAGAAAGTTAACAGATGAAGAAAAAGCTGAAATATTAGGCTTAAAAAAGCAGATTAAAGCGATAAAAGATAAAAGGAAAGGAATTGATTACAAAGAATTAGTATATCCTGAAAATGGCACAGATTATTGGTGTATATGTGGTAAAGTTTGGGCTTGTACTTGGGACGATAAGACTATTGACGAAAACCGTTACAATGCAGGCAATTACTATGCCACAGAAGAAGAAGCTGATTTGGAATATGAATGGCGGGAGTTGAATACGAGAATACTAAATACAATTGCAATACTTAACAAAGAAGAAAATTGGGTGGCGGATTTTAATAACGGAGAAGCCAAATGGTATTTATCTTACAGTGAGGATAATGGTAATATTGAGAATGGTTGCTGTTATAGCAAACGCTCCCACGAAAAGAATAAGTATTTTTCTCATAATGTTTGCATAAAATTACTTACTCTTACTATTTACACTCAAGAGCAATTTAAATTTTGGTTAACTAAGGAGAAATAAAATGAAAAAGAAAGAAACGAATTACAGAGAATCAGCTTATCCGAAAGAACAGACAAAGTATTATTATATAGATGGCGGTGTCTTTAGTGCCGGTTGGGACAATCAGGGTATAGACAAAGACCGTTTCAATTCGGGTAATTATTTTGCTACGTGGGAAGAGGGAAAAGTACAATACGACTGGCAGGTATTAAATGTTAAAATATTAAATTCAATTGCAGACATTAATAAAGAAGA
>Ga0163155_10007258_pt1 | contig 10503 bp, 8 predicted proteins | sample OliLakLV19SP4G1_FD_148611 | JGI IMG/M metagenome (GOLD analysis project Ga0163155, IMG submission 148611) | Freshwater microbial mat bacterial communities from Lake Vanda, McMurdo Dry Valleys, Antarctica - Oligotrophic Lake LV.19.SP4.G1 | ecosystem: Environmental > Aquatic > Freshwater > Lake >...
CCTGCGGGAACGCCTGCGGGGTTCGACGGCTGAGGAACGAAGCGATCGCCGCGTCGTACTCCGCGGTCTTTCCGAACGCCGCGGCGGCGCTTGAGGTTGTGAAGGCTCTCGCGAAGCTCACGTCGTCAAACCTCGCATCGATCGTGGGCGCGACGTTCGGAGCGAACGCATCCGCGGGCGCCTCGCAGCTTCTGCTCCCCGATCATGTCGGCGCGTGCGTGGTGAAGCACACCAATCCGTGCGGGGCGGCGGTGGGGGCTTCGGTGCATGATGCCGTGGATGCCGCGATCGCCGGCGACCCGCAGGCCGCGTACGGCGGGATCCTCGCGGTGAACGCGCCGATCGATCTGGCCGCGGCGAACCGCATCGCGGCGGAGGGGACGTTCTTCGAGGTGATCGTCGCGCCGTCGTACGCCGACGACGCGCTTGAAGTGCTGCGCGGACGCTGGGCGAACGTGCGCCTGCTCGCAGTGGGCGACAAGCTCGCCTCACGTGCGCGAAAACTGGAATACCGCTCAGTCCCCGGCGGCATGCTCGTGCAGGACCGCGACACCCGCTCCTCCGCGCCCGAGCAGTGGGAGCACAAGGCCGGCCCAGCGCCGACGCCTGAGCAGGCGGCAGCCGCGGCGTTCCTTGAGACCGTGTGCAAGTTCGTGTCGAGCAACTCGATCGTGGTGGGCGGTACGGCAGTCTCTGGGTTGGCTGGAAAAGGTTCCGCCGAAGCTGCCGGGGTGCAGGTATTCGGCGTGGGATCCGGCCAGGTCGACCGCGTGACCGCGTGCCGCAATGCGATCGCGAAAGCCGGCGAGCAAGCCCGCGGCGCGATCGCGGTGGGGGACGCGTTCTTCCCGTTCAGTGATGGCCCGCGCGTCTTGATCGAAGCAGGCGTCAAGATGATCGTCCAGCCCGGCGGCTCAAAGCGCGATCAGGATACGTTTGATCTGTGCAATGAACGCGGGATCACGTGCGTTGTGACGGGGGTGAGGCATTTCAGGCATTGACGAGCCACCCCGAGCCACCTCGCATCTTTTCATTCTCACCTTCTGTGCGGTTTCTGCTTGACAATCTTCCAAGCGGATAGGACATTGTTCGGACACAGGGAGGTGCATGGATGGCACAATCTTCAAGCATCGAATGGACCGACGCGACGTGGAACCCGGTCGCAGGCTGCACCCCGGTGTCGCCCGGCTGTCTGAACTGCTACGCCGCTCGGATGGCTCTGCGGCTCGAAAGCATGGGTGGCACGGTCGCCGAGAAGTACGAAGGCACGGCAAAGCGAGCAAAGAACGGCCGCCCGGTTTTCACTGGTCGCATCAATCTCGATGAAAGTGTGCTGGACGCCCCGCGCCACTGGCGCAAGGGCAAGCGCATCTTCGTGAACTCGATGAGCGACCTATTTCACGAAGCAGTGCCGCCAGAGTACATCGCGCGAGTGTTCCAAGTGATGGTCGAGTGCCCGCAGCATCAGTTCCAGGTTCTCACGAAGCGCCCGGAGATCGCTCTAGAACTGTCGGCATCGCTGCCGTGGCCGCCAAATGTGTGGATGGGGACGAGCGTTGAGAATGCGATGTATGTGCATCGCATTCTCACACTTCAGAGAGTCCCAGCACACATTCGATTCTTGTCGATCGAACCGATGATCGGTCCGATTCGACGTTTGCCGTTGGACAACATTCACTGGGTCATCGTGGGCGGCGAATCGGGACCCGGCGCGAGACCGATCGAATCAGAATGGGTTATCGCAATACGCAATCAGTGCGAGGCAAAGCAAGTGCCATTCTTTTTCAAGCAATGGGGCGGAATTCGAAAGCACGAATCAGGCCGTGATCTAGAAGGCCGGTGCTGGAACTCAATGCCTGAGGGGACACCTGAATATGTCGCATAAAGCCGACGCATCCTTCTTCGACAAGAAGAGGCCATGGTCCGAGCGAAAGGACAAGATCCTCGGGTACTACCTCGAACCATATTTGGCAAAGATAGCGCATCTCAACAAGCCTGTTTTGATCGTAGATGGATTTGCTGGCCCGGGAAAGTTTGGAGACGGAAGCCAAGGCTCTCCACTCATCATCCTTGAGCAAGCTGACCGAGCTCGCACTAAACGCAATGCCGCAACAATAAGATGCAACTTTGTCGAAGCCAACCCCGCACTTGAACAACAGTTGGCCGTTCTGGTTGGGTCTCGGCCTGATTGCAGCGTCACTCTGGGGTTATTTACAAACGCACTATCGGAAATCGCGCAACTAGCAAAGACGCACAGTCTATTTCTCTACATTGATCCCTACACGGTGGAGGGCCTGAATTGGAGAGCTCTCGATGACGTGCTGCAACTTGTCAAACAGCGCGACAATAGCGTGGAGCTCCTGTTAAATTTCAATGTCGACTCGTTTTGTAGAAGAGGACGAGCTGCCCTCAAGCTGTCTCCCATTCAATCCAATCCACTTGTACCGGAACTCGAGTGGACAGACTCGGCAACACCGCAGGTATCCCAACTGGATGCTATTGTCGGCGGAGATTGGTGGAGGAGCTTGCTCACATCGGCTACGGATTATCCTTCTGCTGTTGACGCCGTGACACGCAGATTCTGCCTTCAGCTTGCTGGCAGATTTAGCCAAGTGTGCCGACATGATGTCAAAGAGTTGGAAAGACATCTCGTACCAAAGTATGTTCTGATTTTTTGCTCGCGCCATCCAGACACAAGAGTATTGATGAACGATGCGATGTGCAAGAGTCGGGATTTACAAGCTGAACGAGAAGAACCGGCCGAATCCACGTTGTTTGAAATGCGACCAGAAAAACTCGTTCCGGACATGAAAAAACTTGAGTTGCTCGTGATGGAGCAAATGCGTAAATTCCCACCCGAGATTCGAAGAGAAGATCTCGTCTGGAAAATCGTCGACGAAAATTTTTGCAAATACAGTTCGTCGGAAATTTGCCGCACAGTCGCAGCCCTTGCCAAAAACGGAACGATTTCATTTCGTTCGCCAACCGGTCGGCTGAATCCAGACGCAGTTCTCTACGTACGCGTGTAGATGTCGCATACGCAACGTCTCAGATCTCCACCACTTCCATCCCCATCTCAACACCCGCCTCGTCCTTCGGCATGCTCACATCCGTCGCAAACACGCCGAGTTCCATTGGATAAGTCGACGCCATCTCGGCTCGCACATCCGCGACGTTGAACGACATGCGCAGCGATTGCACGAGGTCGTGCTGGATCTGGCCGACCTCCTTGCCGACCACGCCTGAGTCGGGATCGTTCGTCACGCCCGCGAGGCTCGAACCGTGCAACGCGCCCTGCACCGCGGACTTATACACAACCGTCCGCCGCGCCCGCTCGGCGTCATTCGTCGTCCCGCTGCGCGCCAGCGACATCAGGTCCTGCGCGATCTGCCCCTCGGGGCACGACTGGCCCACGCACGGAATCGCGGCTTCAAACGCCTGCAGCATGTCCCGCGCGTTCTGGAACGTGCCCGCCTTCTCCACCCACGTCGCGCCCGGCAGCACCACGTCGGCCCGCTCGGTGAGCCGCGACGACAGCGTATCGATCGCAACCACGAACTTACCGTCGAGCGCCTTGAGCAGCGCGTCGGTCGACCACTCGCTCGGATAGTTGCCCGTCAGGATCACAACGCCCACATCGTTCGACCTGATCTTCGCGACGAACTGATCGAACGTGAGCACGGCATTGGCCCCGCCATGCTTCGCGCCGAGTGCCGCGAGCACGCGCCGCACGCCGCGGCTGTTCGGGCACTTCTCCGCGTACATCCTGAATCCATCGGGCTTTCCGGCCGGGAACGTCTTGTCGGTTCCCTGCATCGGGATCGGGCCCATACCTAGCACACACGCCGGGTCGAACTGCTGCGCCATGCGGCCCAGCGCGAACGCTTCCTCGCAGGTGAGCATCGGGCTCACGAGGAGCGCAAGCGACTTGCCGCGCGAGGAGGTCGTGGCCTTTGCGGTCACGGTCGCCGTCCCCGCCGCCCCCCCACTCACGCCACGGATGGCGTCGACGACGTCGGCGTAGGCGCGCTGCCAGTCGCTGGTGACCTGGGTGCCGAACTGCTTGCGGAGCGGCGTGGTGAGGCGGTTGCTCGAATGCACGTGCTTCCAGGAGTATCGCACTTCATCGGTGATCCACCACTTGTTGACCGCGAGGTTCGTCCGCGGCTTGATGCGATACAGCTCACCCTGATTGTGCTCGACGTAAATGTTGTCGCCGCTGGCGGTGATGCCGTCGATGCTGGGGGTTCGCTTGAGGAACCACACGCGCTGCGAGAAGAGAAAGTCCTTCTCAAGCAGTGCGCCGACGGGGCAGAGATCGACGACGTTCGCGGAGAGTTCATTGTCGAGCGCGATGCCGGGGAAGACGTCGATCTGCTCCTGGTTGCCGCGGCCTTGCACGAGCAGCTCGGCCGTGCCGGAGACTTCGCGCGTGAATCGCACGCACCGCGTACACATGATGCAGCGATCGGAGTACAGGTACACGTGCGGCCCGAGATCCTTCTTGGGCTGCTTGACCTTGGTCTCTTCAAAGCGCGAGACGCCGCGCCCGTATTCGTAGCTGTAGTCCTGCAGCGAGCACTCGCCGGCCTGATCGCACACGGGGCAATCGAGGGGGTGGTTGATGAGCAGGTATTCCATCACCGACTTCTGGTTCGCGACAGACTTGGGGGAATCGGTATAGACGACCATGCCTTCGGAGCACGCCGTCTGGCACGTCGGGACGAGCTTGGGGATCGCTTCGAGCGCGTTGTTGTTGCGGGGATTGGGCTGCCACACCTCGGCAAGGCAGATGCGGCAAGACGCGACGATCGACAGCCCGTCGTGATAGCAATACTGCGGGATCGCCTCGGCGTTCTCGTTCGCCACCTGGATGATCATTTGACCAGGCTTGAACTCGCACTCTTTACCATTGATGGTGATCTTGGGCATGCCGTGAGACTTTCTCGCTAGGAGCGATACCGAACCGCTGACGACCAAACCAGCCGCTGAAGCCCCCCGCGCGGGTGAAGATGGTAGACGCGCCCAGCAGTGCCTGTGTGGCATGCTCACGGCTTTGCGTGGGCATCTCTTTGACGTGCGGACTGGGCGACATGTCCATCACCGCATGGGCAGCCACACCAACCTTGTTCCGAATAACCGCAGCACCGGCACACTGGGAAGCATCTGCCGCGCAGGGCGGGCCTTGTCGAACGGCGTAGGCCAATCCGAACGTGCATCGCCAGCAAATCACGCCGGCGCGTGCATGATGAAGTACCGCCAGTGTGTTTCGTCATCGGACGACGCTGTCACGCTCGCCCCACTGCCTTCTTCCTGAACCCGCTTTCGCCCTCCACCTGCCAGGGTGGCCGCGCCATCACTACGGAGATCAGACATGAACCGCTCGATTCTTCTTTCCGCATCGCTCGTCGCCGTCATCGCCGGGAACGCCGCCGCCACCACCATCCAGATGGGCGTGGCCGCGAGCTCGACCGCCACCGTGATGCACTCGGGCAATCGCGAACTCACCTCGATGGGCTTCGCCTCCAGCCCCACCGTCTTCACCGGCGCGAACTTCCTTAACTTCTCCGGCGGCTCTCTCACCAACAACATGGGCACCTTCGGCTGGTCCGCTCCGATCCCCCGCGACGTCAACGGCAACAACAACCACTCAGGCAATCCCGACCGCGCCGACTCCGCTTCCGCCTACACCGGTGAAGGCGCAGGCACCGGCACGCTCGCCGAGGTCTTCGGCCCCTTCGGCTCCGGCTACAAGAACCTCAGCTACATCATCGACGGCGAGGATAACGGCGCGTGGCACATGGACCTGCTCTTCGCCACCGGTCAGTTCCTCAGCGCGGATAACGACAACTCCACGATCGAACTCGCCGTCCTCGAACGCGGCATGAACAGCGATTTCAACGTCTACGGCATCTTCGCCGGTGGCGGCCTCACCGCCCCCGTCTTCGTCCCCCGCGCCAACGTCACCAGCGCGGGCTGGACGCTCGACACGCTCGAAATCAGCGGCGCGCAGCACGTCGGAGGCATCGGCCTCAGCCTCGACTCCTCATGGACCAATCTCGTCGGCTTCCGCATCCAGGCCCAGAGCGCCTTCAACGGCCCCGACATCGTCGCGGTCGCGACTGCGATGCCCGTGCCTGCGCCCGGCGCGGCGGCTCTGCTTTCCATCGGTGGCCTGCTGGTCGCGCGTCGTCGTCGTTAACGAAGGAACAAGGATATCGGGAAATAGGCACTAGGCGTTAGGCACTCGGCACTAGGCGTTTGCGGACGGCCGCCACTTCTGCGCAATCGGCACCCGCCGCCCACTCCCGAACGCCAAGCCCGTCACCTTGAGCCCGATCGCCGCCTGCTTGCGTTTGAACTCGCTGAGATCAATCAGACGCACGCAGCGAGCCACCACCGCCTGATCAAAGCCCGTCTCGCGCACGATGCGAGACGGGCTTTCTCTTTTCTCAACGTACCGTTCCACGATCTCATCCAGCACCGCATACGGCGGCAGCGAATCCTGATCCGTCTGCCCCGGGCGCAACTCCGCCGACGGCGGCTTCGTGATCGACGCCTCGGGAATCGGCCCGCGCTTCAGCCCCGCAATCTCCAGCTTTCCCGAATTCTCGTTCATCCAGCGTGCGAGCTTGTACACCCACTCTTTCGTTACGTCCGACAGCACCGCGAGCCCGCCGTTCATGTCGCCGTAAAGCGTGCAGTAGCCGACCGCGAGTTCGCTCTTATTACCGGTAGTGAGCAGGAGGTGCCCGAACTTATTGGAGAGTCCCATGAGCAACGTGCCGCGGATGCGAGATTGGAGATTCTCCTCCGCGACATCCGGCGCACGCCCGGCGAACACGCCGCTGAGCGAGTCGAGCATCGACGCGAACGCATCCTCGATCGCGATCGTCTCCATGCGCATGCCAAGATTCGCCGCGAGCTCCGCCGCGTCGGTCTTCGATCCTTCCGATGAATACCTGCTGGGCAGACTGACGCCGAGCACATTTGCCGCACCGAGTGCGGCGGCCCCGATCACCGCCGTTACCGCCGAGTCAATCCCGCCTGAGAGTCCCAGCACCACCGACTTGAACCCCGTCTTGCGAAGATAATCTCGCACGCCGAGTACAAGCGAGCGGTACAGCAGTTCTTCGTCCGCGGCCAGCAGCAGCGGATCATCAATCGCGCGGCCCCCGCCCGATCGCAAGCTCTTCTTCCCGCCAACGGACTCAAAATCGAGATCGACCACCACAAGCTTTTCCGCAAACCCCGGCCCCGCCGCGATGAGGATGCCGTCCGCACCAAACACCGCGGCGTGTCCGTCGAAGATCAGCTCGTCGTTCCCGCCCACCTGATTCACCGCGGCCACGACTACCCCGTGACGCATCGCGTGCTTCTTCAGGATCTCGCGATGCCGCCGCCCTTTGCCAAGCACGAACGGACTCGCCGAGGGATTCACGATCAGGTCAACGCCCCGCTCGGCCAGCGCGGCGACCGGGTCCGAAAGATCGCGATAGCGCGACGCAAAGCCGACATCCTCGCCCTTCCACAGATCTTCGCAGATCGAAAGCCCGACCCGCACGCCGCCAACGTCAACCACAACAGCGCGATCACCGGGCTCGAAATATCGGTCCTCATCGAAGACGTCATACGTGGGCAGAAGGCGCTTGTCGTACGACGCCAGAAACTTGCCGTCTTGGTAGACAAGTAGCGAGTTGGCTGTTCCCCGCGCGCCCGCCTCTCCGCCACTTACCAGCGGCGTGCCGAACACCACCGTCATTCCCGCGCTCGCCGCTCCAAGCTCCTTCCCCACCTGCACGCAGCGGTCCAAAAAGCCCTCCTGCAGCAGGAGATCATTGGGTGGATACCCGCAAAGCGCCAACTCGGGAAAAACCAGCAGCTCAACGCCCGACACGCGGGCCTCATCGATGAACCGGCGCATCAGCGCGGCGTTCCCGTCAATATCCCCAACGATCGGATTGATCTGCGCAAGAGCAAGCTTCATCGCCGATCGTAGTGACCCGTGCCAGCAAGGTCTGCTTCACGCGTGCCATCGAGATCTGCTCTGAGATCTCGATGCTCTTCACCCAACTTTGCACCGTGCCATCGAGATCTGCTCTGAGATCTCGATGCCCTTCATCCCTCTTTGCACCGGCCCGACACTCAAAAATCCTGTAATTATCTGAACTACTCCGGAGCCACACGGCGTTCAGAATGTACACTCGATGAGCGCCGCCATGCCCCCCGGCACACGCCTGTCAACCCGTCTCAGGAGCGGTTCATCATGACATTGATCACGCCATCGATCCCACCCCGCGCCTCAGTCCCGCGCAGCGCCGCACTGCTGGTCGCCGTAAGTCTCTTCGTCCCCTCTGGTGCGCACGCTCAGATTGCCTGCACCACCTCCGGGCCCGACGCGATCATCGGAACCGTGAACGGACCCGCCAACTACAACTCGCTCAACGGCATCGAAGCATTCGCCGCCGGCACCACGCTCTGCAACATCGGTTCCGCACCCGTCGCCTTCCGTGCCGAGAACAATCAGCACCCGATCATCACTCAGAATCTCTACCGCTTCAAAACAGTTGACGGCGCGGCACGCTTCGAGCAGATCGGCATGAGCTGGTGCTTTCACAGCTCCTTCGCCCTCAGCGAGAACGTCTGCTGCACCGGCTGCCAGTCGACCGACGGCAGGACGCTCGGCTCCCATTGCAGCAGCCCCGATTCCTCCGCGGCCATGGGCGCGCAGGGCGGACAAGGCCCACGCTTTCAGGTCAATGCCGCGACCGGATTTTTTACGTATCCGCCCGCCAACCCCGCCTTCTCCGGCACCATCGCCCGACGCCTTCAGGCCCGCATCTCCGACCTCGATCCCGCCCAGTCCGGCGGCGGCCGCTACTTCGTTGAGCACATCGTCATCGCGCCAGACGACGCCGCGGCAGGGAACAATAACAATAACTACTCACACCGCGAAGCTACTATCACAGGCACCGGGACGGCGTGGAATTTAAGCCTCGGTCCGAGCAGTCTCACCCGGTCCGAACTCCCCGCGATCTTCGGCTGGAGCGAGGCGGATCCGGCCGTCACGATCGTCAGCGTTGACGTCCCCGGCGACGGAAGATTCATCGTCGCCGGCAGAGCGACGGAACTCGCAGGGGGCATGTGGCGCTACGAATACGCCGTTGAGAATCTCACGTCCCATCGTGCCGCACGCGGCGTAACGATCCCCACCGGGCCGAATCCCGCGCCCGCAAATATCGGCTTCCACGATGTCGATTATCACAGCGGCGACGGACTCGCCAACATCAACGTCGACGGGACCGACTGGCAGCCCACTGTGCTCTCTAGCGGCATCTCATGGTCCACCGACGCCTTCGACGTCAACCAGAACGCCAACGCCCTTCGCTGGGGCACGCTGTATAACTTCCGCTTTGACGTCGCCGTGGCGCCCGGCATCGGCGCTGTCGCGATCGAACTCTTCAGGCCCGGCGCGACGCCCAGCGTCACGGCACTCGGCCTGCCCACTCCCCTGGCGCCCGTCCCCTGCCTTGCGGACTGGAATAACTCCGGCTCGCTCGACTCACAGGATTTCTTCGACTTCCTAGGGGACTTCTTCGCCGCGAATGCCGACTTTAACTCCGACGGCTCCACCAACTCGCAGGACTTCTTCGACTTTCTCAACGCGTTCTTCAGCGGCTGCCCGTAATCAAAACAGTGGCCCGGCTCTTCACTGGTGGTGCTTTCCAGAGCCGGCTGCCTGTTGGTACCCCATGCTCAGTGGGATTGCCTCAAGCGGAGATTCTTTCTGCCAGGCATTCCAACGTCCCATCTGCCTTGATGCTGACAAACCGGAACTTCGACGACTCTTCGATCGCCCGCGAAAACGACGGCACAAGCAGCACCCGTTCTTTCAGCCATTCTTCACGAGGCCAAACTCGATCACGGTAAGCGGCAGCCTCTCGAGATTCTGCTGATATCGAATGTTCCTGTCGACCGTCACAAACACATCGAATCCCGCCTTGAAAGCTGATGCGAGCAAAATGCCGTTAGTCAGATTTCGCCAGCCCATGTCACGCGCATGAATAACCTCGTGGGCGCCGAGAAGCGACTTGGACCGATAAGGCATGCAGTTATCGAGGAAGAGCTTCACAATCTCCGCAGCCCCTCAAGCAACCCGCGCGACGCAAGGCCGACCACAGCCACGGCCAAATCCTTGGATACGTCGGGAAAATCCGCGAGGAACTCCGAGAGCGGCTCACCACTCTCCACATAATCAAAGAGCGTCTGGATAGGAACCCGCGTGCCGCTGAAACATGGCTCCCCGTGCATCCGTCCAGGATTTACCGAGATGTACGGAGCGAGCGGGCTGTCGCACGCAATCAACTCTCGCTCTTCGCGGAAGTCGTGGGATGTTGGGCGAGCAACGGTCGTCATGAAGCCTCACTTCCGTACGTGATCCAATTGTACCACGCTTCCGTGTGGTTGCTCCTCAACCGTTCCGCCCTAGCCCAAATTCCACCC
>Ga0163155_10007260_pt1 | contig 10500 bp, 12 predicted proteins | sample OliLakLV19SP4G1_FD_148611 | JGI IMG/M metagenome (GOLD analysis project Ga0163155, IMG submission 148611) | Freshwater microbial mat bacterial communities from Lake Vanda, McMurdo Dry Valleys, Antarctica - Oligotrophic Lake LV.19.SP4.G1 | ecosystem: Environmental > Aquatic > Freshwater > Lake >...
AATAGGTACAATGAATGAGTGATAACTTACGATAGTTTGCCGAACTCTTTATAAATAATTTTCTGCTCCAACATCATTTCTGCATCTATTAGTTTCTGCTCTTCGTCTAACGTTACAATCAAATCAAATCCATCTGTGATTTCTGGAGGAAGGTTGCTCAAACTTTTACTCATTATTTCTAAGACACGCTCTGGAACTTTTCTTTCACGTATAGAGTTTCGCTCTTTTGCAATTTCAAGATCAATATCTAGATATACACCTTGTACTTTTTCTGCACCATGAGTTCGAGTAAAATCTATAAAACTTTTTCTTTGCTTTGAATCTGCAAATGTTGCATCAAATACAGAAGTTTTACCTTCATTTAAATTTTTTTTGATTATTCTATGTGCCTCTTCCCATACTTCTCTATTTTTTGTTTGATTACTGCTGTCCCCAGTCATTTCTAGACGAATATCATCCGGACATATATATTCATATCCATTTTTATCTGCAAATTTTTTCAGTATTGTGCTTTTACCAGACCCTGGAATACCTATACCCATAATTACTTTTTTCATATTCCTATTCTACCATTTTTGTGTCTAAAAATTAATGGTTGGAGGTGATGGCCACATTTTCCCATGATTGTTGTCGGTGTCTGTTTTCAGAATAAATTCTCAGTGAGAGCTAAAGGTGACTGACACCTTTTCCAGCAGGATAAAACTTTATTAATGGCTCGAGAGTTGTAACAACAGGATCTTTCCATCTTTTTGATGTATCCACAATATTTATAAAATTTTCAGCTTCCTTTTTCTCTTCGTTATTTGTATAGAAAATAGCAGATCTATATGAAGTGCCTCGATCATTTCCTTGTTGATTTAGAGTGGTCGGATTGTGAATTTGAAAGAAGAAATCCAGAATTTTCTCATAAGAAGTTTTCTCACTATCATATTCAATCTCTACAGCTTCGGCATGTCCTGTATGATTTTCATACGTTGGATTTTCAACACTTCCGCCCGTATATCCAACCGTTGTATTTGTAACTCCTGGTTGTGTTCTGATTAAATCTTCTAATCCCCAAAAGCAACCCCCTGCAAATATAGCTTTTTTAAACATACCGTGGTGTATCGCAGCCTTTATTAATTATTATTTTTTCTTCTTCTGGTGTTAACTTGTTCATATATTTGAGTATTTATAAATAATAAAATTTACCCAAAAGTAAATGCAAAAACTTTAACTCCTGTTTTTTTAACTTTGATTAAAAGGGTGTGTTCCTTGTAGTCGGTTCCAGCAACTACGGTATAAAGCATTTCACCTTTTATAAATACAGTACCAATAGATTCCCCGTCAACAAAAACTTCCACTTCTTCTCCGTTCTCCGAGCTCGCAACAAGATACACATTTTTTGCTTTATACTTGAGAGCGATCGTGCTGTCTGGACTGCTTTCGGCATATTCGGGCGTAATAGACCATATGCCACCAAGATACAGTTGATCTGACTTCAAATCAGCAGGAAGGGTGAGTGTTTGTGTACCTGCCATTCCTTGTTTTCCATTTTCAAAATCAGTATTTCTCGCTGAGCCAAAATAAAGCTCATGACTTCTTACTTGCCCTGCTTCAGTAACAAATTTCCCCACTACATCAGAGCTAGAAACAGGTATTTTTACTTCAACATTTAGACGTGTGTTTCTCTCAAGAAGAGCTTTTTGTATTGCTTGATCAGTTTCTTCGTAATCACCTTCACCAATATGGTCATATACAATATATCCATCCATATCAATGAGATATTTGCGAGGCCAGTAACGGTTGCCGTAGGCGTTCCACGTCGAGAAGTCATTATCCAAGACCACAGGATACTTAATATCAAATCGTCTGACCGCATCCTCAACATTTTTCTGTACTTTCTCAAATGCGAATTCGGGAGTATGGAGTCCAATAATTACCAAACCCTGATCTTCGTATTTTTTATATAGTTCATTTAAGTGTGGGATTGTTCGTATACAATTGATACAGCTATACGTCCAAATATCGAGAAGTATCACCTTTTTACCCTTGAATTCAGAGATGGTGATGGGCTTATCTCCTGTATTGATAAATCCATCTGGTGTACTGATTTCCGGCGCGAGAGAAAACTTTGCCATTTTTTCTTTGATACTTAAGAAATTCTGCTGAGGAATCATGGCATCTTTTTTTACGATAGAATCTAGTCGTGCATTTAGCTCCGAATCTTGTTTCTCATCATTACTATTATGTATAGTCCCTGCCGAACGAGTGTCTTCTGGTGCAGATTTTTTTGGTTCGAGAAGCTTCAACTCGATCTTGGTAACATCAAAGAATCCAGCATCAAGAAGCGAGACTTGGAGTTTTTTGTCATAGCCGGTAATGATAAGCAGAGCGACGGCGATAAAGATTATTCCCATGATTCTCTTGAACCATCCTCTTGGATCTGCCACAACACCAATCTTCATCATGATTTTTTGTCCGACAAGCGAAACAATTAGAAGCGAAAGTGAGAGACCGAGTGCATATACAAAGAGATAGAGGATCCCCAGAGACGGTGTTGCGGGAAGGACGGTCGCAAGAATAACAAAGTATGTGGGACTACATGCTGAGAAGATTGGCCCGAGAGATGCTCCAACAATGACATCGCCCCAAATGCTGTCTTTCTTGTATCCTACGGTAAGAAGCTGGTTTGATTTGCGATTGATAACTCCGGTAAATGAGAGCTTCTCCCAAAGTTCTGGAAAGAGCGAAACAAGGCCGAAAATAAATATAATTCCTCCTGAAAACCATTTCCAGAAATCTTGCGGGATATCTATGAAGAGGGTTGTCGCCTTAAGAAGAAGAGTGAAAATAATAACCGAAGCGCCGAGGGATAATGTTATTATGAACACTCTTCTTTTACTTACTGTTGTGTCAGAAATAGACCTCCCTACAATCACTGGCAAGAGCGGGAGTATGCATGGCGCAAGAATGGTAAGCACTCCTGCCACAAATGAAATAATAAGGAGGGTCATGTTATTTTACTTCAGACACAAGCGAGGCTAGTGTTGGGCTTCCGCTCCATTTTTTTATTAGATTTCCCTCTGCGTCGACTTGCACAAACGTGTGCTGATAGGTAACACCGTATTTTTTCTTTAGATCTGTCGAGTTGTCGTAATTAACATCAAGAATAGTGAGACTCGCAGGAATTGCTTTTAGATTGGCCTTGATGTCTGCAACAACTGCTTTACATGTTGGACACCAACTTGCTCGGAAGAATAGAACAACATCGTGAGTAGCCGATGCCATCGCAATTTTTGAAGCCTCGTAGCCTTCATAAGAACCGGCTTTTACCATCATTGCACCTTCTTCTTTTTGCATCATGGCTCCGTCAGGCTCTACCATAGCTCCTTCTTTCGCCTCCATAACCTCCTTCTCTTTTTGCATCATAGCTTCCTTTTGTTGTTCCATCTCCAAATTTTCTTTTGCCATCATTGCCTCCTTCTCCATCATTTCTGTCTTAGAACTGTTTGAGGAATAGATACCCACTCCCGCAACAACGATGATAATAGCTACAATCCCGATAATTAATTTTTGATTCATATAAATGTATTTTTAATTATTAATGCTAATGTCTTAAGTATAGATACACACAAAACAAATGTAAAGCTCACTTTACATTTGTTTTGTGGATAACTCAATTATATTTTTATAAACGATTATCGCTATAAATTCTTGTCACTATTTTAGATAGCACCATCGCTACGAGAACGACCACAAGCCATACATCCACAGTGCCTTTTAGAGACTGGACGACAATTCCGATTGTCAGAAGTGCTGATCCAGTAAGAAAAGCAACCCTTCCTGAAAGCATCCTATGCGCCGTATCTCTTTCATCCTGCACTTTTTCTCGAAGGATAAAGATTGCAAAGAAAGCAAATACAACGAGCGTGAGTGCGAGCATTACCATGTGTATCATATTCGGCATCCAAAAGTGAAAAGGATTCAAAAGCAGGACCGCCAGCACCACAAGTACGAGAGAAATCACTACCTCTATTTTTAAATTATTTTTCATATGATATTTTGAAAATCTTTTCAACCGGTAAGTTGAAAAACTTGCCAAGTTTTAATGCTAATAATATCGACGGGGTGTAGTTACCTTTTTCAATGGCAATAATTGTCTGACGACTTACTTGCACTTTTTCTGCCAGCTCTTCTTGGGTAACATCCTTATCCGTCCGCAACTTATTAACTTCGTTTAAAATATATTCGCTCATTTGTATAAATAGTATATGTGATGACGAATAAAAGTCAAGTTGACTTGACACTAGCTAAAATAAAATCCTAAAACTGTATCAATACCCACTCTGGGATAAAAGGTGTCAGAAACCTATTTTTCTAATAAAAAGTAAGATAACCGATCCATAACACTAAGGCCAGATAACAAGCCGTCCAACCTTTGGTGATTGGGAGCCAGCGCGACATTAACCGAAAATGTTTAACATACCAACCCTCGGCGCCCCAAGCCAACGCATTGGCAATAACACTGTCGATTAGTAAAACATAAAATACAATAGCAATTGGATCAAAAGTCATAATACTTTAATTTTTTGACATTCGGAACCCTTGAAAGGAAAGAAAAAAATGCTAGAAGCACCACAATCCAGCTAATCCACATAGGAACCATAAGATTACTTATTTGAACTTCCCAGCCCCCAAATAACCGAAAGGTATGAACGATTCCTATTATTAAAAATAAAAACGAAGCAACAGAAACAAAATTATTTTTCATATAGGTATATTTTAATATTATCGGCAAAAAACTACAATAGGGGGAAACTGTTCTCCTATTCGCGCGATAAAATTTGTAGCAAGAACCGTTCTTGCTAATCACTTGCTAATCATTTTTCAAAACTCCTTATTCTCCTTTTCGTAGTTTTTCAATAATTCCTTCTGCTCTATTTATCCAATATTCATCACCGCTAAATAGTTTTATAAACGTCTGATATGCTTCAATTGCTTCTTCTTTTCTGCCAAGAGCGGATAAAGCGTTTCCAAGTCCGTTGTAAGGATCGGTATATATCGGATCAACACTAATAGCTTGCCGATATGCTTCAATTGCTTCTTCATTTCTGCCAAGATCGGATAAAGCGATTCCAAGTCCGTTGTAAGGATCGGTATATATCGGATCAACACTAATAGCTTGCCGATATGCTTCAATTGCTTCTTCTTTTCTGCCAAGAGCGGATAAAGCGTTTCCAAGTCCGTTGTAAGGATAGGAAAATTTTGGATCAACACTAATAGCTTGCCGATATGCTTCAATTGCTTCTTCTTTTCTGACAAGAGCGGATAAAGCGTTTCCAAGTCCGTTGTAAGGATAGGCAAACTTTGGATCAACACTAATAGCTTGCCGATATGCTTCAATTGCTTCTTCTTTTCTGTCAAGAGCGGATAAAGCGTTTCCAAGTCCGTTGTAAGGATCGGTATATATCGGATCAACACTAATAGCTTGCCGATATGCTTCAATTGCTTCTTCTTTTCTGCCAAGAGCGGATAAAGCGTTTCCAAGTCCGTTGTAAGGATAGGCAAACTTTGGATCAACACTAATAGCTTGCTGAAATGCTTCAATTGCTTCTTCATTTCTGCCAAGATAGGATAAAGCGATTCCAGTATTGTTGAGGATGTGACATTGTAAACCAATTTCTGGACGAAATAGATTTACTCTTAGCTTTCCTTCTATATGAAGATAAGGATTCCATTCTTTAAAGTGAAGCGATGTCCCACTTTCTTGCACATTTGATACATCCATTTTTTCATCAACCATGTCTGGGCTGATTTCTGTATAATTTCCTATGAGATTCTCTGCCCCTGGTGTAAAATCTTGCAAATACACCTTGCCATCGCTAGTGATCAAAACAGTAGCCGAGTGCCCTGGTAAATCCGCATGTAAGTATTTAATCCCTACTTCGTCAAGAAGTCCTCCGCCAAGAATTGAGGAGCCAACGCAGTTGATAAATTGAGTCTCGACCATTTTAGAAGGATGATCTGAACCACCAGAAACACCAGTAGCTTTATAAGGAAAACTACTAACCGCTATTTGAATTTTTTTGGCAATTTCTAATTCTTTGGTTGAAATTTGGGTAGCATCACCTGTTTTTTTTACTGTTTCAAGTTCTTGTTTTAATTTTGGTATTTCAAGAGAGTTGATTAATTTAACTTTCTCAGTTGCTAAATTTAGACCATACCCTTCTTGGATAAAGACTTGTATAGCATCTTTCCAGTTTGGTGTTTTCATCTCTGTCACCAATTTCTCTACCCCTCTCCTGAAAATAGCCGTTTTCATTTCTCTTTCTGGGGTTTCTATGGCTTTTTCAATCTGTCTTTTTGTTCTATCTTGCAAGTGTTGCATTGGGCCGACCTCGGTTTCCCAAGGTTTTTCACCGTCTGCATTGTAACCTTCTCTAGCAAGAGCATCAAAATATACTGTGAGCAATTTTCGTCTTGCTTCATCTCTCTGCTCTTCGGTTGAATTTTCACCGAGTCTGGTGAGTCTCTTTTGATATGCTTCTTTGCCCAAAAACCATTCATCCAGTTTTGTTTTATCTTCTGGTGAAAGATGAGTATCTTGAGGAATTTGATCTTCTTTTTTTACTTTGTGTTGAAGCGATAGTCCATACTGGTAAAAATCACGAGCAATATCTTCTGCAATTTGTTTTGCCTCGTCATTTTTTAAGGTCGGTAAATATTCCGAAAGATAAAGACCGGCTTTTTGAAAAGTAACTCCAAGCTCTTGTATTTGATCGGCTCTTTCATCTCTCTTGTCAGGAGTTCTGGCGAGAGTATCGTGATCTACTACTCTGATCACACCTATTATCTCCCACAGATGGAGATCGTGTGGCAAGAAAAGGGATTGCTTTCCATCATCATTTTTTTCTAGTATTCCTTGCATACCTCTTTGCTCCCATTCATCTCTATCAATAAACCGTGGGACGATTGAGTCGTTGATTTTGCACCACTGTGCAAAAAAATCCTGAGCAAGTGTGTCTGCAAAAGGAGTTTTTTCGACAGCTTGAGGTATAAAATTTGTTTCAAAAGAGTTTTCCATAATTGTGTTTGTGCGATAAAGTATATAAATTATGCATTTTTTACTACGAAAAATCAAAATTAATTAGCTTTATTTTTGCGGGAGTATGTTTATAGCAAGAACGGTTCTTGCTAATCAACATATATTTTATCACAGTGAATTTTTTAAAACAAAGGTACCTGACACCTTTTATATTATAGTTTTATAAACATATATGTATAGACTATCCCGACACCACTGGCATTTTCCTAATATATTTTCTATCTTCTATTAAATCAACCATCACTTGTGCAACTTTTTTTCTGCTGGTGTGTATCTCTGCGGGCCCACAGGTAGTCAATCTATACTTTTGAGTCATTTTTGGACTGTTGCTTAGTTTAAGAACTCGCACGATAGTCCAATCTAAGCCGGAGTCTTGCAAAACTTTTGCATGCCCTATACCATCTTTAATTCTTTCAGGGTCTAGTATCTTTATAATGAAATTTAAAATTCTATCTACAAAAGAGGGAGTGTCTTCGGGAAGACTAACACCTGTACCAGTAAGGCTGATTATTCTACGGGTATTATTTTCTTTCATTGCTCGGACAATGTTTATCATCCCTTTTGTCTGCATCCTCGGATCAGAACCTTTTATGTGCCCCAAGGCACTCACCACCGCATCCACACCAGAGCAAGAGTGCAACACGTGCTCATAATCAAGCACATCGCCTTTTATAATTTCGATGTCACTGCTTATAAATTTTAGGGAGTTTTCGTTATACACAAAAGCGACTATTTCATAACCTTTATTTCTTGCATATTGTAGAACTTCAACACCTGTTCTGCCGTCAGCGCCAAAAATACAAATTTTCATACTTTTATTTATTCAATATCCACCAAAATTTCATTACGCATCATAAATGGTGGCGTCGATGGCGGATTATATCCCGCACCCCGAGGTACACCGACAACCACTACACCGTCACGCTTCAAGTATTCGAGAAGCTTTGCTTTCATCTCTGCCACTGTTTCAGTGTTATTGTATCCAGAATATCGCACTACTGCGCTCGTATGCGCCGGCACTTCCACCATCTCAATTCTCTTGTCATTTGGCGTTGGCAATGTGGCGAGTGTGTATCCCTCTGGCATGACAAATGAAACCACTCGAGTATCGTCCGCAAGGATTGTTTCGGAAACAGGTGCAGTCATGGCGATTGATTCGGATTTTTGCTCGGTTACAGGTGCTGTCATGGCGATAGATTGCTTGGTCGTATTGCCACCAAAAATGTATCCAGCCAATATACGAAATCCCGATGACATCGCTTCACGATATGTGCCCGACACGGTCACTCGCGCCTCGATATACGGAGCGTACTGACGAATCTCATATCCGTCTTTCTTTTCAAGCACGATAAACTTTGGCTCTTTTACCCGAGAAGTCGAGAAATACCCGTAGGCTACCCACACCAAGATGAGTATTAGGGTGGTGATTAAAAGTGTTTTCATATTCTTATTCTACCATTTTTGTGTTAAATAATTAATGGGTGGAGGTGTCTGACACCTTTACTCCCCCTCACATTCCAGAAGAAAAGTACGGGCTATTTTTTATTAACACGTAATAGTTCTACAATGAGTGCAACCAATTTATCTTTATATGCTGGATTACTTTCAGCCATAAGAAGCGTCATAGCAGTCAGTCCCGAAGGATTGATATTTCTTGCCCCTATTACGCCATGCTTTTTCAAAAACCAAATAAAAGCAAAAGCCCCTGATCGCTTGTTGCCATCAGTAAACGGATGATTTTTTACCATGAAATACAAAAGGTGCGCCGCCTTTTCTTCGAGAGTCTCATAAACTTCATTGCCGCCAAACGATTGCATAATATTACCAACAATTCCCTCGATGCTACCCTTTTGTCTTTCGTTCGCAAAAATATCATTCGCTTCTCCTTTTTTCAAAAGCTCATTTCGAAGCTCTGCTATAGCAGAAAGAAGTTCCGCGCCCGCAAGCTTGATTTTCTTTTTCGTTACACCTTTCTGTGTGAGCGTGTCTCTATCGTATGCATCAAGCTTTGACCATGTTACCGAATATTCTTTGACGAGGTCAAGGATTGCTTTAGGGTCTAGGGTGATATGAGCAGGTAGTAAAGTCTGAATATCCGCAACTGTCTTTAAAAATTGATCATAATTTTTGAGAATAACTTTTTTATTTAGGACATAGCCTTTAACTAGATATTCCTTGAGAGTTTTGGTAGCCCAGATGCGGAAAGTAGTTGCTTGTTTAGAATTTACACGATATCCAATGGAAATGATCGCGTCCAAGTTATAATGTTGAACACTATACGTTTTTCCATCTTCGGCAGTATGTGCATAAATTGCACATACTGCTTTTTCCTCAAGTTCCTTTTCTTTATATATGTTCTTGATGTGCTTTGTTATGACAGACCGTTCAATGCCAAAAACCTCAGCAATCTGGGCCTGCGTAGCCCACACAGTCTCGTGCGAAAAATCCCCTCGCAGCTCGATAGCGCCATTTTTGCCTTGAAATATGACAATATTGTTTTTTATCAATTTCTTTTTCATATTCCTATTCTACCATTTTTGTGTCTAAAAATTAATGGTTGGAGGTGATGGCCACATTTTCCCATGATAGTTGCTGGTGAAAAAAATAATGACAGCCACCATTTAACTATACACACAGGTTCTTTGTTTTGGAAAATCCTAGACTAATTGCAGTATTTTAGGTAGTATCCTATTCAGACAGTCAAATCAAACAAAGGAGTTAATCATGAAAAGAAAAAACGACATCAAACTGGTCGGTCTAGATCTCACAAAATTCGAAATCGTCCAGATGACCGAAGTCTACCGTGTGGACGATTACGGACAAAAGGGCACATCGATCGGATTCTTCAGTAACCCTGACATCGCAATGGCATTCGTAGACGTTCAGGCGTTCGCAAAATGGTATAGGACAGGGCAAGCCATGTTGCTGACTGACGGAGATGTCGGCTACGTCATCACGCAACAAGACCCTGTAAAAATCTTCAACGACAAGGGCGATGTCATCAAGATCAAGAAAAAAATCCTCGACAAACTCACTCATGCGGAGCGCAAGATTCTCAATCTCAAGTAAGGAGTGGCCTTTTTCGACTAACATCACAACTCCATCACGCTTCGGCGCGGTGGAGTTGATTTTTATTTTAAGTATTCAGGTCGTCCCATAACCCTAACCACTCGAGTCTATCCAATACTTTGTTCTTTCTGCGACATGTTCATTACACATGCTATTTATTATATGAAATTAAATGGTGGCTGTCCGCATTTTCCAGTGAAGGGATGGCAGTTTAGTAAACTGTTGATTTAAGTCACTCATCCAATCCTCCTACACCTAGGAGTATAGTAAAAAATTATAATATGTGGAATTTCTTGTAAAAGGCGACTCCTATTAGGATTTTATACCCCTTATATCCTAAGCAT
>Ga0163155_10007269_pt1 | contig 10496 bp, 9 predicted proteins | sample OliLakLV19SP4G1_FD_148611 | JGI IMG/M metagenome (GOLD analysis project Ga0163155, IMG submission 148611) | Freshwater microbial mat bacterial communities from Lake Vanda, McMurdo Dry Valleys, Antarctica - Oligotrophic Lake LV.19.SP4.G1 | ecosystem: Environmental > Aquatic > Freshwater > Lake >...
GCAATAAGCCCGTTTCGCACCCGGCCCGTTTCGCACCCGGCCCGTTTCGCACCCGACCCCGTTGCGCGCCCGGCCCGACCGCGCCGCCAGCAACTGGCCGGTAACTGGCCGGTAACTGGGTCGTGCCCGGCATATCTTACTTCAGCAAGTCTTTGACGACACCGCTGGCCTTGCCGAAATCCATTTGGCCCGCGAACTTGTCCTTCATCGCCGCGACCACCTTGCCCATGTCCTTCATGCCGGCAGCCCCGATTTCGGCGATGATCGCCGTCGCGGCCGCCTTCACGTCGTCTTCCGACATCTGCTGCGGCATATAGCTTTCGATGACGACGATCTCAGCTTGTTCGCTGGCGGCAAGTTCCGGACGGCCGCCAGTGGTGAACTGCTCGACCGAGTCGCGGCGCTGCTTTATCATCTTTGCGAAGACCTGGAGAATTTCTGCTTCAGTGATCGCGTCGATGCCCTTGGGCCGCGCATCGATGTCGGCCGATTTAATGGCGCTGTTCATCAGCCGCAGGGTCGAAACCTTGGCTTTGTCGCCGCCCCGCATCGCGTCCTTCATGTCGGCCATAATCTTATCGCGCAGCATCGCAGTATCTCCTGTGTCGATCGTATCGAGTGGCACGTCTAAGCGCGTCCGACCCCCACGGCAACCGTCAGCCGCCCTCGCACCGATCGCTGCTCGCGTTGACGCGCGTGCGATCCTCCCCTAAGCCCTCGACCTCACCGACATCATCGCTGTTTCTCGAGGCCTGCCCCGCCGCCGGCGCGCCTCGCGCCGCCGTGTGGAGCCCGCGCCTTGTCCAACTCGATCCCCGCCTCGCTGACGAACCCGCCACCGTGGGTTGAACGCGTCAAGACCGCGCGTCTCGTCCTGGCCGACGGCACGGTCATTGCGGGCTATGGTCTCGGTGCGATCGGCGCGGCCGTCGGCGAGGTTTGCTTCAACACGGCAATGACGGGCTACCAGGAGATCCTGACCGACCCGTCCTACACTGGACAAATCGTGACATTTACGTTCCCCCACGTCGGGAATGTCGGCACCAATGCCGAGGACAGCGAGATGTCGAACCCCGCAGCTCGCTCTGGCGTCCGAGGCGTTGTTGTGCGCGCGCCGATCACCAATCCATCGAACTACCGCGACACGGCGCACTTCGACACGTGGCTGTCCGATCGCGGGATAATCGGCATCAGCGGTATCGATACGCGAGCCCTGACCGTGTTGATCCGTGACAAGGGGATGCCCAACGCGGTGGTCGCACACGATCCGTCAGGGCGTTTCGACATCGAACAGTTGAAGGCCGATGCCAAAGCTTGGCCAGGGCTCCTTGGCATGGATCTCGTGCCAGAGGTCACGACGGGTCAGACATACGCGTGGCAAGAAATGCGCTGGGCTTGGGGCCAAGGGTACAAGCCAAACACCGCACCCGAATTCCACGTCGTCGCCATCGACTATGGCTTGAAGAAAAACATCTTGCGCTGCCTCGCCTCGGCCGGCGCACGCATTACCGTGCTACCGGCAACCGCAACGGCCGAAGATGTCTTGTACCGCGAGCCCGACGGCATTTTCCTGTCGAATGGCCCCGGCGACCCGGCCGAAACCGGCAAATACGCGGTCCCCGTGATCAAGGAACTCATCGACAGTGGCAAGCCGGTGTTTGGCATTTGCCTCGGCCACCAGATGCTCGGCCTCGCGCTCGGCGCCAACACCATCAAAATGAAGCAGGGCCACCACGGCGCCAATCATCCAGTCAAGGATCACACCACTGGCAAGGTCGAGATCGTGTCGATGAACCATGGTTTCGCCGTTGACCGCGTGAGCCTTCCTGCCGGCGTGGCGGAGACGCACGTCTCGCTGTTCGACGGCACGAATTGTGGGTTGCAGGTCGAGGGCCGCCCGGTGTTCTCCGTCCAGCACCACCCCGAGGCGAGCCCGGGTCCCCAGGACAGCCACTATTTGTTCACCCGCTTCGCCAACATGATGCGCACCGCCAAGGGCACCGCTACCAAGCCCGAGCGAGGCTGAACCACCGCCGTTTGACGATCGCCACGAGCCTCCCTATGACGCGCGTCGGCGGTTAATCATCCGCCAGTCGAGCCCTGCCGGGCGGTCGACGTCCCAAAACCAGGAACGGACCCGATCCCGTCCATGGCCATCCGCCTCGACAGCCTGCTTGGACCCGACGTCGCGCTCGACACGCCAAATCCAGGCCTGTCCGACGACGCGTCTGATGGCGGCAGCTCAGCTGCAATCGTGATCACCGCCATCACGGCCGACAGCCGCAAGGTGACGCCCGGCGCACTGTTTGCGGCCATGCCGGGCACTAAGGCCGATGGTGCGGCATTTGTCAGCGAGGCCGTCGCCAAGGGTGCCGCCGCGATCCTGGTTTGCGAGGATGCCGTGCTGCCAGACAGCGCAGTTGGCTCGGTCCCCGTGCTGCGAGCAGCCGAGCCGCGACTAGCGCTCGCCCGCGTTGCCGCCCGTTTCTATGGCCCAGGCCCCGATACGATCGTCGCCGTGACGGGGACCAGCGGCAAGACGTCGGTCGCCGAGTTCACCCGCCAAATGTTTGCCCACCTCGGCCTCGCCGCAGCCTCGCTTGGCACCCTCGGCGTGGTATCGCCGTCGGGAGCGTCCTACGGATCGTTGACTACGCCCGACCCGGTGACGCTTGCAGCCACGCTCGCCGCGCTGCGGGCCGATGGCGTCACGCACCTTGCCATGGAGGCATCGTCCCACGGGCTCGACCAGCGCCGTCTCGATGGCGTTGCGCTAGCCGCTGGTGCCTTCACCAACCTTGGCCGCGACCACCTCGACTATCATCCAACCGTGGACGATTACTTCTCCGCCAAGCTCGGCCTGTTCGAGCGCCTGCTGCAGCCCGGCCAGCCAGCCGTGATCAATACCGACGGGGCCCGCTCCGCCGATGTTGCTGCGGTGGCGCGCGAGCGCGGCCTCGCTGTGGTCGAGGTCGGCAAAGCTGCAGCGAGTACCAGCGATTCGATCTGCTTGCTCCATGTAGTGCGCGACGGGTTCCGCCAGCGCCTGACGCTCTCGATCCTGGGACGTGAAATGGTGGTCACGCTGCCGCTGCTCGGCGCGTATCAAGTCGAGAACGCATTGACGGCCGCCGGACTGGTCCTGGCCTGTGGAGCGCCAGAGCGGGCGATCGCCGGTGCACTCGAAGCGTTGACCGGCGTGCCCGGCCGGCTCGAGGTCGTCGGTCGCGCAAAGGGCGGCCTCGGCGTCGTCGACTACGCCCACAAGCCCGAAGCACTCGCTGCCTGTCTCGATGCGCTCCGCCCGTTTGCTACCGGCAGGCTCATTTGCGTGATGGGCTGCGGCGGCGACCGCGACCGCGGCAAACGCCCGATCATGGGCGGCATCGCCGCCGACAAAGCCGACGTTGTCATCGTCACCGACGATAACCCGCGCACCGAGGATGCGGCTGCCATTCGCGCCGAGGTCCTGGCTGGCGCAGCAGGTGCAGCTAACGTCGTCGAAATCGGCGACCGCACGGAAGCCATCACAACGGCCGTGGCGATGGTCGGCCCTGGCGACGTGGTCGTCGTCGCTGGCAAAGGCCACGAGACCGGCCAGATCGTCGGTACCGCCGTGCTGCCGTTCTCCGACCACGAGGTTTTGAGCTCAGCGTTGGCCGCCCGGGAGGCCGCATGATCGTACCTCTGTGGACACGCGCCGATCTCGTCGCGGCGACCGGTGCCGTGGTGTGCGAACCGGCGGAAAAAGTGGGTGGTCGGGACGCTAGCCCGCGAGACGGGGAACACGTCGCTGGTATCACCGGCATATCGATCGATACACGCACGATTGTACGAGGCGACCTGTTCGTTGCGCTGAAAGATGCACGCGACGGCCAAGACTTCATCACCGCCGCTTTCAACAAGGGTGCCGCAGCGGCACTTGTCGCGCACCATTACGCCCGTCAACCCGACGACGGCCTGCTGCTTCGCGTCGACGACCCGCTCGCCGCGCTGGAAGCCCTCGGGCGCGCCGCCCGCGACCGCCTGTCGCCAGACGCCCGCGTGATCGCAGTCACGGGAAGCGCGGGTAAGACGACGACGAAAGAGATGTTGCGCACCGCGTTGTCAGCCATTGGCCCGACGCACGCCTCGGAGAAAAGCTACAACAACCACTGGGGCGTGCCGCTGACGCTCGCCCGCATGCCTGCCAGTACCCGCTTCGGCGTGTTCGAGATCGGCATGAATCACGCTGGAGAGATCACGCCGCTGAGCCGGATGGTCCGTCCGCATATCGCAATCATCACGACCGTCGGCGAAGCGCACATCGAACACTTCCCAGACGGCGTTACAGGCATCGCACGGGCCAAGGCCGAGATATTTTCCGGTGCCGACAATGGCTGGGCGGTGATCCCCTACGACAACCCGCACTATCTGACCCTGGCCGAAGCCGCGCGGTCACGCAGGACACTTCAGCTTGTGCCGTTCCTCATCGACGGTCCCGTCGCGGACCCCGACAGCCCGAACTGCGCCCGGCTGATGACCACGGCCGAGATCGGCAACCAGACCGTGCTGACGGTGCAACTTCCCTCCGGTTCCGTTCAGACCTTTCAAATCGGCCTTTTTGGCCGCCACAACATCTCGAACGCGGTTGCCGTTGCAGCCGTCATCGGATCGCTGACCAGCGTCGACTTCGGCCCTAGCCAAGCCGATGCGGCGTTTGCAGCCTTGGCCACCATGACCCCTCCACCCGGACGCGGCGCTCGATCACTGCTGGGTCCAAGCGATGATATTTTGCTGATCGATGAGAGCTACAACGCAAATCCCGAATCAATGCGGGCCGCGCTCGCCACGCTGGCGCAAGTCCCGCGCGACCGCTTCCCGCGCCGGATCGCCGTGCTGGGCGATATGCTGGAGCTTGGCGCCAACGCACCCCAGTTGCACGCTGGGCTCGCGGCCGATCTCGATTCTGCCGCCGTCGATCTGCTGCTGGCGTGCGGACCGAACATGAAGCATCTTTACGACGCCTTGCCCACGTCGCGCCAGGGAACGTGGGCGGAGATGTCGGCAGGCTTGGTTGAAGCGTTGCTGGCCATTGTCCGCTCTGGCGATGTCATCATGATCAAAGGATCGAACGGATCGCGAATGGCGCCGTTGGTCGACGCATTGAAATCCCGCCACGATCTCGCGGCACCGCCGCACTAGGGCAGCGTAATCATCGTCGCGATCATCCTGCCGGAACGATCGCGCGCCGAATAGTCAAGTTTGAGGAGACGGGGACACGCATGCTCTACGAATTGGTGAACTTCAGCGACCAGATCGGTGCGCTAAACGTGTTCCGTTACCAGACCTTCCGCACCGGCGGGGCGATCTTCACGTCGCTATTGTTCGTGATGCTGTTTGGCCCCGCGATCATCGACATGCTGCGCATCAAGCAGGGCAAGGGCCAGCCGATCCGCGAAGACGGCCCCAAGACCCACCTCGCCAAACGCGGCACACCGACCATGGGCGGCCTGATGATCCTGGCTGGCATCATCGTCGCAACGCTGTTTTGGGCAAACCTCAAAAATCCATACGTCTGGATCGTGTTGATTGTGACCGTCGCGTTTGGCGCGATCGGCTTTTATGACGACTATCTCAAAGTCACCAAACGCACGAGCGACGGGTCCGGCGGGCGCTTCCGCCTCTTCCTCGAGGTGGCCGTCGCCGCGCTGGCCGGCTGGGCCATCATGTCGATCGGCAACCCGAAATTGGCGGATGCGCTGACCGTGCCGTTTTTCAAGAACGTGGTCATCCCGCTCGGCTTCTTGTTCATCGTGATGTCGGCGTTCGTCATCGTCGGCGCGGGCAACGCGGTCAACTTTACCGATGGCCTTGATGGCCTCGCCATCGTCCCGGTGATGATTGCCGCCGCGAGCTTCGGGCTGATCGCCTACCTGTCGGGCAACGCCAAGTTCGCAACCTACCTGCAGATCCACCACGTGCCAGGAACCGGCGAACTCGCCATCCTATGTGGCGCGGTGATCGGCGCCGGGCTCGGCTTTCTGTGGTTCAACGCGCCGCCAGCAATGATCTTCATGGGCGACACGGGTTCGCTCGCACTTGGCGGGTTGCTCGGTGCGGTGGCGGTGGCAACCAAGCACGAAATCGTACTGGCGATCATCGGCGGGCTGTTCGTGTTGGAGACCCTGTCGGTCATCATCCAGGTCGCGTCGTTCAAAATGACCGGAAAGCGCGTGTTCCGGATGGCGCCGCTGCATCACCATTTCGAACAAAAAGGCTGGTCGGAATCAACCGTCGTCGTCCGCTTCTGGATCATCTCGGTGATCCTCGCCCTGATCGGTCTCTCGACCCTCAAACTGCGATAGTTCGAGCCGTTCACCAGCTTACATTATTCCGATGTCAAAACCCAATGAGCCCAGCAGCGCGCTCGGCAGAACAACGACACTAACGACATGGACCGATCCCATTCGACCGGACGTGAGGGCACACATTGCGTCAAAACTTGTTGCCGTGGCCGCAGAACACAATGTGCGGATCCTCTATGCTGCGGAATCTGGCAGTAGGGCATGGGGCTTCGCGTCCCCGGACAGCGATTACGACGTTCGATTTATTTATGCTCACACGGTCGATTGGTATTTGCGTCTCGCCGACGGTCGCGACGTGATCGAAAAAGGCATCGACGAAAGATTAATAGACCTGAATGGCTGGGATGTCCGCAAAGCATTGCGATTGCTGTTGAAATCAAACCCTGTGCTGTACGAGTGGCTGGTCTCGCCGATCAACTATGCAGATGACGGGACCTTTCGGCCCGCCGTCACCATGCTTTTCGAGCGCCATGCCAGCCCGTCTGCTCTTGCTCGGCACTATTGGTCAATCGCCCGTACTCAATGGCGAAGCGAGATCGACGGCCGCGAGCAGGTTAAGCTCAAGAAGTATTTCTACCTAATCCGCCCACTACTCTCGCTTGTTCATGTGGCGCACGTTGGGAAGCCGCCACCAATGCAACTTGGCGAATTGTTGGCGAGCGCCGCAAACGCGCCTGGTGGCGAGAGCCTAGCTTCCGGCTTAGGAGCAGATATTGCTCATCTTTTAGAACTCAAACGTACGTTGCCAGAGCTGGGTCTCGGTGAGCGGATATCCGCGCTAGATGCTTGGGCAGTGGCTACGCTACATCGGCTCCACCCAGACAACCTTTCCCTGATGTCAATCTACCCCGCCGATTCGCAGAGTGCGGCGGAAAAGTTGTTCCGCGAGTCGATTGGCTGAGCATCGATAAAGCGGCGCAACATCGCTGGGGCCTGCTTAGTGCGATGGGGCCGCCCCACTTTAGAATGGCGATCCGCGATCGCCATCGAGCGGCTCGGTGCCGCGAGGGCTTGCGTCGGCGTTGAACGTCAGCTTCTCGACCCGCGCCTCAGCAAGGCGGAGCAGTTGATCGCAATGCAGCTTCAGCGCTTCGCCACGCTCGTAGATCGAGATGCTTTCCTCCAGCGCCACGTCCCCGCGCTCCAGACGCGTGACGATCGTCTCGAGTTCTTTCAAGCCGGTTTCGAACGTCATTTCTTTGATATCGGTGAACGATTTCGTCTGCGTTTTCATCGAAACTCCTTGATCAGGTCGCACAGTGTCGACGGGTCTCGTCCTTGCGGCGCCGACTTCACGAAGACGCGTTCATCAGCGACTTGACGTGAACGGCAACGGATCGGGCGAGCCCGGTGAGATCATAGCCCCCTTCTAGCATTGATACGATTCGGCCTTTGCAATGGCGGTCGGCAACGTCAGCAAGCTTGTCGCTCATCCACAGGAAATCCGCTTCGACCAGTTCGAGGCTCGCCAGCGGGTCGTCGCGGTGGGCGTCGAAGCCAGCCGAGATCAGCAGCAGGTCGGGCCGGAAGTTGTCGAGCGCGGGGAGGATGCGGCTGTTGACGGCTTCTTTGAACCGGTCGCCGCCATCGCCTGATCGCAGCGGGGCGTTCCAAATATTGCCGACGCCGGTTTCAGACACCGCACCAGAGCCCGGATAGAGCGGCATCTGGTGGGTCGACGCAAACATCAAGTTGCGGTCGGACCAGAAGATGTCTTGCGTACCGTTGCCGTGGTGGACATCGAAATCGACCACCGCGACGCGTTCGACCCCGTGCGCCTTGCGCGCGTAATGGGCGGCGATGGCGACGCTGTTGTAAAAGCAGAAGCCCATCGCCCGTTTCGCTTCCGCATGATGCCCCGGCGGTCGCACCTGACAGAATGCGTTTTTGATGCCCGAACTCGGGTCCATCACTTGGTCGACGGCATGCAGCCCGGCGCCGATCGCGCGCATCACCGGCTCATAGGACGTCGGTGACATCAACGTATCGCCGTCGACATAGACCGACTGGGACTTGGCCGCATCCCGCGCGCGCTCGACGTTGGCGACGTGTTCGGCCGGGTGTGCCAGCAGGATCGCCGATACGGCGTCTTCGCGCATTGGCGCCTCGACGCGCTTCAGCCCGGCATAAAACTCGTGGGCCAGCGCACGGTCGATCGCCCGCATCCGGTCAGGCCGCTCGGGGTGACCGGGGCCGGTGTCGTGGTCGACAAATGAGGGGTGCGTCACGAGCAGTGTCGGCATGTCAGGTTCCAGGCGGCGGGCGAGGGTGATCGACCATGAAAGGTCGGGCGATCATCGACGATAGCAAGCTAGCGCTAAGCGCGGGAAGGAAATTGCACCCAGTGTCTACGGGGCCTTATTGCTTTACACTGCGGGCTAGCCCCACGACGGCCCGCCCGAACTTCGGTTGGCCGCCGCCCGCTCGAGCCTGTCATTGATCGCCTCGCCAAGGCCCACGTCGGGGATCGACATGACGGCAATGGTGTGTGCCCCGCTCGCATCCAGCCGCCGCAACGCGCCAAACAGGTTGCGCGCCGCCTCGGCGACGTCGCCAGTTGGTGACAGGTTCGACATTGCAAGATCGGAGGCTGGAAGATCGGAAACCGAGCCGTTTGTTGCCCGTGCGTCCAGCCGGGGCCACGTCGGCCCAAAAGCCAACAGGGCCTCGCCGGGCCGCCAGTCGCTAACGCGAAGCCGCACCATTGCACGCGGCGCATAGTGGCTCTGCAACTGACCGGGCGCGATGGGGGCCGATGATGCGCCAGTCGTGCCGTCCATCCGGGTCAGCGGCGCGCCGCACGCCGCTTCGATCTCGGCGGCCGGGATACTGCCAGCCCGCAGCAAGACCACTCCCGACGGCCCGAACGCGACAATTGTCGATTCAAGACCCCTGAAGCACGGCCCGCCATCCAGCACCGGCAGATCGTCGCCAAGTTCAGCGACCACGTCGGCCGCCGTCGTCGGACTGATCCGCCCCGACCTGTTGGCCGATGGCGCCGCAAGTGGCCGGCCCGAAGCAGCGATCAGCGCGCGCGCGACAGGATGGTCTGGCACCCGTACGGCGATCGTGTCGAGCCCGGCAGTCGCGAGATCGGCGATGCCATTATCAGACCGCGCCGGTAAAACCATCGTCAGCGGCCCTGGCCAGAACCGGGCGGCGAGCATTTCCGCCATCGCCGTCGGCGCCGCGCGTTCCCACGCCCTCTCGGCACAACCGACGTGAACGATCAGCGGATTAAATCGCGGACGGCCCTTGCGCGCATAGATCGCCGCGACGGCCTCGCCGTTGGTCGCATCCGCTGCAAGCCCATAAACCGTCTCGGTAGGTAGCCCGACGAGCCCGCCGCTTTGGATCAGCCTAGCTGCCGAAGCGAGCGCATCGGGCGATGGGTCAAGGATGGGCATCGGCTACTCGAGCTTCCGGTGCGGTGCTGGGCAAGTCATTGCCGGACCGGTCGGTCGAAGGCGCGCAAGCCAGCCCGCCATCTGAGTTCACGTGCCCCGATAGATCGGTGATCGTCCGATTGCGGCCGCTCAACGGATTGCCCGGGTCCCAGGCAAATTGCACGGTTTCGAACCGGCAACCGAGGCCGTCATACAACATCAGCCGTCCAGCGAGGCTTTCGCCGAGGCCAGCAATCTCTTTCAGCACTTCGACCGCAGCCAACGTTCCAAGAACGCCAACCGTTGCACCGAGCACGCCGACCTCGGAGCAGTTCGCCACCGTGCCGGGCGGCGGCGCGTCGGGGAACAGGCAGCGGTAGGTCGGACACGGCGTGCCATCGGGGTGGACGAGATGCGGCTTCAAAGTCGTGAGGTGCCCGTCGAATGGTCCCACCGCTGCAAACACCAGCGTTCGCTGGGCAAGATAACAGGCGTCGGAAACCAAATAGCGCGTCGCGAAGTTGTCAGACCCGTCGACCACGATGTCGTAGCGCCCGATAAGGTCGAGCGCGTTGGCCGCCGTGATCCGGCACGCGTGCGTTTCGACGGTCACATGCGGATTGATCCGCGCCAACGTGGTCGCGGCCGATGCGACCTTCGCCGATCCGACGCTGGCGGTGTCGTGCACGATCTGCCGCTGGAGGTTCGACAGCGAAACCGTATCGTCGTCGACGACGCCGAGCGTACCGACGCCAGCGTCGGA
>Ga0163155_10007271_pt1 | contig 10495 bp, 11 predicted proteins | sample OliLakLV19SP4G1_FD_148611 | JGI IMG/M metagenome (GOLD analysis project Ga0163155, IMG submission 148611) | Freshwater microbial mat bacterial communities from Lake Vanda, McMurdo Dry Valleys, Antarctica - Oligotrophic Lake LV.19.SP4.G1 | ecosystem: Environmental > Aquatic > Freshwater > Lake >...
AAGCCCCCAGATTTTCTAAATTGGCAAACCCTCAACGATGCACTGGATCATATTTTTGATCATATTGGCACAAAATTCACCATCCATTTCACCTAACTTGTGTCGATTATTTATGGCAAACTACTTAACACAATTAATACATGAGAAAGTTGATTTTTTTGATAATTATTATATCCAGTTATTGCAATTTATTACAAGCGCAAACGGCTAATACCGACACGACCATTTACAAAGTAGCCGAAGAACAGCCTCGCTTTCCGGTGTGTGAAAAGTTGGACACGACGGTGGCTGTGAAAATGCAGTGCGCCCAACAACAACTGATGCTTTTCATGAGCCGTAATATTTTTTATCCAGTGGAAGCGCGCGAGAGCAATATTGAAGGGCAGGTTGTGATTAATTTTGTGGTGGAAAAAGATGGTGGCTTGTCCAATCCGAAAATTTTAAAAGACATCGGTGGTGGCTGTGGTATTGAGGCACTGCGATTAGTAAATCTGATGATAGACCAGCAAATCAAATGGGTGCCAGGCAAAAACAAAGGCATTCCGGTGCGTACTTTATTTACATTGCCTGTAAAATTTAAACTCACAGAAGCGCCTCCATTCACCATTGCGCAAGGCGATAGTATCTGGAATATGTTGGATGAACCACTTGAGTTTCAGGGTGGAAGTGATTCGCTCATTGCTTTTTTGGGTAAAAAATTAGATTATCCTGCCGCCGGAAATGATAGCTGCCGCATCGGCGCGATGGACCTTCAACTGCGCATAGACCGCGATGGCACAGTAAAAGTGCTCGACTTGACAGATTATAATGACCTCGGTTCTGCATTTTGGAATGAAGCGATTGAGGTAGTCACTTCTACCATTGGTAAATGGAAAATAGCAAAATATAAAGGCGCGGCGGTGCCGTCTGTGTATGAAATTGCGTTGACGTTTATACCAGAGGTTGCGAGTTGTAAAAGTAAAGTAGACGAATATCAAAAAGCCAGTCAATTGGTAAATGAAGGCTCGGAGTTATTTAGTAAAGGCGAAAAAGATACTGGTATTCTAAAAATGGGCGAGGGCATTGCACTTTTTCCAAATGATGCAAATTTTCTGTACGTGCGCGGACAAGCGTATTTAGAACAAAATAAATTCCCGGAAGCCTGCCAAGACCTGAGCCGGGTGAAGCAAATCGCGCTGGTGGATTGGTTTGATACGTTGTTGCCTGTCATTTGTAGAACGAATTAAAAAATAAAGAATGAATAATGAATGCTCGACGGCTTCATTATTCATTCTTTCATTAAATTTTTCCAATTCTGCTTCCATCTGGTATCAACGCCCCTTTTTTTACCACAATAATCCCATCCCGGATACAATACGTATCCGTTTCATCATTTTGTAAAGAAGCGTCGCCGCGAATCACGACGTTGTGCCCGATGCGGCAGTTTTTATCCAAAATGGCGTTTTCAATAAAACAATCATTACCAATACCCATTGGGGTTTCCTCTGCTTTCACGATTTTTTCTAACCGTTCAAAATAATCGCTGCCCATAATAACAGTGCGCGTAATTTCTGTGTTGTACCCTACGCGGGCGCGGATACCAATGATAGAGCGCTCAATTTTTTTAGCGTGAATAACGGCACCATCCGACAATATAGCTTGATTGAACCAAGTGCCAAACACCTTCGCAGGCGGCAGCATCCGCGCGCGGGTGTAAATGGGACGAGCGTTGTCGAATAAATTGAATTGAGGTAGAATATCTGTCAGTGCAATATTCGCTTCAAAAAAAGAGTGAATCGTACCAATATCCGTCCAATAGCCGTCAAAAGCAAAGCTGGAAACCGCCATGCCCGATTCTATCGCGTTGGGAATGAATTCCTTACCAAAATCAGTAGCATCCGGGTAATCACTAAATAACGTTTCTAAAATATTTTTATTAAACATATAGATACCCATAGAAGCGAGGTAAACGCGTCCGTCTTGCTCTAATTTCGGCGCAACCGGCGAACTCCAATCAGATAAAATATCGGACTTTGGTTTTTCTATAAATTTCTCAATACTACCTTCGCCATTTACTTTCATGATACCAAAACCCGGCGCGTCGTATGCATTCACAGGAATCGTAGCAATCGTCACATCTGCTTTTTTTGCCACATGATATTCCGCCAATTCCTCAAAATCCATTTGATACAACTGGTCACCGGAAAGAATTAAAATATGGTCAAAATCATGATTATTCAAATGGTGCATACTCTGGCGCACCGCATCGGCAGTCCCTTGAAACCACTTGTCACTATCGGGCGTTTGTTCAGCAGCCAAAATATCTACAAATCCGCGACTGAACATATCGAAGTGGTACGTATTCTTGATGTGCTGATTGAGCGAAGCCGAGTTGTACTGGCTCAACACAAACATACGTTTCACGCCGGAATTCAGACAGTTAGATATAGGAATATCAATCAAGCGATATTTTCCGCCGATTGGCACCGCTGGTTTAGAACGTTGATTCGTAAGCGGATACAAGCGCGTACCGGCACCACCACCTAAGATAAGACAGATAATTTTGATTGCCATAAAATGTTTCTGTTTTGCTGCGCGATAATTTTTTTGATATTTGCGCTTTGCGCGATATTTTTTTTGAAATTACAAACTGAATAAAAATTGGCTAAAAAAACAAGGGTACAAGGAAAAAATATCAAAATATCGCGCAGCGAATATCTTAATATAAAACCTCTTGATAAATTTGAATATACTGCCTGGCAGAACGTTCCCACGAGAAGTCTACCTGCATATTTTTATATTGAATACTTTGAAATAAATCATGTTGATTGTGATATAAATCGGCGGCTCGATAAATAGCTAAATAGCCATCATCCAACGTAAAATTGGTAAATTGAATACCACGTCCACTGCCGTCTGGCTCGCCAATATCGGATACCGTGTCTTTCAAACCGCCCGTTTTGCGCACGATTGGGAGCGTTCCGTAGCGCATGGCGTACATTTGATTCAGTCCACACGGCTCCACGCGCGAGGGCATGAGTAGGAAGTCAGAACCTGCGTACAACTGGTGTGCCAGTCCTTCATTATATTCTAAAGAGGCATCAAAACGCCCTCCAAAACGGTCTCGCATTTGTGCAAAACGCTCCATCATCCACGGCTCGCCAGTGCCTAATATTAAAAAATTGACGCTCATGCCACTTTCCAACACCCGAGTGATGAGGTCAGGTAACAAATCTGCTCCTTTCTCAGTCACCATTCTACCGATAAAAGTAAAAATGGGCAGTCCATGTTCAATCTGAAAGCGTTGATATAGAGCTTGTTTGTTATATGATTTGAAGGATTGAATATTTTCTTGCAAATGATAAGCTAAATAAGGATCAGTATAAGGATTCCAAACTTGCGCGTCAATGCCATTTAAAATACCTATACTTTTGAATTGTTCGTGCTGAAAAAGCGACTCCATACCATTGGAATCATATTTCAATTCTTGCAGATAACTTTGGGAAACAGTCGTCAAGCGCCACGCACACTTGATGCCCGCCGCTAATGGATTAATCGTATTTCCCCAGTCGAGCATACTGCGCCCTTCCTGTAGGAAAAAAGGTAAAAGATAGAGTTGCGACCAGCTATAATTGCCATGATACGCGCCGTTGTGAATGGTGAAAATAGTAGGCGTAGTAGCAAGCGACTTATATTCGGGACAAAATTGTACCATCCAAGGAATGAGTCCGGTATGATGGTCGTGGCAATGCAACACCGCTGGTCTGCCCGGAGAGCCGATAATCCATTGTAAAACAGCCTGTTGGAAACATAACGAACGTTCTACTTCGTCGCCATAGCCCCAGCCGCTGGGGTCCGCGTAGATACCCGCTCGGTCAAATTTGCCTGGAATATCTACCACAAAAAATGGAAAGCCAAGTGAGTTGTGTTGCTCTTGTTCGACCGTAAATGGGATAAACGTATTGTGCAAGCGAACTGCACCTTGATAGATGGGCATGAATGAATGCTCCTGAATCCAGCGAAGCTGATATTTTGGGATAACGACACCTGCGGACACGCCTGCCTGCTGCAAGTATTTGGGCAGTGCGCCCACTACATCGCCCAAGCCGCCCGCCTTCGCTGCCGGATAACACTCTGCGCTAATATGTAAAACGTCCATTCAAAGGGTATGATTTTGTCCCTTTAAAGGTATTATTTTTTGTGGAAATAGGTGGAGGATTTTATTATAAATGGTTAGACAACTCGATGTCGTCTGACCATTTGTAAACTATTCAATGTTTTACAATTTTTCGATATAAAAAGCGCTCGTTTCTTGATACTCGCAACCAATACACACCATTTTGTAAATGTCCAATATTTAAAATTATTTGATTATTATAAAAAGATAGATTTTGTAAAATTATTCGACCATTTATACCATATAAAAGCGCATTTATCTCTTGATAGTCAAGGGATTCTATTAAAATATGTAATTGTTCCACTGCTGGATTTGGAAAGATTTTCAAGGCGCTCGCCCAAGCCGGTTCATGAGCGGCAGTCGTGCCGACCGTTACACTCAACGTCTTGCTACAATTTTGTTGGTCAGTGACGGTCACGGTGTAAGTGGCGGGTTTCCGATCGAAGACATCTTCGGTGGTTTCGCCCGTTGACCATTGGTAGGTGTAAGGCGCGACGCCGCCAGCGCAAATCAGATTGATAAACCACAAGTCGCCGGAAGGTCCCGTTTGCGCTTGCAATTCAATCGGTGCCGGTTCGTATAGATTGAATAATTTAATACTTGCACATTGGTTGTTGTCCGTCAAGGTAACGGTATAATTGCCGGCACTACAGTTTTGAGCAGCTGTAATTTTTACGGTGTAATTGCCAGGCTGTAAATTTTTGAAACACAGCGCCAAATCCGTGGCGGTACTCGCGGGTTGAAGCATACCGTTCAAATAAATTTTATATGGTTTTGTTATTGAAAACAGGATATTTACACTACAAAACTGCACTACGCGCGCGCACGATACAATTCAGTTAAGATTTAAAACGTAGAAGTCCGAAGAAAAGAGTGATGGGGTGATTCGCTCTTGACAAGAGGAGAGGAAGTAAAAGAAAGGATAGTGTAAAAATAAAGAACGGGTTCACAAATAAATGCGAACACGTCTTTTGGGGCAAACTGCTGACTGCTGCTGCCTACTATTTATCCGCCAAAGTTTTAGCGGAGGAGAACTGCCTACTCAATCACGCTTCTTCTGCTTCTTTTCTTTTCGCCAGTACGCGTTTTACTTTTTTCGGACGGGTTTTGCCGTGGCTGCCGCGCCAGATTTTGCCGCGCTTCGTTTTTTTATCTCCTCTTCCCATGATTATTAATTGTAAATGTTGAATTTTTAATTTTAAATGACTTTTTGGAGTACAAAGATAGATTATTTTTAGACGATAGACAATAGATTGTAGAAATTAGACTGAATAATTATAATTCTTGCCTAAAATCTAAAGTCTGAATAGCTGCAATTCTTCCGCAATTTTCCGGTCATTACTTAGTCTCGGCACTTTATTCTGTCCGCCGAGTTTACCTTGCGTTTTCATATATTCGCGGAAAGCGTTTCGTCGTAACGGACTGATTTTCAAGGGTTGCAATATTCTACCGACGATTAAATCTTCGTAATAAATATTTTGCTGCACCATCGCAGCATTTACTTTTGCAGCAAAAGCGTCCATGTTATCCGGTAAATTATCAAATTCGATAAACCATTCGTGGTAAGGGAGTGCGCCGTTTCCGGGATTCACTTGTGGCGCAACGGTAAATTCTACAACGCGAATATTTTCTTGATTAGCGACCGACAACAACGCTTCTTCTACTTCCTTGCCAATGACGTGTTCGCCGAATGCTGAAATGAAATGTTTTACGCGCCCGCTCACCACGATTCGATATGGATTTTTATTTACAAACTGAATGGTGTCGCCAATATTATAACCCCAAAGTCCGGCATTATTATTGATAATCAAAGCATAATTCACACCAATTTCCACATCTTTCAACCACAATCGCGTTGGATTTTCATTAAAAATTTCTTCGACGGGTACAAATTCAAAAAAAATGCCAGAATCCACATTCAACAGTAAACCTTGACTTTCCGGTAAATCTTGAAATGCGATGAATCCTTCCGAAGCTGGATACGTTTCTACGCTATCAATTCGCTTTCCAACCAATTCTTCTAACTGCGCCCGATACGGTTCAAAATTCACGCCGCCGTACACGAACATCGAGTAATTCGGAAATAAATTTTTAATAAATTTTTTGCCACTGCGGTCGAGCAAGCGCTCATAATACATTTGCACCCAAGGCGGAATGCCGCTGATGAGGCGCATATCGGCTGTAATCGTCTCATCCACAATACGTTCCACTTTGGTTTCCCAATCTTCGATGCAATTCGTTTTATAACTTGGCAGTTGATTCGTGCGCAGCCACGCGGGGACTTCATGATTCACAATACCCGACAAACGTCCCGTAGGAATTACACTTGAGGTATCCAATTCAGGACTGCCCGACAGAAAAATCATTTTGCCTTCCAGCCAATCGCCCTTGCCCGTGCGCGCGAAAATGTTGAACAGCGCATTGCGTGCCGTGCCGAAGTGATTGGGCATACTGTCTTTGGTAAGTGGAATATATTTCACGCCGGAAGTGGTGCCGCTGGTTTTCGCAAAATATTTAGGTTTGCCGCGCCACAGCACGTCCAACTCGCCTTTTTTGATGCGCTCAATGTAGTTTTTTAAATCTTCATAATCCCGAATGGGGACGCGCTCGCGGAAGGCTTCGTAACTTTGAATGTTTTTAAAATCATGGTCTTTTCCAAAAGCGGTGGTGCGTCCGACTTGAATCAAATGTTTAAAAACCTTCTCCTGTGCAGCAACGGCATTGGCAGCCCAGCGATTGATGTCGCGGGCGATGGTTTTGGCGTACGGTTTGATGAGCGTGGCTCGGAATCCCATTTTCTTTTAGTTGGCAGTAGGCAGTGAGCAGTTTGCAGTCGTTATAACGATAGCGAACGAAGCAAAGGTAGGGAATATTTGGAAATGGATTTTATTCTTGCTTTTATTAACGCATGATGCGGCACTTACAACATTAATTGGAACGCGGATGACGCGGATGACGCGGATTGTGCGGATTTTTTGTCTAATTTTGAGCTTGTTTTAAAACAAACATATGATTGACCGAACGCACCCTTTTTTCACCCATAAAGAAGAACTCGCCAATAGCGTCTCGCATGGGCTGGGCATGGTATTTGGACTCATTGGCGTGCCGCTGTTGATTTGGGCTGCCGCTCAGTCGGGGAATCAAATTGCGGTGGTAAGTAGTATCGTCTACGGCATCAGCTTTTTGATGGTATTTACCTCTTCTACTTTTTATCATGGCTGCCATGAGCCGCGTTTGAAGGAAATGTTAAAAATTGTAGACCACATCTGCATTTATTTTTTAATTGCTGGGACTTACACGCCTTTTGTCTTGATGTATGTGTATAATAAAACGGGCATTACGATATTGTTGATACTCTGGATTCTTACCTTAATAGGAACAGTTTTAAAACTTTGGTTCACTGGCAAATTTGAATTACTTTCTACAGGAGTCTATGTGTTGATGGGCTGGATGTTGGTGTTCGCAGGAAAGACGTTTTTTATCAGTTTGCCGTCGCCTATTTTGTGGCTGATCGTGGCGGGCGGCTTGCTGTACACGCTCGGCGTTATTTTCTTCCTGTGGGAACGGTATCGGTATCATCATGCGGTGTGGCATTTGTTTGTGCTGGCGGGCGGCATTTGTCATTTTGTGGCGGTGTGGATAGCGGTGAAGTAACGAGTTTGGCACTGGTTGCAAACCAGCGCCAGCAGGCTTGCGATGTTGGGGGATTTGAAAAACGTCAAGCCCGGAACTGCTGCTGATTGAAAAACAAATGTACAAGATAACAACCATAAGCCCACCGATGTTTGTCCTGCCCGAACAACTGCTGCCATGTTGCTAAAGATGAAAATAACAACGTCCTGCCCCAATATTGCAAAACCCCATGTTATAAGCCGTTTTTATATTTCATTTAGTGAGTTTAGGTCCGACAATCTCCATGTCATGTTCTTTAAATTGCTGCTCAAGAGTTTTTCCTTCCGTGTATGCTGGATTTTTTCTGTTGTAAAAAAACTCTTCCATTTTACCCGCAGGTTGATATGTAAGTATCATTTGGTGAGGACCTTCTCCAATTGTAAGAAAACAGTGAGGAATATTTCTTGGTGCAAACGCAGTGTCGCCTTTTTTAAGATTAAATACCTCATCTCCAATTTTAACCAGGTAATTTCCTTTTGTGATAAAGAATACTTCATCTTGAAAAGGATGAATGTGTAAAGGCGGACCAACATCTACGGGGTCATTCTCCTCCACAACGTATAATTCGTTATTAGTGTCTTTACCTGAAACTTTACACTTCATATTTTTTCCCTTTCCAAAAATCGTGTCTTCATTCCAACGGTCTTTATCAGCTTCCACTTTAAATCCTTTTTTTAGTAATCTAAGTTTCTCCTGAGCCTTTGCCATAAAAGGGGCAATAAAAGCTCCCAATCCAACCATTTTTGCAAAATTTCTTCTTGAATTTTTCATTGTTTTTCTATTTTAAATTTGATTTATTGATTAAAAAAAACACAGATTCCGCAAATAATATAATTTTAATCTGCGGAATGTATGTAAAAATAGATAGATTCCGCAGAAAAATTTTCAAACATCACCCATCATATTCTCCCTCCAAAGCATATTTACCAAAAAGGCATAAGCCAATGACCGACGATGCCGTAATGATTTTGATTAATTCTTTTGTTGAGGTTTGTTTCATTTTTTTATTTTATTTTAAAATTAATTTCTAAGCCATTTGATTTACCAATTTTGCCTCATTTGCCAAATAGTTGGTTTCCAGATTTTCCACTTGCTTCAAATGGGTATTCATTTTCAAAAACTGTAATAATACGGCTATGCCAATGACCATGGCAGTGAAAACTAAAAAGATGATTTGCCAACCGAAATAGGTACAAAGAAAACCTAATAATGCAGCACCAGCAGCCATTCCAGCGTTAGCCAAGGTCATAAAAAAGGTAAATTGTAAGGCAGAAACCCGCTTCCAACAAACTTGCATGGCGGTAGCTAATTGGCTAATTGTAATTAAGACGTACAATAAATTGAATACGGCTATAAATGCCGAAACATACATAGAATTTTGCCAAATTATTTTGAAAATACCCATTGATGCGGTAAGCAATCCCGCCAAAAGAAGGCAAATTTGGAACATTCGTACAGTACCAAAACGGGCTATGAGAAGTGCCCCCATCACCATCCCAATAACCCCACCCACCAATTTGGAAGTTGAATAAGTATTGGAATAGGTAATGTTGTTCCAGCCAAGTTCCTGTATGCTAAAAATGGGAAGCAAGGTTTCTATATAGGTCAATGCACATTTGGACATAAATACAATAAGACAAATCAATAAAGTATTGCGCAATAAAACCACTTGCTTAAAGGATAGCAAAAGTTTGCCCCAACTATCCATTTTGAGCAGTGCCGCTTCGGATGAAGTAGCACCCGATGACCATGGCAATAGTTTTTCACCCTGCCGCTCCCGCAACAAAAGTGGCAACAAAATAATAAAAAAAGTAGCAGTCGATAGCAGTAGTACCGCATTGGAAAACCCATAATGATTGATGAGCCAGCTTCCTCCTGCCAAAGCGATAGAGATTCCCACCGTTTTGGAACCCCACATAAAGCTGTTGGCTTTCCCTTGCTGATCAAGAGGTACAATATCAATCACCAAACTATCAGTAGCAATGTCTTGAAATATAATAAATACATGCACGCACACCACAGCAGCAATAAGAAAAGGAAGGTTATTGAGAGGGTCTGGTACAAAGGATAAGCCGAGTAAGCTGCAAAAAATACCAAATTGCCCAAAGAGCAACCAAGGTCGTCTTCGTCCCATGGGTAAGAAGGTAAACCGTTCCATCATGGGAGCCAATAAGATTTTAAGGCTAAATGGAAGCACTATGAGTGCCCAGTAAGTCGCTATTTCACTGGCTGATTTGCCATTCATCGCCATCCAGGCGGGGATGGCAAAACACGTAATACCCTCTGGAATACCTTGCGAAAAATACAAGGCAATAAAACTGAAATACCTTAAAAAGCACTTTCAGAAAGTGCAGGTAAAGATTTGGTTTGTTTCATTTTTTTGATTAAAAATTTAAAAATACTGAGGGGGTGCTATTTGCATCTCCACTTTTTTGATTGTTTTTAAAATATATTTTTACAAATAACTCAACCACCATTTTTCTTTATTATTTTGTTTATAGTTATCAAATTTTTTACAAAGAGGATAAAGTAAAAGTATAGTACCAATCCAAACTACATAAACCACCCAAAGACTAAAGCCGTAACCTTTCAAATTTGGTTCACGTCCTACCCATGTTGAAAGAATAAATTTTTGCCATCCCCAACCCGAAGCCTGAGCAAAAATCA
>Ga0163155_10007272_pt1 | contig 10495 bp, 8 predicted proteins | sample OliLakLV19SP4G1_FD_148611 | JGI IMG/M metagenome (GOLD analysis project Ga0163155, IMG submission 148611) | Freshwater microbial mat bacterial communities from Lake Vanda, McMurdo Dry Valleys, Antarctica - Oligotrophic Lake LV.19.SP4.G1 | ecosystem: Environmental > Aquatic > Freshwater > Lake >...
TGGTTTTGCCTTGCACGATCCCTTGCTCAAACAGCATGCGGCAAAGGTCTACATAGTGCCCTGGCTGCTTGCGCACTAGCTCAAACAAAATAGCAGTGGGGCCACAAAACGGCTGCTGTCCTTGGTTGACGCTGTAGGGATTTTGGACTCGTTGGCGCAGTTCTGCGGCGAGTGTTTTTTTGTTCAGCAACGGCCATACCCCTACTGTAGAGGATTGCTCAAAGCTGGCGATCGCCTTCAAAGCTTGATCGATAGTGGGGGAAACGGGGAGGGGAGAACTGCCGGAAGCTGTCATGGCAGAGAAGGGGTGAAGGGTACTTGCTATAAAGAATCATCGTCTACGGTCACAATTCCGGTTATGTCAACTCTGCGCAGACGTAAAGTTATTTAACTCTGCGCAGTTAAAAATTAATGGACACCATCAAAATATTTAGCCCTCCGATAGATGCGCTAAAGTACATGAAATCTGATACAAAGGATGAGGTATATTCACTTGAGAGTCTTTATCCCTCTTCCTCTGAAGATATATCTTCCTCTGAAGAGATAGAGCAACTCTCAACTAAAAACCTCAGCAGCACTGTAATGCGTGGGAATAGTCAGCAGATCTAGTTATCTGATTGCTAGGTTGTTAGGTCTCTGTCATAGCTCTCGCAACAACTGCTAGAACGTCAAAATATCGCACTCAAAAGGGCAAATATGCACAAGAAAGTAATTGGTCTACTCCTGGCTATGGGTGTTGCAGCCTCATTAGTTGCCTGTGGTGGTGGTACAACTCCAACAGAATCCCCTGCTGATCCTGCGATGTCTCCTTCTCCAACGACTACTCCTTAGTCGTTATCGAATCAGTTTTGAGCGGTTAGCTCTGCATGTTCAACCAATGTGCAGGGCTAGCCCTGACTTCAACTCAGGTTTTAATGTTTTAATTCAGCTACGGTTTTAATTCGGTCTGTGGGTGCGTCAATCCATGTTGCTCTTGCAATTTAGTACGTCTCACTATTGCCGAAAAGCTCGACTGGCATTGGGATATAAGCATTTATCTTATACTGTTGAAAATTTGACCCCCGGCTTGCATGCGCTCAAGCTTCAGCCGCTGACGGGCACTACAACGGTTCCTGTACTGTTGCCGCAGCTAGCGGGGCAGCCTGAGGCGATCGCTGATTCTACTCATATTTTCGAATTTCTCGATACCTATCAACCTGACCCGCCGCTGTATCCAAGCGATCCCACGCTCCGGCTGGAAACGCAGATCTTGGAAGACTGGTTCGATGAAAGCATTGGCACCGCTACCCGGTTTGTTTACTATGACTACCGAGCCAAAGAGGGCAAACAAATCGACCCATCGCTGGTCAGTCAAGCCGTGATTCAAATTGTGCGCCGCCAATATGGCATCAACCCAGCGCGAGTTAAGCTGGCGGGCGATCGCCTCAGTCAAGCGCTAGCGTTTCTAGAGGGGCGATGGTTGCCGACATCGTTTTTGGTGGGCGATCGCCTCACCGCTGCCGACCTCACCGCTGCCGCGCTGCTGAGTCCGCTGGCTCTTTTACCCCATTATCGGCAATCTTACCCCTGGCTGTTTGAACACATTGCCCAGGTGCATGATCACTGTGACGCCGCCTTGCCGCCTGGACTGGAACCGCCGCTGACAACACAACAGGACAGGCAGCTTTAAGCACTAGAATTATTTCCGCTTGAATACCAGTAGCGTAATGTCGTCGTAGACTTTGTGGGTGCCAATGTGGTGGCGCACGTCGGCAATGACGGCCTGCTGAACGGCGATCGCCCCCTGCTGCCAATGCTGGCTAACCACCGCACACAGCCGCTCCAGGCCGTAGTAGCGGCGATCGCCACTTTCGGCCTCGGTAATCCCATCGGTATACAAAACAATGCCATCGTCTGGCTGTAGCCGAATCTCGACCTGGTCAATAAAGCTGCGAATATCGTCTACCAAACCTAGTGGCAATCCCAAATCGTTGGTATCTACCCGCTCTACCGTGCTATTGGCTCGCACTACCAAAATTTCTTCGTGCTGTCCACTCAGTTGCAGATTGCCATTGTGATAGTCGAGCAGGGCTAAGGTGGTGCTTTTGCCGCTGTTCATCCGCTGCACGTTGTCGTAAATGGCGCGATTTAGGGCATAGAAAAATGGCTGGACGCGGGTTTCGTTGGTTGCTAACATGGTGCGCACAGCGGTTTGTACCATCAGCATCAGCATGCCGCTTTCCAGCCCATGCCCCGTGACATCGCCAATGCCAAAAATTACCCGCCCATTGTGCTGAATCACGTCATAGTAGTCGCCACCGACCTCTTCTGCGGGTTCCATAAACCCAGCAATGTCTAACCCTGCAATTTGCTCCAGTTCTTCGGCGCGGGGCAACATCATCTGCTGAAGCTGCCGGGTAATGGCCAACTCGGCACTCATGCGCAAGTTTTCACTTTGTAGTTGGGCATTGAGCCGGGTAATTTTTTGATTGGCCGTCGCCAGCTGGTTCATGCTTTCTTGCAGGGCAATCTCTGCCTGTTTGCGCTGGGTAATGTCTTCCACAATCCCTTCGTAGTAAAGCAGAGCGCCGTTGGCATCTAGCACTGCCCGCGATTGTTCAGAAATCCAAACGACGCTGCCGTCGCTGCGGTAGATCTGAGACTCAAAGTTGGCGGCTCTCCCCTGCGTCTGCATCAACCGAGTAAATTCGACGCGGCGGGCTGGATCAACATAGAGCTGTTGCTGGATATTCCCAAGATTTTGAATCAGCTCTGCGGGTGTATCGTAGCCGTAAATCTTTGCTAGAGCCGGATTGGCGCTGAGGTAGTGGCCATCAGGGGTGGTCTGGAAAATGCCGCTGACTGCGTTTTCAACAATACTGCGGTAGCGTTCTTCGGCATCTTGTAACTGCTGCTCGGCGCGTTTGCGATCGCTAATATCAAAGCCAACTGCCAGGATTTCAGTCAGTTCACCCCGCTCATCCATCACGCCTTTGTTGGACCATTTAATCCATAGGCGATCGCCATTCTTGCAAATATTTTCATTCTCCACGTCTCGATACGCATCAGGATTGTGGTTAATCTCCTCAATTAACACGCGCAGATCGCGCCCAGAGCTTTCAGTTTCGGGCACCAGAGTCCCCATCATATTGCGCCCAACCAGTTCGGCTTCTGTAAAGCCCAGCGCCTTTAGTCCGTAGTGATTCAGGAAGGTAATCTGGCCTTCCCGATTCCAGCGCAGGATAAAAGAATTGGCGCTTTGAACCAGCTCCCGATATTGAAACTCGCTGCGCCGCAGGTCTTCAGCCACCCGCTTGGCCTCGGTGATGTCTTCCATCATGGCAATGGTGAGGGTCAGCTCGCCCAATAGGTCGCGCACGGCAGACAGGGTAAGACGCACCCAAACGGGCTGGCCGTCTTTGCGGATGTAGCGCTTTTCCATTTGGTACGAGTCGCGTTGACCCGCCAGCAGTTCTTCTAGCAGCGCCAGGTCGGCGTCGAGGTCGTCGGGGTGGGTATATTGGGTAAAGTGGAGGGCGCGCAGTTCTGCGGTGGTGTAGCCCAAGATCGCTTCAACGGCTGGGTTCGATTCGATTAAGCTGCCGTCTGCCCGGTTGACGCCCATGCCAATGGCAGAGTGTTGAAAAACGGCACGAAACCGATCTTCGCTGTCCATCAGAGCCAGCTCGGTTTGTTTGCGATCGCTAATATCTCGAATCACCCAAACGACGGTGTTGTCGTCTAATGGCGAAATGCTGCCGTTAAACCAGCACTCAATATCGTCAATCAGCAGGCTGTACTCTAGTTTGAGCGTCTCGTGTAAGTCGAGGCTTTGCTGGGTGTAGAACAAAAAGCGATCGGCAATCTCGGTGGGAAACAGCTCGTGGAATGTTCGGCCAATCTTCTCATCGCGTGTGTGAGACAAAAAATCCGAATTGGCTGAAGGAATCCTGAGACAGCGCCCTTGGCGATCGTGTACGATAATTAGCTCGTCTACCGAGGCGATGATTGCCTGTAGCTCAGTACAGGTATCTTCTAGCTCCTGGGCAGTCTGCTGGCGCTCCTCTTGCTCGGCGCTGATCTTGGCCAGCGCCGCTTCTAGGTCGATGGTGCGCTGTTCTAGCTGTTGGGCTTTTTGAATCCATTGAGGCACATCGGCCAAGACATCGCGGACGGCGGGGGCTAGGTGCAGCGGCGAATCTTCTACACCCAGCCAGGGCAGCGGCTTTAGGGGGCGATCGCTCCCCCAAACTTGTTCAAACTGACCCGTGGGCAAAATTTTCCCAATCCGGCAGGGTTTCCGCAGATGGTGGTTGGGTTCTACTTGTACTAGGCCGCCCGGTGCCTGAAAGGTTTGCCCATAGGCCGCGACTCGGACGCGATCGCTCTGCGTAGAATCTGCCGCTTCTACAGCCTGCTTCCACAGATAAACCTGGAGGTAGGCGGCTTCAATCGGGTCACTGGTGACGCGATCGGCTCCATAGCGGTGCTGAAAGCTGTGGACAAATCGCCGATTGGCCGACGTATCTAGGCTTTGAAAATAGCTCCAGGCGGCATAGTGCCCCACTGCCGCCGCTCCAATCTGCTGCAATTCTGCCTCTGCTACGCTCACCGCCATAATCGGAATCTGTGCAGCCGTGATCCCGGCCTGCTGGTATTGTTGGTAAAAGGCAACGTTACTGTCGCCGTTGAGAGTCAAGAACACCACGTCGGGCTGGGCTGGGCGAATGTGGGCGATCGCCTCCCCAAACGTATTTTTGCCGAGGGCAATATAGTCTTCACCCACGACTGCTCCGCCCTCCGCCTTCAGCAGCGCCCCAATCATCCGGTTGGCCGTGTGGGCAAACGGGTAATCAGACCCCAACAGGTAGACGCGTCGATATTGCTGCTGCAACAGCCAGTGAACGGCTGGTTCAACCTGTTGATTTAGACACGAACCCGTATAAAAAATATTGGGCGACGACTCTAGCCCTTCATATTGCACCGGATACCACAGCAGGCAATTTAGGGCTTCAATGATGGGCAGCACCGCTTTGCGGCTGGCCGATGTCCAACAGCCAAACAGTGTTATTATCCCGTCAGATTGAATGAGCCGCTGAGCCTGAGCGGCAAAGGTTGGCGAGTCAGAGGCTCCATCCGCCACGATGGGTTCAATGGGTTGACCTAATACGCCCCCGGCAGCATTAATCTCGGCGATCGCCATCAGCGCTGCGTCTCGCAACGGCACTTCACTGATGGCCATTGTGCCCGTGAGGGACTGTAAAATTCCGACGCGCATACTAAAGTTTTAGAAAGAGTTAGGCGAAAATGGACAATACTGCTGAATATACCTGTGCCTATTGTGGCGAACCCAACCTCACGTTTGTGGATTTTAGTGCGGGTGGGCAACAGTCGTATGTAGAAGATTGCCAGGTTTGCTGTCGGCCTAATATCCTCTACATTCGGATTGATGAAGATACGCTAGACGTGGAAATTGATAGTGAGTATGAAGGATGACTGCCATTCTCACCCTGCTGATCGCGCTGGTGACGATCGCCTTGGTCAAGCTGATTATGTGGCCAATCGATCTGCTGCACTGGCTGCATTTGCCCCTCTGGGCCACGCTAATGGGGATATTTTTGATGTTTTCTTGGCTGATCGCAGACGATTAGCCGCACCGCAGCTGGCCAGTTTAGGAATTTTGCGGGTCGCGCTGCGCCGCTACACGTTGCCGCTGAGCTTGGCGATCGCGAATCGTATCAAGGCTACCCGTGGGGATGGCGGAAATTAGCTGGCGGGTGTAGGGCTGATGCGGGTGGTAGTAAATTTCCTCAGCGGTGCCTGTTTCTTCGATCGTGCCTCGGTTCATCACCATGATGCGATCGCTCATAAACTTAACCACACTCAAGTCGTGGGAGATAAAAATGTAGGTGAGTTTGAATTCGTCCTGTAGCTCCTTCAGCAGGTTTAGCACCTGCGCCTGCACCGAGACATCCAGCGCCGACACCGACTCGTCGCAGATAATAAACCGAGGGTTGAGCGCTAGGGCGCGGGCAATACAGATCCGCTGGCGCTGCCCGCCCGAAAATTCGTGAGGATAGCGATCGCCACTACGCGGATCGAGGCCAACCCGCTCTAGCAAATAGTCAACTCGCTCTTGGCGATTGCGAGCATTGGGTCCAAGACCGTGAATTTTAAGCGGCTCCATCACAGCTGCCCCAATGGTAAGGCGCGGATCGAGGGAGCTGAACGGGTCTTGAAAAATAATTTGCATGTCTCGACGCAGACCGCGCAGCGCTGTTTGCCCGAGTTGGCTGATGTCTTGTCCGTCGAAGACGACCTTGCCGCCCATAGTGGGGATCAGCCGCAGTAAGGCGCGCGCCAGGGTCGATTTGCCGCAGCCCGATTCGCCCACTAGTCCCAAGGTTTCGCCGGGATGCACTGCAAACGACACCCCATTCACGGCCATCAGGTATCGCTGGGTTTGGCCAAACATGCCGCGAATCGGGAAGCCCACCTGCAAGTTTTCAACAGTGAATAGGGGCGATCGCTCCAATAACGTCTCTAAGCGCTGGCGGATATCAGCGTCACTCACTTCCTGGAGCACGCGCTGCATATCTAGCGGCTTTTCCCGAATCACTTGCTCCCCGCTGGAGTTTGTCACCAGCTCCATAAAATCTGACACGGTTGGCAGAAACTGAAGCCGACGGTGGGGCTGGGGGCGGCAGGTCAGCAACCCCTTGGTGTAGGGATGTTGCGGTGCCGAAAATAGCTCTAATACGCCACCTGATTCTACAATTTTGCCTTGATACATCACGGCCACCGTGTCAGCAATTTCGGCAATGATTCCCAAGTCATGGGTAATAAAAATAATCGACATGCCCCGGCGATCGCGCAGTTCTCGCAGCAAGTCCAAAATTGTGGCCTGCACCGTCACGTCCAGCGCTGTGGTTGGCTCATCGGCAATCAGCACCGTCGGGTTGCAGGAAATGGCCATGGCGATCATCACCCGCTGGATTTGCCCGCCCGATAGCTCATGCGGATAGCGCTCTAGCATGGCGTGCTTCTGACGGTTGATCTCTTGCATGATCTCCCGCTCAGTCAGAGCCGCCTGTGATTTTTTTGCCCCCGCTGGTGAAGCCAACAGCGCTTGACGCTCAAGCAGGATGCGATCGCGTAATTCCTCATCCCCCGGTAACAGCCGCACCTCCTGCAACAGGCCCGTTGCCCGCCGCCGCGCCTCTGCCGTCGAAATGTCGGGTTGGTGCTGCCGAATCGCCTCCACCAGCTGAAACCCACAGGTATAAACCGGGTTCAGCGAACTCATCGGCTCCTGAAAAATCATCGCGATCTGCCCACCTCGGTATAGCCGCCGCTCCTCTTCTGGCAGTGCCAGCAAGTTAACTGGGGCGTCCTCGTCTGTCGCTTGAAACCAAATCTCACCCCCCGTTATCCGACCAGCCGGAGCAGGCACCAGTCCCATCGTGGCCAGCGCTGTCACCGACTTCCCCGAACCCGACTCGCCCACAATGCCCAGCGTTTGCCCCCGGTTGACTGCAAACGAAATCCGATCTACCGCTTTGATCAACCGATCATCTGCTTGAAACTGCACCTGGAGATCACGAACATCAAGCACGACATCACGCATGGAAACAGGCCAGAAAAGAGTAGGAGTGAGGGTGAGCAGCGACCATGGCAGTGGTTACGTCAGATCCTGCCAAAAATACTATAAATGGATTCTAGCAGCGTCCTAGGATTTGGGGACAGTGTTTAGACCTGTTAACCGAATCAATTCAATCTTGCCACAGGGTTCCATCCGGCATCATCACGCCCTGCAATCTGGCTCCAGTCAGATTCGCGCTGCTCAACTCTGCTCGCACCAAACTCGCATTGGTCAAATTGGCATCCTTAAAATTGGTGCGGGCCAGATAGGCATCCGTCAAGTTGGCATCCTGCAAATCTGCACCTTCTAAATTAGCCCGACTCAGATCGGTGCGGCTCAGTTGAGCAAACGACAGATCGGCTCGCACCAGGTTTGCTTTACCCAACTTGGCATCGGGCAAAATGGCACGTTTGAGGATCACACTGGCCATATCGGCCTCCAGCAAATTGGCGCGCTCTAACTTGGCATTGGTAAAATTGGTTTGCCGCAGGGTGGCCTGCACCAAGATTGCCTCAGTTAGAAAAGCGCCCCTTAAGATAGCGCCACTCAAGTCTGCCCCCGTCAGGTCAGCACCTCGCAAGGTCGCTTCACTCAGATCCGCGCCGCGCAAATCAACCCGTACCAAATCTGCCCCCGTCAAGTTAGCGCCTCGCAGGTCAGCTTTTCGTAAGTTGGCTCCCCGCAAGTTAGCCGCATAGCGACGGTTTTCTTCCCGCAAGTTAGCGCCCCGCAGGCAGGCTCCGGTCAGGTTCGCCCCGCTCAAGTCGGTATTCCGCAAGTCGGCACCACTCAGATTCGCATCAAGCAAATCGGCCAGAGTCAGATTGGCGCTACGTAAGTCGGCTCCTTGTAAAATGGCTCCGTGCAGATCGGCATCGCGGAGATTGGCTCCCACCAAATTGGCTTGGCTCAAGTTGGTGCCACTGAGGTTGGCATGGATCAAGCTGGCTTTGGTGAGATTGGCGCGGTTAAGATACGCAAACATCAGTATGGCGTTGCGCAGGTCGGACTGGCTCAGGTTAATCCCAATCAAATCTCTACCTGCCAGGTTGATCCCGACTAAGTTTGCCCCGCTGAAATTGATTTCGTCTGCGGCATATTGCCGGAGTAACTCCTCTGCATTCATGGCAAAACATCTGCCCTAAGGTCAGCAGAGACAGATGCTTGAATGCCAGTGATTTCGCCGAGCAGTGCATCTTGATTAGGCACAATACCTGTAATGTCCTGAGGGTTGGCAGCAGGGGTCAACTCGGCCTCCAGACCAAATGTGGGCTGCCCACTAATCGCCCTGCCGCTGGCATAGCAAGGCTTAACTGCCCGCAAAATTACATCTGAGACGTGAGTATAGATGTCGCGATCAGGGAGCAACCGCGCCGTGGACGGCAGCTGAGTTTGCAGGTCTGTAAAGATTGGATAGCGGCGCAAGAGGTGGGATAGCAAATCGTCTAGCCCTTCGATTTTGAGCCTGTCCCAGAGGGGGGGAGTGTAATCGATGGAGCCGTGCAGGACTGAAAATAGCAGCACTTTTGCCCGCAGAGGATTGGCGTATTTCATGACCTCTAGGCGTAGATCAAACAGGTGGGAGAGGGATGGGGCGACGGGGGGGAGAGCGGGAGTTGGAGCGGGAGCTAAGAGAATTTGAGTGGATGCGGCGAGGCTGGGGTAGAGGGGTGAGCAGGCGATCGCGATCTTTTGGGCAATTTGGCGATATTCGACTTGGCGATTTAGAGTGTCAACGATAGTGCTCAGGATCGCTTCCAGGCATTGGGGCGTTGAGGTTAGGCAGTAGAGTTCCTGAACCATTTCTACCAGAGGCTTCTGGCTGAGAACAGCAGGATCATTTTCCCAAGTTTGCTTACAGGCGGCATAGAGGAGTTTTCTCACCCGCTGCGGGTCAGCCACTTGCTCTAGCTGCTGGGCAACGTCTACATATGCTTGCCAGCCCTGATTTACCTGGGTTGCAACAGTTTCTAAATATAGCGGCTCCAGATGATTGACCAGAGCATCGGCAATCAAGATATAGTCAGCGGGCTTGCTGAGGGTTTTGGCCAACCCATAAAGGTGGGCTTTGAGCTGCTCTAGGGAAGAATTGTGGTGCCAAAGCTCCCGAACCAGTTTGCTTAAGTCATACTGACTCAGTTGATTTGGATCGGTTGGCCAGGTTTGCCGACAGCTATAAAACAGCAGTTTTTTGAGCCGCAGCAGGTTTGGGTCGTCAGACAGTCCTTGAATCACCTGGTCAAGCGGCGATCGCACCGTTATCTGCCCCCTAAACAATAAACAACACTACGGACAACATGCCGTAGAAACCCATACTCGCTGAGAGCATTAATGCTCTGAACCAACGGCATCAGAGCCTTGTTTCGCTCTAAGTCTTCCCATTTTTAAGGCCGATGAGCTACGTAGGGCATTAGCCACTTATCGTAACGCATCGTACTTAGCCAATACTAGGTCAGGTGGTAGTGTAAGCCTATCCAAAAAACAGGTGGCGCAGATTTTTTGAAACCGCGCCACCTCCCTGTATCTCCATAGACTATTGGATAAATTTTCGGAAGAAAGTAGGTTCATCCGGGTGGAGTGAAGCCTTGCCCTTGAGGTCCCTGAGGCCCTTGAGGTCCCTGAGGTCCTGGCGCTCCTTGAGAGCCATCTAGCCCTGGAGAACCCGGTGATCCTTGGGAACCCGTTTCGCCAATCGAACCCGGTGGCCCGATCGGGCCTACATCTCCCTGCGGCCCTGGTGCTCCCAGTCCTCCTATAGCCCCCGGTGGTCCCACAGCTCCCTGAGATCCCGGTGCACCTGTTGCACCGAGGAGTCCCTGAGTCCCTGTTTCCCCGGCTGGTCCTGGGATAGAGGAAAGGGTATTCATTTTCTCC
>Ga0163155_10007273_pt1 | contig 10495 bp, 6 predicted proteins | sample OliLakLV19SP4G1_FD_148611 | JGI IMG/M metagenome (GOLD analysis project Ga0163155, IMG submission 148611) | Freshwater microbial mat bacterial communities from Lake Vanda, McMurdo Dry Valleys, Antarctica - Oligotrophic Lake LV.19.SP4.G1 | ecosystem: Environmental > Aquatic > Freshwater > Lake >...
AAAACAAACTTTATCACTCTTTCCCCATGCTGAACTCATAATCCAACAGCACGACTACAATATTTTTGTCGACAATGGAGTGACTTTGGTGGCTGAAGCCAGGCTAAAGAAAGATGCTATTTATCCGATCCGGACCGCCGAAGCTTTTTCTTCTGATCCTTTGGCAGTTATTTTGAATGCTTTGTCTAAGATAGAAAGGGAAGGTGGCGGGGCCGCAGTCCAATTTGTGATACGCCATCCACAAAAGAATTATCGTAAGCGTTACGAAGAAGTAATTAAGAATGTACAGAAAGGCATGAAGGCGAGCGAGGCTATTTATCGTAGTACTTTGGGTGGAGAGATAGTCGGAGCGGTGTCTGATTTTTTCTTTAAGAAAAAATCAGACGACGAAACAGCAACTCGAAATGAGCCGGAAACTGAAAAAATAGAAGTCTTCAATCGCAAAATCAAAGCAGCTATTGTTGAGACAAATATTCGCTTGGTTGTATCAGCGACTACGAAAGATAGAGCGGAAGAAATCTTGACTGAGATCGAGTCTACTTTCAATCAATTTGATATCGTGGAAGGTAATACTTTTACTTTCCAAAAATTATCTGGTAGCTCTCTAAAGCGTGGTCAGAAAGCCTTTTCGTTTCGCGAGTTTAGCAATAAAATCACTATTCCTTTGGCTTTAAATGAATTAGCGACGCTAATTCATTTCCCTAGTAATGGTATTTTGAGCTCACCCCAATTTAAGCAGTCTCAGTCTAGTACCGCTGCAGCACCAAACGATCTGCCTACAGAAGGTACACTTCTCGGAGTAAACAACCACCGTAACAGCGACAAACAAATTTTCATGTCGGAGCAAGACCGGATGCGGCACTTTTATGTTATTGGACAAACTGGTACGGGAAAGTCCAAGTTCTTGACCAATATTATTTTGCAGGATATTCAGGCTGGACATGGGGTCTGTATGATCGACCCACACGGTACAGATATCGAGGATGTGCTCGGGGCTATACCAGACTCAAGAGTCGATGATGTTATTTATTTTGATCCTTCAAACCTCGACAGGGCAGTCGGGCTCAATATGCTTGAGTACGATATCAACAAACCCGAACAAAAGACTTTCGTAGTCAATGAGCTTTTTTCAATTTTCCAGAAGCTTTACGGAGCCAACCCAGAAAGTATGGGACCAATGTTTGAGCAATACTTTAGAAACGCCACTTTGCTCGTCATGGAAGACCCAGACACGGGCAGTACGCTCATGGACATTTCCCGAGTGATGGTTGACGCACCGTATAGAAAAATGAAGCTTGAGAAGGCTAAAAACCCAGTTGTGGTGCAGTTCTGGCGGGAGATCGCGACCAAGGCTGGAGGGGAAGCGTCACTCGAAAATATCGTGCCGTATATTGTTTCTAAGTTTGATGTCTTTACCGCCAACGATTATATGCGACCAATTATTGGTCAGCAAAAGTCAGCCTTCAATTTTAGACAAGTGATGGACGAGAAAAAAATTCTGCTCGTAAATCTTTCTAAGGGTCGCCTAGGTGAGATCAATGCCAACCTGATCGGTATGATCTTTGTTGGTAAGATTTTGATGGCAGCACTCTCTCGAGTAGACGATCCTACCAAATCCTTCCCGCCGTTCTATCTCCATATCGATGAGTTCCAAAACGTCTCAACTCCAGCAATCGCTTCTATTTTGTCTGAGGCCCGTAAATACAAATTGAGTCTCACTATGGCGCATCAGTTTATTGCGCAGCTGGATCAAAATATTAAAGATGCCGTCTTTGGTAATGTCGGCTCCTTAGCCGCCTTTAGAATCGGCTCCGAAGACGCCAACTTTTTGGAACAGCAATTCGCCCCAACTTTTGAAGCAAAAGATTTGATGAACGTACCTAACTATAACGCCTTTATTAGGATGCTCGCCAACGGCACCCCGACCAAACCTTTTAGTATCGAGACCATGCCACCAATAGTTTCAGATCCGAGTCGCCTGGCTGCGATCATACAAAAGAGTACCGAGCGCTACGGTCGCCCTCGCGCCGAAGTAGAACAAGAGATCGCCGAACGTTACATAAAGAAGCCATTGCTCCCGAGCGATTTAAGAGATATGTTAAAATAGTTAGTAATATCTAATAATAATTTACATGTCAGAGAATACACCAGTAAATAGTAATGAGGATAATTCCATAAATAAGAAACTGATATTGGCCAGGGAAGAGTACTCTGAGCTCTATGCTCAATTAAATGCACTAGGATTGGCGGAAGATGTGCTTTCGTTAGAGGGAATTGATTTACTGCAAACGATGACTGTTCAAAGCGGAAAAAGTAATTCCCAAGAAAAACGTAATCACATAAACCTACTTATTAAATATAGCTCAAAGCTAAAGGAGAAAATTGAATCAACGGAAACAAAAACACCACCAGTTATAACATCAAAAGATAGTCTTGAGACGGAAGTTTTAGTAGTTGAAGACAAAACTGAACCAGTAAAAGGACAGGTTACTTCCAAGGAAGGGACTCAAAATAATGTTGAAAAAGAAAATTTTCCTCTGGATTTTCAACACAAAAACCTTAACTTTTTTAGAAGAGATGCAAAATACTCGGCTAGTTGGAAAAATTTTAAAGAAGTATCTTCAGATATTGAGAGCATTCTCAAACTTCAGGGATTAGACGAAAATCAAATTAGCTATTTCATAGAAAACATATTATCTGTTGGCTTTGAAAAGATGTCACGTTTTCGAGGTAATGCGGCACAAATTCAACAAAATAAAGTTGCGTTATTTAGGAGGATTTTTGATGCAGTTGATGACTTTACAAAAAATCCTATTGTTCCAGAAGAAGAATCTAAACCGGAAGCAATGACATCTGAAGCACAAATTGAAGAAAGTGTTGTTTTTGAGTTGGAAGAAATTTCTAAAGTTATCGGCACATTACCTAAAGATCATTCGGCGCACTTTGTATTAAAACAGGCAAAAAATGCCCTACATACACTTGGTAATTTTAAAGACAGAGATTCAAAGGTGTCAGCACAGATTCAAAAAAAACGAAAAAATGTTTTACAGCAAAGTTTGGCTGAGTTAAGAAAAATTGTAGCTGAATTGCCTTCACCTGAAGCGATTTATTCTGGTGACTCAGATATCGATAAGACGAACAAGGCCACTCAACAGCCACAAAAAAGAATAAGGCATCCTAAGGAGTATCCGGCAATCCCAAAATCCGCACTACTAAGATCAGTTGAATTAAAAGAAGACCAAAATGCATCCAAAGTCTTGCCTCAGCCTGAACAGTTAGAAGGGGCTGAAATTTTTTCTGATACTGAAAAAACAACTCTCTTAGTTGCTGCTACAAATTTTGAAGAGCTATATGCCGCAATGGGGAAGGTGGGTCCAATTCATGTTAACAAGAAGGTTTTTACCGCTGAAAATGTACAAGCTCTACATAATAAAATTGGTAAGTTTAGGGTAAGTAACCCCGATAACGCAATCCAGGAATTCGATATTTTCTTAAAATATCAGTTAGAGGGAATCACTCGCGCGATGGGGCTAAGAGCAGTAGTAGAAAAGCTACTAAATGAGCTAAAACCTGAGATTCGAAAAAAATTATTCTTGGTACATATGTATGCTCGGGGAGATAAGAGAGTATTTGACACTCCAGAGACCAGAGGTACTGCTGAGCCAAAAAAGAGAGATTTTAAATCAATCATAGATGAGCTTACTTCTACAATGGAATTTGCTCGTATATCCAAAGCTGAGCAAGAAAAAGTTTTGGGGGATATTGAAGCGTTTCGCCAAGTGATCAGAGATATAAATCAAAAAGCAGACACTGATACTAAGGCTAAACTCGAAGCTGAATATAACAAGCTAAGGCTTAGAATCCAGGAAGTTTTCAATGAAGATACTACCACGGAGACTACTCCTGATAACCTCGGTTCAAAGGAACCTTCACCACCTCCTAATGCTTCAAAAGAACCAATTCAAGCCAATGCTGTTCCTAGTGAAAAGTCCCCAGAAGCTTATGAAAATGCCAAAGAATCTTTGTTTGCTGCTAAGTCAGCCTTTTTGGCAAATAAGGCGGCTTTTGAAAAAAGAAGTCTTTACGCCAAGATGAAAGATGGGTTTGGTTTCAACAATATAGAATCACAAAAATTGAAAATTGAAAGTGATAGTTTGCGAAGTGTTTATGCCAAAGCCTTAGATGCCGCCCTTACTGAAAGGAGTGCCAAAAAAATGACCGTAAAGGATAATGAGGGTAATATAGTAAAAGAAAATATCCAGAATAAAGATTACTCATTAGAAGCCGATCAGACCAAAATAGCTTTTGTAAAAAAGTTTATTTTAACGGATCGGGATAAATATCTAGATTTACTAAAAGATTCTCAGTCGCCAGAAAAGAAAAGAGTCGCTGAAAAAATACTTGGATTTCTTAAAAAAAATAAATGGCCTATGAGAACTGGCTTCATTGTTCTGGCTGGCGCTGCAGGGTTAATGTCTGGTGGAGCCGCCGCAATATTTCTTGGCGTTGGCTCTAAGGCCCTTCGCTCAGCAACTACAGCTGTCAGTTTAGCTTCAACTGCCAACGTATTAACTCAGAGAGGGGTTGTTAAAAAGGAAGATAATTTTAAGCAAACTGTAATTGAAGCAAGTAAGAATTTTACTTTAGACAATATTGATTCCATAGATGCTGGAGTCATAAATGCTAGAGAAGAAATAAAAAACGCCAGAAGAAAACAAACAGCCGCTACTATCGGAGCGGGTATTCTGGGCGGCCTTGGAGTTAGTGGATTTTCCGCTGCCGCAGAAGCGTTTGGTGCAGCTCCAGACGGGCTTAAAACTTTAAAAACAACCCCACCGGATATTATTACTGAACCAAGTCCAGTCTCAGAAATTGTAAATAAAGTTTCAAATGTAGAGTTGAAGACTTCTCCCGGAACCGATATTCCCGCGGCAAATCAAGAAGCAATGAATACATATCTGGTGAATAAAATTCAAGATTTCTTGCATGATCGCCCAAATTATAATCCTGACGACCTTAAAAATGATTTGTCTACTGAACTTTTTAATAAGTTCGGAAATAATGACTGGTGGCCAAAAGATGGAGTTGTTAAAGTAGGACTTAATTTGGAAAAAGTTGATGTAGATATTGAGGACACTAATTCAGTGAATAAATCAGAAGTTCAAGATCAAGATTTGACTCAAAATGAAGAAACTCCTAAAAAAGTAGTCGAGGTCTTGGGTCCAGTTGAACTTGTTCCAGAGGCAGAAGTAAATACTTATCAAGTTCAAAGAGGAGATACACTCTCCGCTATTCTTAACGAACAATTTAAGGACAAGTTAAGTCAGGTGCCAGAAGGACGATACAACGCCACCCTTTATAACTTGCTAGATAAAATTCAAGATGATCCTAAGCTAGCTGAATCCCTGGGTATTAAAGGTGGTGATATAGATATGATTAGAACTGGGGAGATATTAAATCTTGGTGCGGTACAAGAAGAGTTGGATAAATTGATTGCCGCTGAAAATTCAAAAGACACCATCAGTATTGTTTCAGGAATATCTTCTGAACAAGATCCGTCATTTGATATTGAACGAAATGTACCTGACATAGATACAAATATTGAAGAAGCGTTAGATATCACAGAGTATGAAAAGGATCAATTAATTAAAAACATAAATACAGTCGCAAATAGCGCGGACGGATACCAAAGTTTAGCTAGAGAATACTTTATTGATGACAAAGCCTTTCGTAAAGCGGTGGATGTTTCAGCTACAAAGTTTGAAGATAATATATATGGCTTCACTGATAAACTTTTCGGTAATTCATATTCAAGTCCCTTTAAAGTCATGGCAAATATGAGCGTCGAAAAAATTACTGATTTGGCTGAAGGGCCAATGAGCGAAGCTAGAGCCTTTTGTGAGAAAAATAACTTGAAGTATGAAGTATTTCGTGACTGGACTTTAGAACTGGGTTATATGCAAGATAAGTTTTTGGTTGATCCTAAGGACACCTTAGTTACTACTTATGAACGAAGTGTTCTCATTGATAAAATATACGGCAAGTTAAATTAAATTCTATATGACAGATACCAATAAAAAATTCTCACTACGACTAAGTGACTATGAAGGAAAGGACAAAGAAGAGTTCTTAGAGGAAGTTGGTAGTTTAGTATTTAAAGCGGCCCTGATGCGCTACCTCGATAAGCTAAACGAAGATGAAACTAGAATTTTTGAAGCTTATATGAAAGTGCATGCAGAGTCTGAAACGTTGTTTGAAGACTTGGCCAAAACTTATCCAGCCTTTGATGTTATTTTAGGTGAAGAAATGAAATCTCTAAGCGACGAAATTACTTCATAATTCACAGAGTAACTGATGCTGAATACGCGTCGTAGTGTTATGATAAATAGATCATGAGTCAGGATAGTTCTTTAGGTAATACTTTCGATTTTAATTCTCAAAAGGGAATCGCTTCTTTACTAGCTGCAGTACGCGGCAGTGAATTGAATGTGAATGATCGAAACGAAATCCGCGACCTGATTTTTCTATATACAAATGGCGGCGGTGATCAATCTGTGCGCCTGGCTTTAGAAAAAAAGCTAGTGACCCACCAAATTAAACCAGTGGTTCCAGCTAAAAAAGTTGTCGAAACAAAACCAGCTCCCGTGTTGCCTTTTGGTAGTTCAAGACCATTGCCGGTTTTTAGTGCGCCAACTTCTTCGCAACAGGCTTCTGCTGTAGCACCGCCTCCGCCTAAGAAGTTTGTTCCGAGTAGTGCGACTATTTCTGATCCAGCCAAGGTCACCGCTCCGACTACAAGACCAACACCAGTACCAGAAAAAAATGTAGAAGTGGAAGCTAATACGTCTGTTTTTACTCCAACTTCTCCAGCTAGGACAGCTGAACCAGTGACTTTAGCCAATCCGGATACAGTAACAAGAACAACTCCAGAACCCGCTAAAGAAGTGCCTGTTCCTGTTCCAATAATGACAGATGATGTTAGTCAATATTTAAATAGAATCAGAGAGATAAAAAGTATCGTCAACAATAAAGTCGGTAACCCGGTGAATCTGGTTGATATAGATAATAAAGTTGGTCGTGAGTATATGACGGCTCTACTAGAAGCTATGAAAAGTCTCAGTGGTGGACCTTCAGGAAAACTAAAAGAAACTATGATCAGACTGGAAACGGCTTTTATAGCAGTGGAAGTCGCCATTGAATCCCATGATAGCAAGTCGCAAGTCAAGTCGGAATCAACTGCAGTAGAAGTGAAAGTGCCAGACCCAGTAGTCGGTGCTCAAACTCCAGTTGCTACGCCTATGCCACCACCAGCCCCGCTTGAGAACAGGCAATTTCCTGTAGCAGCAGACGTTAGTCCTAGTGTTGCAGTACCGGCACCTAGGCCAAGTCCTCCACCAATGCCCATTACTCCAACACCAACACCAACTCCGCCACCGGCACCAACTCCGATTCCACCACCACGACCAGAAGTAGTTGTTCCTGAATTTAAGCCTACGCCGGCACCAGCTCCGATTCCACCACCACCACCAGCGCCACGACCAGAAGCACCAGCACCAGAAATGAAGTCTGAACCAGCACCCGTAAGTGGATCTTGGTCGACGACTGCAAATTCTACTCCGCCGACCTCCAATGATGTAGCGCCACAAACAGAGTCAGTGCTCGCCAATAATTTTAAAGCGACATCTATTCTTGATGATAAGAAATTGATGACACCAGCAGATTTGCCAGAAAGAAAAGCTGACGCATCCACAAATGCCAATCCGCTGTACGCAGAAGAAATCAATCAAGGCTTAGAACAGTTGTTGTCTGATTGGGGGTTGTTTAAGAAAAGTGGTCTATTTGGCACTGGTCCAAAAGGTAAAGAGCATCCATTGTATAAGAAAATTGCTGACCTACAGATTCCACTACTTTTATCTGGTCGCTTTGAGGGTTCAACTCAAGAAATAAGACAAAGTATTACTGACTACATGAATGGTTGGCGTTACGAACAAGGAATTATCTATGAGAGGGGGGAAACTTTTGAGCAATACTTGCGCCGAGTGATAAAACAGATCTTGGATTTGCAAAAAAAGCGCTTACCTTCATAATAGATAGATGCATAGCCATCACTCATACTTACTTCGGGTCTCAGATTTCTCTGAGGCAGATATATCAGACTACATAAAAAAACTTGGTTACGAAGAAGTTTCATATTTAGCCTTTGACAGCTTTGGTATTGGTGACTCGCGCACTTTAGTGTCTCAGGCCTTTACTAGGCCAGAAATTTCTAGCCACAAGCTGATTGTAGTCAAGATGAAGAACATTACTTTAGAAGCGCAGCAGTCATTACTTAAGATTTTAGAAACACCACCCGAGACTTCAGCTTTTCTGTTTGTGGTGCCACAAGGTCTTTACCTACTCGACACTGTCTTGTCTCGTTTCCAACAAGATATTTTAGCCAGTGATACTGCCAATAGTCCAGCAAACACTATCTTCAAACTTTTCACTGAGTTATCGGTCCCAGAAAGAATAAATGAAATAACCAAAAAAGTGACTGCTAAAAATACTGATTGGATTACTGATATCAAAAATGGCTTACTTAATTACTTGTCACAAAATATAAGGCATATGAATCAGTCTAAAGTAGCGGGTCTTTACTCTTTAGCTAGCTTGATCCAGACCAGAGGCGCTTCCAATAAGTATTTGCTTGAAGAATTAGCCTTTACTTGGGATGAGGCTGTAAAAAAACTAGAAAATGGTACACTATAAAAATTGCTATAATTTAACATATTATGAATCTGGAAATTAAAAAACGTTTAGATGAAGTGCTGGTTTGGTTACAAAAAGAATATTCTGGTATCAGAACTGGACAAGCCAACCCGGGCCTTCTAGATTCAATCAAGGTAGAGTCTTATGGCGCATTTTTACCAATCCAACAGATTGGTTCAGTTGGTATTGAAGATGCTAGGACACTAAGGCTCAATGTTTGGGATGCTAGTCAGGTATCAGCTGTCGAGAAGGCTATCAGAGATGCTAATCTCGGCGTATCTGTAGTAGGGGACTCTTCAGGGTTGAGAATCATTTTCCCAGAGCTTACTAGTGAACGCCGGGCTCAACTTCTAAAGTTGGCCAAGACTAGACTAGAGGAAGCACGTATTTCAGTCCGGGCTGTACGTGACGAAGAAATGAAAGAACTTGAAAGAGCTTTCAAGGCTACTGAATTTAGTGAAGATGAGAAATTTACTAGAAAAGAGAAGATCCAAAAGCAAGTTGAGGAGGCAAACTCAAGTCTAGAGTCGCAGTTTAATAGTAAAGAACGAGAATTAAATAATTAGAACTTTATGTCAGTCATCCTTTTTCTCCTAGTCTTATTTGTGCTGATTTTGGTGCACGAATGGGGACACTACATTACTGCCAAAAAAACCGGTATGCGCGTGGATGAATTTGCGATTGGTTTTCCACCTAAACTATTTAGTATTAAAAAGGGTGAAACCGAATATTCTTTTAACTCCTTGCCAATTGGTGGTTTTGTACGCATTTACGGTGAAAATTTAGACGCTGATGTCAAAGCTGTGGATCCAGATGCCTCAAGAGCCTTTGGCTCTAGACCACTATGGGCTCAGGCCGTAGTGCTGGTCGCCGGAGTGACGATGAACGTTATCTTTGCTTGGTTTTTGTTTGCTCTGACTTTTATGATTGGAGTACCAGCCTCAGTCAATGAAGATGTTGCTGGTGCAGAGGCTGTCTTGTATGTGGCTAGTGTTTTACCTGAGGGTCCGCTTGATGGAGTGATTCCCCCAGGTTCTAAAATACTTAGCCTGTCTAGTGGAGACAATGAACTAGTATCACCAAGACCAACAGAATTTAGCCAATTTATCCAAGACAATGCTGACCGTGATATTTCCATTAATTTTCTGGCGCCAAAGAGTGAAGAGCAAACAGTAACTGTTACACCAGTGAAGGGTCTTATTGCTGACAATGAATCGAAGGCGGCTGTCGGCGTCGCTTTATCTCTAGTGGAAACTGAAAAATATTCTTTCGTGGCCGCTATGATTGAGGCGAGTAAGGCTACTTATAATGGACTTATAAATATTACCGTTGGATTAACCTCACTTTTGGCAGACGCGGTTACTGGTAACGCCGACTTCGCGCAAGTGGCTGGACCAGTAGGGATTGTGGGTATGGTTGGTGACGCTGCTGACTTTGGACTAACCGCTTTGCTCACTTTCACCGCTTTTATCTCTCTGAACTTAGCGGTTATCAATATGCTCCCGGTACCAGCTCTCGATGGAGGACGACTCTTGTTTGTGGCCTATGAAGCAGTGACTAAAAAGGCAGTTAATCCACTGTGGGCTGGACGTATGAATCTTATTGGTTTTGTGCTACTGATGTTACTCATGATAACTGTGACATACAACGACATCTTGCGACTGTTCGCTTAGTTTTATTAATTAATTTCTTTTATGCGCCAATCACAATTATTTACCAAGACCAAAAAGGAAGTTCCGGCCGGTGA
>Ga0163155_10007281_pt1 | contig 10481 bp, 11 predicted proteins | sample OliLakLV19SP4G1_FD_148611 | JGI IMG/M metagenome (GOLD analysis project Ga0163155, IMG submission 148611) | Freshwater microbial mat bacterial communities from Lake Vanda, McMurdo Dry Valleys, Antarctica - Oligotrophic Lake LV.19.SP4.G1 | ecosystem: Environmental > Aquatic > Freshwater > Lake >...
CTCCTCCGCGGCGGCCACCTCCCCGCTTGCCACGGCCACTGGCCAGTCGCTGCCCGAGGATTCCCGCGGCGACATCCCGCGCCAGGGGCCGGGTACCTATCAACTGGCTCCCGGCGGTACCGGTGTCGTCGGGGGCGGGGGCACGCTGGTGACGTACAGCGTCGAGATCGAGGACAGTGTGCCGCTGGATCCGGTCGCCGTGGCCGCCCGAGTGGACCAGATCCTCGGCGACTCCCGGTCCTGGATCGGCCTCGGGCAGTGGCGGCTGCAGCGAGTGGACACCGGTGCCGATGCCCGGATCGTCGTGGCCAGCCCCGGCACCACGGACAACCTGTGCTACCCGCTGCGGACCTCCAGCTTGTACTCCTGCCGCAATGGGCCGTTCGTCGTGCTGAACGCCGACCGGTGGGCGGGCGGTGCGCAATCGTGGGGCGCCGATGTGCATGGCTACCGGGAGTACCTGGTCAACCACGAGTTCGGTCACTTCCTCGGGTTCTCCCACACCCCCTGTCCGGCGTCCGGGTCGCCGGCGCCGGTCATGCTGCAGCAGACCAAGGGCCTCTTCGGCTGCACTGCCAACGCCTGGCCCACCGTCGCCTAGTCGCAACCCCAACCCCGCGGTTGGTCACCTAGGCGCGAGTTGGGGCCGTTGCTCCGGCCACGAAGTCCCGCAGGTAGGCCGAGGACGCCGAGGCCATGACGTCCCCGAGTTCGCCCGCCTGCACCACCCGGCCGCGTTCCAGCACGACGACGTCGTCAGCGAGGGCGAAGGCGTCGGCCGGGTCGTGCGTGACGAGGATCGTCACCCCCGCGTACTCGTCGAGGAACCGGGCGAGGTCGCGCCGCACCTGTGGCCGGCTGCCGGCATCGAGCGCCGCCAGCGGCTCGTCGAGCAGCAGCACGGCCGGGTCGCAGGCCAGCGCCCGGGCCAGCGCGACACGTTGCGCCTGCCCACCGGACAGAGTCCGCGGCCGGGCTTCGGCGAAGTCCGCCAGGCCCACCCGGGCCAGCCAGCGGCGGGCGACGGCCCGGGCGGCCACTCGATGCAACCCGGCGCTGCGCGGCCCGAACGCCACGTTCTCCAGCGCGCTGAGGTGCGGGAACAGCAAGTAGTCCTGGTGCACCTCGCCGATTCGCCGCCGCTGCGGCGCCACCAGGGTCGAGGGCGGCTCGTCCAGAACGGTGCCGTCCAGCTCGATCCGGCCGGCGTCCAGCGCCACCGTTCCCGCGATGCACCGCAACAGGGTGGTCTTGCCGGCCCCATTAGGCCCCAGCACGGCGGTCACACGTCCGGCCCGCGCGTTCAGGTCGATGTCGAGGTCAAAGTCGCCGAGTGTCACGTCGACGCGGGCCCGCAGCATCAAGCCCGCGTCAGCCATTGACTGCGCAGCGCGACCAGGACGACCAGCGAAACGGCGAGCAGCACCAGGCTCAGGGCGATGGCGGTGTCCGCGTCGGTCTCCAGCAGCAGGTACACCGACAGCGGCAGGGTCTGGGTACGCCCCACGATGTTCCCGGCGAAGGTGATGGTGGCGCCGAACTCGCCGAGCGCACGAGCCCATGCCAGCACCGCGCCTGCCGCCAGCGAAGGTGCGACCAGCGGCAGTGTCACGCGACGGAAGACCGTGAACGGGCCGGCACCCAGCGTCGCTGCCGCCCCCTCCAAACGGACGTCGAGGTTACGCAGCGCTGCTTCCACGGTGATGACGTAGAAAGGCATCGCGACGAAGGTCGCCGCCATGACGGCCCCGGCGGTGGAGAACGTCAGCTGGATCCCGAGGGCGGAGTGCAGCCACGACCCCAGCGGGCTGCGCAGGCTGAATGCCGAGAGCAGCGCCACGCCGCCGACGACCGGGGGCAGCACCATGGGCAGCAGCACCACGCCCCGGATCAACGACTTCGCTGGCAGATCAACCCTCGCCAACACCCACGCCAGTGGCGTCCCGAGGACCAGCGACACGGCGGCGGCGGCCAGCGAACACACCAGCGACAGCCGCAGCGCCTGCAGTGCCACCGGCTGTGACAGGTCGCGAGGCAGGCCTGGCCAGTCAGCCCGTCCCGCGATGCCGATGAGCGGCAGCACGAAGAAGGCCAGGGTCACGGTCGAGATGAGTGCGACGGCCCACGGCGCGCGGCGAGGGGTGCGTCGCAGGCTTCGGCCCGTGAAGCCCTCCCCGACCGCTCGCGGCAGCACCGTACTCACTCGGGCGGGCCGAACCCGTACTCGGCGAGCCGCTGCTGGGCCTCGGCGGCCGACACATAGTCGACGAACCCCTGTGCCAGGTCCGGTTCGCCGGTGGCGGCGACGACACCGATCGGATACGTGGCCACGGCATTCTGGGCTGCCGGGATGTCGACCGTCGTCACGCTTTCCGCGGCGGCCTGCGCGTCGCTCACGTAGACGATGCCGGCCACCGCGTCCCCCTCGGCGACCGCCGCCAGCGCGGCCTTGACGTTCTGACCCCGCGTGACGTCGGTCTCGGCGATGCTGACGCCCTGGCCGTCAAGGATCTGCTTGGCGAACCGACCACAGGGCACCTCCTCGCCGCACAGCGACACGATGCCGACGTCGGGCAGGTCGGCCAGGCCCGTGATACCGGCGGGGTTGCCGGGCTTGGTGACGATCACCAGCTGGTTGGTTGCGAACACCGTCGACTCGCCGCTGATCAGGCCCGGGTCGGTCAGCTTGGCCATGGTGGCTTCGTCCGCGGAGGCAAAGACGTCGACCGGTGCACCATCGATCACCTGCTGGGCCAGCGTCGAGGACGAGTCGAACGTGAACTGCACCTGGGCGCCGGGGTTCGCGGCCATGAAGTCCTCGCCGATCGCCGTGAACGCCTCGGTCAGTGACGCGGCCGCCGAGACGGTGATGCTGCCGGCGAGGGACCCGGTCTCGGACTGGTCGGCACCGGCGGTGGCGTCGGAGCCGCAGCCCCCGAGCAGGGTTGCGGCAGCTGCGACCAGCAGGGCCGCTGTGATCGACGTGAATCTCATGCATGGTCCTCGACGTGCTCGGTGTGGCGCGGCGCCTCGACGATCACGGTGGTCGCCTTGACGGCCGCCACCGCGATGTCACCCGGCGCCAGGCCGAGGTCGTCCGCGGCCTCCCGGGTCATCAGCGAGACCACCCGGTGCGGCCCGGCCACGATCTCGATGACCGCGGTCAGCCCGTCCCGCTCGACCCTCGTGACGATGCCGGCGAAGCGGTTACGGGTCGACTGGGCCGGCAGCCAGTCCGGGGAGTCGCGCTTGGGCTGCGCCGTCAGGTAACGGGCCAGCTCGGTCCCTGCGACCACCCGGTGCCCGCCTGGGCTACGGGTGGTGGCCAGCCGGCCCTCGTCGCACCACCGCCGCACGGTGTCGACGCTGACCCCCAGCAGGTCGGCAACCTGGCCAGGCCGATACGCTGTACTCACCAGCTGATGAGAGCATGTTGCCTAGTAGAACTACAACTCTATACCTTCAGGGCCCAGCATCTGCCGGAGCCGGAGTTGTCGCTGTCGATACACCGAACCCGACAGTTCCGGTACCCGCCCTCGAGATCGCCGGTAGAGAGCCGATCTGGTGATCGTCCGACTCCGCGGCCGGAGTTTCGGCTCTCAACCGGCGATCATGGGGGGTCTGAGCGGGCCGTGGAGCAAGCCAGGCGGCACGTGTCGTGGCTTTCCTGCGCGAGCGGCTGACGGGTTGGGCGACGTCGGCTCACCGGGACTCGAGCGCCCGCAGCATCCGCTTGAGCGCGATCTGCCGGTAGGAGGCGTCCACCAGTTCCGCGACCTCCTGCCAGTCGACATCAGGCGATGCCAGGTCCAAGGCCAACCACCCCCAGGCGCCGTAGTACGGGGGTCTGGTGAACCGAGGGTCGGCGATCAGAGCGGGCGCTTCGTCCGGGTCGGGTTTGATGATCATGGCCTGGGAATCGGCATGCGCGATCCCGTACACCGCGAAGATCTTTCCGGCACGGAAGGTCGGGTGGCCGTGGGCCTCGACCTCGGTCGCCTCGGGAAGGGCAAGACAGATGCGTCGCAACCTGGCCAACAGCGGATCGTCGTCGTTGTACATCCTCGGATGTGCCATGCCACGCCACGGTAGCCGCGACCTCCGACACCGCGCCCTGGCCTAGACTTCACCGCGTGCCACGGTCACCCTCGCGGTTCGAAGCGGACCCGCCAGGCAGGCACGAGGCCTGAGATGACCCCGGTCGCACTGCGGCCGTGGCAGGTCGTAGCGCGGACGGCCTACCACGAGCACGCCCCACGGGACTTCCTCGCTGTCGCCACCCCCGGCGCCGGTAAGACCACTTATGCGCTCGCGGTCGCCCAGGACCTGCTGAGCGCCCGGACCGTCGACCGGGTCACGGTGGTGTGCCCCACCGAGCACCTCAAGCGGCAGTGGGCCGACGCCGCGACCCGGGTCGGGATCCGGCTGGACCCGGCCTTCACCAACGCCTCGGTCACGCATGCCAAGGGCTTCGACGGTGTCGCGGTGACGTATGCGCAGGTGGCGCTCGCGCCGCACTTGCACGCCGGGCGCACCCGGGCGCGGCGCACGCTGGTCATTCTCGACGAGATCCATCACGCGGGCGACGCCAAGATGTGGGGCGACGGCGTGGCCGAAGCGTTCGAGGACGCGACCCGCCGGCTGGCCCTGACGGGGACGCCCTTCCGCACCGACACCACGCAGATCCCGTTCGTCGACTACGTCGAGGCCGCGGACGGCACCCGACGCAGCCGTGCCGACTTCGTCTACGGCTACCCCGAGGCGCTGGCCGACCAGGTCGTCCGGCCGGTGCTGTTCCTGGCCTATTCGGGGACCATGCGGTGGCGCACCAGTGCCGGTGACGAGATCGCCGCGCGACTCGGCGAGCCGCTGACCGCGGACTTCACCGCCCAGGCGCTGCGCACCGCCCTCGACCCCGCCGGGCAGTGGGTGTCGGGCGTGCTGGCAGCCGCCGACCAGCGATTGTCCGAGGTGAGGCGCGCCGTGACCGACGCCGGCGGTCTCGTCATCGCCACCGACACCACCGCTGCAAGGGCGTATGCCGGCGTCCTGGCGGGGATCACCGGCGAACGGCCCACGGTGGTGCTCTCCGACGAGGCGGGCGGATCGGAGCGGATCGAGGCGTTCGCCGCCGGCCGGCAGCGATGGATGGTCGCGGTGCGGATGGTTAGCGAGGGTGTCGACATCCCCCGGCTGTGTGTCGGTGTGTATGCCACGGCGACGGCGACCCCGCTGTTCTTCGCGCAGGCCGTGGGTCGGTTCGTGCGCGCCCGGCGGCCGGGCGAGACGGCCAGCATCTTCGTGCCCTCGGTGCCCGGGCTGCTGCAGTTCGCCGCCGACCTCGAGGTGCAGCGCGACCACGTCATCGGAAAGCCCGATACCGAGGGGGAGTGGGACCCGGAGGCTGCCGCGCTCGCGGCGGCGCAGCGTGACGGGCGGGCGTCGGGTGACCTCCTGGGACAGTCCTTCGAGGCACTGGACTCCGAGGCGTCCTTCGACCGGGCGGTCTTCGACGGTGCCGAGTACGCCCACGTCGGCGCGGGCGGCGAGACCGACACCGAGCAGTTCTTCCTGGCGCTGCCGGGGCTTGCGCACCCGCATGAGGTCGGCGCTCACCTGCGCTCGGCGGGTCGGGGAGGCTCGTCGGTGGCCACCGCACCGGCGTCGGCCGAGCCCGCCGCCGACCACCGGGCGCTGGCGGAGCTGCGTCGAGAGCTCAACGCGCTGGTCGGGGCGTATGCCCGGCGCACGGGCGCGCCGCATGCCACCGTCCACTCCCGGCTGCGACGAGACTGCGGGGGCCCTGCGGTGTCGCAGGCCGACGCCGCACAGCTTCGGCAGCGGGTGACGACGCTGCGCGACTGGCTGACTCGCGGTTGACCCGCCATTCCCACTTGATGAGTGGGGAATGCCGGAACGCCTGGTGATGTTGGTCATTCCATGGCAGAGCGGCTGATCGTCCTTGTCGTGGTCCTGGCGATCTCCGCAGGCGTCGGTCTGGTGGCCCGATGGCAGGACGGGCGAGTCCGCCGGCGGGGTTTCGCGCCGGTCGAGGCCGCCGCGTCGTCACCGCGGATCATCGACGTCGCGAGTGGCGCCTTCGGTGCGGTCGTCGTGCTCGGTACCAGGGCATGCATCACGTGCGCCAGGACCTACGCGGTGCTCCGTGACGAGGCGTCCGCCGCCGGCGGTGAGGTCCAGATCGAGCACCTCCTGCTGGAGGACCGCCCCGACCTGGTCGAGGCGCTGGGCGTCAGGACAGCACCCACGGTGGTCCTGCTCGACCCGGCCGGCAGGGTGGTCGGTCGACACAACGGTGGCCTCGACGAGGCGGGTGCCCGCGGGGCCGTGGCGACGCTGATCGGAGTCGCCCGATGAGCGCCACCGTCGCCGGGCTGCGCCCACCACCCGGCCATGTCGATCCTCGTGGGCCCCGTTTCGCCGCGGTTGCCACCAGCGTGGTCCTCGCGGCCGTCGTGGTGACCGGATCGGTGTGGTTGCTGGCAGCCCAGGTTGCGCTGTTCGCCTGGACGGTCATCGTGGGACCGGGTCGCGGACCGTGGGGGCGGGTGTTCCGGGCACTCGTTCGGCCCCGGTTGCCCCCGCCCGCGTTCTACGAGGATGCCGCCGGTCCCCGGTTCGCCCAGCTCGTGGGCCTGATCGTGACCGGCGTCGGCTTGGCGGCCGCCGTCCTCGAGGTGCCGCACGCGGTGCTCGTTTCAGCGGCTGTGGCCCTGGTCGCGGCCACGCTCAATGGGGCCTTCGGGATCTGCCTGGGCTGCTGGATGTACCGCGTGCTGCTGCGGCTGCGACGCCGTCGCTAGCGCTACTCGCAGGCGATGCCGTCCGCGTCGCCGTCCATCGAGCTGTTGGCGTTGTAGAGCTCCTCGGAGACTCTGAACCCGGAGTTGGAGGTGCCTGCGGAGGTGTTGTCCACCGCGCCTGGCAGGCCGACCCCGCTCGGGTGATCAGCGTTGAGAGCCGTGCAGTCCGGATACGCCGTTGGCCCGGAGGTTGTCGACGTCGAAGCCGATGTGCTGGCCGTACTGGTCGGCGTCGCGGAGCTGGTGACCGAGGCGGAGGGGGCTGCAGGGATGGTCGTCGTGGGGGCCGCCGTCTCCGGTGCCGTCGGCATCGTGCTGCCGGGGACCTCGGCCGTCGCGCTGGGCGCCGGCTGCAGCGCGAGTCTGCCGTCTCGGGGAGTTGATCGGCCTGCCGGTTCAGCGCCCGTTGCTGGCCCGGTCGCACCGCTCGCCGTCGTGTCGGCCGGCGCCAGCGCCGTCGTACCCGACTCGTTGCTCGGCAGCAGACCCGTGGGCGCCTCGGTGTGATCCTCGGCGAAGGCCGTCGTCTCGACGATGGTGCTGGTGTCAGGAATGCGGCCGATGACCACCGTGGTTGCCACCAGCACCAGGGCCATGGTGACGGTCCACGACGCGGCCAACGGACGTGCGCCGCGTCGCCACAGCGAGATAGCCGGCCACAGCAGCAGCCAACCGCCCCCGGTGACCAGCGTCGCGACCGTATGTCCGGGCAGGCCCAGCACACGCTGCCGCCGGCGAGCCGAATCGGCAGCGGATGACTCCACCGCTGTCGGCACTCCGGTCGCCGCTCCGGGCGGCGGGTAACTGTCGCCGTCTCCCGGGAGTGGATCGCGTGCGGTGAACCCGAAATCGTTCACATGACTGGTCCACGTGTGTCCGTCCCAATACCGCTGCTCGTGCTTGCCGCGCGGGTCGTTTGTCCAGAAACCTCCCCGTACTTCCATGACCCCCTCCTCCGCGCACTCATGTCCAAGAACGGCATCTCGGATGATGCGTTGACAACCCCGACCTGTCCGTAATCGTAATTCTCCGGTGTCCCTCGCGCCGTCCCAATTCACCATCCGTTCGGATGATTCGCGAACGGCCGGGTGGACGATGGGCCGGCCATGCGCCCGGCCACCGTTGCCACCGTGGCGGTGCTGAGTGCCGTTGGAGCTGCGGAGATTGCGCTGCCGCACGCTGCCCGGTTGATGATGACCATGACCGCGATGGACTATTTCGGGCGACATGCCCTGACTTTGGGCCTCCCCCGTGCCCCCCTGGGTCGGCTATCGGCGCATCTCGGCGGCAAAGTCGAGATATGGGCAAGGCGGGAGGACTGAAACTCGGGCATCGCCTTCGGTGGCCACAAGATCCGAAAACGGGAGTACCTGGTGCCGCAGGCCCTGGCACAGCGATGCGACACCCTCGTCTCGCGGTCGGGCCTCACTCCATCGGCGCGCTCGGGTGAAGCCTCGGCAGGTAGCCGTGCTCCAGCGCGGACACAGATGTTCGCGGCGTCAGGACCGTGGCCGTTCCCGTGCGGGGCCGCGGCGCCGCCGTCTGCCACCCCTCGAACGAGAAGCGGAGGAGCCGCTCGCCGAGGACGAGCTGGACGGCATCGAGCACGGCGACAACCGTCCCGTCCGGTAGGTCGGCGAATGGCGCCGACCATAGGATCCGGTCCGGCGCCCTTTGGAGCCCCCGTCCGGGGCGGAGCCGCTCGCCGCGGAGGCGGTCGTTGAGCTGCGAGGCGAGCAACGGCAACGGCGCCCCAGTAGCTCGTGTCACGGCGTCGCGGTAGGCCAGGTAGTCGGGTCGGCGGCACGTCGCGCACGGCCGGTGCCCGGCGGCCAGCGCCACCGCATCGTCGAGGAAGAACAGCGGCGTCCATCGCCGTGCACGGGCGAGCGGCCAGCGCCATTCGCGGAAATCGGTGAGGCAGGTGATCCACAGCGAGCTGCCGTGGTGGCGGACGACCTGTTCTCCGTCGTCGACCACGCACCCTCGATTGCCCGTGAACATCCCGCGTGCGGACACGGCATGCAGGTCACCCCAGGGGTCGACCCGATTACGTCGAGGCATGATGCGCCATCGCCGGTGGCGCCGGGAAGAGCGTGTCCTGCCGCCACGCCTGCTCGTGCGCCAGCAGCCAGCGCTTACGGTCGATCCCGCCGCCGTAGCCGGTCAGCGATCCGTCGGCGCCGATGACCCGGTGGCATGGCACGACGATCCCGAGGGGGTTGCGCCCGTTCGCGGCACCCACCGCGCGGCTGGCCGCCGGCCTTCCCATGGCCGTGGCCTGCCCGGTGTAGCTCCTCGTCTCGCCGTACGGGATCGTGCGCAACGCCGCCCAGGCCTCGAGCTGGAAGCCGGTCCCCCGCGGTGCCAACGGCAGGTCGAAGTGTCGTCGGCTGCCAGCGAAGTACTCGTCGAGCTGGTGGATGGCCTCGGTGAAGGGGGCGGCATCGGCGCGAGGCTCAGCGGCGAGCGACGGAAAGCGCTCCTCCTCGTGGAAGAGCATGTGGGTGAGCGAGCCGTCCTCGTCGGCGATGAGCAGGAGCGGCCCGACGGGGGACTCGGTGGTGGTCGACCAAGTGGTCACGATGGTGATTCTGGTCCTGGCCGACGACACAGCACTAGCTCTACTGGCGGCCTCGAATTGTCAGGCGACGCTTGCAAGAGTGAGGCCAGTCTTCCTCGATTCACCCAACTCGCTCTCGTCGGTGTGAACTGAGGACTGTGCGGGTTGCAGCGGTCGCCCTGCGCGACCGAGTCTTACGCGGCGTTCTGCTGACTGCTAACGGGTCGGGGTCGTCGTCGCCCCCGACGACTACCCGCCCCTGGCGGGCTCGCTGCGCGAGGTGCGGATGGGAGCACCTCGAGTACGCCGCCCGGGACTCGAACCCGGAACCCGCTGATTAAGAGTCAGCTGCTCTACCTATTGAGCTAACGGCGCGCAGCAGAAGACTCTACCAGCGCCCGGCGGACCACCGACTCGATCTCCTCCGCCGGGGCGTAGCCGGCCAGCAGGGGGACGAGGTAGCCCTCGCGCTGCAGGAACAGGCTGGGGTAGGTCGTGACGCCCAGGGCGCGGGCCCGTTGGAACGCGGCCGAGGTCTGCGCCTGGGCTTCCTCGCCCGACCACCGCGCCACCAGCTCGTCGCCGTCGATCCCGTTCGCCGCCGCCGCCTCCCGCAGCACGTCGGGGTCGTCGGGCACCCGCCCGTCCAGGTACAGCGCGTCGGTCAACCAGTGCGAGAAGTCGATGGCCGACTTCGGCGCCATGTCCTGAGCGGTCAGGACCGCTCGACAGGCCGGCTCGGAGTCGCTGACCCACGTGCCGACATCGAGCACCCGCTCGATGTACGCGCTTCCGGCCCGGCGACCTGACAGCATCTCCACCTGGGCCAGGCCGGCGATCAGGTACTCACGGTCGGCGCCGACGGGCCTCACTCGCTCGCCGACGACCAGGCCGCCGCACTCGATACGCCAACGGACCTCGTCGCCCAGCCGCCGCCGAGCCTCCGCGATCGCCGGCCCGGTGGCGAAGCACCAGCCGCACAGCACATCGTTGCCGTAGACGATCACGGGCGGCGTGGCGTCTGGTTCGGGGCGCATGACAGAACTATCGGCTACCGCCGGACGTCCCGCCCGCCCTACCGTCCCGGTGTGCAG
>Ga0163155_10007284_pt1 | contig 10479 bp, 10 predicted proteins | sample OliLakLV19SP4G1_FD_148611 | JGI IMG/M metagenome (GOLD analysis project Ga0163155, IMG submission 148611) | Freshwater microbial mat bacterial communities from Lake Vanda, McMurdo Dry Valleys, Antarctica - Oligotrophic Lake LV.19.SP4.G1 | ecosystem: Environmental > Aquatic > Freshwater > Lake >...
GAACCAGACTCACGCTCCCATGCCGTCTTCGAAGGAACCTTGGGCTGCCGGGAAGCAGAGATGGTCGCGGGCGTAGGCTATTCCGTTGGCAGAACATGCATCCAGGTCGCGATAGGCACTTTCGGCCTCCACTACCAGCGGGGCACTGGCTGTTTTCATGATTGCGCAATAACGCTGGGGATAACCGACATCCATCAACATCTCCACATAACGGACCATGTTCAAATCGCCGGAGGGCAGGTCGACAAACTGCATGGCACGATCCTGCCATTTCGGAGCCATTTTTCTAAGTGCGATGCCGGGTCGGATACTGAAGTTTTTGACGTGGGCGGCCACGATGCGTGATCCCACCGCGCGAAAACGGGTTTCCCAGGATTCGCCTTCCCAGCAGTGGGAGGGATCGGCGTTCACGGTCAGAACCTTATCGCCGTCGCAGGCTGTGACGAGGGTATTGAAATCGTCACCGGTCATGGCCGCCGTGCCGGGATGGATTTCGTGCGCGAGATAAAGTCCCAGACTGTTGGCTTTGGCGCGGATTTTGGAGGTCTTTTTGGCAAAACGTTCGTTGCCTTCCTTGATCAGGTCATAACCCGGCCCGGCCCAGAATCCCCAGGGATAACCACCGGCGATCTCCCATCCATAGGCGACACCCCAAAACATGGGCATGATTTTGACGCCGAGTTCCGCCGCCAGATCCATCAGTTTGAGTAGGTAGTCTTCCGCCCACTGCTCGATTTTTTCCACGGATTGCGTGGCAACATCGGCAGGCAGGAAAGGCTTGATGGTCGGACTTCCGGTCCAGGCGGAGGTGTGAACCCAGAAAGGGCAATGGGCAGAGATGCCATCCAGTTTCAGTCCGTATTTTTCAAACGTTTTTTTGATCTCGGAGGCACTTTTCCCTTCCACCATAAAATTGGAAGGCTGGGCCCCGGCGGCTCCGGAATTTTTCGCAAACGCAAGAAATTCGTCGAGACTTTTGGCTCCATGCTGGGCGCCTTCAATGCTTGGATGATAGAGGGTGTTTGACATATAAAGTGTGTTGGTTGAAAGGGCATCGTATTTCATGGAACGCTGTTGGCAACGGAGAAATTCAAGGGTAACTTTTTAGTTCTTTCTTCCTTATGCATCACACGCGATCCCTTGAACTTTTCGAACAAGCCTTAAAAAATATCCCGGGTGGTGTCAATTCCCCGGTGCGTGCTTTCCGCGCGGTGGGTGGCAATCCTTTTTTCGCCAAGTCGGCCAAGGGAGCTTACCTCCATGATGTCGATGACAATGCTTACGTGGATTATGTCTGCACTTGGGGTCCATCCATTCTGGGGCATGCCTCCGAACCCGTTCTGGTTGCCTTGAGGGAAGCCATTGAAAACGGCACCAGTTTTGGAGTTCCGGGAGCTCTCGAAGTGGAAATGGCCAAGCGGGTCTGCTCAGCTGTCCCTTCTGTGGAAAAAGTCCGCATGTGCAATAGCGGAACTGAGGCGACCATGTCCAGTATTCGGCTTGCCCGTGGTTACACCAAACGGGATCGGATCATCAAGTTCGATGGCTGCTACCACGGTCACGTCGATGCCCTGCTGGTGAAGGCCGGTTCGGGTGCTCTGACTTTCGGCTACCCGGACTCGGCAGGCATTCCCCGGGCCGTGGCAGCTGACACCATTTGTCTTCCCTTCAACGACCTGGAGGCTTTTCAAAAAGTGATGTCGGAACTGGGCGATAGCATCGCCGCTGTCATTCTTGAACCCATTCCCGCCAATGCCGGCTTGATTCTACCCGATCCGGCCTTTTTACAACTCCTCAGATCTGAAACCCAGCGGCACGGCATCGTCTTGATTTTTGATGAGGTGATGACCGGATTTCGTTTGGCCAAGGGCGGCGCGCAGGAAATCCTCGGTATCCATCCCGATCTCAGTGCTTTCGGCAAAGTCATTGGAGGTGGACTTCCCGTGGGTGCTTTCGGGGGCAGGGCAGACATCATGAACTGCCTGGCTCCGCTGGGACCGGTTTACCAGGCCGGAACGCTTTCGGGAAATCCTCTGGCCATGGCCGCCGGAATCGCCCAGTTGGATGTACTTTTTGGCGAGGACGGCTTTGCCAGGCTTGAAAAAATCGGCGTGCAATTGGAGACCGTTTACCGCGAAGCCCTGGAAAAAAGCGGCAGACCCTGGACCTTTTCCCGCATCGGTTCGATGTTCTGTCTGTATTTTACTCAACAACCGATCCGGAACCTGGACGATGTGAAAACGGCTGACCTCGAAGCCTTCCGCAACTATTTTCATGTTCTGCTGGAAAATAATGTGTATGTTCCACCTTCCCAGTTTGAGACATGCTTTTTGTCACTCTCGCACGGAGAACGGGAGCTTCAGACGACGTCCGAAGCTTTGGCCAAGGCATTTGCCGGTTGATTTGCATGAAATTTTTATTCAGCGCGGTTATGACGCTTCTGGTTTTTACAGGATCAGGCCAGACCCTGTACGCTGCCTTGCCTGAACTCTTTCCCGTTGAAGATCTCCGGCCCGGCCTCCGTGGCAAGACCCACACGGTCATGCAGGGGACCGAAATTATAACCCTGGAGACGGAAATTCTCGGTGTGCTGAAAAACGGTCTTGGGCCGGGCAAGGATCTCATCATCGGAAAGCTGATTGATGAAAAATCCAGTCTAACCGGCGCCGTCCATGGGATGAGCGGCAGCCCTCTTTACATTGATGGAAAACTCGTCGGGGCCCTGTCACGCCGCCTGATGCAATTTGAAAAAGATGGCCACTGTGGATTCACTCCGATCCGTGACATGCTCGACGTACAGAATCGGGGCCGGGAGAAAAAAGATTTCGATAAAGGGCCTTCCCCCTTTCTTGCTTTCTGGGGCAGGGGCACATTGAACGCTTCGGCGGATCTGGCCCTGCAAATAAAGCCTGACAACGGCCAATGGCTGGCCGTTCCTTTGAATCTCAGCGGTTTTTCCGAATCCATGATCTCCTCCCTGCGCCCTCTTTTTTCCCGCATGACCGGTTTTCTTCCCGTTGCCTCCGGCTCCGCAGGCCCGGCTTCACTTCCAATCACCCCCATCCGTCCGGGTTCCGCCCTGTCCGTCCTATTCATTGACGGAGATATCCGCGCGGGAGGAACGGGCACCGCCACAACGGTCGATGGGAATAAAGTCACGGCTTTCGGTCATCCCATGATGGGCATCGGCCCGACCGAACTTCCCTTGGCCGGCGCGGAAATCATCACCACCATGCCCAGCTATGCCGTGCCTCATAAAATCTCCAACATTGGCCCTGCAGCCGGCACAATCTGGCAGGATCGCCTCTCTGCGATTTCCGGTGAAACCGGACGCCTTCCGGTAATGGCGACCTACGAGATTCGCCGCAAACATGAGAACGAACCCCGACCGGCCTGGAAGGGGACTTTTGTCAAGGAAGAGTGGCTGGCTCCCCAGGTCATCATGCTCCTCATGGCACGCTCGCTGATGGACCAGCAGGATTTTTCCAGGGAGGCCACTTTAAAATTAGAGGGGGAACTCCGTTTCAAAGGATTGCCGCCCCTCAGCATCAAAGGCCTTTATAGCGGAGGATCTGACCAGCGGCTTGCGGCCATTTTCGACCAGATGGCCCCCCTCATGAACCTCTATCAGGCCTTTCCCAGACAAATCGATGTGGAATCCCTGACACTTTCCGTCGAGAGTTTTGAACGGTCCGCCCAATGGGAAGTGGAGACGGTCAATGTTCGCAACAGGAAGCTTAGGCAAGGCGAAAAAATCCAGGTTCTGGTCCGGCTGAAGAACGGCCTTGGCGGAAAACGCCTGGAGGAACTAAGCCTTGAGGTTCCCGAGGAATTGAAAAAAACCGCGTTCCGCCTTCGCGTGGCCAGCGGCAGTTATCTACAGGCCGCCGATGCCAACATGCGGGGTATGGCCGGAATTGCCAATGCTTCCGATTATCTCAGGGCGGTAAATAGACTCTACGAGCCTGACGCCCTTTACCTTCAGGCCATCACTCTGGAGCAGGGGGTTCTCAGCCGCAACAGTCCGCAACTGGGTCTTCCCTACTCCGTGGGAGAAGTGGTCAAGGACTCGGAACGAGAAGCCCTACGGCCTTTCTCTGGTGCCAAAGTCTGGAGCCAACGGAAAGTCAGGCTTTCGGGGATTGTGTCCGGCTTCAGGGAATCAGCAATGGAGATAGAATGAAAAAAACGATATACACAACCACTCTCTTGGCCTGTTGGTTCATCAACCTGTGCCCGGCGGCACAACCGGAACGTGTCATTCTGGACAGCACGGAGCAGTTTCTGGAGGGGAAAGGTGCCACGGTATCCATCGATGAACCGGGGATACTCAGCACCGGACCTGCCATCTCCCGGCTGGCCGACCTGAAAGATCTCAATATCTGGGCAGCCATCCGTGATTTCAAAACCGGGGATTTTATCCTGGGCACAGGCCCGGAAGGCGAAGTTTACCGTATCCGTTCCAATGGCAAAGTCATGAGATTGAGCGCTTTCATTGAAAGCGACGTGTACGCCCTGACCCAGGGTCCCAAAGGTGAGCTTTATGTGGCCTCGTCGCCCCATGGGAAAATTTTCCGGATCGATGCTTCCGGCAAGGTGGAGGAATATTTCAACCCCAACGAGCAGTTCATCTGGTCCATCGTCGCCAATAAAAAGGGGGAACTCTTCGTCGCCACCGGCCCCTCCGGCAGGATCTACCGCGTCACGGGCAAAAAAAACGGCTCCATTTATTATGACAGTGACGAGTCCCACATCAAAGTGCTTGCGCTCGATAAAGACGGCTCGCTTCTGGCCGGCTCCGCCGATAACGGTTATCTTTTCCGCATCACGGAAGCAGGAAACGCTGTCGTCTTGTTGGATTCGGAAAAAGAAGAAATTTCTGCCATTGCCGTGCAGCCGGACGGGACGGTTTTTGCTTCCGCCATTGGTAAGAGAACAATGCCGGTCAAAACGGTGGAAACACCCAAGCCCGAACCCGCTAAGTCCAGCCCGCCCCAGCCTTCCACCTCCTTTGCCTCGGAAGCAGTGGCACCGAAAGAGGGTGTTGTAGTCAAGGCTCCCACCATCCAGCGTGCCACGATCAAAGGAGATGGCTCCCTGCTCTATCGCCTCTCCGGTTCCTTTTATCCCGAACAGGTCTGGCGCGGTTCCCAGCCTATTTTGTCCCTTCTGGTCGACGCTGAAAAACTCTGGATCGGCACAGCCGGCGAAGGGCTTCTTTATCAATACACCGGCAACCGCAGCATGAAACGTCTGGGAAAAGTGGAGGCCGGGGATGTGACCGCTCTGGTCGCATCTCCAGAGGCCGGACGTGTCTATGCCGTGACCAGCAACATGGGGCAGGTTTTTGATGTCAACAGCAACCGGACTACGGAAAGTCTTTATTTTTCCAACGTCATCGACAGCACCTTGTTTTCCCAATGGGGAAGGCTTGAAGTGCAAGGGCAGGGGAAATGGACGGTCAGGACACGTTCCGGAAACACGTCGGATCCTGACAAATCCTGGTATCCCTGGAAATATCTGAACAAGGGAAAGGTGCAAAGCCCGGCGGCCCGCTATCTCCAGTTTGAAATCAACCTGGCCTCGGGAACCGTGGATCGGGTCGAATTCACCTATCTCCCGGAAAACCAGCCGCCCTCCGTCGCCTCCATCAAAATTCTGGATCCCGGCCTTGGTTATGAACTCTTGTCCCAGCCGCCCCTGCCGCTTCAGGCCCAAACCTACGATCAACTCCTGCGGCCGGCTCAGACCCCCGTGCTTCAGCAGGACCGTTTTCAGCCCGTTCAACAAAAAGGACTCAGGGCAGCAGTGTGGCAGGCTTCCGATGCCAACAAAGACCGTCTCAGCTTTAAACTTGAAATCAAAAAAGAAGATGACAACTCCTGGGATCTGCTTTCGGATCAGTTGGAACGTCCTGTTTATTCATGGGATACCAACGGATGGGTGGACGGGGTCTATTATCTGAAAGTCACAGCCACTGACACTCCTGACAATGAAGAGGGCAGGGCCCTGACCGGACTGCGTGTGAGCGAAGCCTGGAAAATTGACAACACGGCACCCGTTCTCTCCCTTTCCAAGAAAAATTCCGGTCGGGTGGAAATCGATGTGCGCGATGCCATCTCGTTGTTAAGAAAAGTGGAGTTCTCCACCGACGGCCGCACGTTCAAACTTCTGCAACCTGTCGATGGCATCCTTGATTCCAACGACGAAAGCTTCCGCGCTCCATGGGACGGTAAAAAGTCCCTGACCTTCCGGGCGGAAGATGAGAGCGGGAATATCGGCGGTCTGCGGGTTGTCCCCTGAAAAAACGGTTTTCTCTTTTTAAAGAGAGGACTTCCCGATCAAAATAATCTTCAACGGGTCTGGTTTTCCGTAGCCTGTACCGTGTTAGCCATCAGCATGGCAATCGTCATCGGTCCCACCCCACCGGGGTTGGGGGTGACGTGACCGGCCACTTCACAGATTTCGGCAAAGGCGATGTCACCGACCAGACGGTAGCCCTTGGCCGAGCCCGGATCTTCCACCCGGTTGACGCCGACATCTATCACCGTCGCCCCCGGCTTGACCATGTCTTTTTTGACGAATTCGGCTTGGCCCATGGCGCCAACCAGAATATCCGCCTGGCGGCAGAGCTCCGGAATGTTTCGGCTGCGGGAATGAACCAGCGTCACCGTGGCATCGGCCCCTGCACCTTTCTGGCAAAGCATCGCGGCCAGGGGTTTTCCGACAATGTTACCCCGGCCCAGGATCAGCACATTCCGGCCCTGGGTAGGGATTTTGCTGCGGCTGAGAAGCTCCTGGACACCAGCTGGAGTGCAGGGTTTGAAGCCGGTGGGATCTCCGAGGAGAAGCTTTCCGAAATTGATGGGATGGAAGCCATCCACGTCTTTTTCCGGGGAGATGGTCGAGAAGACGGTTTCCTGCGGGATGCCGGGAATGGGAGCCTGCACCAGGATGCCGTGGATGCTTTTGTCAGCGTTGGCTTCCCGGATGGCCGAGAGCAGCTCATCCTGGGATGTTCCTTCTGAGAAGACCTTGGTCAGGGCTTTGATGCCCAGTTCGGCCGCTTTCTTGTCCTTCATGCCTACGTAGGCGAGGGAAGCAGGATCTTCGCCGATCCGCATGAAAAGGATGCAGGGTTGCAGGCCCCGGGCCTTGAGAATGGCTACGCGGGTGAGGGTTTCCGAGTGGAGTTCCTTGGCGATGGCTTTTCCGTCAATGAGCTGGGCTGACATAAAGCGAGTAAAACGCAGCACTTTTAAAAAAGCAATGGTTTCTGTGCCTTTACGGAAGGCCGTACAGGCTCAGAACCCTGCCCAACGGCGATGTCCCCTCCAAGACTTTGGATGCCCTCAACCGTGTTTCCCTCATAGAAACCAAAACAGGCGGAACCACTTTGCTCTCCAGCTACGCCCAGAGGTACGATCTGGCCGGAAACGTAAACAAAGTCGAGGGGAATTACTCCAGCGGGGGGCTGAGTGATCGAACCATCATCAATACCTACGACGAAATCAACCGTCTGACTAAGGAAGTCATTGCCGTCGGTGGGGGAACAACCACCACCACAGCCTACACCTTTGATGATGCACACAACCGGATACAAAAAGTGTCCGGCGGTGTGACCACCAATTACACCTATAACAGCCGCAACCAGCTCACCGTAGCTGATGACAGCACCACGGTGACAACCTTCACCTATGACCTCAACGGTAACCGTGTCACCCGGGTTCAAGGCGGCAGCACCGATACCTACAGTTATGATTTTGAGAATCGCCTGATGACGTTGATTTCTGATGTGGTCAGTCTAGAATGGCTTTAAGATAAGCCTGCTGTCTTCCTAATTTTGTATGACTTAGGCAATGAAAGGCATTCCAAAACAGCCTTATCTTAGTGCCATTCAGGACTGACCCCGTTTCGACGTTTACTGACAGAGTAGCGTTACGGCGCTGGCTCGAAATCCTTCGTGCTCTTCATGATCTTTATGGTGAATATTTGCTGCCTTCGCGTTCCTCGCTGCGGAAGATCTCCAGCTCCCGCTTAAGGGGCGCCCAATAAATGCGGTCTTTTTCCTGTTCGGCCCGAACCTCGGCATCCAGCGCCTCGCGCAAGGCGGGCAAATCGGCGGCATTCGCCAGGGAGAGGAGCGGACGTGCCGCTCTCAGTCGCGCCGCCTCGGCAGGAAACCGGGTAGTCAGTTCATTCAGCAGTTCAGGTGAGCGGGCCTCTGTCAGCCAAAAGCTTGTCCATTCGGCGGTTGGTGATTGGGCATTTTCCCGGTGATGGATTGCGACAAGGGCTTCGATGACCGGCCAATCCTTGCTGCGCTGGGTTTTCTTGGCCCTCACGAGATCGGGAACGCTCAGAAGATGGAACTCAGCGCCGAAGTCGTCTGCCAAAACTGTTCGACGCTCCCACAGGCTCTCGAAATCCGGCAGATCACGGAGTTTGGTCATGATATAAACCCGAAGCCCGTCCACCCCGGGGGCCCGGCAGCGGAAATGCACCCCATGTCCGCGTGCCAGCACCGAAGGGTCAAAGGGAGGAACAGCAATGCGCCTGGCATCGAGCTTTTCGAGCGCCGACAGAATCCGGGTGAAGTTGTCCTCTTCTGCATGGATCAGGAAATCGACATCCTTGCTAACTTGCGCCGCGCCGTAAAATACGCAGGCCTGCCCGCCCATGAGCAAGGCTCGGGTTCCACTCGCTTGGATCGTAGAAAGGACTTGTCGGATCGGGGTCGGGATCAAGGCTGCCTCCCATGGCTAAATATTGCGCAAAAATTTTTTCACTCTCCCGGAAGCGCTCCAACGGCGTGAGCTTCGCCCACTCCTGCCACTCCTCCGGCCAGTCTTCGAATTTCATGCTTAATGCGACCTTACACCCGCCGCCAGGACTGTCGAGCATGGACTGTCTTCCGCGAAGGACAGGAAATCACGCATGCGCACTACCAACGAAAAAGAAGTGGCGGCGAGGCCGCGTTGATAATCATCGAAGGGCGATTGGGACGGCACCCATCCGTGGCGGTAATCAACATTTAACGCAGCGCCAGGTCGATTCTACGGGAAGGACGTGTATTATCAGGTAGGGTAACAGTTTAGACCGATAGTTTCGGCTCTGGCTGGCTGGCGAAAATAACGTCTTGGGCGTGATTGGGAGAGGAACGGAAGAGCGCGCGGAACATGTCGATGACTTTTGCTCCCTGGAGGGCGGCGGTTTGTGGAGCCATTGGGTCCGCATCTCAACATTCAACATTTATAAATCAGTTGAGAGCGTCTCATCATGAGCATTAACGCGACCTTTGGGGATTGATCGGGCTGGAGCGTTTTGCTTGGCTCTCATACGAGGCCTAAAGTTGCGGGAAATCTAAACAGGGGCAGCAGGATATTGAAATGCTTTGAAACAAGGCTTGAGACCATTTGGAGCTTGAAAGGAAAGTGAAATGACCTCGCTAAATGTTGAATGTTGAGACGTGAACCTAAATGCACCGAGCTGTCTTGATAGCTCACGCTGGCCCGGTTGCCGTCCACATCGTAGGTGAAAGGGGTGACGAGGGGATGGAACTGGTTTTAAAGGAGCGCAGACGTTTGAATCCGCCTCAGGCGGAGGAGTGCGGCGCAGGCTTGTCAGCCATAGCCTTGGCAAAGGTGGATGGATCTTATATTGTTAGAGATGTGTTAATTGTTAAAGACTGACCCCGATGGTTCCCCACCAATTTCCAAGGACTGACTCCTCAACCCTATTTTAGCTAGAGATTGTTGAATGTTGAGACTTGACCCGAATAGCTCCATAAGAAATATGTGCCGTTTAGTGGTCTGATCGCATCAGATAGCTTACGGAGTAAGAATTTTCCATTTTTCCGCTTCATTTGAATCATCTTTGATCCACTTATAATATTTGTAAAGCCTCTCAGCAGCAACAGGATCTTTTGAAGCATTTGATTTGAAATTTTCAATTTCTTCTGTGCTTAAATTAAAAGCCTCGTAAGTTGTGCGTCCTTCTATAACTGTGATTTGCTTCAGTAAAAAAATTATTGAAATTGCGCTCAATAAAATGAGTGAAATCCACACTATTTTAATGTTCATTTTTTAGGGGAATGGGTTTTCCATGTACCATTATTTTTAATCGTTTTACTTTCATAGCTGACAATCCTATTTCCTGTAAATAGATTATGCAAAGCAGTAGTTTTTCTTCTCAGAATATCTGTAGGTGCAATAACATCATTATTAAGTTCATTGGCCAACTGCTGAGCATAATTATCCGATCCATCATCAGTGGCTCCACCGGTGCTGCATGCATTTAACCTAACAGGCTTTGTTGGGTCGTAACCTGGATCGGCTTTGATTACTTCAGCCAAATCTTCGGGGCTAATTGATCCTTTGCCTCCAGAACCATCAATTTCTTTTGGTTTTCCATGAGAAGCCACTGAATATTCTTTGCTGTTTATACCAGCGGCTTCTGCTATACTATATTCTTTAGTTC